>Ga0164308_10000611_pt1 | contig 19338 bp, 20 predicted proteins | sample Whisoiple_246_MG_FD_109983 | JGI IMG/M metagenome (GOLD analysis project Ga0164308, IMG submission 109983) | Soil microbial communities amended with fresh organic matter from upstate New York, USA - Whitman soil sample_246_MG | ecosystem: Environmental > Terrestrial > Soil > Unclassified >...
GGTGACCGACAAGCCGTTGTGATGTCGATATTCCACGATTGCCTTGAGGTTCTTCATCTCGAGCAGATGACCGGGTCCGAACATGTCCCAGAAGTCACCGACCCACACCGGACGTTGCGGGGGTGCGGTCTCGGGATAGGGATTCTTGTCGTAGAACGGGTGGTGGCAGTTGGTCCACAGCACGACCGAGCCGGGCTTGTCGAATACCAGTTGCGCGTCAACGATGCGGATCAGGTAGATCATCCACAGATGCTTGCCCTGGTCCCACGCGCAGTGATAGTCGACCGTGCGCGCCTCCTTGTTGGCCACAGTGCGGGTGAAGATCGGGCTGCCCTTGTCCCCGCCGAGCTTGTCGTAGGCCACCCACAGGCCCGGCTCCTCCGTCGGGGCGAACCCCCGCAAGCTGTACGTCCACTCCTCCAGGCAACGGCTGTCGGACATGTAGTCGAACAGCTCATCAGGCGGACAGTCGATGTAATCGTTGACGGTGCAATACGTTCCGAACACCTCGTCATGCGGATAGACCGACCGCATCATCTCCATGATGATCGGGGTGGCCTTCTCCCTCGGCATCGTCTCGACGCGGATAACCCCGTCGATCGGTTCGACTGTGCCCCGGTGGGCGGTGATGTCATCAAGCGCGGGTAACGACATGGGAAGTGATCTCCTCTGTGATAACGGGATTCTTCGCGGCAGCCTTGCCGAGAAAGTTTGCGAATGGCGGGATTTCGTCCGCCGAGCACTGGACCGCGACGACCGAGGGCCCGTCGCTGTCGAACGCGGCCTGCAGTGCCGAGGGCAGATCGTCGATCGTGTCGACGTCGACCGACGACAGGCCGGGGAACATGGCGGCCAGCCCGGCGCCGAGCCGGCTCGCACCGAATCGGTTGTAGCTGTAGAGGTCGCTGTAGAACAGCTGTTCACGAGTCACACACATCGCGTGTGCGTGGTTGTCGAACAACAGGAAGGTCACCGGCAGGCCGTACTGCAACGCGGTGTGAATCTCCATGCCGTGCATGTAAAAAGACCCGTCTCCGGCGATGACGACGGTCCGTCGTCTCCGTCCGAAGGCCATCCCCAGCGCGGCACCGAAGCTGTACCCCATCCCGCCCATGCCGAGCGCGACGACGAATCGTCCGTCCCGCCGGGCGGGTAGGTAGTGGATCGCAGAGGCGCCGATGTTCCCGGCGTCGACGACGATATCGACGCCATCGGGCAGCGCGGCATCCAGCACAGCCATCGCCTCGCGATACCGCACGCCGTCGCCGTCGTGCGCCGGCGGTTGCAGCTCGACCTTCTCCACCGCGTCCGGCACCCGCACACCAGTCGGCCTGCCGTCGCCGTTCAACGCCTGCGTGAGCAGTTTCAGCGACCCGCGGAGGTCTTGGGTCTGGACATGCGTGCACGGCACGAACGGCGTAGCTGACCCGATCGAGTACGTCGGCACCGATGCCAGCGCATCGTCCAGTCCCGCGCGTGCGGTCACGCTCAACCGAGTGCCGATCACCAGGCAGAGGGCGCTCTCGGCGATCGCCTTGGCGACCCCGGGATGCCCCATCACGCCGGTCACCCCGAGCGCTGAGGACAACCCGAGGCCCGGCGTACCCGCGACATCCTTGGCATCGGGGACGGTGGCGATGCGGGCCCGCAGTATCGAGCGCAGCTGGGCGAGTTCGGCGCGCGCGTCGTCGCGGGCCACCTGCTCGCCTGCGATGATCGTGATCGGGCCGTCGGCACGCCGCAGCGCCCGCGCGATCGCTTGCGGGTCGCCGAGCGCGGCCCCGACTGCCGACCCGTTCAAGCGCCCGTTCACCGAACCGGTGATGTCCAGGCTGGACTGCTGGATGTCTTTCGGAAGCAGCAGCACCGCGGGGCCACCCCGGTTGGCAGCCGCGATGGCTTCTGGCAATGCGGCCGTGATGTCCTCGGGCGCAAGAACCCGTCGGCAGAACACCGACACCGCGGAGAACAGCGCTTCACCGTCCAATGCACCGTTTCGCCCGCTGGTGTCCTGGAAGGCGCCACGGCCGTCGAGACTTGTCGGAGGTTGGCCGATCAGTGCCAGCACCGGAACCCGGCTGGCCATCGCCTCACCAAGGCCGGCAACGGTATTCAAACAGCCACCGCCCGAAGTAGCGGCCACGACGCCCAGACCGGCGCCGCTTCGGCTGAGCCCGTCGGCCATCGTCGCCGCGGAGAACTCATGCTTGGCCAGTATCGCGGTGATGTCATCGTTGAAATGCGCGGCATCGTAAAGATCCTCGATGTTCGCGCCGTCGACGCCGAAGATGTATTCGACGCCGGTCGCCGCCAGATAGCCGACAATATGGTCGACAACCCGATGCGTTCTGGCCATTCGGTCACCTGCCTTCCCACCTGCAAGTGACACGACTCATGAGTAACCACGGTTCAATCCGTGACCCTACTCACAGGTCTGATTGCAGCAGCACCGCTCTGGTATCGGAATCGACGAGTTGCACGGACTTGATTTGGTCCTTCTGCAGCGTTGTATTACCACTCGGCAACGCGGTCGCACCGTTCACACCGACCCACGTCGCGATCTCGCTCTGAGTTCCGTTGTGGCCCACCAAGACCATCGACAGATTCTCCGTCGTGGTCTGGCCGCGGCTCGCATAGTCTCCGTAGGTACAGACCATGTCGATCCTTGTGCCCCAACCGAATCCGGTGAGCGTGATTTCGGCATTGATAGGCGTTTGAGCGATCTTGCTCATCGTCACAGCAGAAGCCATCGGCTGATCGTCGCCGTGCCCTCGGATGCCGGGCAGAATTCCGATCGCCAAGGCGATGGCAAGTACCGCGGCCGCGGCGGCCAGCGTGATCACACTGAACCTGCGCGTCCGACGTCGACGCCACTCGACCTTCTGCATCAGCGTGTCGAGCACCTCGGGCCGCATCGGCGGCACTTCCGTCGCCGGGTCGTCGAGTGCTTCTACTTCCTCGGCGGTCAGCTGCGCCAACAGCGCCGGGATGCCGCTCAGTTCGGCGACAGCCGCGTTGCATTGAGGGCAGGTGGCGAGATGCCGTTCGAACTCGCGTCGTTCATTTCCCGACAGCGAGCCAAGGACGTAAGCGGCGTCCCACGTTGCGTACGGGTCGTCACCGCGCAAATCGTCATCGCGCTTTGCGGGTTGCGTCATCGGGTCACCCCCATTTCCTGCAGTGTCAGCCGCAACGCCCGTACGGCGTAGTGCAGCCTCGATTTCACAGTGCCTTCTGCAATATCAAGATCGGCAGCGATCTGCGCGGTCGTCCAGCCCTGGTAGTACGACCGCCTCACCACCGCGCGGTGTTCAGGCGACAACTGTGCCAGGGCGCCGGTCAATAGCATTCGGTCCAAGGCGGAATCCACCTCATCCGGGCCGGCGCGATCGTAGTTCTTCTCGATATCCGGGGTTCCGGACTCGTTGCGAAACCTCGCGCTGCGCCGCTCATCGATGATCATATTTCTCGCGACGGTGAACAGCCAAGCTCGCGCCGACCGATCACCGCCGGTTACCTCTGGGTGCTGCCAAGCTCGCAGCAACGTTTCTTGCACAACATCCTCTGCTCGTGCCGGGTCACCGGTGAGCCTTACGGCATAGCGCCATAGGGCGGGGCCGTGCTCGTCGTAGAGCACACGTATCAAGGTGGCCTCCGGATCGTCCATTCGCACCTCCCTCGTTACTACGAGGACGGGGTCTGTCCGGTTCACCCGTTTTGCCCGACTAACTGGGCAGTTGCCGGATTCAGCAGGTCAGGATGCGCGGCCCGTCGTCGGTTACAGCAACAGTGTGCTCCCAGTGGGCGGCGCGGGATCCGTCGGCGGTGACCACGGTCCAGTCGTCGGCCAGCACCACAGTGCTCGACGTGCCGAGCGTCAGCATCGGTTCGATGGCAAGCACCGAACCGGCGACCAGGTACGGCCCGCGTCCCGGCTGGCCCTCGTTGGGCAGAAACGGATCCATATGCATGCGCCTGCCAATGCCATGGCCGCCATAACCCGCGACGATGCCGAATTTGCGGCCATGGCGCTTCTCGGCCGCCCGGGTGCCGGTCTCGATGGCGTGCGAGACATCGGTGAGTCGGTTACCCGGCAGCATCGCTGCGATGCCTGCCTCCATCGACTCCTTGGTGGCTTCCGACAGGGCCGCGTCGATCTCGATCAGGTCTCCGACCCCGAACGTGATCGCCGAGTCGCCGTGCCAGCCGTCGACGATCGCACCGCAGTCGATCGACACCAGGTCACCGGCGGCCAGCGCTTCGGTGGCCGACGGAATGCCGTGTACGACACGGTCGTTCACCGACGAACAGATGCTGGCCGGAAAGTCGTGATAGCCCAGGAAAGACGGGGTGCCACCGGCATCGCGGATCACGGATTCGGCGATCTTGTCGAGCTCCAGCGTGGACACCCCGGGCACAGCGGCGCCGTGAACGGCTTTCAGCGCGGCCGCGACGAGCGCTCCGGCGACGGCCATCGCGTCGAGCTCGCCGGGAGTGCGCGGCTCGACCACCTTGCGGGTGCGCAGACCCGGCAGGGTGATCACGGTTACCTACCGAGTGCGCGGAGCGCGCGGGCGAAGACCTCGTCGAGTCCACCGATCGCGTCGACAGTCTGCAGGTTGTTGTGGCTGTAGTACTCGAGCAGAGGCCTGGTCTCGTCGGCGTACACCTTCATCCGGTTGTGGATGACTTCTTCGGTGTCGTCGGCGCGGCCGCGGGATTTGAGCCGGGTGAACAGCTCGTCCTCAGACACCGCGAACTCCAGCACGGCGTCGAGCTTGGTGTCGTGGTTCTCGAGCATCTCGTCGAGCGCCTCCGCCTGCGCGACCGAGCGGGGGTATCCGTCCAAGATGAAACCGTCGGCGGCGTCGGCCTGCTCGATGCGGTCCTCGACCAACTTGTTCGTCAGCTCCGAAGGCACAAGGTCGCCTGCGTCGAGGTAGCGCTTGGCCTCCAGGCCCAACGGGGTGCCGGAGCTGATGTTCTCGCGGAAAAGGTCGCCTGTGGAGATCTGCGGAATGCCGAGCTTCTCGGAAAGCTTCTGCGCCTGCGTCCCCTTGCCCGCCCCCGGCGGCCCGAGCAGTACGACCCTCACTTCAAGAACCCTTCGTAGTTGCGCTGCATCAGCTGGCTCTCGATCTGTTTGACCGTATCCAAACCGACGCCAACCATGATCAGGACAGCTGTACCGCCGAACGGTATGTTCTGCACGCCGCCGGTGTTGCCGATCTCCAGGAACAGGTTCGGCAGGACGGCGATGACACCCAGATAGATCGAGCCGGGCAGGGTGATCCGGTTGAGCACAAAGCGTAGGTAGTCAGCGGTGGGCTTGCCGGGTCGGATGCCGGGGATGAAGCCGCCGTACTTCTTCATCTCATCGGCGCGCTCGTCGACGTTGAATTGCACCGACACATAGAAGTACGTGAAGAAGACGATCAGGCCGAAGTAGACGGCGATATAGGTCGGGCTTGCCGGGTTGGTCAGGTAGTTCGCGACGAACTTGTCCCACCAGCCATTACCCGGGCTGGACTGCCCGCTCTGGATCAGCTGGGTGATCAGGTGCGGAATGTAGATCAGCGACGACGCGAAGATCACCGGGATGACGCCGGCCTGGTTGACCTTCAGCGGCAGATACGTCGATGTGCCGCCATACATTCGGCGGCCGACCATTCGCTTGGCGTACTGCACCGGGATACGGCGCTGGCCCTGCTCGACGAACACCACACCGATGATGATCACCAGGGCGGCGACGCAGACCGCAGTGAATACGACCGGGCCGCGGCTGTCGAGGATGGTCTTGCCCTCAGACGGGATGCGGGCGGCGATGCTGGCGAAGATCATCAGCGACATGCCGTTGCCGATGCCGCGCTCCTGGATCAGCTCGCCCATCCACATCACCAGCGTCGCGCCTGCGGTCATCACAAGGACGATGACGGCGAGGGAGAAGATCGACGTGCTCTGGATGATGTCGAGGGTGCAGCCCTGCAGCAGCCCGCCGTTGGCGGCGAGCGCCACGATGCTGGTGGCCTGCAGGAGCGCCAGAGCGACCGAAAGGTAGCGGGTGTACTGGGTGAGCTTGGCCTGACCCGCCTGCCCCTCTTTGCGTAGCTCTTCGAAGCGCGGAATGACCACCCCGAGAAGCTGCACGATGATGCTCGCGGTGATGTAGGGCATGATGCCGATCGCGAACACCGCCAGCTTCAGCAGCGCGCCGCCGGAGAACAGGTTGATCAGCGAATAGATCTGCGCCGAGTCACCGCCGCTGAGCTGCGTGAGGCACTTCTCGACATTGCCGTAGTTGACACCGGGTGACGGGATCGACGCGCCGATCCGGTACAGGATCAGGATCGCCAGGGTGAAAAGGATCTTGCGTCGTAGGTCAGCCGTCCGCAGCGATGAGATGAAAGCCGAGAGCACTCTTCCTCCTGCGCAGCCGGGCTCATATCGCGGCGTGCCAATGTGGCTGGTCTCTACCAGCGTCGGTTACGTCGTGTGCGCACGCCCCGAGCAGCCTGGGGGCTGGTCAGCCCAGGCTATAAACCTGTGCCCAGCCTGCGGAGTCACGCAGTCTCCGAGAGTAACAGTTGCCGAAGGTCTATCCCGCATCCGCTGGGCAAGGCACTGAGGTCAGGCAACCTTTCAGCTATCAGGCGTACAGTCTGGTTCAGCTGGTTACATCAGCTAAGTAAATTGACGGACAACGATCGACAGGGGTTCTTCATGGCTCGCACGGACGACGACAGCTGGGATCTGGCCTCCAGCGTGGGAGCGACCGCGACGATGGTGGCGGCGGCCAGGGCGATGGTGACCAGGATCGATGGTGCGCTGATCAGCGACCCGTACGCCGAGCCGCTGGTGCGGGCGGTCGGTGTCGACGTGTTCACCAAACTCGCCAGCGGCGAGCTGGATCCGTCCGCGTTCGCCGTCGATGACGACCAGAACGCCGGGATGGACCGGATGGTCGACAACATGGCGGTCAGGACGAAGTTCTTCGACGACTTCTTCACCGATGCGACGACCGCGGGGATCCGGCAGGTGGTGATCCTGGCGGCGGGCCTGGATTCGCGCGCTTACCGGTTGCAGTGGCCAGCGGGCACCGTCGTGTACGAGGTGGACCAGCCTCAGGTGGTCGACTTCAAGACGCGCACGCTCGCTGAGATCGGCGCGCAACCGACCTCCGACCGTCGCACGGTCGCAGTCGACCTCCGTTTCGACTGGCCCGCCGCGTTGAAGGAGGCGGGCTTCGACGCCGACCAGCCGACGGCGTGGAGCGCCGAAGGCCTGCTGGGATATCTGCCACCCGACGCCCAGGACCGGCTGCTGGACACCGTCACCGCGCTGAGTGCCTCCGGCAGCTGGCTGGCCACCGAGAGCACACCGCCGATCGACCAGAAGGACGCCGACGAGGCGATGGAGAAGATGCAGTCGGCCGCCGACCGGTGGCGCGAACACGGCTACGACCTCGACTGGGCGAACCTGGTCTACCTCGGCGACCGCAACGAGCCCGCCGACTACCTGACCGCGCACGGCTGGGACGTGAGCGGCGCCAAAGTCAATGAGCTGCTGACCGCCAACGGGTACCCGCCGTTCGACGGCGACACGCCCTTCACCAACCTGAGCTACATCAGCGGCACCCTGCGCGGTAAGTGATGGCAAGGGTCGACGCAGACAGCTGGGACATCGCGTCCAGCGTCGGTGCCACCGCGACGATGGTCGCCGCGGCAAGGGCGATCGCCAGCCGAGAGCCCGATGCGCTGATCGAAGACCCGTTCGCCGAACCGCTCGTGCGCGCCGTCGGACTGGACTTCTTCACCCGTCTGATCGACGGCGAGATCGGAACGGCCGACGACGACGGCGGAGCCGCCACCCAATTGTTGACGAACGTGATGGCGGTGCGCACCCGATTCTTCGACGACTTCTTCACCGAAGCGACTGCGGCGGGGGTCAACCAGGCGGTGATCCTGGCCTCCGGCCTCGACGCCCGCGCGTACCGGCTGCCGTGGCCCGCGGGCACCGTGGTCTACGAAATCGACCAGCCCAAGGTCATCGAGTTCAAGAACGCGACGATGGCGTCGATCGGTGCGAAGCCGACGGCGCAGCGCCGCGCGGTGAGCATCGACCTTCGTGACGACTGGCCTGCAGAGTTGCGGCGCAACGGATTCGACGACACCAAGCCGGCGGCGTGGTCGGCTGAAGGACTGCTGGTCTACCTGCCGCCCGAAGCCCAGGACCGTCTCTTCGACAACATCGCAACGCTGTCGGCGCCGGGCAGCAGGCTGGCCACCGAATTCCATCCCGATGCAGGCGCCAGCATGGGTCGGCGCGCAGAGGAGTTCCGTCAACGGTGGCAGAAGCACGGGTTCGACATGAACCTCGCTGATCTGTTCTATCCCGGTGAGCGCAACCCCGTCGTGGAGTACCTCACCGAGCACGGGTGGCAGGTGACGGCCCGCAACAGGACAGAGATGTTCACCGAGTACGGACGACACTTTCCCGACAGCGAAGAGCTCGCACCGATGCGTGACTCGCTCGCGGTCACCGCAATTCGACACTAGGAATTCTCTTGGCACGCACAGACAACGACAGCTGGGACCTGGCCTCGAGCGTGGGAGCCACCGCGACCGCGGTCGCAGCGTCCCGTGCTGTCGCCTCCCAGGGCCCCGACGCGCTCCTCGACGACCCGTTCGCCGAGCCATTGGTGCGCGCGGTCGGCCTCGACGAATTCGTGAAGGTTGTCGACGGTGAGTCGTTCGACCAGGACGATCCGGTGATGACCCGCAGAGCGATGAGCGAGCAGATTGCAGTCCGCACAAGGTTTTTCGACGACTTCTTCACCGCCGCCTCCGAAGCCGGGGTACGGCAGGCCGTTATCCTGGCCGCGGGGCTGGATACCCGGGCCTACCGGTTGGCTTGGCCTGCGAACACCGATGTGTACGAAGTCGACCAGCCCGGGGTCATCGCGTTCAAGACCGCCGCGCTCGATGACCTTGGCGCGGCGCCGAAGGCGGACCGCAAGACTGTCGCCATCGATCTGCGCGACGACTGGCCGTCAGCGCTGCGTGCGGCAGGGTTCGATCCGGCACGGCCGACCGCGTGGATCGCCGAGGGCCTGCTGCCGTATCTGCCGCCCGACGCGCAGGACCGGCTGTTCGACCACATCACCGCTCTGTCGGCACCCGGCAGTCGCCTGGGCACCGAGCACATGGACATGACCAACCTGCCCGACGACTGGGCCGACCGGATCAACGACCGGTGGCGTCGCGCGGGCTCCGACATCAACCTGAGCGACCTCTTCTACCAAGGAGAGCGAAACGAGGCCCGCAACTACCTGTCGTCGCACGGTTGGGACGTCACGGTGAATTCGACCAAAGAGCTGTACGACAGACACGGTTTCACCCTTCCCGACGACGAATTGGTCAGAATGATGGGAGATTCCGGGTACCTGACGGCAACCCTTCGAGGAGCATGATGGCCCGGACTGACGACGACTCCTGGGATCTGGCATCCAGCGTCGGCGCGACGGCGACCATGGTCGCCGCACAACGCGTGCTGGCCGATCGTGAGGGGTTGATCGACGATCCGTTTGCCGAGCCCCTGGTGCGTGCCGTTGGGCTGGACTTCTTCGTTCGCGCGCTCGACGGAGAGATCACCATCGAGGACGTGGATCCCCGCTTCAGCCTTCAGCGCGCCGCGCAGGGCATGGCGGTGCGCACACGCCATTTCGACAGGCTGTTCACCGACGCCGCGGCCGACGGCGGCCGCCAGGCAGTGATTCTGGCGGCGGGCCTGGACGCTCGCGCCTACCGATTGCCGTGGCCGGACGGAACGACCGTGTTCGAGGTCGACCAGCCGGAAGTGATCGACTTCAAGACCAGGACACTGGCCGACTTGGGTGCACACGCCACGGCGGACCGTCGGACAGTCGCGATCGATCTCCGCGAGGACTGGCCGAAAGCGTTGCTGGACAATGGGTTCGATCCCAGCAAGCCGACGGCGTGGACCGCCGAAGGCCTGCTCATCTACCTGCCGCCGGAAGCACAGGATCTGCTGTTCGACAGGATCGACGAGCTCAGTGCGCCCGGCAGTCGGGTCGCCACCGAGCACATCCCGGATGTCAGCATGTTCTCCGACGAGCGGTCGCAGCTGATCTCGGATCGACTCAAGCAGTATGGCCACGACTTCGAGATGGGCGACCTGATCTATCACGAAAAACGCAATGACGTCATCGAGTATCTCGAGGGTCACGGCTGGGATGTCTCGGCCCGAAAGATGCCGGGTGCCTACGCCGACAACGGATTCGAGTTCCCCGAAGACGGGGCGATCGGGTTCTTCGCCGACATGAGCTACGTGAGCGCAATCAAGCGCTAGACGTGTCCGGCCGCGTGGCGCGATAGAAAGTCAGCCGTCCGATGAGCCGATGCCGTTGCGTGGCAACCTCGCTGCAGTCAAAGCCTGCGTCACGTAGCAGACGCGGTATCGCGTCGCCGAGATTGCCGACGGCGTGAGCGCTGCGCAGCATGCGGCGCGCGGCGATGCCGTCGGCAGCCGTCATGTGGCCACCGATATCGAGGACGTGCAACCTGCCGCCCGGACGGAGAACGCGAAAGGCCTCGGCAGCCGTCGCCGCCTTCGTCGCGTCGTCCAGGTGGTGCAACATCATCGATGACAGCACGCGGTCGAACTCACCGTCGCCGAACGGCAGACTCTGAGCGTAGCCGCGTTCGAAGCGGATTGCGCTCAGCCCCGCCGCCTTTCGCTCGGCACGGACGAGTGCCTTCGGATCAGGGTCGAGGCCAACCAACTCCGTTTCCGGATGCAGTCGCTTGGCGTGCAGGGTGACGTTGCCTGTGCCGCAGCCGATTTCCAGCACCCTCAGCCCGTCGGACAAGTCGGCCTGGGCGACCAGCGTGTCGTAATTTCTCCACATGCCGAGCAGGCGGGTCAGCATGTCATAGCCGGGAAGCAACGCATGGAGACCTGCGGCTGGTAGGTAGTCGTGAGCGTGCGCCGGGGCACGCGCGGCGGCGGAATCAGGATGATGTTCGGTCATAGCAGCAATGATGTCCACCCTCAGTACAGGATAATTGGTCGATAATTGCCGATACTTGGACTATCTTTAGGCAATGGATCAGCTGGCCCGCCTGGTTCGGCATCGGGGCGGCGTCCCGATGTACGCATATCCGACTGGGCTGGACGTCCCTCCTGTCGCGTTGGTCCGCGGAGGCCGTGAGGACGTACTCGAACGCGGCAGGCACATCCATGACTTCCCGGCGCTGTGGTATTCCGCGGCGGACGCGCTCGTCTACGTGGCCGCCGCGGGCGAGGTCCTCGACCCCGCACGAATGGCACATCGTGAGGACGGTGTCGGGGTGTTCTTCGACCACTCCGTCCTCGGCGGCACCGGTACGCAGCTATGGCCCGCATGGAACGGGCACCCGTTGTTGTTCCCGTTCCTCCACGGGCGGCCCGGTGGCCTGTTGGAGTTGCATCTGCCGCCGGACAGGCGTGCCGCCTGGGATACCGCAATCCGGGCGATCGAGACTGAGTTGTCCGACCGGCAAGAGGGTTACCGGCAGGCCGCGGTTTCACATCTGACGTTGTTGCTCATCGATGTCGCCCGCATGGCAGGAGATGTCGTGGAGGATCTGACGCGGGCAGGTGAACCGCTCTTGGCAGACGTCTTCGCGGTGATCGAACGTCGCCATGCCGAGCCGCTGTCACTGCGGGAGGTCGCAGACGAGATCGGCATGACTCCAGGACATCTGACCACCGTGGTGCGGCGTCGCACCGGACGTACGGTCGTCGAATGGATCAGCGAACGCAGGATGGCCGAGGCGCGCATCCTGCTCGCGGAGACGGATTTGTCCGTCGGCGAGATCGCGCGTCGCGTCGGTATGACGGATCCGGGCTACTTCAGCCGGATGTTCCGCAGGGCCCACGGCACTTCGCCCCGCACATGGCGCGGAGCGCCGAGCGGCCGTCGATGACTCGTCGCGTCAGTCGTTCTCATACAGCGATCGAGGCAGCCCGAACCAACTCAGTGCACCGCCTTCGAAGCGCGTCATCGCACTGATCCGGTCGGCGGCCAGAGTGAGCACCAGCAGTCCGGCTCCGTGGCAGATTCCACCGGTGTTGGCACGAAGGTAGGTCGCGAACGCCGGCTGACCGTTCGACCGGGTCGGCACCAGCCGGTAGCGCCGGCCACTGCCGAACATGGTGGCGTAGAAGTGCGCGATCACGTCGCGCCCTTGATATTCGAAAGGCAAGGGCGGCATGGAGAGGTTCACGTCGGAGGTGAGAAGCTCGACTACTGCGTCGACATCGCCTGCCTCGAACGCGCGGACGAACTTCGCCACGACCGCACGCTCGGCAGGCGAATCCGGTGCGGGCGGAGGTTCGTCTGCACGCGGAAGCCGCTGCTGCAGACTGGCCCTGGCGCGTTTGAGGGCGCTGGTGACCGACTCGACCGTGGAGCCGAGCATGTCGGCGACCTCGGTCGCGTGGTATCCGAGCACCTCGCGCAGGATCAGTACCGCGCGTTGGCGAGGCGGTAGAAGCTGCAATGCGGTGACGAAGGCGAGCGAGATCGCTTCGTTCTGTTCATATCGCGCTTGCGGGTCGGCTCTGTCGACGGCACCCTCGCGCAGTACATCGGGATACGGCTCGAGCCATACGACCTCGCCCAACCGTGTCGGCTCGGGCACTTCCATCTCGGCGATGTCCCACTCCTTGGCTGGTAGTCGGTGCGCGGAGCGCAGAACATTGAGGCACCGATTCGTGGCGATGCGGTAAAGCCACGTGCGGATGGATGCACGGCCCTCGAATGTCCGCAGACCCCGCCAAGCCGCCAGCATCGTGTCCTGCAGAACATCCTCGGCGTCCTGGTAGGAGCCGAGCATCCGATAACAGTGCACCTGCAACTCCCGCCGGTGCGGATCGGTCAACTTGCGGAACGCTTCGCCGTCGCCGGCCCGCGCCCTGATCACCAGGTCCGCTGTCATCACTCCACTCTCGCGTTGCGGCCCGCCCTCCTAGGCAGCCTGATGTATTGACACCAGCAGGGCCGGAAAATGGGCGGTGAATCCGCGCCAGATCTGACGGTCGGCGGTGTCTACACATTCGACGGCTGAAAAAGCACAGCTGCGCGAAAGGAAGTGGACACCATGAGTGATCTATCGGACAGGACGACCATGGTCGTCGGGGCGAGTCGGGGTCTGGGTCGCGGTATCGCCCTCGCATTCGACGAAGCGGGTGCCCCTGTGGTCGCGGTCGCCCGCTCGCGGCATGCGCTCGACGAGCTGGTCGCGGCAGGCAAAAACGTTGAGGCCGAGTCGGCCGATGCCGCCGACGCGACGACGGCGTGGAGCCTGCTGGACCGGCACAGGCCACAGGTTCTCATCCTGGTTGCAGGTGCGAATCCGGTGATGCGGTCACTTGCGCACCAGACGTGGGAGACGTTCTCCGCCAACTGGCACACCGATGTGAAGATCGCGTTCACGTGGCTTCGCGAGGCGCTGCTGCAACCGCTACCGCCCGGCAGCCGGGTGATCGTGGTCAGCAGCGGCGCCGCGATCAACGGGTCACCCGCCAGCGGCGGTTACGCGGGTGCGAAGGCCACCCAGCGGTTCATCGCCGGATACGCCCACGAGGAGGCGCGCCTTTCGGGTCTCGACATCACCGTTACCGCGGTCATGCCGAGGATGACTCCGTTCGGCGACATTGGAAGACGCGGAATCCGCGCATACGCCGCCCGTAGCGGGCAATCCGAGCACGAATACCTCGAGAAGCTGGGGCGCGTCGTGACTCCGGAACTCGCGGGGTCTGTTCTCGTCGACCTTGTCCGCCAGGATGCGACGACCATCGCGCCCGAGTACGTGCTTACGGGTGATGGTCTGCAGCGGCTGCCCTGACCGTCGGAGAAGCTCAGAAGCGGTAATTGCCGAGCCAGAGTGCGGACGCGCCCGTCAACGACCCCTCGGCGCGACCGAACATCTCCGCCACGGACCGACCGAGCAACCCGGCGACGGCCTCAGGCAGCGAGGCCGCAGCCGGCTGTGACGACGGCTTGGGACGAAGAAAGTCCAGAAACGACGACCCGGGATAGCTGACGATGCGGACGTCGTCGTCCTCGTCGTGCCCGGCGAGCACCTTGGCCCGGTTGATCGCGGTGCGCAGTCCCCCGAGTTCGTCGACGAGGCCCTTCTCCAGGGCGTCGGCACCGGTCCACACCCTGCCGCGGGCCACCGCGTCGACGGCCTCCACGCTGAGCTTGCGGCCCTGCGCGACCCGTTCGATGAAATCGGTGTAGAACAGATCGGCCTCGGCCTCGACGTGAGCGTGCTGCTCGTCGGTGAACGGTTTGTTGATCGACCACGCATCGGCGTTCTCGTTGGTGCGCACCGAATCCGAGCCGACTCCCAGCCGGTCCTTGAGTTCGCGGGCCACCAGCTTGCCGGTCACCACGCCGATCGATCCGGTGATCGTGCCCGCGTTGGCGACGATCGCGTCGGCGCCCATCGATACGTAGTAGCCGCCGGATGCCGCCACGGCACCCATCGATGCGACGACGGGCGTGCCGCCGGCGCGCACCCGGCTCACCTCGTGCCAAATGGTCTCGGACCCGGTGACGGAGCCGCCGGGGCTGTCGACCCGCAGCACGATCGCCGACACCGACTCGTTGGCGGCTGCCTCGCGCAGCGCGGCTGCGATGGTGTCTCCACCCGCGCTGGAGTTGCCGAACGGCAGCACCTGCGGGCCACCGCGACCGCTGACGATCGGTCCGTGCAGGGTGACGACGGCGATCGTCGGCTTGGGCTTGCGGCCGGGGATCGACGGCATCTGCGGCCCCGGCCGGTTCGCCGACGCCTTGGCATAACGCGAAAGGTACAGCCGCGGCGGCGCATCGGGATGGCTGTCAGCATCGCCGGTCTCCGGCGAAACACCCGGTGCTCCGACGAGTTCGCTGATCCGCGCGTACGCCTCGTCGCGGAAGCCAATCCGGTCGACCAGCCGTCCGGTCACGGCGTCGTCGCGGAGCAGCGGTGCCTTGTTCGCCAGTTCGTCGACAGCGGCCGGTTCGATGTGCCGGGAGGCGGCAATCTCCTTCCACACCTGCCCGTGCAGGCTGTCCAGCAGCCGGCTGTCCGCCTCGCGATGAGCTTCGGTGTAGCGGTCCTGCGTGAAAAGATTTGCAGCCGACTTGTATTCGCCTCGGGCGACGAACTGCGCTTCGATGCCCGCCTTGGCGAGAGCGTCGCGCAGGAACAGCGCGTTGGTCGCGAAACCTACGAGTCCGACGGTTCCGGACGGCTGCATCCACACCTCGCGGAAAGCCGACGCGAGATAGTAGGACAGCGTGCCGGGATAGGTCTCGGCCCACGCCAGCGAGGGTTTGACGTCGCTGAAGGCGGCGATGGCGTCGCGAAGCTCCTGAACCGGACCAGCTGCGGCGGCCGGGATCTGCACCCGGGCGATCAAGCCGGAGATTCGCGGGTCGTCGGCGGCCCGGTGAATCGCCGCGATCGCCTCCCGCAGGACGAGCGGCCTGCCGCTGCCGCCGATGATCGCCATCGGGTCGAACCCGCTCGCCTCTGGTGGCGCGGACAGCAGATCGAGCTCGAGCACACACCCGTCGGGCACACCGTGGTGGCGGGCGGTATCTACTTTGCGGACCAGAGAGCGCAGGTCGTCGGCGCCGGGGATGCCGGGCAGAAAGCTGAACATGGCCCGAGCCTACCGACGCGACCACGCGGTCAGCTTCAACGCCTACCGTGGATGCGTGCGGTTCTCGATCTCAATCCCCCAGCTGGACTACGACCGGTTCGACGATTTGGGCGTGAAGGACTATCTCGTCCGCGCCGAGGAGCTCGGCTTCGAGGGCGGCTGGACGATGGAACAGGTTGTCGGCGGCTCTCCGCAGATCGCGCCGCTGCAGATGCTCGCCTACGCCGCCGCGTGCACCACCCGGCTGCGGTTGGGGGTCGCGGTGCTGATCACCACGCTGCATGACCCGCTGCAGCTGGCGTGGGCAGTCACCGGCGTCGACCGGCTCAGCCACGGCCGGGTGGATGTCGGAGTCGGCCACGGCGGCAACTTCCGTCCGTTTGAGGCGTTCGGTGTGCAGAAGTCGACGTTCATCAGCTACTTCACCGAGGGCATCGAGCTGATGAAGGCGGCATGGTCCGACGAGCCCAAGGTCACCTTTCACGGCCGGTTCCGCGACGTCGACGGACTGCCGATCTCGCCGAAGCCCGTCCAGCGGCCGCATCCGCCGCTGTGGATCGGCGGTACCGCTCCCAAGGCGCTGGCCCGCGCCGTGCGTTTGGGAGACGCCTTCATCGGTGCAGGCTCATCGACCACGCAGACATTTGCCAAGGCGGTGCAGACCGTCCGCCACGAGCTCGAGGAACAGGGTAAGGACGCAACGCAATTCCCGATCGGCAAGCGGGTCTATCTGATGATCGACGACGACGCCGAGCGCGCGCGGGAGCGAGTCGTCGCCGGACTGCACCGCATCTATGGGGACATGCCGGGGATCGAAAAAGTTCCTGTGTCGGGTACGCCCGACGAGGTCGCGCAGGGCGTCCGGGAGGTCATCGACGCGGGCGCCGAGATGGTCCTGCTCAATCCCGTCGGCACCAGTGTCGCCGAGGACCGCGAGCAGATGGAACGGCTTGCCGCCGAGGTGATTCCGCAGCTGACGTGACGTCAGCAGCCGGCCGCGCGCCTAACCACAGTTCGACGCAACATTCGGCGGCCGACGGAGCAAGAACGGCGTGGACGGTCTGGACCCCCAGTCCGGCGACTACGCCGGATTGCGGTAAGGCCGTCATCCTCGCCTCGGTCGGAAACCGCGACTATGTGCGGATGCCATAGAGATGAAGTGCCCCTTACGTATCGTGCCCGTATGGATACCTCTCCGCCCCGACGTTCGGGCACCGCCTCCGGGATTAGCCGGCGCGGACTGCTACGCCTGGCCGCAACAGCTGGTATCGCCGTCACGGCGGCTGCTGCATGCTCGACGCGGACTGCACAGCCCTCTTTCCCGCCCGCATCGAGCCCTGCTCTGCAGCCGAGTTCGGCCCTAGCCACGATCACGAACCCGCCGCTGGCACCTGTGGTGTCGCCCTCGCTGTCAGTGATTCCCGCTTCGAACGCAATGCTGTGCCGCGACGCCTGGGGCGCCCTACCGCCCCGACCCGGTGGCACGCCGCATACCCCCAACTTCATGACGGTCCACCACACCGCAGTCGTTCTCGGCGACAACGCCAACGCGCCCGCTCGACTCCGCCAGCACCAGCACTATCACCAGGACACTAAAGGCTGGATCGATATCGCTTATCACCTCAGCGTCGACCGCAGGGGAAACATCTACGAGTTGAGGGATCCGAACCTCGTCGGCGACACCGCAACAAGCTATGACCCCACCGGTCACTTCCTCGTGGTGTGCGAAGGAAACTTCGACGAAGAAGAGATAACGGAAGAGCAGCTCAACGGCGCGGCACTCGCATTCGCTTGGGCGGCAGAGCAATACGGTATCCCGCCCGATCGCCTCGCCGGACACAAAGACGCCAGTGGCGACACTTCCTGCCCCGGCGCAAGCCTCTACGCTCGTATTCCCGACCTCAAAGACCGCGTTGGTGCCCTACTGGCTACCCCTCCGGTGAACCTGCAGAAGATCTGCGGGCCCGACGCCGACGCGATTGTCGGTGAGATCGAGTCCGGCGTCCGCTGAGAAACGCGAAAGCCCCCGACACGCCGAGGCGGGCGGGGGCTTTTGCGTCTTGGCGCGGTGAGGCTAAGCGGCGTCGGTCGTCGAACCGCCTGCGGCCGTGATCTTTTCCTTCGCACTGCCGCTGAACTTGTGCGCGGTGACGTTGACCTTCACGGTCAGCTTGCCGTCGCCGAGCACCTTCACCAGCGAGTTCTTCCGGACCGCGCCTGCGGCCACGAGTTCGTCGACGCCCACGTCGCCGCCCTTGGGGAACAGCTTGTTCAGGTCGCCGACGTTGACCACCTCGTAGGAGGTGCGGAACCGGTTGCGGAAGCCCTTCAGCTTCGGCAGCCGCATGTGGATCGGCATCTGGCCACCCTCGAACGTCGCTGGGACGTTCTTGCGGGCCTTCGTGCCCTTCGTGCCGCGGCCGGCGGTCTTGCCCTTGGAGCCCTCACCGCGGCCGACGCGTGTCTTGGCGGTCTTGCTGCCGGGGGCCGGCTTTAAATCGTGAAGCTTGATCGGCGTCATCTTCTTAAACTTCCTCCACCTCTATGAGGTGATGCACGGTCTTGATGAGCCCGCGGGTCTGGACGTTGTCCTCGCGGACTACTGACTGACGGATCTTGCGCAGTCCCAGCGAGCGCAGGCTCTCCTTCTGGCGCCAGCGCGCACCGATGGTGCTGCGCACCTGGGTGATTTTCAGCTCTGCCATGGCTATGCCGATCCTTCACGCGTGGCGCTCGCGGCCACTGCCGCCTCGGCCTCGCGGCGCGCCCGCAGCATGCTGGGCGGCGCCACGTCTTCGATGGGGAGGCCGCGGCGGGCCGCCACCTCTTCGGGACGCTGCAGCAGCTTCAGCGCGGCGACGGTGGCATGCACCACGTTGATCGCGTTGTCACTGCCCAGCGACTTGGCCAGGATGTCGTGCACGCCTGCGCATTCCAGCACCGCGCGGGCAGCGCCACCGGCGATCACACCGGTACCGGGGCTGGCCGGGCGCAGCATGACCACACCCGCAGCGGCCTCACCCTGAACCGGATGCGTGATGGTGCTGCCGATCAGCGGAACGCGGAAGAAGCCCTTGCGAGCCTCCTCGACACCCTTGGCGATCGCGGCGGGAACTTCCTTGGCCTTGCCGTAGCCGACACCGACCATGCCGTTGCCGTCGCCGACGATCACCAGAGCGGTGAAGCTGAACCGCCGACCACCCTTGACCACCTTGGAGACGCGGTTGATCGTGACGACGCGCTCGATGTAATTGCTCTTCTCGCCACCGTCGCGATCGCGACGACCGCCGCGATCGTCACGGCGTCCCCGGCCGTCGCGGTCACCGCGAGCCGGCCTGCCGTCCGAACTCGAAGGCCCGGCGGCGCCTGCTGCCTGCTCGGCCATTACGTAGTCCTTCCAATTGTTTTCAGGTCATTCGTCATCAGAACTTCAACCCACCTTCGCGTGCCGCGTCGGCCAGCGCTGCGAGCCGTCCGCCGTAGGTGTAGCCGCCCCGGTCGAACACGACCGTCTCGATCCCCGCGGCCTTGGCGCGCTCGGCGATCAGCTGACCGACCCGCTTGCTGTGGGCCTTCTTGTCACCATCCACGCCGCGCACGTCGGCCTCGATGGAC
>Ga0164308_10000613_pt1 | contig 19302 bp, 19 predicted proteins | sample Whisoiple_246_MG_FD_109983 | JGI IMG/M metagenome (GOLD analysis project Ga0164308, IMG submission 109983) | Soil microbial communities amended with fresh organic matter from upstate New York, USA - Whitman soil sample_246_MG | ecosystem: Environmental > Terrestrial > Soil > Unclassified >...
GGCGAGAGCAGCCCTGCTCGAGCGGGGCGCCAAGGCGGCAGGGTCGGTGTCGTCCAAGACGGCCTTCGTCGTGGTCGGCGACAACCCCGGAAGCAAGTACGACAAGGCCGTTTCGCTGAAGGTGCCGATCCTGGACGAAGCCGGGTTCCTGGTGTTGCTCGAGCAAGGACCCGAGGAGGCCACCAAGGTCGCGCAGATCGGCGCGGACCCGGCAGGTGCCGAACCAGCGGGCGCAGAACCAGCGGACACGGTGTCAGCGGACACAGATTCGGCGGGCGCCGAAGCACCTGATGCCGATCCTGCAGCTGCCGGCCCGACGTCCGACTCCTGACATGACGGCAGGGCCGAGTTCGATGACGGACGACATCGATTTCACCGCACTGGGTTTCGAGCCGTCCGATCCGTCGTTCATCGCCGACCCCTATCCGGTCTACAGCAGGATGCGCGAGCTCGGACCGGTGTTGTACTACCCGCCGCGCGGCGTCCATCTGCTCACCAGGTTCGAGCAGGTCAACGCGGCGCTGCGGGATCGGCGGCTGGGCCGCGCCTATCGGCACCGGTACACCGATGAGCAGTTCGGGCAACGGGCGCCCGACCTGCGATGGCCGCGCTGGACGGAATCCGAACGCTGGTCGCTGCTGAACCTGGAACCACCCGACCACACCCGGCTTCGCAGGCTGGTGAGCGCCGTCTTCACCGCGCGCTCGGTGGCGGCGTTGCGTCCGGTGATCGAGCAGCTCTCCGCCGGCGCGCTGACCAGCCTGTTCGAGCAGGGTGAGTTCGACCTGATCACCGACTACGCCCAGCCGTACTCGGTGGCGGTGATCTGCACCCTGCTGGGGGTGCCCGTCGAGGACGGCCCGTTGCTGCTGGGCTGGTCGCACGCGATCGTCAAGATGTACGAACTGCACACCGGACTCGAACTCAAGCGCGCGGCCGAACGCGCGTCGGACGAGTTCATCAGCTACGTCCGTCGACTGATCAGGGCCCGCCGGGCACAGCCGCGATCCGATCTGATCTCGCAACTGATCCAGGTCGCCGACCAGGGCGACCGGCTCTCCGACGACGAGATCGTCTGCACCGTCATCGTTCTGCTCAATGCCGGTCACGAGGCAACGGTGAACACCCTGGGCAACGGGATGCGCGCCCTGCTCACCCACCCCGACCAATGGCGACGGGTGCGCAGCGGGGAGGTCGAGCCGACCATCGCGGTCGAGGAAATGATCCGCTGGGACGGGCCGCTGCAGATGTTCGAGCGGTGGGTGCTCGAGGACGGCGTCGATATTGCCGGCCGCCGCCTCGGCGTCGGCGATCGGATCGGGATGCTGTTCGGCTCCGCCAACCGTGATCCGGCCCGATTCCCGGACCCGGACAGGTTCGACATCGGTCGCGGGGACGCCACCCACATCGGCTTCGGTGGCGGGATGCACTTCTGCATCGGGGCGCCGCTGGCCCGGCTGGAGATCGCCGTGTCGTTGGAGCAACTGCGGGCCGGCCCCGATCTCCGGTTGCTCCTGCCGCCCGAATACCACCCCTTCTTCGTGATCCGAGGGCTGACCGGGCTGCGGGTCGGTCGGGTCCCCGTCGGCGCAGGGCGGGACGGGTAGCGTGAGTCGCGTGCCCGAAGAGTCAGCACCTGATCAGCGCGTCGACCGCGATCGCAGCGAGTTGTTGCTCGATGTCGGCGTCCCGCAACCGATGCGGGCGATGCTCTTCAACAGCTGGCCGCTGATCCTCGCGGCCCTGGTGCTGTCCTATCTGGCCGCCATGTTCTTCCCGGCGATCGGCGGACTGCTGCTGATCGGAACCCCGATCGCCATCGTCGCGGCCTTGGTCGCCGCCGGGTCCCGGGCGAAGAAGATCCGCCTCAGGGTCACCGACGAGATGATGTCGGTGTCCAACGGCAAGGGCGGGTTTGCCTGCGACCGGTCCGCAGTGCGATCGGCAGTGCTGGTGGAAAGCCTGGCCCGCCGCCGGTTCGGAATCCGCACCCAGAGCCTGATCCTGCTCGACGAGCAGGGTCGAACGGCGTTCATGCTGAACGGTCTGCTCTGGCCACCGGCTGTGATCGACTCGGTGATCCGCCTCATGCCGGGTGTCCCGCTGGAACGGCTCGAGGGCAAGCAATCGCCCGAGACGTTGGCAGCCAGGTACCCGAACATCCTGAAGGACACCTACGGCACCGAGTCGGGTCCGTCCATTAAGTAGGGATCGGTCATGTTGCTTCCCATTTATCGCAGCGCCGTGCGGCAGTTCGATGCCCGGGTGCAGGCGGTGCGCGACGAGCAGTGGTCGCTGAGCACTCCGGACACCGAGTGGGACGTGCATCGCCTGGTGCGGCACGTCATCGTCGGTCAGACGACGATGACCGCCGCACTGATCGGCGGCGCCTCGGAACGAATCGGCCAGGACCTGAGCGGACCGGAGCTCGTCGCACGCTGGACCGCGGCATCCACCGCCGCGGTCGAGGCTTTGACGGCCGCTTCGCCCGACAGCCAGGTGCAGTTGCCGACCGGCGCGGCGCCGGTGTCGGAATTGGGCTGGCGGTTGGCCACCGATCTGACCGTGCACGCCTGGGACCTGGCGAGGGCGATCGATGCACCGGACGAGTTCCCGAACGATCTGCTCGCCCACGTCCTCGAACAGCTCAAGGGCTCGGATGGCCGGTGGTTGCCGCCCGACCGCTACGCCCCGTCGATCCCGGTACCGGGGTGCACCGACGATCTGACCGAGTTGCTCGCGCTCACCGGTCGGAACCGCTGGTGGCGGCGGAACGCTACGGCTTTCGCGCCTTCGTCGTCGGCCTAGCGGACTTCAGGATCCGCTCGATCGCCTGTTCCGCACGGCGTTCCCGGGTGACCGGCCGTTTCGCGCCGCCCACCCACTCCGCGTACTCGCGGGTGTGACTGAACGAGAGCGACTCGAAGGCGATGGTCGCTTCGAGGTTCGACGCCAGCGCGGCCGCGAGCTCCGGCGGTACCTCGGCGATCCGCGGAACCTCGTCGAGTTCGACGGTCATGGTGATCTCGTCACCCTCGCCCACCATCAGGTCGTCCCGCTGCGCCTTGCGCAGCCCGATCCACCCGGTTCCGCCGTAGCTGGCGATGGTGGTGCGGAACGGCTCGTGCCCGGAGACGGTGACCACCACCGGAGCCCTTGCCCGGCCGAACACCTCGACGGCATCGAACGGCACCGCCACCGCATGCCCTGGCCCCTCATCGGGACACAGCACCGTTGCCGTGAACGTGCGAGAAGTCACCACATCACCGAGCCTTCGACGTGAAGCGTAGGTAGTACCCATCTGGATCCAACACCCGAAAGTCCTGCAAGCCCCACGGTCTGCGCATGATGTCCTCCACGATCGGCCATCCGGCGTGCCGCAGACGATCGCGTTCGGCGTGCAGGTAGTCGACCTCGATGACGATCTCCACTCCGGTGGGCGGTTGCCGGTGCGAACGATGGCCGCCCGGCACGGTGACCGCACCGATGCGCACCTCATCCCGTTGAAGCGCCAGGTAGGGCAGCGCATCCGCGCGCCGATCGGCGACCAGCTTGAAACCGAGCAGATCCACGTAGAACCGCACCGTCGCGTTGAGGTCCGCCGGGAAGATCTCGAGGCGCAGGCTGGTTGGCACCATCCGACCCTCTCACGGCTACCGTCGGTACCCGTCATCCCTCGTCGGTCGGTGCCAGGAGAAACGTTGAAGCGAACCGCGGGCCTGCGGGTCGAACTGCCCGTCGCCGGGCGCCCCGTACTGGTTGTCGGCGGCGGCCCCGAGGCCGTCGGGAAGATCGCCGCCCTGCGGGACAGCGGTGCGATGGTGACGGTGGTCGCCGACGAGGCCATCGCCTCGATCGCCGACCTGGCCGAGCGTGGACTGATCGGTTGGCATCGCCGGCAGTTCGAAACTCGCGACCTCGACGACTGCTGGTTGGTCGTCGCCGCGACCGGCATTCCCGAAGCCGATGCCCACATCGCGGAGCAGGCCGCCCTGCGGTCCCGGTTCTGTCTGCCCGGCTCCGGTCGCGCGGTGGAGCAGGAACCGACTGCGCAACCGCAGCGCTCCGGGGTGGTGACGCTGGTCGGCGGCGGTCCCGGCGATCCGGGTCTGATCACCGTTGCCGGACTGGCGGCGATCCGCGAGGCGGACGTCGTGGTGCACGACCGTCTCGCCCCGCTGGCCGTCCTGGACGAGGTACGCGACGGCGCCCGGATCATCGACGTCGCCAAGATCCCCGGCGGCGCCACGACGCCGCAGGAGGAGATCAACCGGTTGCTGGTGGAGCACGCAACTGCCGGCCGGGCGGTCGTGCGGCTCAAGGGCGGCGACAACTTCATCTTCGGTCGGGGTGGCGAAGAGTGGCAGGCGTGTGTCGCCGCGGGGATCGAGGTGCGGATCGTGCCCGGCGTCAGTTCGGCGTTGGCGGTCCCGGCGTTGGCCGGCATCCCGCTCACCCATCGCACGGCGAATCAGGGCTTCACGGTGATCACCGGGCACGTCCCACCTGGCGATCCACGGTCGATGCTCGACTATCGCGCCCTGGCCAGGTCCCGGACGGCGTTGGTGATCATGATGGGGGTGGCCAACCTGGCCGCGATCGCCGCTGAACTCATCGCCGGTGGGATGGATCCGCAAACCCCGGCGGCCACCGTCGCCGACGGCACGCTGCCGGGCCAGCGCAGCCTCCGTGCGCCGCTTGCCGAGATCGCAGCCGCGACCGCGGCCGCCGGCATCCGGGCGCCCGCGATCACCGTTGTCGGCTCGGTGGCAGCCTTCGAGCCCGACCCGGACACCTGAACACCCGGGCCGGAGGGGAGATCAGTCGGACATGATCGCGAGCGGGGAGCGTCCGGTGACGACCGAGGTCAGCCCGGCCAGGTGACCCAGCCGGGCCACCTCGGAATCCCGCATCGCCGGGCCTCCCGGCCGGCCGACGATCACCGCGGTGTCCGGGTCCCACAGCGGAGCCGCGGCCATCTCGGTGCCGATCGCCTTCCAGTCGTCCGGCACCCAGTCGGCCTCACCGTCGAGCACCGTCGCCTTGTCCACCGGCGCCCAGCCCGGGATGACGCCGGTCAGGTCCGGGACGCCGCCGCCACCAGCGAGCAGCTTGATGGTGCGGCCGTCACCGTTGGTGTCGACTCGCACGACCATCGCCCACCCCGCCCGGAGCACCTGCGGCAGCATCCTGGCCAGGATCGCGACCGCGTCCTTGGGATCGGCGGCGATGGCTTCGACCAACTCCCACTCGCGGTGCCGGGCAGCCACTCCGGGATCCGGCCGAACCGACTCGACCCGCACTCCGGGGACGGTCTCGGCAGCAGTGATCAAAACGTCCGGTTGCCGGCCGGCCGGCAACGCCACGACGATGTCGTCCACCGCCTGGTCGGGGGAACGCTCGACGATGTCCATCGCGAGGATGTCGGCATCGACCAGACCCAGCGCGGTCGCAACGGCGCCCAGCGTGCCGGGACGGTCGGGCAATAAGAGTCGAAGTACATAGGACATGGCGGTTCGCTCGCCTCCCAGGTGGCGGCTCGTAGTACTCGCTGCACGCGGACTCACCTGCACGTTCAGATGCGGCCGAGTACCTGTCGAGGCCCATAGTGTCCGAATTGGGTTTCGATCAGATCACCGGCGTGCTTCCTGCGTGATTCCCGTCCAGGATGCCGATCGGAATTCCCAACGGTGGGGAATGCTGGGGTGGTACCCCGGTGTGCGCCCGATCAATCCGGGGTTGCGCGCCATGGACCCCGGTGCTCGCCCGGTCGGTACTCCCGGCCCCACTAGGATGAGATGTTCCGCCTGACAGTAGATGGCCATGCCAGTCATGGCACCGACCATGCCGACCGCCCGGGAGACCAGTGTCCAGCGTCCCACCCATCAACGCGCCGCAGCCGGCCGCGGTTGACCAGCAGACCGGTGTCGAACCGGCGAGTTCCGTGCCCGGCCTGACCCGTGACGACGTCGCCCACCTGGCCCAGCTGGCCCGGCTGGAGCTGTCCGAGCAGGAGCTGGACAAATACGTCGGGCAGCTGTCGGTGATCCTGGACTCCGTCGCGACGGTCGGCGCGGTCGCCGCGTCAGATGCCGACATCGCTCCGACCAGCCACGCCGTCCCGCTGACGAACGTGTACCGCGATGACGTGGTCCGCCCCGGGTTGTCGCACGAGGCTGCGCTGGCCGGTGCGCCGGCCGCCGAGGACGGCCGCTTCCGCGTTCCGCAGATCCTGGGTGAGGAACAGTGAGCGGGGCGACATCGGACCTGACCCGGATGACCGCACAGGCACTTGCCGGTGCGATCACCGAGGGCCAGGTGAGCGCGGAAGAAGTCGCGCAGGCGCATCTGGACCGCATCGACTCCGTCGATGGTGATGTACATGCCTTCCTGCACGTGTCCACCGAGTCCGCACTGGCCCAGGCGCGAGCGGTCGACAAGGCACGGGCGGACGGCGCACCACCCGCGTCACCGCTTGCCGGGGTGCCGCTGGCGCTCAAGGACATCGTCGTCCAGAAGGGGATCCCGACAACGGCCGGATCCAAGATCCTGCAGGGCTGGCTGCCGCCGTACGACGCGACGGTGACCACCCGGCTGTTGGACGCCGGCGTGGTGATCCTTGGCAAGACCAACCTGGACGAGTTCGCGATGGGTTCGTCCACCGAGAACTCCGCGTACGGGCCGACCCGCAATCCCTGGGACCTGTCCAGGATTCCCGGCGGATCCGGCGGTGGATCCGCGGCGGCGCTTGCCGCCTTCGAGGCGCCGCTGGCGATCGGGACCGACACCGGCGGGTCGATCCGGCAGCCCGCGGCCGTCACCGGCACCGTCGGCACCAAACCCACGTACGGCGGGGTGTCCCGGTACGGCGTCATCGCCCTTGCCTCCTCCCTCGACCAGGTCGGCCCGTGTGCGCGCACCGTCACCGACACCGCGCTGCTGCACGAGGTGATCGCGGGCTACGACCCGCTGGACTCCACCTCCATCCCGCAGCCGGTGCCGCGGGTGCTGGACGCGGTCCGGCTCGGTCAACGCGACGGAGTCGCGGGCATGCGGATCGGCGTGGTGAAACAGTTGCGGGGTGAGGGTTATCAGGCGGGTGTCCTGGAATCGTTCGACGCGGCCGTCGCCACCCTGCAGGCTGCCGGCGCCGAGATCGTCGAGGTCGACTGCCCGCACTTCCGGTACGCGCTGGCCGCGTACTACCTGATCCTGCCCAGTGAGTGCTCGTCCAACCTCGCGCGCTTCGACGCCATGCGTTACGGGCTGCGAGTAGGGGACGACGGCACCGCCTCGGCGGAAGAGGTGATGTCGCTGACCCGCGGACAGGGCTTCGGAGCCGAGGTGAAGCGCCGCATCATCCTCGGCACCTACGCGCTCTCGGCCGGGTACTACGACGCCTACTACGGATCCGCCCAGAAGGTCCGGACGCTGATCAAGCAGGACTTCGAGAACGCTTTCGGGACAGCGGATGTGCTGATCTCGCCGTCCTCACCGGTGACGGCGTTCGCCATCGGCGAGAAGGTGGACGACCCGTTGGCCATGTACCTGAACGACCTGGCGACGATCCCCGGCTCGCTGGCCGGCATTCCCGCGATGAGCGTCCCCAGCGGGATCGCCTCGGACACCGGGTTGCCGGTCGGGCTGCAGATCATGGGACCGGCGCTGGGCGAGGAGCGGATCTACCGTGTCGCTGCCGCGTTCGAATCCGCTTATGCGGCACAGCATTCCGGGCTCGTGCCGGATGCTGCGCCGGAATTGAAGATGGTGGGCTCATGACTGTGACATCCAAAGAAGCATTGCGGGCACCCGACGGCCTGATGGATTTCGACGAGGCCATCGAACGGTACGACCCGGTACTGGGACTGGAGGTGCACGTCGAACTCGGCACCGCGACCAAGATGTTCTGCGGCTGCCCGACCGAGTTCGGTGCGCCGCCGAACACCCAGGTCTGCCCGGTCTGCCTGGCGCTGCCGGGCGCGATGCCGACCATCAACCGGACCGCCGTCGAATACTCCATCCGCATCGGGTTGGCGCTGAACTGCACCATCGCGTCGTGGTGCCGGTTCGCCAGAAAGAACTACTTCTACCCGGACATGCCGAAGAACTTCCAGACCTCGCAGTACGACGAACCGATCGCCTACGACGGTTATCTGGACGTCGAGGTGGACGGCGAGACGATCCGGATCGAGATCGAGCGTGCCCACATGGAGGAGGACACCGGAAAGTCGCTGCACGTCGGCGGTCTGACCGGGCGGATCTCCGGTGCCGAATACTCGTTGCTCGATTACAACCGGGCCGGGGTGCCGCTGGTGGAGATCGTCACCAAGACGGTGTCCGGGACGAAGGCCTCGGCACCGGCGGTCGCCCGGGCCTACGTGGCCGCCCTCCGCGATCTGCTGAAATCGCTGGGCGTGTCCGACGTCCGGATGGACCAGGGATCGCTGCGGTGCGACGCCAACCTTTCGCTGACCCCGGCGGGCAGTCCGGTGCTCGGCACCCGTACCGAGACCAAGAACGTCAACTCGCTGCGCTCGGTGGAGCGGGCTGTCCGCTACGAGATCACCAGGCAGGCAGGACGTCTCGCAGCCGGCGGCAGGATCAAGCAGGAAACAAGGCACTTCGACGAGTCCACCGGAACGACGGCATCGGGCCGGTCCAAGGAGACGGCGGAGGACTACCGCTACTTCCCGGAGCCGGATCTGGTGCCGCTGGCCCCCGAACCGGAGTGGGTGGAGGAGATCAGGGCCGGCCTGCCCGAGTTCCCCTGGATCCGCCGCGCTGCCCTGCAAACCGCCTGGGGCATCACCGATATGGAGATGCGGGACCTGGTGGCTGCGGACGCCGTCGAGTTGGTGGCCGCCACCGTCGACGCCGGCGCGTCGCCGGCCGAGGCGAAGTCGTGGTGGGCTTCCTATCTCGGCCAGCAGGCCAACACGCTCGGGGTCAGCCTCGATCAGTTGCCGATCACACCGGCGCAACTGGCCGACGTGATCGGCAAGGTCTCCTCCGGTGCGCTCACCACCAAACTGGCCCGCCAGGTGGTCGACGGCGTGCTCGCCGGCGAGGGCGACCCGGACGCGGTGATCGCGGCCCGGGGGCTGGCCGTGGTGTCGGACGATTCCTCATTGCAGAAGGCGGTGGACGAGGCGCTTGCCGCCCAGCCGGCGGTTGCCGACAAGATCCGGTCGGGCAAGGTCCAGGCGGTCGGCGCGATCGTCGGCGCGGTGATGAAGGCGACCAGGGGTCAGGCCGACGCGGCCAGGGTGCGCGAACTCGTGCTCAGCACCCTGGGCGTCCAGGGCTGAGCCGACAGCAGAAGGGGTCTCGAACGTGCGCGTTGCTCTGGCCCAGATCGTCAGTGGCATCGACCCGGAACGGAACCTCGGTTTGGTCCGGGACGCCGCCACCCGGGGGGCGGCTGCCGGCGCCAGGATGGTCGTGCTGCCGGAGGCCACCATGTGCGCCTTCGGTGTCTCGCTCGCACCGATTGCGCAGCCGCTGAACGGGCCCTGGGCTGACGCGGTCCGGGAGATCGCGGCGGACGCCGGGATCACCGTCGTGGTCGGCATGTTCACCCCGGGATCGGGCGGCCGGGTGCGGAACACCCTGCTGGCCGTCGGCGGCGGGGTGGAGGCGTCCTACGACAAGATTCACCTGTTCGACGCCTACGGCTTCCGGGAATCGCGCACGGTGGCGCCCGGAATCGAGCCGGTGGTGATCGACGTCGACGGCGTCACGGTCGGCCTGACGGTCTGCTACGACGTCCGCTTTCCCGGCCTGTACCAGGAGTTGGCCAAGCAGGGCGCGACGGTCATCCTGGTGGCCGCATCCTGGGGCGCGGGACCTGGCAAGCGGGAGCAGTGGGATCTGTTGACCCGAGCCAGGGCACTGGATAGCACCAGCTTCCTGCTGGCCGCCGGGCAGGCGGATCCGGCCACGTTGGGCGCTACCCCGCGCGGGTCCGCGCCGACCGGAGTGGGCGGCAGCGTGGCCGTCTCACCGCTGGGTGCGGTGATCGACCAGCTCGGTGCTGCGCCGGGTCTGCTCGTCGTCGACGTGGATCCGCAGCAGGCCGCCGATGCCCGCGAGTCGATCCCGGTGCTGGCCAACCGTCGGTTCTGAGCCGGTGCCGGCCCCGACAGTTTCTATAGTGTGATCATGTTTGTGTTCGTTCTTCGCGCCGATTCCGCTGTTCCCACCTACATGCAGCTGATCCAGCAGGTGAAGAACGGAATCCGGATGGGCCTGCTGCGCCCGGGCGACCGGCTGCCCACCGCCAAGGCGGTCGTCGAAGAGCTCGCCATCAACCCCAACACCGTGTTGAAGGCCTACCGGGAGTTGGAGCGGGAGGGGCTGGTGTCGCCGCGACCCGGGGCCGGGACCTTCATCCTGCGCGGACTGGGATCGGCGCTACCGGCCGACCGTGATCGGCTGTTCGCGGAACTGCAGGGCTGGATGCAACGAGCCAAGGCGGCCGGTCTCGACCAAGAGGACGTCGACGCGCTGTTCGCGGGAGCGCAAGAGACCGCGGCGATCCGCCGCGCATGATCGGCCCGGATCGTCGGCGGCGGCACCTCGCGGTGGTGCCGCCCGAGACGGATGTGCCGGAGACGGATGTGCCGGAGACGGATGTGTCGTTACCGGAAGCGTCGCTGCAGGCTGTCCCGGAGACCGCTGGGCTCGTGCCGGACACCCCGGATCAAGACGCCACTGACCCCACCGGCCCGACGCAGGATGCCGCGATCCTGACCTCGGGCGTCGGTATCCGCTACGGGCGGCGCTGGGCGCTGCAGGGGTGCTCGCTGAACATTCCGCGCGGCAGTGTGGTCGCGGTCGTCGGCCGGAACGGCGCCGGGAAATCCACGCTGCTGCAGCTGTTGGCCGGTCTGTTGCGGCCCGACGCCGGGTCGGTGACCGTGCTGGGCCAGCCGACCTGGCCGCCGCGATCCGGTTGGTTGACCCAGGTCGGGTTCGTCGCGCAGGACAAGGCGCTCTATCCGGGTCTGCGGGTGGTGGACCTGCTGCGGTTCGGTCGACGGAACAATCCCGGGTGGGATCAGGAATTCGCGCAGCGCCGACTGCGGGAGCGCGGGGTGCCACTGGGAGCAAGGATCGGTAAGTTGTCCGGCGGCCTTCGGACCCAGGTTGCCCTTGCCCTCGCCCTTGCCAAGCGTCCCGAGGTGTTGCTGCTGGACGAACCACTGGCCGATCTGGACCCGCTGGCCCGGCGCGAGGTGATGTCTTCGCTGATGGTCGATCTGATGGAGCGGAACACCACCGTGTTGTTCTCGTCGCACTCGCTGACCGATCTGGCCAGGGTGTGCGATTGGTTGGTGCTGATCGACGGCGGGCAGGTGCGGCTCGCCGATTCCATCGATGCGCTGGTGGCGCGACACCGGCTGCTCATCGGACCGGTCGAATCCGCGACCCGAATTGCCGACCGCGTCGCTGTGGTGTCCGCCCACCGGGGCGATCGGCAGGCCATCCTGCTGGTCGACGGGCACGATCCCGCCGTGGAACTGGACCCGCACTGGACGGTGCGCCAACCGGCCGTCGAGGATCTGGTGTTCGGTTATCTCCAACAGGTTCCGTGATGACCACCGGCGTGGTGCTGACCACCTTGCGCATGCACCGGATGCAGATCGTGGTCACCGCTGTGCTGATGTCGGCTCTGGTCATCGTCGCTGCGCTGCACGGCTCCGCGACCGCCTCGTTCATCGCCGAGCAGCGGGCCGGCAACTGCGCGGCGACGGGATGCGTCGACCTGCCGCAGCAGGTGGCAGATCGCTACCGATTGCTCGGCGAGGCGCTGCCCTTCCTCGGGCTCGTTCCGGTGGCGATCGGTGTCTTCTGGGGAGCCCCATTGCTGGGGCGGGAGTTCGAGGCCGGAACCTCGCGGCTTGCCTGGACCCAGTCGGTCTCCCGCCGGCGGTGGATCCTGACCAGGCTGATCGTCCTCGGCGGTCTTGTCGCTGTCGGTGGGGTGGTGATGGGAGTGGTTGTCGCCCAGTGGTTGTCGGTGTTCGAGGGCTTCGAGCTGACCGGGGTGACGGATGCCAGCTTCATCATCCTGCGAGGGGTCGAGCCGGTCGGCTGGTGGTTGTTCGGGTTCCTGGTGGGCGTCGCCGCCGGGGCGCTGCTGCGGCGTACGGTCCGCGCCATGGCCGTCACGGCCGGCGTCGGTGTCGGGGCGATCATCGCGCGGAACCTGCTGCTCGTGGCTCAGGAGAGTGCGACGCCGTCGACGGGCTGGTATCAAGATCACCTGCTGGCGATCGTGGTGCTGGGCGCCGCGGTGGTCGTTCTTTCTGTCCTCACCACCCGGGTGGTGGAGCGCGCTCGCCCGTAGCCGGCCGTTGCCCAACCGTTACCTTTTCAACCACGCTGCTAGTTCATCCATCACATAGTGTGACGCCCGTGAGGGGTGGGCACATCCGGATCGTTTTCGACCGTTCGGCCGACAACCGGCGGATGTGCTCGGGAGGTACTCGGAAGATGCTCGGGCTGTGCCGTGGGGGTCGCGGCACACCCGCTCTTTCGCTGCTGACGATCACCCGCCCGTTCTTTTGCTCTTGATCAACCAGTTGTGGTGGCGTTTTTCGCGCCCAAGGATGCCGGAACGGTTGATCAACACGGGGTTGGCGGCGGGTGCGGGACTGGGGCGCGCCGGGATGGGTCGGAACGGATCAGTCCGGTCCGCCTTCGCCACCGGAGCTACCGGACGGCACGACGACAACCCGGTCATCGCTGGGCACCGGTTGGCCGAGCCCGTCCTTGTTCGAGGTGGTGAACCAGAGCAGGCCCTGCAGATCGGCGACCACCGTCAACAACCGGCCGTAGCGGCCGTCCACCAATACCGTCGGCGAGCCGGTGAAGGTGTTGCCGGCGGCGATCTCGATCGCGGTGAGCTGCTGCTTGTCCAGCGACGTGCTGGCCAGCACGCCTGCGGACATCGAGCAGTCCTCGGCGCCGCCGTCCGCCGCGGTCCAGGTCCACAACGCGTCGCCGTCCGTGATGGTGGTGTAGTCCTTGCCCGCGGTCAGCGGTAGCAGCAGATCCTGGGCCGGGCGTTGATCGAGGGCCGCAACGGTTCCGGTGGGAGTCGGGCAGATGCCGGCCACCTGGGTGAAACCGGAGGCGTAGATCGCCGAACCGGCCGTCGGGTTGGATTCGGCCGGTTTGCCGAACTCGTCCAGCCGCAACACCTTTCCGGCCAGCGACGCCGGATCCGACGCCAACGCCGGGTTCCCGGTGTCGCCGGTGCCGACGTAGAGGGACCGGTCCGCGGCGAAGGCGATCCGCCCGCCGTTGTGCGTCGCACCCTTGGGGATGCCGGCGAAGATCGTCTTCGGGACGTCTCCGCGGGCGATCCGGACGATGTGGTTGTCGGTCTGACCGGTGACGTACGCGTAGATCAGCCCGTCCTCGCCGTAGGACGGCGACAACGCAATGCCGAGCAGTCCACCGTCCCCGGTGCCGTCGATGTCTTCGATCTGGGCCACCAGCACCGGATCGGTGTCCTTGGCGACCTGCAGGATCCGCCCGGTCGTCCGCTCGCCGACCAACGCGGATGCGCCGTCCGGCAGCGGGGCGAGGCCCCAGGGCGCGGTCAGGCAGGTCGCGATAACCGCGGCATCGGTGGGCGCACAGGGGTCGGCCGGTTGCTCGGATCCGCTGGGCGGTGGGCTGCCGGACGGCGAAGGGTCGGTGGGGCTCGTTGATGGTGACGTGGGAGTGTCGGGCTGCGTGGTGTCGTCGGGAAGTGCGGCGCGCGCCGTCAGCGACGGTTGGACGGTGAAAGTGGCCGTCTCGCTGGAGAAATCGGCACAACCGGAGAGCAGCGCCAGCAACGACGTCCCGACCACCAGTGAGCCGAGAGCGCGCAGCACACGACTGCTCGGCGTCCGCGGGCGCGGCGCGGGGTGGGGGTTCGACGTCGACATCGCTGTCCACGGTACGGGTCGGGCCGTGGGTGCCCGGTGAATCTCCGGCCACTCGGACAAGATCACCTCTGGCAACCGTGTCGATCAGTCGCGCCGGTCAGTCGCGCCGGTCAGTCGCGCCGGTCAGTCGCGCCGGTCATCCGATCGGCAGCCGATCGGCAGCCGAGGCGAAGCCCAGCCAGGTGTGCCGGTTGCCGGCCCAGCACCATCCGACCTTCGGTGCGTTGCGGTTGACCCTGCCGTCCCGTCCGGTTCCGTTGCTGATCCAGATCGCCGGGGTCCTGGTGTCGAGCTTTCCCTTGGCGGTCCGTTTGCGGGAGCCGATGGTCATGAAGCAGTGGTTGCGCTCGAGCACGTCGGGTTGTTGGAGCAACCAATGGATGCCCTCGACGACGGTCAGCGGAGTCCGCCCCGCTCCGGTGATGGCCGGTAGTGCCTCGTCCGGGCTCCAGTTGGCCATCTCGTCGCCGCGCTCGACCCCGCGCACCAGATATTCCGGCGGTCCGGGCACCGCCACGCCCTCGATCGGCAGGAACTCGTCGAGGTCAGGCATGTCCACGACGACGAAGCCCGGCTTGCCGCCGTGCCGCAGCAGCGGCGCAAGCACCGATGCCGGCGCGATTTCGGTCGGCAGCACCAGCAAGGCGTCGCCGGTGTCCGTTGGCGCCGAACCGGCGGCCCGGCGGATCGCGTCGGCGGACAGCCCAGTGATCCGGTCGACGCCCAGCTCGATCAGTCGTTCCGCCTGCTCGGCGATCGGCGGCAATGGCCTGTCGACCGTCATCTCGCCGCCGCCGCCGCCCGGACGGCCGGCGGGGGACCGGCAACGGAGCTGAGAGGTACCGGGGCAACCGGGTCATCCAGACCCGGATCCCGGCGGCCGATGACGTGCAGCAGCATCAGCGCATCGTCCTCGGCCATGTACCTGATCTTGGCGATCCGCCCGGAGGAGAACCTCATCTTGAAACCGGCGACGTGCGCCCGCGCTTTCCACGGTGAACTCGACCATTCGGTGCTCTGCACCCCGGTCCGGTAGGCGATCACCGTGTTGCGGGTGGTGAGCCGCCGCCAGCGGAACAGCACGGAGTGGTCGTCGACCTGCCATCTCGCCTCCCGTGGCCTGGCCAGGCCGAGGGCGAGTCCCAGCGGCAACGGCAGCACGGCCAACCATTTCCACCATCCGGGCAGCAGCAGGAACAGCAGCGTGAAGCCCGCGCCGTACTCCAACGGAAGCGTCAGATAGCGACGGTGCACCCGCTGCGGGATCTGCAGGAGGGGCTCGGTCGGCCACGGCAGTTCCGGCAGCGCGCGCCGGATGAATGCCTCGGCGCGTGCGGTCTTCAGCAACGGAAAGAGCATGCGCTGGTTGGTGTTCGCCGGGCCGATCCCTGCGACCTCGACCTGCAGGATGCAATAGCCGATCAGCATCCGCCAGAATCCCTCGACGATCCGGACGGCCTGGATCCTGTTGACCGGGATCGTCGCGGACTGTTTTCCCAACAGCCCGCGACTGTTGCGCAGCACGTCGCCGTCGCGGGTCAGGGTGAACCTGGTCAGCCGCAGCGCGCCCAGGATGACGCCGCTGACGATCGCGATGACCACCAGCGCCACCAGGACGGCGACGATGCCCCGCGGCTCGACGTTCTCCTGCATGAAGTCTGCGGCCTTGCTCGGCACGTACTCGGAGAACCGGAACCAGACGACCAGCGCACCGGCGAAGATCAGCGGAATGGTGTTGTTGCTGATGGTCGCGATCAGCATGTCGCGGGTCGACAGCACGGCGATCACGTCCGGTGCGTGCTTCAACGACGACGTCCGCCGCCAGGCCAGATAGCGCTGGATGGTCGACGGCTCGTGGTCGTGCTCCGGCTGGCCCGGCTGGGTCACCTCAGGTGATCGACCGGTCTCGAGCGCCGTCCGGAGCTGGTCGAGCCGGCTGCCGGACAGGCAACCGAGGACAACCGCAGAGCCGTTGCGGTCGCCGGGCGATTGCACCTTCAGGCCCCAGACGCCGACCAGTCGTTGGGTCAACGAGCGGTACGCCTCCAGCGCCGTGATCCTGGTGATCGGCACCACCCGGACCGACCGGTTGACCAGGCCGCTGTGCAGCCGGAGCACGCCGCTGATCACCGAATACTTTTTGACGTGCCACTGGGCGATCGCGATGACCATGATCATCACGACCAGGATGGTGTTCACCCACCACGGTGCACCGCCGAGAATGGTGACCACCAGGAACGGGACCGCCGAACGCACCGTCTTGGCCGTCTCGATGACCAGGTAGATCGGGTGCAACCGGGTGTCCGGGACGACCACACCGTGCTGGTAGTGGATGGCGGGTGCCTCAGACATCGTCGGCGATGTCCGAGAGCTGGCTGATCCGATCGCACAGGTCGTCGGCTTCGATCCGGCCCAATCCGCTGATACCGACGGATCCGGCCGCAGTACGGATCTTCAGGTTCGTCATCTGGTAGTGGTCGGCCATCGGCCCACGTTCGGTCCGCAGGTTCTGCACCCTGTGCATCGGCACCACGCTGCGCTTGATGAAGATGATCCCGTGCTGGATGTCGATCTCGGTCGACGAGATCGCGTACCAGAACACCCGGTAGCGGATCGGCGGCAGCACGATCATGCCCAGCACCAGGATCGCCGCCAGGATGGCGACGATGCCCCAGCGGAGCCACCAGGCGCCCCACGGGATGACGTACGCGAGGCTGGCGAACAACAGCAGCACCGGCAGGCCGGAAAACAGCATGCGCCACCGCCAGTACCGGGTGACTTTGGGCTGCAACCGATGTCGCTCCAGCGGAAGGTCACCGGCGAGCGGTTGATCGGCCCCGAGGGGTGGTGCGGTCAAGCCGCTTGCCGGCGGTGTCGTCTCGACGGGCGGTGTTGTCTCGACGGGCGGCCCGGGGCGAGCCGGCTGCGTGCCGGGGGGATGCCCGGTCGCGGGTCGGCTCGTCACGGGATCAGCGTACGGCCCGGTTCGCCCGGCATTGACGGTTCCGCCGCAGGTGATCGGCGGTCCTAGCGCTGATGATCGGCCGACTGCGCGACACCGTCGACCGCGGTCGCGGCGGGTGCGGTGCCCGCTGCCGAGGTGTCCTCGTGGGCGGGGTTGTCGGCCGCTGTGCCGTCGGGTGAGCCGGCGGTCGTCGGGTCGGCGGCCGGTTCGCCGGTGGCCTCGTCCGGCGCCGGAGCGTCCTCGCCGAGCCGCAGGCTGCCACCGGCGACCGCGGCCAGTCGGGGCAGGTCGCGCGGGCGCACCATCGGCAGTCGCAGCCTTCGGCCGTCGTGCGCCACCGCGATAGCCCACCGCGAGTCCTGGAATTCCAACCGGTCCAGGTCGGTCCAGGCCATCCGCCGAGAACCGAGCAGGCCGTGCGCCGTCACCCGGTCCGGGGTGACGGTAGTTCGGGTGAGCAGGACCCAGGCGAGGGCCGCCACGGGAACCAGGAAGAGCGACGCCCACCATCCGCCGGAGGTCGCCAGCGGGGCGATGCAGAAGAACAACAGCACCGGTACGAACAGCGCGACCGCAGGCAGGCGGAAGGTCGCGCGGTCGGTTCGGGCCATGCCGTCCATGGTGACACCCGCGGCGGTCCGGCCGGCACCACGCGTCGTTGGAGCAGGACGCGGGTCCCGACCCGGATTCCACATCCTGGGATGGCCGTCCCGCCTGGTTGACACCGCGTCGAATCGCGTCCTACCCTGCGTGTGTGTCCCAGATCCTCGTAATCAGCTAGCGCGCCCTCGCCGACCGGCGAAGGCGCGCAACCCCTTGGTCACCTACCGGTGGCAAGGGGTTTTTTGTTGTCCGGGGCCGGTCACGAGCCTGGAACCGGGCCAACAACCCAGCTGAGATCGTTGATCGGGACACGGGTTCCACCGTGCAGTGTTCGATCAGAAGTGCCGCATCAACCCGCTGAAGAAGAAGGTTCCGATGACGCAGGGCCGCATCGCCGAAAGCCGCCAGTCCGTCGTTCCGTCCGCCGTCGCGACGGCGCCCGCACCGGTTCCGCCGGCCGCGCGCCCGGTCGAACACCTCACCGGTGCGGCGTCAGTGGTCCGCTCGCTCGAGGAGGTCGGTGCCGAGGTCGTCTTCGGGATCCCCGGCGGCGCCGTGCTGCCGGTGTACGACCCGCTGCTGGACTCGACGAAGGTGCGGCACGTCCTGGTCCGGCACGAACAAGGGGCCGGGCACGCGGCGACCGGTTACGCGCAGGCCACCGGCAAGGTCGGGGTCTGCATGGCGACCTCCGGTCCCGGTGCCACCAATCTGGTGACGCCGATCGCCGACGCCCAGATGGATTCCGTCCCGATGGTCGCCATCACCGGGCAGGTCGGCCGGTCCATGATCGGCACCGACGGCTTCCAGGAAGCCGACATCTGCGGCATCACCATGCCGATCACCAAGCACAACTTCCTGGTCACCGATCCGGCGGAGATCCCGCAGACGATCGCAGCCGCGTTCCATCTGGCCGCCACCGGCCGCCCCGGCGTCGTGCTGGTGGACATCCCCAAGGACGTGCTGCAGTCGGAGACCACCTTCGTCTGGCCGCCGGACCTCCACCTGCCCGGCTACCGGCCGACCATGCGGCCGCATTCGGGGCAGATCACCGCCGCCGCCAAGCTGATCGCGGCCGCCCGCCGACCGGTGCTGTACGTCGGTGGCGGCGTGCTGAAGGGTCACGCGACCGAGGTGCTCGCCCAGCTGGCCGAGCTGACCGGAATCCCGGTGGTGACGACGTTGATGGCCCGCGGCGCGTTCCCGGATTCGCACATCCAGCACATCGGCATGCCGGGCATGCACGGCACCGTCACCGCCGTCGCGGGGATGCAACGCGCCGATGTGATCGTGGCGCTGGGCGCCCGGTTCGACGACCGGGTCACCGGCCAGCTGTCAACGTTCGCCCCCGGCGCGACGATCATCCACGCCGACATCGACCCCGCGGAGATCGGCAAGAACCGGGTCGCGGACGTGCCGATCGTCGGTGACGTCAAAGAGGTGATCACCGAGCTGATCGCGGCGGTCAGCGCCGAGCAGGCCGCCGGTGTGGTCGCCGACCTCACCGCCTGGTGGGCCGAACTGGACGGCCTGCGGGAGACCTTCCCGCTCGGTTACGACTGGCCCGCCGACGGTTCGCTCTCCCCGCAGTACGTCATCGAACGACTGGGCGCGATCGCCGGCCCCGACGCCATCTACGCCGCGGGCGTCGGCCAGCATCAGATGTGGGCGGCTCAGTTCATCTCCTACGAGAAGCCCGGAACCTGGCTCAACTCAGGCGGTCTGGGCACGATGGGTTACGCGGTCCCGGCCGCGATGGGCGCCAAGATGGGCCGTCCGGATACCACC
>Ga0164308_10000614_pt1 | contig 19298 bp, 19 predicted proteins | sample Whisoiple_246_MG_FD_109983 | JGI IMG/M metagenome (GOLD analysis project Ga0164308, IMG submission 109983) | Soil microbial communities amended with fresh organic matter from upstate New York, USA - Whitman soil sample_246_MG | ecosystem: Environmental > Terrestrial > Soil > Unclassified >...
CGACGATTCCGCCAGACATCCTGCACCGAGCGGATCCAGCTCGGGTCATCCCTTCCGGGCGATGATCGCCTGCCGCCGCCGCTGCAGGCTGCAACGCGGGAAGGAGAATCCTGCCCGCCGATCCCTCAATCAGCCAGACGCCTCCCGAGGATGCGGAAGCCCACACCCCGGGCTTTGCGCTGGGCAACCGCGTCAGGAGGGTTCAGTCGTGGCTCATGCGGCGCGCCGACACGGCCCTCGGCCGGTTGGCGCTGGACTGGTTCCGGCGCTACTTCGCGGCGAGCAAGAACTCCGGCTGCGCGATCACGGTCTATTCGTCGCTGTCGGTCCTGCCCGCGGCGCTCGTCATCGCCTCGTTCGCCCACTCCAAGGCCGACACCAACGCCTATGCGGAACGTCTCATCACGCACCTGAAGCTGACCGGAGCCAGCGCGTCACTCGTCCAGAGCACGTTCGGCAGCGCCTCCTCGAACAGGCTGGCGGCCACGATCACGGTGGCGGTCAGTGCTCTCTTCTGGGGCATCGGGATCGGCCAGCTCTACCAGGACGTGTACGCGCGCTCCTGGCGGCTGAAGGTCGGGTCGATGGCCGACCAGGGGCTGTACGCGATCTTCTTCTTCGTCCTCGCCGGCGCCCTGGCGCTCTTCGTGGTCGCCGCTCAGAGCCTGCGCATTCACGGTCTGCTGCTGCTGATTCCGGCCTGGCTCGCCGCCTCGATCGTCTTCTGGCTCTGGGTGCCGTGGTTCCTGCTCCATCGACAGGTCGCGCTGCGGGGGCTCATGCCGGGCGCCCTGCTCGCGACAATCGTCCTCGGAGGGTTGTCTGCGACGTCGCCGCTCATCCTGTCCGCTCCCCTGAACGCGAACGGCCGCGCGTTCGGCTCCTTCGGCGTCGTGCTGACCTTGATCGGCTACGTCTTCATCGCGATCACGTTGTCGCTCGTCTGCGCGGTGTTCTCGCCGGTCTGGGCCGACTGGCGCCGGAACCGGTGACCGCAACGTCCGCGCACGGGGAGGAAGGCTCTCGCCGGTCGCGTCGCGAGGTTCTGAGGATCCAGGGTCGCGCGCTCGTCGACGCGATCCAGAGCGGGGACGAGGCCGCAGTCGAGTCGGCCGTCATCGCGTTGAGCCGATCGCGGCGCATCTTCGCCCCGCTCGTGTTCGCGGTCGGCGCGTTCGTGATGCTCTTCCAGGGGTTGAGGGTCGTGTTCGTCAACTGGCGGCTCCTGCTCATCCAGGTCCTGCCGGCGATGTGGATCTGGGCGGCGCTGCTCGACCTCAAGGCGCATGTGGTCAAGGGGAAGGACTTCCACACCTGGACTGGGCCGGGCGCCCTCTCGCTCGTCGTGCTGATCGCGCTGGTCACGGCGGCGGGCTTCTTCCTCAACGCGGTGTTTGCATTCTCGATCACGCAGCCCGGCAGGCCACAGATTCGGCCCGCGTTCGCGCTGGCGCGGCAGCACCTCCCCGTCGTCCTCGGAGTGGGGCTGGTCGTCGGTCTTGCGCTCGGGTTCTCGGCGATCGTCGTTCCCCGCTGGGGGCACCCGTGGTTCGGTCTATCGCTCGGAATCGTGGTCGGCGTGATGATGCTCACCTACGTCACCGTGCCGGCACGCATCGTCGGGGTCAGAATGGTCGGCTCCCGCCGCGACAAGCTGGCCGCCACGGCGGTCGGCGGAGCGATCGGTGCGCTCATCTGCACGCCGCCCTATCTGCTCGGCCGGATCGGGATCCTGTTGCTGGGCTCGAATGTGCTGTTCGTGCTCGGGATCGTCCTGCTCGTCGTCGGATTCACACTGCAGGCCGGCGCCACGGGCGCGGTCAAGGCGATCAAGATGAGCGCCAAGCTCGCAGCCGGTGGCGTCTCCCCTCAGGCTGCGTCGTCGTAGACCACGACCGTGCCGGCGAGATAGTCCGGAAGCGCACGGCGCCGGGAGTCGAAGAGCGCGGGCAGGAAGCCTGCGAAGCACGGGATGATCGCCAGCGCGAGCCCGACCGTGCGCACGAACGCGCGCGTGAGCGTGAGGTGGTGGTCGGGACGCCCGGTGAGCACGCGGACGTGCATCAGCCGCATGCCCAGCGTCTGGCCGGCGGTGCTCCAGAAGAGCGTGAAGTAGCCCAGGGCGACGATCGCTCCCGCACCGCCGAGGAGCACGCCCGCCAGCCAGTGCGGCCGGATTCCTCCCACGAGCGAGCCGACCAGCCCGGCGGCGGCGCCGACGACCAGCGAGATCGCCACGACGACGAACGAGTCGACGAGGAGCGCGAGGCCTCGCGTGGCGACTCCGCCGAACACGCCGGTCGACGCCTCGCGGCTGCCGAGGAATAACCGCCTGTCGGCCTCGGACGCGGCGTGTCGTACGCCGCCCGCGACCTGCTGGGCGAGGCCGCTCGACTGCGACGTGAGCGCAGCGCGGATCTCCGGGCCTGAGAGAACCCGCTCGAGCGCGTGCCGCACCGCGTCGCTCGCCATCGCCTGGTCGATGACCTCCTTGGTGTGCGGGCTCTCGAGCGCCTGCTTGACCAGCTGATCGAGCTGTCCGGACTCGGCGAGCTCCTGCGCGATGCGCTCGACGACCCGGTGGCGGACGAGCGAGTGCGCGAGCTGCTCGGGCAGCGGCCCTGCCATGGCGCGGTCGACGATCTGCGCGATCTCCGGGGATGAGAGGATCTCCTCCGCCGCCGTCTCGAGGGGGCCGCGCCAGGCACGAGCGACGACCCGCGCGGAGTGGATCGCCGCCCCTCCGATCGCGTCGCCCACGGCGGACCGGCCCTTCGGGCCTGCTTCGTCGGACGGCCGTGACATCGCCCCAACCCTCGCAACCTGGCGCCGGGAGCGGTATGTGGCCGACACGCCCGGAGCGGATGCCTGCATCACCCGAGACCGCGTGGCCGCCTGCTGTGCAGCGCTCTCGTAGGGCTGGAAACTGCCCCGCGATGGCCTCGCTCGCCGCTCGTCACTCGCGCCACCAGGGACCACGCCTCTTCGAGGTGCCTCTCCTGTTCAAGAGCGGCCGCAAGAGCATCTATGAGATCGTCGCCCTCGTGTGGCTCGCCACCGAGGTCGTGCGGTTCGTGCGGACGCGCCTCGAAGCGACGAGTCGTGGCCGAGTTCCGACACCAGTGAAGGAGGGGTTCGGATGGAAGAGATGAGAGGGAAGCCGGCCAGCACCGCGTGGTCGGGCTGGATCGGGTTCGCCGGGTGGCTGATGCTGCTCGTCGGTGTGATCGACTTCTTCGAGGGGTTGATCGCAATCATCAGGGGCCAGTACTACGTCCTGACGGCGAACCAGATCGTCGTCTTCGACACGACTACATGGGGCTGGCTGACGCTGCTCTGGGGGATCGTGCTCCTGCTGGCGGGCTACGCCCTGCTCATGAGGTCGACCTGGGCCCGATGGTTCGCGATCGTCGTGGTCTCCGTCAACCTGATCGGGCAGCTCGGGTTCCTCGGCTCGGCCACGTATCCGCTCTGGGCGCTGACGGTGGTCGGCCTCACGTTCGTGATCCTGTACGCGCTCATCGTGCGGTGGAACGAGGCGTCGCCGCGCGACTGACCTGTAGCTCTCACTCACCCATCGCGAGTTGCCACGTCTCGTCGCGGATGAGCGGGACGTGGCTGCCGTCCGCGAGCAGCGCGTCGACCTCGAGGTCCGGGCCGCCGATCATGAAGTCGACGTGGATGTTCGAGACGTTCAGGCCGTCGCCAGGCTCCCCGTCGACGCTCTCCGGATAGCCCGAGCCGTAGGCGATGTGACAGGTCGCGTTCTCGTCGAAGAGCGTGCTGTAGAAGAGCGTGTCCGTACGGCCGACGCGCGAGTCGCCGGTCACGAGCGCCACCTCGCCGAGCCGGTCGGCGTTCTCGATCGTCTCGAGCTGGCTCCGGACGACGTCGGCCCCCGTTTCGGCGTCGACGTGGACGATCCGCCCGTTCTCGAACGTCAGCTCGAGGCCGCGCACGATCTGGCCACGCAGCACGAACGGCATCGTCGAGCGCACCCTCCCGTCGGCGCGGCGGCAGTCGGGCGCGGTGAAGACCTCCTCCGTCGGCATGTTCGAGACGAAATTGATCCCGTCCGCCGTCTTCGACGAGCCGCCGAGCCAGCGGGAGGTGGGAAGCAGTCCGACCGTGAGGTCGGTGCCGGGGCGGCGGTAGCGGAGTGCGTCGGGGCGCAGTGCGGTCAGCGTGTCGGCCCTCGCCTCGAGGTGCTCGGAGTGCTTCCGCCAGGCGGCGACGGGGTCGGGCTCGTCGAGGCGCATGCAGAACGCGACGAGCTCCCAGAGCCGATCAACGTCCGGCTCGCCGAAGATCTGCCGCGCCCAGCCCTCGTTCGGCGCGCCGACGACGCACCAGTTGACGGAGTTCTCGCGCAGCTGCTCGAGGACGATCGCGTTCACCTCCGCCATCAGCGCGCGGCCGACGCGCGCGCCGTCGAGGTCGGCCATCAGCTCGGGCTCGGGATCGCCGAGCGTCGCGAGGACCGCGTTGCCCGCCCCCGCCTCCACGAATTCCTTGCGCCACTCCGGCGCGTACGTCAGCGCCGAGTCGGGGCCGAGCTCGATCATCGCGTGCTTGACGTGCTCGTCGAGGTAGTGAACGTGGACGTACGACGCGCCGGCGCGATACGACTGGCGCGTGAGTGCGCGCGCGAGGGGCGCATGCTCGACGAGCCCCTCGACGAACACCTCCTGCCCCTCCTGGACGTTCGCGCCCACCCGGACGCACAGCTCCGCATAGCGCTCGAGCCGCTCGTCCACAGCGCGATCCTACGCTGCGCCGAGGGCCGGAGCCGACGTTCTTCTCAGCCGGAGACCGCGGCGGCGAACCGGGGCCCGTCGGCGAGCATCCACATGTGACCGCCGTGGAGGTCGAGTTCTTCGAAGTGCGCGCCGAGCGCGTCGGCGAGGGTGCGCGTCCTGTCGGTCGTGACGAGCGTGTCCGTCACGCAGCCGATGACGGTGGTCGGGATGCCGGCGGCGCGCACGCGTGCGCACTCTCGCAGCAGGTCGAGGTCGCGCACGTGCTGCGCCAGGGCGAATGCCGAACGCGGCGCCCGTGCCAGGGGCGCGCTCGCCTGAGGGCGTAGCTCCCGCTGTCCGTCGAGTAGATCGAGTGGACGTGCAGGTCGCAGCGGCTCACTACCTCTCCAGATAGCGACGAGACCGCCGCGTGGGGCGACGGGTGGCGAGTAATCTCGGCTCGAGTTGAGCGCCGAACAGGTCGCGACCACTTGGCCCGAGCTTCCCCTGGAGGCCTGGCGGGCGACGTGCGACACGCTCCATATGCACACCCAGGTGCTCGGGAAGCTTGCGGTCGAGCTCGCTCCGCCGGAGCCGCAGCTCCAGCACGCTGCGCTGCGCCTGACCGCCCGCGGATGGGAGACGTCGGCGCTGCCGGCGCCCGACGGATCCGGCGCGCTCGTGGCCGTGCTCGACCTGCACACCCACGAGGCCGTGTTGGAGCACAGCGACGGACGCGTGGAGCGTGTCGCGCTGACGCCGGACCGCCCGGTCGCCGACGTCACGCGGGAGGTGCTCGCAGCGGTGCGATCGCTGGGCGGGCCGGTCGAGATCAATCCCACTCCGCAGGAGACGCCGTGGGAGACGCCGCTCGACGAGGACACTGAGCACGCGACCTACGACCCCACGCAGGTCGAGACGTACTTCGCGGCGGCCACGCAGGCGGCGCTCGTGCTCGGTGCTCTGCGGGCGCCGTATCGCGGCCGCTCCTCGCCGGTCAACGCCTGGTGGGGCTCGTTCGACCTCGCCGTTAGCCTCTTCTCGGGCGTGACACTCGAGCCGCCGGCGGGGGGCTTCATCATGCGCAACGCCGGGGACGCGCAGCAGATCGAGGTCGGCTGGTGGCCCGGCGACGACCGCTACCCGCGCGCCGCGTTCTACGCATACGCGCATCCCGCGCCCGAAGGATTCCCGGACGCGACGCTCGCACCTGCGAGCGCGCGCTGGGACACGACGCTCGGGGAGTTCATCCTCGACTGGGACGACGTCCGGACAAGCCCCGATCCGCACGAGACCGGCCTCACGTTCCTCCGCTCGGCCGCCGCCCACGCGTGCCTGGTGTGCGACTGGGACCCGGTACTTGCCGGCAGCCTGGAGGGCAGGCCGCCGCCTGTGATCTAGGAGGCCTAGGTGGGCTTGCCGCCCATCGCCCAGACCGCGACGACGTAGACGGCGATCAGGATCGCCGCGAGCGCCGTACTCGCTCTAAGCAGCCCCGCTCCGCCGCCGGTGCGGTTCCGGCGGATTCCGAGTCCGCCGAGCGCGAGCGCGATCAGGAGGATGATCCCGCCGACGTCCGCCGTGAAGTAGCCGATCCCGAGCCAGGTGGGCTGGAACTTGGACGGGACCTTGTCCCAGTGCTCCGTCGAGTACGCCCACTGGGCGCCCGCCCGCATGACGATCCAGCCCGGAAGCGCTACCGCGAACAGCGTCAACGCGGACAAGCGGCGCAATGCCCCGCCGGGATCGCGCCAGCCGATGATGCCCGCCGCGGCTGCCGTCACGAGTCCGCCGACCAGGGTCATCGCGCCGAGGACGTGGACGAAGACCGCCAGGTCCCAGCTGTGTTGGCGAATGGCTGCGAGCACGGTCAGGCCCCCGGCTTGAAGAGCATGTCGAGGAGGATCAGCACGAACACGCCGACCGTGGCCAGGTGGAGCACCGCGCCGGCCGGCGCCCGCAGGAGCGCGAGCACCTCCTGCTCGGATGCGTCGCCTTCCCGTTCGGCGAGCTTCTGCACGTCCGTGTAGTAGGCGCCCGTGCGCTGACCAACCGCGCCCAGGATCGCCCAGAGCACGATGCCGGCGATGATCCAGCCGTTCCAGATCTCGAAGCGGTTGGAGTCGATGGCGAGGATGATCCCGAAGATCAACACGAGCACGGTGCCGGCGGCGATCAGAGGCGTGGCGACCGGAGCGATGCGGAAGAGCATGCGCGCGTCCGCCAGCGTGGCCGACGACCTCCGCCCGCTGACGACGAGGACGCTGTAAAAGACGAGCGCCGCCGCGACCGCGAACGCCGCGAGCAGGTGCAGCGCCAGCATCCAGTCGTAGAAGTCCACGGCCTGCGTAACCTAAAGCACTTCGGTGCTCACCAGCCGGGGTCCCGGGTCCACCGGAACAGCGAGCTCGTGATCGCGTCGGTCGACACCGGATTCGCAACGAGCCGGTTCCGCCAGAGGCTCGCCTCCGAGTAGAAGCTTGCCTGGACTGCGACGCCTCCACGCGAGGGGTCGCCCGAGGCGATGTCGGGCCGCGTGCCGATCACCGTGTTGTGCTCGAACATGCACATGGACTGGTCGTCGCAGTTGAGGCCGACGCCGAGCGCGTCGCGCACCTCGTTGTCCATCGCCATCCCCATGGACATCTCCGCGACCGAGATCGCCTGACCGGTCGTGCGGCTGACCCGGTTGTCCATGATGTCGGTCATCGACGAGTGGGTGGTGATTCCCTGCATCCCGCCGACGATCGTGCAGCCCTCGACCATGCTCATTCCCATGTCCATGTTGAACGAGATGTCGATGCCCTGGCCGATCTTGTTGCCGAGCATGTCGATGGTGCAGTTCTTGATCACGATGTCCGCGGAACGGACGTGGATGCCGTCGAGCTTCGCGTCCTGCACCGTGACGCCGTCGAGGACCGTGCCGTCGACGTTCTCGACGTCGATCCCGTTCTGGCCGCCCAGCACCGTGACGTTGCGGATGTGGACGTCGTCGTGTGCGACCACGATTCCGCCCTTCACGACGGCGCCCGGGGATCCCTGCAGGACCTCGCGCCTGTGAATCACGATCGGTCCCTGGTGCACCCCGGCGGCGAGGTGGACGACGGGAGGCAGCCGCACGTACCACGTCGCCGCGCTGCCGACGAGTACGAGCAGCACGCCGGCCGCCGCGACGGCTCCGGCCCGGCCGAGCTCCCCGCCGTCCTCGGCGTAGCTCAGCCGCAGCAGCGGGTAGCCGGCCTGCGCGAGGAGGAACGAGACGAGCCAACCCACGGCGAAGAGGAGAAGCGCAGGCCCGAGCGGTGCGTGCAGGCCTGCTCCGTAGACGATCGCGAGCACCAGGCCGAGCTCGACGAGGCCGAGCGGCAGGATGACCCACGCGGACTGGTACGGGAGAAGCCGGTCCCAGAGCTGGACGTCGAGCACCAGTCCGACCGCCGCCATCAGGACGCAGAGCTCGACCGGCCACCACTGACGCAGCGCGATCGCCAGCACGCAGCACCCGAGCAGCACGGGCAGCAGGGCCGCCAGACGCGACTCGATCCGTCCCCTCAGCGTGTACGACACGCCTGGATCCTCCTGAGGAACCTGTGGCCGGCATACCGGGCGCCGGCCAACGTGTCGGCGGCGGGGAAGGCCCACTGCCCCGGCGCCCCCGCCAGCGCCAAGGTCCTCGTCGCGTCGCTCAGGCCGGGCACGGTGGAGTCGGGATCGAGCACGATCCAGTCGCCGGCCGTGGCGAGGTCGTGGTCGGCTACGAGCCGCGCCAGCAGCGGGTCGTGACGCCAGCTGCGGAGGAACCCCGTCGCGCAGATGACCTGCGCGCTTCCGTTCAGCGAGCTCTCGACCCGGAAGCGGCCCTCGCCCCCTGCGCGCTCGAGCGGCTCGTCCCACTGCCTGCCGGCCGGATACGACGGCGCCGCCACAGCGCGCAGCCGCTCGATCCGCTCACGCGCGGGCAGCCGGTGGAACGCCGCCAGGCCGCGGCGTGAGAAGTACTCGCGCGGGACGTTGAGCGGCCTCCGCTCCGGCTCGCGGCGCCGCACCGAGACGACTTCCGCGCCGGCCGCGAGCGCGTTCAGCCACTCCGTCGCGGCGGCGAGGCCGGCCCCGACCACGGTCACCGTCGGCTGGTACTCGTGCGGCTCGTAGGAATGGACCGCGCGCTCGTCGTCGCGGAGCTCGTCGGGGACATTGAGGCCCGGATGACCGGGAGCGAGCAGGACGTGGCGGAAGCGATAGCCGTCGATCTCGAACCCGTCGTCCACGGCCTGCACCCGCTCGACCCTGCGGGGAACGATGCTTTCGTCCCAGCCGCTCCGCTCGCGCCGCCGCTCGACGTGCGCGAGGAACTCGTCCACGGTCGGGTGGTAGCGGTCGAGCACCGACTCGAGCAGCGGCCGCACCGAGCGGCGGCGAAGCATGCCCTGGAAGGCGAGCCCGGGGAAGGTCGAGGCCCGGCAGTGGCCGTCGCTCTCGGACCGCATCGCATGCTGCCGGATCGCGGCCGCCCGCACCCGCCACGCCGCGGCCGGGTCGGCGTCGGTGCCGAAGACGACGATCTCCCCCGGCTCTAGACCGCGTCGCAGCGTCTGGTAGGCGGTGAAGCCCGCCAGCCCGGACCCGACCACGGCGACGTCGGCCATTACTTCACCGAGCCGGCCAGCAGCCCCGGGACGAAGTAGCGCTGGAAGGCGAAGAAGACGGCCAGCGGGATCAGAAGCGAGATGAACGACGCCGGCGCGATGATGTCGAGGCTCGAGCCGAACTCGCGCAGCTGCCCGGAGATCCAGACCGTGATCGGCGTCGTGTTCTGTCCGAAGGTGAGCGCGACGAGCAGGTCGTTCCACGTCCAGAGGAACTGGAAGATCGCGAGCGACGCGATCGCCGGCAGCCCGAGCGGCAGGATCAGCCGCAGGAAGATGCGGATCTCGGAGGCGCCGTCGATCCGCGCCGATTCGAGGATGTCCTTCGGCAGCCCGATGAAGAAGTTCCGCAACAGGAAGATCGCGAACGGCAGCCCGAAGGCCGTGTGGAAGAGCGCGATCCCGTACCAGGTGTCGAAGAGGCCGAGGGTGTCGTAGAGGCGGAACATCGGGATCAGGGCCATCTGGATCGGCACGACGAGAAGCGCGATCACCGCGATGAAGAGCCAGTCCCGCCCCGGGAAGTCGAGCCATGCGAAGGCGTATCCCGCGAGCGCGCCGACGAAGACGACGAGCAGCGTGTTGCCGACCGCGATGTAGGCGGTCGTCTTGAGCGCGGTCATCAGCCCTGAGTTGTGGAAGAGGGCGCTGTAGTTCGCGAAGGTGGCGTGGCTCGGATGGGAGAAGATCTGCCACCAGCCGCTGGTCGCCAGGTCCGAGAGGGGGAGGATCGAGGTGATGAAGAGCCCGAAGGTCGGCACGAGCCAGAGCAACCCGATGACGACGAGCACGAGCTGAAGCGGCCCGCGGCTGAGTGCCCGCAGGATCCTGGCCGACGCCCGCTCGTGCGGAACCGGAACCTTGACCTCGACTGCAGGGGCTGCCGCGGCCACGGCTAGAGCTCCCTCCTGAAGCGGCGAACGTTCAGCAGGAGCACGGGAAGGACGAGCAGGAAGATGAAGACGGCGATCGCCGAGCCGACTCCGAAGTTCCCGCCTCCCGAGAACGCCGTTTGCCACATCGCGAACGCGAGGACGTTCGCGTTCCGGTACTCCGACTCCGGCGCCAGGGCGAACACGATGTCGAAGACCTTGAGGACGTTGATGATCATCGTGATGAAGACGACGGTGAGCACCGGCGCGAGCAGCGGCACGGTCACCCGGCGGAACACCTGCCATTCGTTCGCCCCGTCAGTGCGGGCGGCCTCCAGCACGTCGCGCGGCATCGACGACAGGCCGGCAGCGATCACGACCATGGCGAAGCCCGCCCAGATCCAGATGTAGGCGATCAGGAGCGACGGCGTGATCAGCCTGTCGCCGAGCCAGGAGTAGCCGCCGAACGGCTTCGCGAACGTGCTGGCGCCGACGCCCGCCTGGTAGGTCCCGGCCGGGACGTTGGTGAACGCGAACGAGCCGTCCGCGGCGGTCTTTGCCGTCTGCACGACATTGCCGGAGCTCGAGTGCAGCTCGATGCTCACGCCGGGCAGTCCGAGCTCTCCCTTCTCCACGACGCCGGGCTTGCCGCCGCCGGGCTTGAAGTCGCGCCAGACCACACCGTTGATCTGTCCTGACTGTGAAGCCGGCTTCACGGCCTGCTTCGCTCCGCCCGGCACGTCCTGCGGCGCGATGCCCGTCAGCCCGAGCAGCGCCACGCCCCCGGGATGCAGGGGGGTCTTGAGCAGGAGCCCGCCTCCGTGCGGCTGCAGCGTCGACGTCGACGGGAGTGCGCTGGAAAGAACGCCGGGCGGCGTGACCGCGTCCGAGACAACTCGCCCGAGCGCGTTGATCGCGCCCGTGTCCGGGTTCTGGTCGTAGAGGATCCGCCAGGTCACGCCCGTCGCGAAGGCCGAGATCGCGATGGGGAGGAAGACGACCGTCTTGAACGCCAGCGACCAGCGCACCCGCTCGGTCAGGACGGCGAAGATGAGCCCGATCGCCGCGACGAACGCGGGCACGACCGCGACCCAGATTGCGTTGTTCTTGATCGCGGTCGTGAAGTACGAGCTCGTGAAGAGCGTGTGGTAGTTGTCGGTCCCGACCCAGGAGCCGAGGAATCCGGTCGGGCCGAAGAAGCTCCGGATGATCGTGTAGACGGCCGGATAGACCATCCACACGCCGAGCATGATGAACGCCGGCGCGAGGAAGACGGCGGCCGTCAGGTAGCGGCTGAACCGCCCTGGCTCGCCGCCGGGGGGCGGAGCCGCCGCGACGGGCGGCTCCGCGGTGATTCCTCCCGCACTCAACGGACTACTTGTAGGCCGCCTTCGCGGCTGCCTCCAGTTGCTGCTGGATGCTCTTGATGTTGCTCGGGCTCTGGAGGAACTTCTGGAACAGCCCCCACTCGCCCTGGCCCGCGGTCGAGCCGAAGGCCGGCGGCTGGTTGTCGGACATGTCGAACACGACCGACTTCGCCGTCAGCAGCGGCGCCTCGGTCGCGCGGGTGATCGCGTCCGGATAGACCTTCGCGGACATGTTGTGGTTACCGGTGCCGAAGCCGCCCTGCTTCGCCCAGATCGCTGCCGCTTGCGGCGTCGCGAGGTACTTCACGAACGCACGGATGGCCGGCGTGTCGCGGAAGGTGACCATCAGGTCGCCCGCGATCTCGACCGCCTTCGCGTTCGCTCCGGCCGTGATCTGGGGCCAGACGAACGTGTTGAACCCTGTCTTGGGCTTCGCCTTGGTCTGCGACAGGATCACGCCGCCGACGAAGTCGGCCTCGAACACCATCGCAGCCTTCGGCGGCGACGCGAACGCATTCGTCACCGACTGGTTGAACGAGTCCTGGAGCGCGCCCGCCGTGCCGCCGGCGATGTTCGAGGTGTCGCCCAGGATCTTCCCCATCGACTTGAGGGCTGTGGTCACGGACGAGTCCGTCCACTTGATCTTGTGCGCGCTCAGCTGGTTGTACTTCGCCACGCCGAACGTGCGCAGGTAGATGTTCTCGAACAGGTCGGTGAGGGTCCAGCCCTCTGCGCCGCCGATCGAGTACGCCGGCGTTCCCGACGCCTTGATGGTCTTGGCGATACTGAGCAGGTTCGAGAACGTCTTCGGCGGCTTGACCCCGGCCGTCTTGAAGGCCGGCACGTTGTACCAGACGAGTGACTTGTTGGCCGCCTTGAAGACGAACGCGTACTGCTTGCCGTTGAACTTGCCCAGGCTCAGCCAGCCTTTGCTGAAGTTCTTGTTCAGCACGCTGTTCGCGTACGTGATCGGCTTGAGCTTGTGCTGGTTCGCGAACTGCTTGATCGTGCCCGGCTGGGCGATGTCGGCCATGTCGGGTGGATGACCGCCGGCAACCGCTGTGGCCAGCACGGTGGGCAGGTTGTTCCCGACCGGCTTGTAGTTGACGGTCACGCCCGGGAACTTCTTGTGGAAGGCGTCGATCACGGCCTGGAACGGCTTCTGTCCGGTCGACGACGTCCAGATCCCGTCGAACGTCACCTTGCCCTTGACCGCTGTGTTCACGGCCGCTTTCTTGCCGGTCTTGACGGCGCCTTGCGAGGTGCCCCCGAAGACCGCGGCGACGACGATTGCGAGTGCAATGACCGCCGCCAGGACCACGGCGGCCTGAATGCTGCGTCTGCTCACGATCCTTCTCCCTTCTCCTCTTCCTCGTAGATTCCAAGACCTGTTTCCGGGTCGAAGAAATGCAATGCACGCGTGTCGACGGCCACCTCGACCTTGTCTCCCTCGCGTACGCGTGAGCGCGGCCCGAAGCGCCCGACGAGCGTGGCGGTGTTCTCCTCCGCGAGCTGGTCGACGCGCGCCTCGTCGCCGACGTCCTCGGCGAGCTCCCGGACCTCGTCGGTCACGGCGTGCTTCGCCGGGATCTCGAAGTGCACCACGATCTCCGAGCCCAGCGCCTCGGTCAGCTCGGTCGTGCCCCGCAGCCGCGCACGGCTCTCGGGAGCGAGCGCCGCGTCCTCGAGATCCTCGGGCCGCACCCCGAGCACGACGTCTCTGTCGACGTACCGAGCGAGCCCGGGCCGCTGAGCGACCTCCTCGCTGGTGATCGGGATCTCCTGCTCGCCGACCTTCGCCGCCAGCCCGCCGTTTCGGCGCTCGAGCGTCGCCTCGATCATGTTCATCGCCGGCGAGCCGATGAAGCCGCCGACGAAGATGTTGACGGGGTGGTCGTAGAGCGTCTGCGGGTCGGCGACCTGCTGGAGCCGGCCCTTGCGCATCACCGCGACGCGGTCGCCCATTGTCATCGCCTCGACCTGGTCGTGGGTCACGTAGATCGTCGTCGTCTCGAGCGAGCGCTGGAGGCCGGCGATCTCGGCGCGCATCTGCACCCGCAGCTTCGCGTCGAGGTTGGAGAGCGGCTCGTCCATCAGGAAGGCGGCCGGCTCACGGACGATCGCTCGACCCATCGCGACGCGCTGACGCTGTCCGCCCGACAGGGCGCGGGGCTTCCGCTTCAGGTAGGGCTCGAGCCCAAGGATCTTCGCGGCGTTTTGCACGCGGCGGTCGATCTCCTGCTTCGGCACCTTCTTGACCTTGAGGCCGAACGCGATGTTGTCGTAGATCGAGAGGTGCGGGTAGAGCGCGTAGCTCTGGAAGACCATGGCGATGTCGCGGTCGCGCGAGGGGACGTAGTTGACGACCCGGTCGCCGATGCGGACGACGCCGCCCGAGATCTCCTCGAGCCCGGCGACCATGCGCAGTGCCGTCGTCTTGCCGCAGCCCGAGGGGCCGACGAGGACCACGAACTCGCCGTCGGCGACGTCGAGGTCGAGGGAGTCGACGGCTTTTGTGCCGTCGTCGTAGACCTTCGTGACTTCGTCGAAAACGACTTCTGCCACGCCCTCCCCCGAGGTCGTTACCAGACGGAAACCTATCCCAGCGGCGGCGTCTTCTGCGTCTCGTCGTTGCACGGGACGTTGACGTAGCCCGAGCGGAAGGGCTTCGCTGCGCCGGAGGCGTGGTCGTACGAGTGGCGCCAGACGCAGCCCGTGTCGTTGGTGAGCAGGTGGATCGAGACCGACGTCTCCGCGGAGGTCGTGCGCACGCGGTGGATGTCGTCTCGCGGCGGGATGAGGACGTAGAAGTCGCCGGGCCGCAGCGAGCGGCGCTCGACCAGCTCGAGCCCTCCGTCTTGTTTGACGTAGATCTCCTCGTCCTGCGCGCCGCGGTACAGGCCCACCAAGCCCCACGCGAGGTGGTCGTGGATCGGAGTCGCCGAGCCCGGCGGCACCACGAGCGAGAAGAGCGAGAGCGATCCGTCCCCGGCGCGGTAGAGCAGCCACTGCCCGATGCCGCCTCCCATGCCGCTGTCCGGCGCCGCGGCGCGAAACTCCTCCGGGAGCCATTCGGGATCGGCGAGCAGCTGCGCGAAGGACGGCCGGATCGCATCGCAGGCGGCCTGCGGCGAGGCGGCAGCCCCGATGGCCGCGTGCACGCCGGCCACGAAGCTCCGCACGACAGCGGTGTCGAGGACGAGCTCGTCGCTCATCGGCCCGCCGCGTAGCCCTGGTTGCCGCGCGCGTTCGCGGCGGCCTTGAGGATCCCGCCGGGCTCGCGTCCTACGGCGCTGACCCGGCCGAGCGTCCACGGCCCGGCGACCTCGACATCGTGCCCGCGCCGTCGCAGCCCGTCGATCGTCTCGGGGCCGAAGCGCTCCTCGACCGCGACGTGCCGGGGGCGGGTCGCGCGCGGGTAGAAGCTCTCGGGGAACGCTTCGGTGTGGTGGTTCGGCGCGTCGATCGCGGCCTGCAGGTCGAGGCCGTGGTGGACGTGGCCGAGGAAGACGTGGAGCGTCCACTGGTCCTGCTGGTCTCCGCCCGGCGTGCCGAGGGCGAGGTACGGCTCGCCGTCGCGGGCGACGAGCGTAGGCGAGAGCGTCGTCCGCGGCCGCTTGCCCGGCTCGAGCGAGTTCGGCAGTCCCTTCTCGAGCCAGAACATCTGTGCACGAGTACCGAGGCAGAACCCGAGGGAAGGGATGACCGGCGCGCCGTAGAGCCAGCCCCCGCTGGGCGTCGCGGAGACCATGTTCCCGGAGCGGTCGACGACGTCGATGTGGACCGTGTCTCCGCGTGTCGGCTCGCCGGTGCCTGGCACGTGTTGGACGCTGTCGACCGGAATCGGCAGGCGCCAGCCCTCGCCGCCGGGCCGCAGCTCGGCGGACGCCTCGTCGCCCACGAGCGCGCGTCGCTCGTCCGCGTACTCGCGCGAGAGCAGCATCTCCAGCGGGACGTCGACGAAGTCAGGGTCGCCGTACCACGCCTCGCGATCGGCGAACGCGAGCTTCGCGCACTCGGTGATCGTGTGCACGCTCGTCTGGCCCATCGCGTCGAGGTCGAACCCCTCGAGCAGACGGAGCTGCTGGAGGAAGACCGGCGCCTGGCTCCACGGCCCAGCCTTGAAGACCTCGTGGCCGTGGTAGTCGACGGAGACCGGCTCCTCCCAGGTCGGTGCCCAGTCGCGCAGGTCATCCTCGGCGAGCAGGCCGCTGTGACGCCCGCCCGAGCTGTCGAGCCACTCGCGCCCCTGGAAGCCGACCATCTCCTCCGCGACGAAGCCGCGGTACCAGCACGCCTCCGCCGCATCGAGCTGCGTCTCGCGGTCGACCGAGACGGCCTCTGCCTCGGCGAGGATGCGCCGGTAGGTCGCCGCGAGGGCGTGGTTGCGATGCAGCGTGCCCGCTTCCGGAGCGGGAAGGTAGATCTCGCCGCACGTTGTCCACTCGTCCAGGAAGAGCCGCTCGACCTTCCGGATGGCGTCGCCGATCGGCGCGACGGCCGGGTAGCCCTCCTCTGCGTAGGAGATCGCGAAGTGGAGGACGTCGTGGAGCGGCAGCGTCCCGTACTCGCGCAGCAGCGCGATCCAGCCTCCGAAGGCGCCGGGCACGACCGCCGCGAGCGGCCCGGTGCCCGGGACGAGCCGCAGCCCGAGCTCGTCGCGGTAGCGCTCGATCGTCGCCGCCCGCGGCGCGGGCCCCTGCGCGCAGAGGACGAGCGGCCGCTCCCGCCCGGCCGGCCAGACGAGCGCGGGCAGGTCGCCGCCGGGCCCGTTCAGGTGCGGCTCGACGACCTGGAGCGTGAAGCCGGCCGCGACAGCCGCGTCGAACGCGTTCCCGCCCTGCTCGAGCACGGCCATCCCCGCCGCCGACGCCAGCCAGTGCGTCGAGCCGACCATGCCGAATGTTCCCCGGAGCTCTGGCCGCGTCGTTAAGGCCATGCTCGAACGTTAGTGCCCGAGGCCGGGTGTGACCAGCCTCGCTGCGAAATGCCGCACGGGTAATTGCGAGACGCATTAACGATCGGATCTGTCCATGTTCGCTGGTCTTTCGTAAATTGGACTTGCGCGCTCGCGGAGTTTCGTCTACTCTCCGGCGCGGTAACTACCTCCAGTCACGATGCTCAACTTCGTCAACACCCACAGCTTCAATCCGGCCACGAATCTCGTCGTGGGCTTCCTGCCGTGCCGGCAGGCGCCCGCGAAGGAGTACGGGGCGGATCGCTCCCATGCCCTCGCTCGGAGGTGTGCGCGCTAGTCACCTAGCCGCATAACAGCTCGAGTGAGGGCGACCCGAGAGGGTCGCCCTCGTCGTTTCGGCAGTCAACAACCCGCTCTTAGCCAGAGGTGATGCTCAGCTTGAAGAAGACCTAGTAGGAAATCGAGGCCCCGTCTGAGAGAGAAAGGTCCTCGCGCGCTTCGGCGCGGTAATCGACGCTGTTTGTGCAACGGCGGCTTTTGCCTGCGCAATTGTCGAAGCACGCGCGAGCGCCGGGCTCCAAAACGCCTCCACGAAGGACGCGCCGACCGCGGCAGCGCAGCAGCGAGCGGGCACGATCCAGGGCCGAAGCGCAGGCGAGTGGCATGGACAACATCGCCGTGCAGCAGTTCGCGCGACGAGACATACGCAAGTCTTTTGTTCCGGGATCGTCTAACGGCCAGGACACCGCGCTCTGAACGCGGAGGTCGAGGTTCGAATCCTTGTCCCGGAGCTTAGGAGGTTTGGCGAAAAGCTGGCTGTGCCGCCGGCGCACGCTGACGACGAGCGGCCTTCCGCCAAACCCTCCTAGCCGTCGAAGCGCCCGCCGCGGGAGCGGGCACGACCGGCGGATACCTCGTGGGCGCGGCGCTCGAGCTCGTCGGGCAGCGGCTCGAGCCGGGGAGCCTCGTCGGTGCCGAGCCGGTGCGCGAGGGCCCGCGCGAGGAGCCAGTCGGCGAGCCACGCGTTGCGGGGCAGGAGCGGCCCGTGGAGGTAGGTGCCGATGACGCGGCCGGCGTGGCAGCCTTCGAAGCCGCTCTCACCGTCGTTCCCGAAGCCGGCGAGCACGCGTCCGAGCGGCTCTGCGCCGGGGTCGAGGCGCGTGCGTCCCGCGTGGTTCTCGAAGCCCGCCAGCGTCCGCTTCTCGCCGGGCTCGAGCTCGCACTCGATCAGCACGTCGCCGATCATGCGGCGCTCGCCCGCGACGGTCTCGAGCGGGAGGAGCCCGATGCCCGGCATGTCCTCGCCGTGGAAGCCGCGATAGCCGCGGCCGAGCAGCTGGTAGCCGCCACAGACCGCGAGCACCGCCGCGCCGCCGTTGACCGCCTCCTGCAGCGGCTCCGCCTTCTGCGCCAGGTCCTCTGCGACGAGCAGCTGCTCGCGGTCCTGGCCGCCGCCGACGTAGTAGAGGTCGTGCTGGCCGGGCGCGATCGCGTCTCCCATCCCGAGGGCGGCCACCTCTAGCTCGTGGCCGCGCCAAGCCGCCCGCCGCGTGAGCACGGCGATGTTGCCGCGATCGGCGTAGATGTTGAGGTAGTCCGGGTAGAGGTGGCCGACGCGGATCGCGGTCATTCCGACTGCTCCCAGTAGGGCTTCGCGAGCCCGCGCGAGGCGAGGAGCCGCTGCAGGCCGAGCATCGCCGTGTAGGTGGGGAGGACGACGAGTTCGCCGCCCTCCGGCGTCAGCTCGAGCCCGCGGTCGAGCGCGCGGCCGAGGTCAGGCTCGACCTCGATCGCGTCCTCGTCGAGTCCGCCGTAGCGGAAACGGAGCGCGAGCTCGGCGGCGCGGCCCCCGCTGGCGACGAGCGTCTCCAGGTCGGGCAGGAGTGGTTCGAAGTCCACGTCCCAGATCCACGAGACGTCGCGCCCGTCGGCGATCTCGTCGTTGAGCGCGATGACGACGAGGCGGGGTGCACCGCCGTCCCCGAGTGTCCGGACGGCCTCGTTCGCGCCGGCCGGGTTCTTGATCAGGAGCAGGAGGATCCGCTTGCCGCCGACCGCGATGCGCTCGAAGCGGCCGAACGCCGCGGAGAAGCGCCCGAGCCCGGCGGCGATCTCGTCGAGCTCCGCGCCCAGTGTGCGGGTGAGCGCCGCCGCCGCGACCGCGTTGTAGACGTTGTAGAGGCCGGGCAGGCCGAGCTCGATCGTGCGCGAGCCTTCAGGTGTGTCGAGCCGGAATGCAGCGCGTTCCAGCCCCTGCAGGGACACGTCTCGCGCGGCGACCTCCAGCGGCGGCCGGGCGTGATCGCCACGCGGGCAGCGGTACTCGCCGAGATGACCGACGTATGCGGCGGCGTAGTCGTACGGCGTGCCGCAGCGCACGCAGTACTTCGAGTCGGCCGCGTGCTGCAGGGACGGGCGGGCCACCCGCGGGTCGTCGAGGCCGAAGGCGACGCTGCCCGCGTGCGTCTCGCCCACCGCGGCGAGCTGCGGGTCGTCTGCGTTGTAGACGAGCCGGGCGGCCGCAGGCAGGGCCGCCATCGCGTCGCGCCAGCGCTCGGCCACCAGTTCGAGTTCGCCGTACCGATCCAGTTGGTCGCGGAAGAGGTTGCCGAGGCAGACCGCTCGCGGCCGCAGGCGTTCCACGAGCTCCGGCAGGGCGCCCTCGTCCACTTCGAACAGCCCTAGGTCGGCGTCACCGGCCCCGAGCAGCGCGGAGGCGACGCCCGAGACGAGGTTCGCGCCTGCCGCGTTGTGCG
>Ga0164308_10000615_pt1 | contig 19283 bp, 14 predicted proteins | sample Whisoiple_246_MG_FD_109983 | JGI IMG/M metagenome (GOLD analysis project Ga0164308, IMG submission 109983) | Soil microbial communities amended with fresh organic matter from upstate New York, USA - Whitman soil sample_246_MG | ecosystem: Environmental > Terrestrial > Soil > Unclassified >...
CGCCGCGCGCCGGGTGAAACGAGCTTTTCTAGCCCTGGAACGAGAACTGCTTACGTGCGGCGCATGAGTCGAAAGTTGCTCGCGGGCACGGTGGTCCTGGGTGCCAGTATCCTTTTCGCCGTGTTCCGGCTGAGCACGCCCAAGGGAATCTATTCAGTCTCGGTTTCCGAATTTCTGGCGCATCCCCTACGCGAGCGATTCGTGCGCGTTCAGGGCACGTTGGTTCACGGTTCGCTCTGCCGGCGTACCGAACCATGCGCGTACGAGTTTGCCCTCATGGCCGCTCCACCCGAAGCCATCGATTCCCGCCCGAGGACTCTGGGTTCCGAGCTTTCGGTCCGCTACGCGCGCTGCGTTCTTCCCGACACCCTCCGCGATCTCGCGGGCATGGATGTCCAAATCACGATCGAAGGTGAGTTGTGCTCGGACTGTCATCGCTTCCAGGCTTCGCAGCTCTTGGTCAGAGACTCGTGGTATTGGCAAAAGAGGCGGGGCGAGCACGATGGCAGTGATGGCGGTGGAGCCCTGCTCGAGCTCCCCCCGATGCCCGACTGTACGGGCTCTTGAGTCCGAGCGCCGCTCGACTGGCTCAGCGGAACGGTAAGCTCACGCTTTCATCTGGGAACGCAGTGACGAGCTGTTCGCCCTTCTGCAGACCGCGCACCTCGATATGGACGGCGCTCGCGTCCTGGCGCAGCAAGAGATAGTTGAACGGGCGCGGCCAGGGGAGCTTGGACAAGTCGGCTGGGGCGCCCGCCCGCCGCGAGTGCGGCCGCGGCCCGCCGCCTCCGGCCGAGACCACGAACACCTTGGCAGGTCGTTGATCGGCTGGGTCACGTCGGAACGCGTAGCGTTCGAAGCCGTGGGCATGCGCAGAGATCAGAGCCAAGCCGCGCTGGCTGTCGTACAACGCTTGGGCGAAATCGCGTGCGTCGGCTTGGTCGCCCGCGACCCACGGACTTTGCGTGTACGGCGACTGATGCACGAAGACCAATGCGCCATATTGCTCGCCTGCGGGCGCTTGATCGACTTGCCGAAGCTCGGCGCGCAGCCAGCCGAGTTGTGCTCGCCACTCCGTTTCGCAGGCGCGCCCCCCCAGCGCGGGCGCCTGGCAAAGCGCCCTGCGGTTGCCGTCGAGCACGACCATCTTTACGTGCTGCCAATCGAACGAGTAGTGCGTGTGTCCAACGAACCCGGCGAAGCGCTGACTCAATTGGCGCGTGATTCGAGCGCGGTTGCCCATGTACTCGTGGTTGCCCATCACAGGGAAGAACCCTCTGTTCCGCGGCTCCGATGAGGGCGCGCTGCCGGCAACCCAAGCCGGTTCGGTGCGCACTTTGGCCATCAGCTCATCGAAGTAGCTCCAATTGTCGTCCCCGGACGAAAACACCATGTCGCCCAACAGGATCAATGCGCGAAACCGTTGTTGCGAAAGATCGTCCACCAGCCGCCGCTGTTCGTCGAGGTTGCTTTCGGCAAACACCAGGCGCCCCCAAAACGAAGTTCGCTGTACGTCGCCGATGACCGCGAGCCGGTCATCGCGCTGCAACTTTTCAGCGCGTGGATAAGGGCGGACTTGCGGACTGCCCGGCGCATTGGCGGCAGTGCTCTGCGGCGTGCACGGACAGCCCGCGGTGGCTACCGCGAGGCATGCCAGCAGCGTCCGCTGCGCCAAAATCCGCATGGACCACGGATAGTACGGAACGGGGGCCCAATGAAAGGTGTGGCACGCCAGTGGCAAATCCCCGACGCACTCCAGGCGGACTCAGGGCTATGTTCGAGACGCGAACACCACCGGCTTGCCCGCGACGAGCCGAGGCGCGCTGGTGACGACCCCCGTCTCTTTCTCGTGTTCCGGCGCTTGGCGGTTTGGCGGTTGAACCCTCTGCCCCGTCAGTGACGCCGAAGGCTGGGTGCTCTCGGAAGTGTTGATTGACCATCAACCCAAAATCAAATCCAACGTGAGTTCCAACACGCGCTCGAATGCGTGCTGGAGGGCATCGCGCAGCGGTTAGGCGAAAAGCCGGCTGCCCCTGGACGTCCCTCGAATCTTCGACCGATGATGCGGTTGTTCTGCTGGAAAATCGCACTTGGAAGAATACTCATTGATTGGCATAGTCGCTCTCGTAAGGTCAGGCGAGTGGCTCAAGCTCCTGGTATGTACGGTTCGCTCGGGGTGCCGCCGTCATCACGACCGGCGCGGTCGCTGGATCCGCGCTTGTTGGAGGCCCTATCGCAAGCGTTCAGCGGTTACGCCGGGGCGGATCAACTGATCGACGCGGGGGATCTGCAGCGCGCGCTGCGGATAAGGAATGAGTTTCTGGCGCAGCGGATGCTATCGATTCTGGATCGCGACGGTGACGGTGGCGTCAGTCGCGAGGAGTTCATGGCCGCCGTGCGCCGGCTAGTATTTGGCAGCGCCCGCGACAAGCTCCGGCTGGCCTTTCAAATTCATGACTTGGACCACAACGGCTGGATCGAGCCCGAAGAGATTCGGCGCATGATCGCCATGAACTTGTGCGAAGAGGCGGGCTCGGATCCCTCCGGAGTGGAGTCGACCCGGCGGCGGGAGCTGCGAGTCGACGAGCTCACCCACTTGCTCTTGTCGACGGCCGATGACGACGGCAGTCAAAGTCTGTGTTTCGAAGAGTTCGAGCGGGTGACCGCATCCGATCCCAAACTGCTCGAGCTGATCGCCAGGAACGAAGCGAGTTGGCTCCTGCCCGATGGCGAACTCCCGAACGAAAGCCGGCCGCGCGCCGACTGGCGACTGCGTGCGCGGCGGCTGGCAGAAAATCGCTCTTCGTTGGTGGTTTTCTTCGTACTGCTCGGCGTCGTGAATGTGGCGTTGTTCATCAGCAATGCCTTGCGCTACCAGGGTCACGGGCCGTGGTTGATGCTGGCGCATGGCGCAGGGGCTTGTGTGAATCTCGACGGCGCGCTCGTGCTCGTGCCGGTGATGCGGCGCATCTTGCACTGGCTCCGGCTGACTGCGCTCGGTCGGTTCTTGCCGCTCGATGACGCACTGCTGATTCACCGCGTGCTCGGCGTCGGGCTATTCGTGCTCGGTCTGATCCACTCGGCTGCACACTTCGCAAACTATTCGTTGCACGGTGGTGTCTGGGCCTCGATCAGCGGAACGCCCGCGGGCAGAAGCGGTCTCATGCTGCTGCTCGTCTCCGGCATCCTGTGGGGCTTTTCCCTGCGCTGCATCCGCAAAAGTGGCCGCTTCGAGCTGTTCTATTACACGCACTTTGCCTATCTCGCCTGGTTCGCGCTGGCACTGGCGCATGGTCCCCGCTTTTATAAATTCGCCCTCGTACCGATCGTGGCCTTCGCTTTCGAAGCGCTACTCCGCCGTCGCCGGCGCGTGCATGTCAGCCGCATGCTGGGGCTGTCCGGTCTGAGCTCGGGCGTGACGCGGCTCGAGCTCGCGTGTCCGCCCGGCTTCGAGCCGCGTCCAGGAGACTACGCATTTTTGCGGATCCCGCAGTTGGCACGGTTCGAGTGGCATCCGTTCACGATCAGCAGCGTGACCAGTGCGGAGCGGATGTGCTTTCACATCCGCTCCGAGGGCGATTGGACCCGGTCTCTGCGACGAATGGCGGATGAGTGCGCCTCCTTCCACGACGTGGCGGTCAACATCGACGGGCCGTTCGGCACGCCGAGTCGCAACATTTTTGGCGCTCGTCACGCGGTTTTGGTCGGGGCAGGAATTGGGGTGACGCCCTTCGCGAGTGTGCTCGAGAGTATGGTCGCGCGCGCCTACGCCGGCGAAAGCCAGCTAGAAAAGCTGTACTTCTTTTGGCTCAACCGGGACTCTCGCTCGTTCGAATGGTTCGCTGACTTGCTTTTGAAGGTGGAACAGACGGATCACCGGCAACTGGTCGACATTCAGATCTGCATGACTGGCGGGCGAGGCAATGTCGCCGCACTGGCATTGAACCTCGCGCGCAACCTGTCGCACGAGATCGGCAAGCCGGACTGGGTCACCGGCCTGCGAACGCAGACCCGCATCGGCGCGCCCGACTTCGACGCTGAGCTCGCTGCAATTGCGGCCCGTCATGCGCCAGAGCCGGTAGACGTATTCTTTTGCGGTCCGCCGGGCCTGGGCCGCAAGCTTGCTGCCAGTTGCCGGCGTCTGGCTCTGCGCTTTCATCAAGAAGTCTTCTAAGCGTACGCTAGGGCGCGAACTTCGGTGGCTAGCTCGTGTTCGTGCGGCGCACTCAGCAATAGCGGAGCCATGTCCGCGCTGGAGAGGGTGTTCCAGAACAGCACGTTCCGCTCACGTCCGAGCGCGATGCGGTCGAGCGCCGCTGCGAAGGCTTTGGCGGTGTAGGTGTCGTCCAGCTTTAGGCCCTGGCTCGCTGCCTCGCGCCGCGCGTGCTCGCCGGCAGGCGTCGAGTGCCCGTAGCCCACCCCCAAATATCGCTCGTCGACTTCGAGCCGGGCAGCGACCGCAGCTCGCCACGAATCGCCGGCCACTTGTGCGGCGAGCGCACGGGTCTTGTGCACGAAAACCTTGAGCGGTTGTGCCACGGGGATTGCCAGCACGCGGCTACGAAGCGCACTTCGGACCAGACCAGCGGCCAGGCCGGCTGCAGTGCCTCCCGAGCCCAGGGGCAGCACGATCAGATCGGGCTCCGGCAGCAGGCCCGCACGCACCTGGTCTGCCAACTCTTCTGCGGCAGAAGCGATGCCCCGCGTCCCAACCAAACTCGAACCGCCGGCCGGGATTGCGTACGCTCCGCCTGCAGCCCGGACCGCCAGCTGCTGCATGGCCTCGGCGTAGGACGAGACCGGAACCGGCACCACACCCTGACCGATGCTCGCGCGGACGGTCTCCAAGACGTGAGTGGATCGTGGCTGGCGCAAGAGCACGGCTGCGACCTTCAACCCCGCTCGCTTTGCGAATATCGCGGTCGCCAGGACGTGATGGCTGCCGACCGCGCCTAGTGTCACGATTTGCTTTGCGCCGAGGTCCCGTGCCTCTGCCAGCAACGGCCCGAGCTTTCGCACCTTGCTGCCGCCGTACAACGGATTCGTCAAATCATCACGCTTCACCCACAGCGTTGCTTTCGCCGTGGAGAGCCGCTCGATGCACTCTACGGGGGTGGGGTAGAACCCAAAATCGAGCATCGGGTGAAGCTAGCAGAGTCCGACCATTGGCTCTCGAGCGCCGCTGATTTCTGACGCACCGGCCCGAGCGGCTGTGACGCTTTGCCCGTGACAGTTGGCCGCGATGTGGCTGCGCGGCGCGGGCCGCGAACTGAGGCGGGCTTGCAGCGATACGATGATAGCCGGCCTTTTTCGTCGCGTCGGCGTAAGCAAATATCGAATTGAGACAGCGGGCGTGGTTTGGAACGTGGCTTGTCAACCAAGTCGAGCGATATCCAGCGCTGGTACACAAGCTGCAGAGACTCGCCACGACCCGCGAACAAACTCGCGGCCCCATCCATTCCAGGAGTCTTACCATGAGTGTACGAATCACGTCCGCATTGTCGAGTATTGCGCTGTTGTCGAGTGTCCTGTTCGTGCCCCAGGTTGCGCACGCGAAGGCGCTCGACCAATGCGGTGGCGTGTACCTGAGCGTGGATTCTCACTGTGAATTCAAACCGATTCAAGAATGTGAAACGACCTGTTCGACGACCTCCGTCGAGCAGGTCTGTGCGCAAAAGACTTATGAGACGTGCGGCAAGAGCTGCACCGTCACCGATATCACCAGCTGTAAGAAAAGCCGCAGCGAGTCTTGCTCGAAGGAGTGCGAAACCATCAGCAGCAAGAGCTCGCACGAGGTCTGTGTCAGTGAGTGCTCGGATAGTTGCACCTCGAAGGCCATTTCGGACAATCATTTTCATGGCGATCACGGCAAGTGCCAACACAGCTGCGAACATGACTGCAACGCGCAGTGCGAGAGCAGCAGCACGAGCGACCAAACCACGGATTGTGAAACCAAATGCACGAGCGTGGTCGAAAATGAGTGTACGGAAGAGGTAAACCGCGACTGCGTGCTCACTTGTCAGACGGAGAACTACGAAGATTGTCAGACCGAGACCGTGAATACCTGCAACACGACTTGCAAGGACAAGGGCGGCGCGCTCTTCTGTGACGGGCAGTTCATCGGTGCGAGTGATTTGCAGGCCTGTGCCGACCAGCTAGCCAGCGAGTTCTCGTTCGATATCGATGTCACTGCGCATGTGACGGCAACGGTTACCGATAAGAACGATGGCTCGAAGGCCAGCACCAAGTGCTCGTTCGCTCCGCCGACCCGCGGCCAGGGCGGCGTGGCCGTTCTCGGCGCCCTCGCGGTGCTCGGCGCGGTGCTGGGCCGTCGTCGTCGCCGCGCCTGATTCGGACGTAGCTCGCGGTCGCTTGCGTGACCGCCGCCTTCGGACTCGGAAGGCGGCGGTCACGCGCGTTCGGCATGCCCGACGCCACGCGCTGATCGGCTTCTTCGGCTCGACGGAGAGCAACGGAGCAGATGCGAGTTGGGATCGGGTCAATCGTCCGGCAGCTGAGTCGGAAGCCCGAATAGCGGGAACAATTGGGGCGAACCGAAGCGCGTGATTTGCGAGATGAGCCCTTCGCGCAGGGTCAGCAACGTAATGCCGCCGGCCTCGAAGCGGGCATTCGCAGTCAGCAGTCGGCGGTATACGGCGACCGCGGGACCGCCGTTGGCTGCGATCTTCACGAGGCGGCGTTGCCCCGGTTGCGCGCGCCACATCGCGGCGAAGAATTGGCCAATCGCCTCGCGGCCGGCGAACCACTCTCGCTGAGGAGGCATCGAGAACAACGCATCGTCTGCCAGGAGGGCGCTGAACGCTGCAGTGTCTCCGCTCTCCCAGGTGTTGATGAAGCGCTGCAGCAGCGCTGCATCGGCCTGCGACAGTGCTGCAGGAGGAGCTTCAGCCCTGGCGCATATGACGCTTTTTCTCGCCCGTTGCAGCAGCGAGTTGATCGAAACCAAGCTGGTGTCCAGCAGCGTAGCGACCTCTCGAGGCTGCCATTCCAAGACGTCGACCAACAGCAGTGCGGCGCGTTGCTTGGGTGATAGAAGCTGCAACGCACTGATGAACGCGAGCCCCACGCTCTCGCGCAAGGGCACTCGCTGGTCGGGTTGCGCGCTGGCATCGGCGGGCACATCGAGCAGCGCGTTCGGCATGGGTTCGATCCACAACCGCTCGTCCGTGGGGCTTGCGAGCCGCACGGCAGGGCTGGACGGGGGGAACACGAGTTGCGGGAGTGCGCGCCGCCGACGCGTCTTCAATAGCTGATCGAGGCAGGCATTGGTCGCGATCTTGTAGAGCCACGGTCGCAGCGTTGCGCTCTGGGCTTCCTCTTTCCGCTGCCACGCACGCAGCAGCGTCTCTTGCACGATTTCTTCGGCGTCTTGAAGGGAGCCGAGCATGCGGTAGCAGTGCAACGTGATCGAGCGCCGATGCGGCTCGAAAATAGCCCGAAAGGACTCGTCGCTGGCGCCAGCGGTCATGTCTGCAAGATGCCACAGGATCTTTTTTCGGGGTAGGCCGATGATCTTTCGAGTCTCGCATCGTCATAGCTCCATAAACCGTGAAAACACGGCCACACAGGAGAACCGAAGATGATGCTGAAAGGTAAGACTGCGGTCATTTATGGAGCTGCCGGCGGAGTGGGCGGTGCAGTCGCGCGCGCGTTCGCTCGCGAAGGGGCCAAGCTCTTCTTGAGCGGGCGTACGTTGCCCGCGGTCCAAGCACTGGCGTCCGAGATCGCCAAAGGCGGAGCTGTGGCCGAGGCTGCCCAGGTCGATGCGCTCGACGAGCGTGCAATCGACCGCTACGTGGCTTCGATATTGGAAAAGGCTGGCGCGATCGACATCTCGTTCTGCGCGATCTCGGTTGCCAAGGCGCTCTCAGACAAGGTGCCGCTGGTCGAGCTTTCTGCGGAGCAATTCGAGTTGCCGATTGCTGCCTACGCGAAGTCCGCGTTCTTGACCGCGCGCAGTGCAGCGCGCAGCATGATGGCCAAAAGATCGGGCGTGATCCTGACGATCAGCGGCATTCCTGGACGGATCGGCGTTCCGAACGTCGGCGGGAGTGGCCCCGCGTACGCTGCGGTCGAAGCGCTCAGCCGGAGTCTATCGGCGGAGCTCGCTCCACACGGCATCCGCGTGGTGTGCCTGATGCCACACGCCATTCCGGAGACGACGACGATCGTCGAAAACTTCGCGCGCTACGCCAAGGTCGCGGGCTGCAGCCCGGCTGAGTATCAGGCGCGCTTCGAGAGCATGACTCACCGTCGACGGCTGACCACGCTGAGCGAGCTGGGCAACATGGCTGCATTCATGGCATCCGAGCAGGCCAGCGCCGTCACGGGGACGGTCGTCAACCTGAGCGGCGGCGGCGCCTCCGACTAAGCTGAAGCCCGCCGCGCGCTCGTGTGGAGGGGGATTACCGCGGCGGGCACGAGCGGTGTACAGTCGCCCGATGCAGCTCGCACACATCTACATCAACCTTCCCGGTACGACCAAAGAAGCCTTTCAATTCTACGAAAAGGTCTTCGGCACGAAGATCGCCATGATCCAGACCTTCGACGAGGCCGCGTTCATGCCCAACGTGCCCGAAGCGGCCAAGAATAAGATTGTGCACGTCGACTTGCCGATCACCGAAACGGTGCACCTGATGGGCAGCGACGCGATCGAGGGCTTTGGCCCGCCCGCGGTTTACGGCAACAACTTCCACGTGTCGGTGGTGGCAAATGACAAGGCCGAAGCCGACCGCGTGTTCGCCGAGCTGAGTAGCAATGGCGGTTCGGTCGCCATGCCGCTGGCGAATGCCCCCTGGGGTCCGTACTTCGGCATGTGCGTCGATCGCTTCGGCATCCACTGGATGGTGAGCTTGCCGACGCCCGCCTAATGGCCGCCGAACGATGCTCACGACTCGGCGTGTACGGAGTCGTGAGCATCCCTCACTGCGTCAGCGACGTGCGCGTCGGCGACGCACGAACAGCGCCCCGAGCGCGACCGTGACCAAACTGGCGAGCGAGCCAGGCGCAGACTCCTGAACCATTCCGAGCGAACAGCCGCTCGATTTGCCGGTGTCCCCAGGATCGGCGCTGCTGCCGCCGGCGATGTTCGGAGCTCCGCTGGCGGAAGCGCCCGCTGCGGCGTTGCTACTGCCGGCAGACGATGGAGGAGCGCCCGCTACGGGAATGCCTGGGTTGCCAGCAGCTGCGTTGCTGCTGCCGGCGATGGACGCGCTGGCCCCACCGCTACTCGGGGCGCCGCCGCTGCCGCTCGACGCGCCGCCGACGTTGCTGGCTCCGCCCGTACTCGACTTGCCACCGCCGCCTCCGCTGCTGCTGCCGGCAGTCCCGCTGCCAGCGCCGGCGCTGCCGGTCGAGCCACCGCTGCCACTCGAAGCCAGACCGCAAGCGCCAGTGGGCTTGTCGAGTCCGAGGAAGGTGACGACTCTGCCGTATAGCGTCGGGTTGACCGTTTCCAGATCATGCTTCTGGCTCGTGGGCCCCAGGTTCGTTTCTAGCCGCACATTGCCCGCGCTGTCTTTGTATACCGTGCGCGTCCACCCGCTCGGTGCGCCGGTACCGGCAGTGCCTGCGCTCAGATTACTGAGGTTCTGAAACTGCGCGGCCACGGCGGGCAGCCAACCCTGGAAGTTGTACTCGTCCCCGCCGCCGACCCATTGCTGCGAGCAGGGGTAGGTTCCGCTCCAAGCGAAGGCTTTGCGCGCGATGTCTCCCCAATACTTGCCGTCGCTGCTGGGTGGACTCGAACTGCACTTCGTGCAGGTGGTGTCGCCTGAAGGCCAGCCGCCGGCGGGGAACCCCGGCATCGCCGAACCGCCGACGAAGACGTCTGGGTACACTGCGAGCAACGTATTGGTCATGCACCCGCCTGACGACATGCCGGCCGCGAACACCCGAGTCTTGTCCGCTTTTTTGTTGGTGACGACGTAGTCGACCATCTTCACGATGGCGGCTTTGTCGCCGTCGCGGCTAGCGCTCGAGTCGAAGCACTGCTTACCGGCGTCCGGCGCGATCAGGTAGAAACCATTTTGGTCGGCGAACGAGTCGAACCAGCCATGCACCGTGGACGAGTGCCCGGTGCACATGTGGATCACCACCAGGATTGCTGGCGAGGCAGCAGGCGTCGTCGGCGTGTACAGGTCGCCCTTCAACGTCGCACCGAAGGGCGCGCTGTTCGCCCAGGTGCCCGCCTGCGCTCCTGCGGCGAAGAGCAGCCCAGCGTTCATCGTCAACAAAGCAGCGAAATGGTATCGATATCGGATCATGGTAGGGACCTCCGCGCCAACGGCGGCGACATGGTTGGTCGCGCCTCGAAGGCGTTTGCGAGCTGAAGCAAATGCTTCGGCCTTCCCAATTCGTACCAGCTAGTACGCGACTCAGCAATTCTCACGCGCTGCTTCGAGATGACTTCGCTCTTTCCCATCGATGCGGAAACGCGCGCTCTCGGCACGATGGCATTTGTACGACGTTCACAAACAGAAGTTTGGCGTAGAGCTCGAAGCTCCACTTGCGACTGGGCTCGACCTTCGTCGGTGATGAATTACTCGCGTGGGCAGTCGCGCTCTGCTGTGATAGGTGGCGCGCCGCAACGGTGGCGCCCGCGCTTGACCGTTCAGTTGGTCGCTTGGCAGCAAACCACGTGCGCATAGCCGCTGGGCACGGCCATGCCGAATGGAGTCGATGGTACGGCAACGTTGCAGGTACCAGCGGTCGCCACGTATTTGCCGCCGACGTGCGTTGGATGCACGCCCCCGCCCGAACCGAGGTCGAATACCTTGCACACCGTGCTGGGCGCGAACTCTGGACCAGCGCTGCAGTCGATTCCGCTGCTGATCAGGGCAGTGCCCGTGCAGCTACCGCCGCTCACGTTGCCACAGGTGCAGTCGCTGCAGCCCCGAGCGTCCGTGTAGGCCTCGTGCAAGGTTTGATAAAAGCTCGGGTACGCGCTCGGGCACTGGGGGATTGGCTGTCCTTCCAGCACCGCCTTCACCACGCACAGCTGCGATGCATAGGGGATCGGCGGACTCGGCGCACAAACGTCGCGGTCGTCGTCACAGCTGCCGACGCTGGTGGGTTTGCACAGCCGATCGTTGAACTTCCAGCTCGGAGGAGGGGTTTGGGCGACCTTCCAGGAGCAAGTCCCGCCCGAAATCGTGGGAGCGTCGAGTCGCGCGGAGCCTTGGCTGCCCGTACAGCCCGACACGCCGGTGCAGGAGCCTGTCGAGGTCGAAACCGTGGCGCAGACGTTGTTCGTGCTGCACGCCATGTCCTCGTAAATGCGCAGCGTCGCCTCGCATACCTGTCCTTGCGCGGAACAGGAGCACGTGCACGGTCCTGGTGGGGCGATCAGTTCGCGGTGCAAGTCGACCGGCTCGGCGTAACCGGCAGGACAGCTCGGCGGCATGTTCGTCCCGCTCGCTTGACCTTCCCACAAGGCCATCGGTCCTTGCCAGCCCGAGGGCGCGTGAGGAACGCACGGTTCTTCGCATGACACCGGCGGCACGACATCCGAGCCGGCGGCACCGCCGCCTGCACTCGCTCCAACCGCGGCCGCTCCGCCATCGCCGCCACTCTCGCCGGCCTCGCCGGCGCTCGGCGCGGGATTGCCGGAACTGCCGCCCGCTGCGCTGGCACCCGAGTTGCCACTGCCGCCACTGGCCATGCGGTAGTCTGGAAATTGACAGCCAGGCAGCGCCAACCCGAGAACGCTGCTCGTAATTCCTGCGAGCACGAAGGCCCTGACGCACAAGCGACGCGCCGCGCCCATGACTCAACCTAACACGACCTCACTGCGCGACGAGCATCGGCGAGCTCGCATGGTGTTCGAGGGGCGCACCATGTGGGTGAGTGTAGATAAACCGGTCCGCGGAACCCAGTTAGACAAGATATTTGCTGTACCGCCAGAAAGGCAGTCGGCTCACGGTCCAGTTGCACTACCCAAGGGGTGTATACCGAGTCCTGCCTCGGGTCCATCGCAACGGACTCCAGCGCAGCCCGCTCCAAGCGCAGCTCCAGCGCGCTGGAATCGATTGGCGCGCTTTCGCCGACGGCATCCCTCCGACATGACCTCGGAGGTAATCGCTGCTCGACGCGAAGGCTGCCAGGTTCGGTTCGGAGGTTACGACATGGCAAGGTTGGAAACTGCAACGGGCGTTTCGCTGTTTTATCGGGATTTTTGTGGTGCGGCGGAGCCGCGCTCGGCCGAGACGTTGGTGTTCGTCGCCGGGCAATCGCTGCCGAGCGATATCTGGAGTTACAATCTTCCGTTTTTCACGGATCGCGGACTGCGGTGTGTGGCGTTCGATCGTCGCGGGCACGGTCGGTCCGATGCGCCGAACACCGGCTACGACATCGATACGCTGGCTCGCGACCTCGGTGACGTACTCGCACGGCTGGAGCTCTCGAACGTCACCCTCGTCGGTCACTCTCTGGGTGGCGCAGAGATCGTTCGCTATCTCAGTCGCTACGCACCGAAAGGAAGCGTTCGGCGCGCGGTGTTGATCGGAGCGACGCTGCCGCGCATTCCTGCAGGTCCGGACTATGCGCAGGGCTTCGACTCCGGCGCACTGAACGCCATGCAGGCAGGCTGGCGCACGGACTTTGCTCGTTGGATTGACGAGAACAAGCGCGCTTTCTTCGCCCCCGAAACTTCCAACGCGCTGGTGGATTGGGCTGCGCGCTTGATGGATAGCATGCCGTTATACGTGCAGCTGGAGGTCTCGCGCACCACCGCAACCCTCGATTTGCGTGCTGAGCTGCCAGAAATTCATACGCCCACGCTGCTCATCCATGGCGACCGGGATCGCAGTGTGCCCGTCGAGTTTGGCGTGCAGCTGGCCGAGTTGCTGCCGAGGGCGCGCCTCATCCGCTACCCGGAAGCCGCGCACGGCGTGTTCATCACGCACGCGGATCGCGTGCACCGCGACCTGTTCGAGTTCATTCAAACGAAGGCATGAAAGGCAGAAGAATGATGAGCACGACGCACGCTTCCACCGCTCGCCGGGGCGGCACCTCGAGCCAGTGGGGCCCCTTGCTGCGGTCCTGGCGGACTTCACGCGGCAAGAGCCAACTCGCGCTGGCGGTGGAAGCAGGCATCTCGACGCGCCACCTGAGTTTTCTGGAGACCGGCCGCTCCGCGCCCAGCCGGGATATGGTGCTCACCTTGGCCGAGCACCTGGAAATCCCGCTGCGCGAGCGCAACTCCTTGCTAGAGGCGGCGGGCTATGCGGCCGTGTACCGCGAGACTCCGCTGGAAGCCGCGGCCATGTCGGAGGTGCGCGCTGCGCTCGGTCACCTGCTCGAAGCGAGCCTTCCCAATCCGGCATTGGTCGTCAATCGTCGCTACGATATCTTGCTCGCCAATAGTGCCGCGATCGAGTTCTTCAGCTTCTTCGCCCCGGAATGGCGGGGTAAGAACAACGTCGCAGAGCTGGTGTTTTCGCAGAAAGGCCTGAAGCCCGCCATCCTCGACTGGCCAGCAGCTGCGGGCTATCTCGTAAAGAGATTGCGCGCGGAGCTCCACGGAAACAGGGGGGACTCGCGAGACGACGAGCTGCTCGCGCTGGCCTCCGAAGTGCAAATCGAACTCGCAAGCGAGCCTGCGCTGCAGCCGAGTGAGCCTGTTTCGAACATCCTGGTCCCCGTGAGTTTGTGCCGCGGCGCTGTGGCGGTCGATATTTTCACGGCAATCACCACGGTGGGCACGCCGCTCGACATCACCCTGCAAGAGCTGCGCATCGAAACCTTTTTTCCCGCGAACGCCCGCAGCCGCGAGGTGCTGGAGCGCGTGGTGCGTGGACGCGTTAGTTGACCTTCACGTAAAAGTCCTGGCTCTGCAGACCCATGATGGGGCCCTCCCAGATCTCGAAGCCCACCGCTACCGCGCGGACATGAGTCGCGCCGGGGATGCTCAAACCGCGCATCTCCGCGTCGCGCAGAAAGTCGAGCACATCGAACTCAATCTCGTGGCTGTTCGTGCCCTGTCGACGCACCCAGTTGACGATTGGCCGGTTGTTGACGCTCCCGTTCCAAATGTCCCAGGTGCCCTCCACGTTTTTGACGGTCACGCCTTTGTACATCTGATTCTCCGAACCGGCAGGCTGGTAGTTCGGCGGATCGCGCAGCCAGACCATGAGATAGCCGCTCAATGTGGAGGTCCCGTCGCCAACCCAAATGTCGTAAGCGGCGTTGTACTTGCCGTCGTCGTTGCCGTTCGAAGCCCAGCGCCAGCCGGTCTTGAGGCTCGTCAGCTCGCTGATGGCTTTCGGAAGACCGCAATCACCTCGTTGCATCACCGAGTATTGGCCACAAAACACCGACGGATACGCGGCCGGCTGACCCGCGGGGCCCGCTGTGCCCATCATGTTGTCGACCGTGAACGAAGTGCCGTTCCAAGAAACGGTGTGACTCTGAAAGCCCGGGCCCCAGCCGTTGGTGATCAGCACGTAGTTCTGACCATTGCGTTTGATGTCGGCGGCCGTGTAGTAACGCATGCTCGAGCTGCCCGAGCCCGTGTAGTCGCCGTTGCCGAGTGAACCGTCCTTGGTCGAGAGGCTGCTTGCGCCTCCGGTAGCATTGCCCACGCTGCCGGCGGCGCCGCTCTTGCCAGCGCTGCCGCTCGCGCCGGCAGCCGCGCCACTGGCCGAGCCCGCGGCGCCCGCGGCGCCCGGCGCGCCTGCGCTCGCGCTGCCGCTGCTCCCGGCAGTGCTGCTGCCGCTGCCAGCACTGGCCCCGCTTCCAGCGCTCGCCGCGGGCGCGCTGCCCGCGGCCGCAGTTTGCGCCGCGCCCGGCGCGTCAGAACTCGAGCATCCCCAGAAGACGGCCGAAAACGAAGTCAGATAAGCCAGAGCAATGATGCGCATCGATCGCGCAAGTTAGCACTCCGGAGAGTGAGCACGCCCGTGCTCCAGCGATGGCAATCATCCGAATTATCCCTCAATTGCTGGAGAATTGCAGTCAGGATGCCGTCAACGCAAGCAAGTTGGTGCTTGGGCGACCCACGCCGCTCTTGGTCTTAGTACAGCAGCCTTGCGCGCGGCGAGCTCATCTCGAGTCGTTCAGATTGCCAATCGGTCGATACACTTTTCGGCACGCGCGGCGACGCGGACCGATCGCGCCGGGCGTCGAACAGGCTGGCGGGTATGGCAAGTCGTCACGTGCTTGTCGCTGATTGTTTGCCTGAAGCAAGAACTGCAAAAAAATGCGGCCATGTTTTTACGCAACAGTCATGCACAAGCCATAGCAGGCACCTACGGTCGGCAATCAACGCAGCCAGCACTGGCTCGTCACCATCGGAGATTGAACGCATGCCCGTCGTATCCCGCCGAAAGTTTCTCGGTGCCGGCGCAGCCGTCGCCGCCACCAGCGCGCTGCCCGCTGAAGCCAGGCCCCGGAGAATGTTCGGGGACCTGCGCGACATCAAGCATGTCGTCGTGGTCATGCAAGAGAACCGCAGCTTCGACCACTACTTTGGCGCGATGAAGGGAGTGCGCGGTTTTGGCGATCGCGCAACCATCTTGCTGCCTGGAGGCAAGTCAGTCTGGGAGCAGCCGCAAGCCCCTGCGGCCGGCTCGCCTACGCAGTACCCGTGGCCGCTGAGCGGCACCAGCAAGTACCAGGGCGCTGCGCCGCCTTCGCCGGAGCTCGGCGCGGCAAACTACCCCGGAACCAGCCACAGTTGGGAAGACCAACACGGCGCTTGGTACGGCGGTTTGATGAATGGCTGGGTCTTTGCCAAGGGCGGCCCGACCACGCTCGGTTTCTTGACCCGTCGAGATCTCCCGTATCACTACGCGCTCGCGGAAGCGTACACCATTGGCGATGCCTATCACTGCTCGGCGCTGAGCGCGACAGGCCCGAACCGCACTTACCTGTGGGGTGGTTCGATCAACGCGAGCAAGCAGCACGGCGACTTCGTCGCGTACAGCGGTGGTGACGAGATGGGCCGCTTTCTACCTTGGGAAGCCTACGGCGAAACGCTGCAAAAGGCCGGGCTAACTTGGCACGTGTATCAGTGCGCGGATGACTACGGCGACAATGGCATGGAATACTTCGCGGCTTTCGCAATGTTCGATCCGGAGCAGGGCGGCACCCCCGCTCCAGGCAATCCGTTCTACGATCACGGCGTCGCCAACGTCTCCACCGACCAACGCAGAGAGACGACCAACGCCGATGATCTGGCCGATGCAATCCGTGCCGATGTGCTCGGGGGCACTTTGCCGCAAATCAGCTGGGTCGTGAACAACCAGTACTTCTCGGAGCACCCGGTGACCGCGCCCTCGAACGGTGCTTACTTCCTGAAAGCGCTGCTCAATGCTCTGAACGCCGACCCCGACGTGTTCAACTCCACGCTCGTCATCCTCAACTACGACGAGAACGACGGGCAGTTCGACCACGTCCCGCCGCCAGTGCCGCCGCAGGGCGAGCTCGATGAGTTCGTGGACTCGGGCACCCTGGCCAAGTATGGGTTGACCGTGCCCCTGCCGGTCGGGTTCGGGTTCCGTGTGCCGCTGATCCTGATCTCGCCCTGGACTCGCGGGGGCTGGGTGACCTCGGAAGTATCGGATCACACTTCGGTCTTGCAGTTCCTCGAGCAGTGGACAGCCGCTCTCGGCAAACCCGCTCGTTGTCCGAACATCAGTTCGTGGCGTCGCAAAGTGGCTGGCGATTTGGTGAATGCCTTCGACTTCAGCGCGCCAGTGTACGGTCTGCCGAAGCTACCCGACCCTGGCCCGCTCGTGCCCGAAGTAGAGTACACCCCCCTGCCGGGCAACAACGCGATGCCCACGCAGGAACCCGGCAGGAAACCCGCGCGCCCTCTGCCATTCCAACCCAACGCCAATCTAGTCGACATCAGCGTCGATGAAACTGGCCTCGTCGTATATCTCGAGTTGAGTAATGTCGCGGCCTTCGTCAGCAAGGCCAGCCACTTTTCCGTCTACAATAACCTCGCGGCGGTCCCCTCGCTATCGGCCTATCCGGCTGCTTTCCCCGACCAATACACGGTCGGGGCGGGCGAGGTCAGCGTCGGTATGGGCAAGGTCGGCGCGAGTCGTGGGGACACCGCCTACGACATCACGGTGGTCGGCCCCAACCGCTTCCTGCGCCGCTACACCGGCGACACCGAAGGTGCCGGCGCCGAGGCTCGCGTCAAGGTGAGCTACTACGACGAAGACCGCCGCGGCCACGGTTGCAATGACCGAAACGCGCGACCGAAGCTGAAACTTTCGCTGTTCAACGACGCGCGCAAGAGCGTGACCTTCAGTATCACCTTCAACAACTACTCCTCGCGCTCGCAGCAAAGCGTTCGGGTGGAAGCTCGCGGAGTACAGACGTGGGAACTCGACGCCTGCGGCAATGCCGACGGCTGGTACGATCTGACGGTCAGGCTCAACCACGACTCCAGCTGGTCGCAGCGCTTGACGGGTCACTTGGAGACTGGTCGCGCAAGCATCAGCGGCTGAGCCGTTCGAGCGCGGGCCGGCATCTGCCGGCCCGTGCGTCCCCCGTTCACTTGTCGTCCCAGCCCGTCGTATCGGCAGCTCCGAGCACCGCGTGCACCGCGTATACCTTGCCCCCGTACATCTTGAACAGGTGCATGTCGGTGTTGCCCATGAAGTAATCGAATCCGACACCGATGCCCGTTTCGGCATCCGCGAAGATGGCGTGAGACTTGATGACGTTGCCCGTGGCATCTCCTGACTGGCAACTTGCTCCCAAATTGCACCCTCCGGGTGAGTTGCCGTTCTCGAGGCGCTTGCAGCTCGCGTCGGTGTTGCACACGCCTGCGGGGAAGGCCTTGAAGTACTTACTCATCCAGGCACTCAATTCCTGCGGCGTATTCCGCATGGCTGCCGGCACAGGCGCTTCCCACATGACGCTCGCGTCGCTCGCGATGATCGCCTCCGGCTTCGAAGGGTAGTTCGAGCCCGAGACCTTGTAGTCGCCCGCTCGCACCGCGATTGTCTCGATCTCGGTGATCTTTTGGCCCACGAACTTTAGCCGGAGCGCCAGGGGCAAATCCGTGTTGCCCTCGGGCACGACCGCTTCGCTCGCCGTGTTGCAACCATCGGTGTCGAGCGCGCTCTTGTAGTATTTGACCGCGCCGGCCGTCTTCCACAACCCCTCTTGACCAACCATGATCGTCTTGCCGTTTTCGGTGGCTTTGACGGCGTCTGCCAGCGGCAAGCCAGATGCGGAGTGCGCCGCGAGGGCCGCAAAATAGGCCGTTAGGGTGCTCTTCAGAAACTCACGCGAGCAAGCTCCGCTGGTGGTGCTCGCGCCGCCGCTACCTGCTCCGCCGGTGATCGAAGGCGCACCGCCGACGCCGGTTGTTCTGCCGCCGCTGCCGCCGCTGCCGCCGCTGCCGCCGGCACCAGTCGCGTTGCTCGAGCCCGCAGTCGCCGCCCCCGCACTCCCGCCGCCGCTCGAGCTGACACTGCCCGAGGAGCCCGCGACCGCCGAACTTCCCGCGGACCCCTGGCTCGGCGCGCCCGCGATGTTGCCTGTGCCGCTCGAACCACCGTTCCCTGCGCTCGGCTTTGGAGCATCGCTGCTGCAGGCAGCGAGCAGGATAAAGCTGGCACCGCAAATCAGAATCGAGCGAGACGACAACCGCGCGAACTTCATGGAAGCGACCTCTTGCGCCGGAGACCGTTCGGCTCGGCGACGTTGCTTGGCTCTTTGCTGCTGCGGCGAAGCTTTCGCCAACTCGTGCGAAGGCAACGATACCAGAATCTGCCGACTAGGTTACCGTGATTACGACTTACGGAATGTGGCAGTGTCGCGCAATGACTACTTCGATCGGGCGCGGGTGAGAAATTTCTCAGCTTGCTTTGGAGCGAAGCGCGCCAAACTAGTCTGTCCCCAAATTCAGGTCCCTCCCGTGCCCGTGCCCGTGCCCGTGCCCGCAAGGTGGGAAACGGCTTTCGATTGGATGGCGCCTGTGCTCCATGGGGAGTCCATGCTTCGACTGCAATTGGACGATCGGAAGTGGGCGAACTCCGATCCAGATCCATCCGAACCTGTCGGCCGTCCGCCACTCCCGTTGCCTCTTTCGGGCACGGGCAGGGGCACGGGCACGTTTACGGGTGCCCCAGGAATTCAGGGAAGCGCTAGTTCTATAGTCCGAGTTCGGTCAACGAAGCTTGGTCGTCCAGGCGACGACCAAAGGCCAGGGATACTCGCGCTCGCTCTCGCTCAGTTCGAGATCGTCGATGCGCGATGCGTACGGTGACCGAGCCCTCGCCAGCGAACCTCCTCGC
>Ga0164308_10000616_pt1 | contig 19280 bp, 15 predicted proteins | sample Whisoiple_246_MG_FD_109983 | JGI IMG/M metagenome (GOLD analysis project Ga0164308, IMG submission 109983) | Soil microbial communities amended with fresh organic matter from upstate New York, USA - Whitman soil sample_246_MG | ecosystem: Environmental > Terrestrial > Soil > Unclassified >...
CAGGGGGGAGGGGGGGGGGGGGAGCGGGCGCCGGAGGTGGAGGTGCCGGGTTGGCCCAAGTGCGCAAGAGCGTGGTCAAGTCCTCGATGGCTTGGTCGCCGATGGTTTGCGAGAAGCTCGGCATGAGCGTGCCCGGGCGGCCGTTCTTGATCGCATAGCGGATGAAGCCGTTGCTGGCGGTCTGCAACAGCTGCGGATTTCCGATGTGTACATTTGGACCGCCCACCCCGCGCACTCCGTGGCAGCGCACGCATTCACGGGCGAACACGCTCTCCCCGCGCTCGAGGTCGCCGCTGAGCGGGCGCTCGTCCAACGCCACGTTCGGGCCCTTGCGCCAGGTGCGCAAGAACGCGATCACTTCTTCGACGTCTTCGGAACTCAGGGGTCCACCGCGGTCTTTCGACCAAGCCGACATGGTGGTCCCGTTGCGTCCATTCTTGATGGCTTCGCGCAAGTGCTCGTCGGTGACCGAGCTCTGGAAGTCGGGCTGTCCCAAGCGGGGAGCTTGGTCCGCCTTGTAGCCCTCGCCCTTTTCACCATGACAGACCGCGCACATTCGACCGTACAGCTCGGCGCCATGGGTCAACTTGGCTGGGGGCGGGTCGGGCTTCTTGCACGCCTCGAGAAGACCCAAAGACAGAACGGAAACGAGTACCAGAAACTTTGGCAGGCTGGGCATGACGACTCGGAGCTCTTGAGGACTCAAACTTCGCCGGAATCTACGACGGCCTCGGGGCAAACACCACCTCGCTCTGCCTCGGCCAGCATCAGCGCGTTGGCGCGCCAGCGTGCCTGCCCGCGCGTCGCTCGGGAGCTCGCGATGTGCGGGCCTCAATCACCCCTTGGATACGCTCTGGCACGGCATTCAAGAAATCGTAGCCCGATGCCTGCTCGATGGCATCCACGGTCGTCATGTACTCCGTCCATTCGTGGTCGCCGACGCCACGCTGATTGGGCATCAACACCGCGAGCACCTCGGTGTGCTCGTTGACGTCACTCGGGCCCTGCCCCGGATCGAGGATCACGATGAGCTTGAAGTTCGCAGCAGGCACCGCCACTCCGTTGCCAATGGTAGGGAACGGAGCGCTGAATACGCCACCTGCGACGATGTAAAGGAGCGCGCCGTCTTGCGCACGCAAGCGCGCGTAGCTCTCCAGTTGCTCCCAAGGGCCTGCGTTCAACTCATGAAGCTGCGGCTCGATGTTCGTGAACAGAAAAGTCTGCGAGTTGTCCTCGGCCGAAGCTTGACGATCGGCGGACGGGCACATGTGGCCTCGGTCGTAGCCGCTGTGTAAGTAATCACTCTCTTTCACTCGGTAGAAGCGCGCCGGCAAGGAGAGGTCAGCACGAAAGTCATCCTTTCTGCGCACGTGCCCCAACTGCTGTCGATCCAGGCGCCAAGCCACCCAGTTCGGGACGCGCTTTTCAGGGCTGTACGATAGGACGAAGGCGCGCTCGTCGATGAAATACTCGTCGGACGGGTCGGCATCGCGCGGCGCGCCGAGTGGAACGTGGACGCTTCCGGAGATGCTCGCCTCGCTGCCACGCAAAACGGCCGAGGCGCTCCCCGTCTGAGCTGGTGGCGCGGGCGCATCGGTGCGCGGAAGCTCTGCAGGAGTAAGCGGAGGCTTTGCCTGCCGTGCGCGGCACTGGAGCAGCGCGAAGCGGGCCAGCAGCAGCAAGAACACGACCAACGTGAAAGTGCCGAGCAGCGAGTTACGAGAGGCGCGCTTTTCGCGCGAGGCGGTCACTCCCGGACGATAGCAGACCGAGCCCTCCAAGCCCGAGCCACCAACCGCCCCTCTGTGGAGGAAGGAGGCCGCCCTCGGAGAGAGAACCCCGTCACCGAGATACGCGGCCCCGAGGCGAGCCCGCCCCTAGTAGATCGATTGATGAGCTTTCGAGTTCGCGTCAGGCGAGCCAGGCGCAGGAGCGCTCGCGGAAGTTGCAGGGCTGCCGAGCGGTCGTGCCGCCGATTTCGGTGCGGGGCTCATCGGGCGCGCCGAACTCGCGGCACCCAAGCGCTTGACCCCGGGCGCGGCCGAGGGCGGTGTGGTGTCACGCGGCACGGCATCCGCAGTGCTCGGAGCTGCTGCTGACGAGCGACTGTCGAAAGGAGACGCCGCTTGCTGCGGCGCGCTCGGGCGCAGCGCGAAGGCGACGATCAACGCCAGGATGATAGCGAACACCGCAGCACCGAACACCCAGCTCAGCGGCACCGCGGCACGTTGCGGAACGATTCGCTCGCTAACCGGTGGCACACTTTCGCGCTTGCGATCTACGAGCAGCGTGACCGCGGGAGAGCTGCTGCGAGTCGCACGCAAGTTCCGCTCCCCTTCGCTGGGCGGAATCGAAGCAGGCGCCTCCGGCCGCCAGTCCATCGGGGGCAGTACTTTGCGGCCCGCCAAGGGTTCACGTTGCGTCGAGACACTGCGCAGGTCGAAGGAGTCTTCTTGGATATCGTGCGGCAGTGCGTCGAGCTGGGAGTGGATTTGAAATTGCGGAGGCGCTGGCAGCCCGGAGCTCGCAGGAGGCGGCGGCAGTGAAGACGACGGTTCCGGGCGAAGCGGTTTCGGCGTGGGACGTGGCGGGCGCATCGGCGTGGGCGTGGGGCGCGGCGGCCTCATCGGTGTCGGCGTCGGGGAGAGCGGAAAGTTCGAACGAGGCGCACGTCCGAAGTGCTGTGCAGGCGGCGCTACCGACTCGAACTTCTGCAGTGAATCAGTTTCCGGCAGCGGGGCGTTGGGCAGTGATATGGGATAGGGCAGCGGAGCCTTGGGCTGCGATGCCTGAGGCAGCGACTCCGCCTTGGGCAGCGACTCCCCCTTGGGCAGGGATGCCTTGGGCAGGAACTCCGGCTTCGGCAGTGAGCTGTTTGCCAGTTCGGGCGGTCGAGATGCCTTGGCTCGCGATTCAGGGTTGGGCTGAGAGGGTCGAACACTCGGGGGCGGGGCTGGCACGCTGCGCGGAGGGATGCGCACCGATGGCGCGACGCTCGGTGGTCCAGGGCGTTGAGTGACGAGCGCGGCTCGCGACTTGTTTTCGGTCCCTAGCTCCCCTCGACGCGAAATCGGGTGAGTGCGATCGACGATGGCCGGGGGCGCGAGATAAGCGGCTCGTTCCGATACGGACAAGGGACGGGGGCTGGGCAGAGAGAGCTCGGTCGGCGCTCGTGGATCCACCGAACCGATGGACATCAGCGTGCCGCTTTGAATCGAACGCGCGCTAGGCGTGGGCGGCGTGGAAGTATATTCGCCTGGAACCGTGGCGATTGAACGGGCACGCGGCACCTCGACCGAGACCGGCGTCGGAGAACCCGCACGCGACTCGGGTATCGGATGTCTACTCGCGGTGGCGCGCGCGACCTTCGGGCCATCGAGTGTTTCCGCGTCGCGCAGGACCGCGAGTTCGACTTCTTCAGGGATGATTCGCTCTGGAGCGCCCTGCCCGGGAAGCAGCGAAGGTCCGCGCAGGCCGCGCGGCGCAACGGTGCCAACGGTGGCGTCCTTGTACTTGGCGGCGGGCACATCGCGCACGGTCGCGCGCTGTGAGATTGCGCTAGCACTCGGGCGCGAATCGTCTTCGCGTCGTTTACTCATCCCTAACGACCCAACATAACGAACTCTCGAGTGCCCGACAGCGCGCCAAGCGAGTGCTGAGCATCACCCGAGCATGAGGCGGAGCGCAACTCCGACTCGAACCTACCGGGTGCGAGTCCACGGTGACGCCGGCAAAGTGCTGTAGGGAAAGTTCGGGCCGTGGTCCGCGACCGCCGGCCAGTTCTGGCCCGGCAGCGGTCCGGAAACGCTGGGCTCCGCCGGGTGAGGCGCAACGTGCCCTGGCGAAAACCCGCCAGGCACGGGAAAATAGCCGTAGTTTGCGTAGCCGAAAGCCGGCGTCACCAGATTCACCTGATTGTAGTTGTTGACGATCACGGATGGTGCAGGCAAGGCCTGCGGGCCCGCATCGCTGTGCATAGCGGTCGCGTCGATCGCTCCCAGCGTCACCGTGTGATTCAAGCGGGGCCGCGGTTCAACGGAGCTTTGTTCGTTTATCGCTGCAACGGAAGTCGAAATCGGCGCCTGGTTGCTCGCCAGGTAGACGCCCTTTGCTCTCTGCTGGGAGGCTGACTCCAGGTGCGCCTCGCCCACCCAATCGAGACCCGTCGCGCCACAACCGAAGCATAGGCACGGCGTGCTGAGAAGCAGGCAGCGAGCGTAGGGGTTCAGCGCCGCAAGCAGCATTTGAGGAGGGGAAATGCTGCCATCGATCGCTCCAATTCGCCATGGACTTGTTCGGCTCGTTGGGCTCGTTGGGCTCGTTCAGCCAGAGCTGGGTGGCATTCCTCCAGCACTGGACAAGGCCTCTGCCGGCCGCGGCTCGTCGATACCCGCACCGCCCAGGAGCGTGCGCGCTTGCAGCACGTCGAGCTGATCCTCCCAACGAGCCACGACCAGCGTGGCCACGGCATTGCCCACGATATTGGTCAACGCGCGCGCCTCCGACATGAAACGATCGATGCCGAGCAGCAGCGTCAACCCGGCGACTGGAATCGTGCCGGTGGCAGAAAGCGTCGCCGCGAGGGTAATGAAGCCACTGCCGGTGACGCCAGCAGCGCCCTTGGAGGTCAAAAGCAGGACCAGGAGCAGGGACAGCTCTTGGCCGAAACTCAGTTGGATATCGAGCGCTTGCGCGACGAACAAGCTGGCGAGAGTCAGGTAAATCGAGGTGCCGTCGAGGTTGAAGGAGTAGCCAGCGGGCACCACCAAGCGCACGACCGGGGGCGCGCACCCGACAGCCTCCAGCTTTGCCATCAACCGCGGTAAGGCCGACTCGGACGATGAGGTGCCCAGCACGACCACGAGCTCTTCGCGCAGATAACGAAGCAAGCGGAACAGCGATAGCCCGAGACAGCGCAGCGCAACACCGAGCACCAGGCATACGAACAACACTGAAGTGCCGTAGAACACTGCTATCAGCTTGGCGAGACTGGTCAGCGTGCCCAGGCCATACTTACCGACGGTAAACGCCATCGCGCCGAATGCGCCCACCGGCGAGAGCCGCATCAAAATTCCCACGATACCGAACAGCACCGACTGGGCGCTCTCCAGCACGTCGACCAGGGGCCGCACGCGGGTTCCGAGCCGAGAAACGACCACGCCGGTCAAAAGCGCCAGCAACAGCACTTGGAGCATGTCGCCCTTGGCGAAAGCGCCAAAAAAAGAATCCGGGATAATCGAGAGCACATGCTCGGCGAAGCCGCGTGGCCCGGGCGCGAGCAGCTTGCTGTCCAACGCACTGTGGTCGAGCTTTTGCACCGCGACGTGCAGCCCCGCCCCCGGCCGTACCAAATGGGCCACACCGATGCCGATCGCCAACGCCAGCGTGGTCGTGAACTCGAACCAGAGCAGTGCCTTTGCTCCGGTCCGCCCGACCGCCTTCAGATCCTTCATGCCAGCGATGCCGACGACCAAGGTGGTGAACACCACTGGCGCGATCAGCATCTTGATCAGCTTCACGAAGCCGTCGCCGAGAGGCTGCATGGAAACCGCCCAGCTCGGGCGGACTACTCCCAGCAGCACGGCTGCAGCAATCGCCAGCAGCACCTGCAAATAAAGGCTCGGAGCGCGCGATTTTCGCGCCGGGCGTAGGTCGCGCGGGCTCCCGGGGATCGACACGGAGCGGCAGCCTAGCATCATCCGGCTCGTCGAGCCGCAGAACGCGCCGTGCGGACCCACTCCCAAAACTTTTCGCTATCGGCGCGGAGTGTTAGAGCTACGGCTCTGGCCCGAGAAAGCGCAAAAAGCGAGGTTTGGTTCGTGTACATCGCGCGTTGCAACGACGGCTCGCTGTACACTGGCATCGCGCGCGACGTGGTGCTGCGACTCGCTGCGCACAATGCGGGCCGCGGCGCGCGTTACACGCGCGGGCGCGGCCCACTCGCGATCTGCGCGCAGCGACGTTGCCCCAACAAAGGCGCCGCCCTACGCCTGGAGCTTGCGGTCAAACGGCTCCCACGGCCTGTAAAGGAAACACTGCTCGCCGGCCGTCGCTTGGCTGTGTTCGCGCGCCGCATCGCCGCCGCGCCCGCCTGAGTGCCGCACTCATTCCGGCACGTTGCGGAGAAAATTGGCGACCTCGGCGAAGCGGGCGTCGAGAAAGCCCCGCACATCACCAGTGACCCGCTGCTCATCGAGTGCGCGCGCCATGCAACGCAGCCACGCGTCACGCATGCCCTCGCCGATTGCCACCCGGCCATGTCGCATGCGTAGCCGAGGATGCCCGCGGGTGGCCGTGAAGTTGCGAGGCCCACCCAACCACTCAACCAAGAATAGCCCGAAATTGTCCCGTGAGCGGCGACTCACCCGCCCTTGTTCGTCCAGTTCGTGCAGCCGCGCCAGCTCCGGCTCGGTGGCTTCCATCTGATCGTAGAAGGACTCGGTGAGTCGACGCACGGATTCTTCGCCCCCCATGCGGGCGAACGGCGAATCGAGTTCGGTTGGCGTGTATGCCATGCACGTCGAGGCTTACGTCAAGCCAGTGGCATGCGCCACACCTTGCTCGCGCCCGGCAAATTCGCTCAGGCGGCTGGGCGCTTCCGGTCCGCCTTCTGCTCCGAGCGCGCGGCGTTCACCAGATCCATTGCTAGCCGACGAGCATTTTCCGTGCGCGAACCGGACAGCATGCGCATCAGCTCGTCCACCCGTGAGGCTTGGCTCAGCCGCTCGACCTCCGTCCGCGTTCGGCCGCCGCTTTCGAACTTGTGCACGCGAAAATGACCCGAGGCGCGCGCGGCCACACAGGCTTGGTGGGTCACGCAGATGATCTGGCGCGACTCGGCTGCGCGGCGCAAGCGCGCAGCCACCGCTTCGGCGGCAGCGCCGCCAACGCCCGCGTCAATCTCGTCGAAGACCAAGGTTTCGATGCCGGTCTCGAGGCCTGCGCAGCGCAGGGCTACCAATAGCCGCGAGCGCTCACCGCCCGAAGCCACCTCTGCCAGAGGCCCAAAGGGCTCCCCAGGATTGGCCGCAAAGCGCGGGTCGAGCAGAGAAATGCCGTGCGGCCCGAGCTCGCTCGGCTTGGCTTCGGTCAACGCGAGTTTGATGCGAGCGCCCGACAAGCACAGCGCGCCGAGCTCGAGCTCGATGCGGCGCTCGAGCTCGGCTACCTGCTGCATGCGACCAGCGTGCAGCTTGCGCCCCAGCTCCAGTGCACGCTCCGTTGCCGCAGCGACCTCTGCCTCGGCCAGGCCCGCGCGCTCCTCTGCGCCCTCGAGCACCGTGAGCTCTTGACGAAGCGCCTCCAACCGTTCGAGCAGCGAGTCACCCGACACGCCGAGCGTTTGGCAGACGCGATCCAGCTCCGCGAAACGTTGCTCCAACGCGTCAAGATCCTGCGCTTCCACGTCAAGATCGGCTCGTAGACGTTCGGCGGCGCGCAGCGCTTCTTCTACTTCCGAAGCGGCGCGCGACAACGCTTCATGCACGGCGCGCGCTTGGCTCGAGTCATCTACGACGCGCGCAAATGCGCGTAGCAGGCCAGAAAGCTCTTGCGAGACCGAGCTCTCGCGCTCGGACAGCGCATGCTCGACGTGCCCCGCCAGTTCCAAATAAGTATGCGCGCGACGCAGCACGCGCAGGCGCTCCGCCAAACGACCGTGTTCGCCCTGTCGCGGCGCCAGCCGCTCCAATTGACCCAGCTGATCCCGAACCGAATGCTGGCGGGCATCACGACCAGCCAGCTCGGCGCGCACGCGCGACAATTCGGCGCGCGCCAACGAAAGATCTGCGTAGGCGGCTGCATACTCGCGGACGAGCGCGCCTTGCCCGGAAAGCACGTCCAGCCCCGAGATGAATAGTGCGGGGCTACCGATTTCGATCTGGGCGTGCTGAAACGCAAAGCACAGCAGAGACTTGCCTGCCTCGGCGAGCTTCGACAGCGGCACGGCGTCATCTCCCAACAAACAGGTGCCGCGGCCGGTGCGGCGCACGTTGCGTGCCAAGCGCAGCGCCCCCGACTCGGTTCGAAACTCGGCTTCGATCAATGCGCCATCATGCCCCTCACGCACGCAGGAAGCGGGCGTGCGCGCGCCGAGCAGAAGGCCGAGCGCGGTGAGCACGAGCGATTTCCCCGAGCCCGTTTCGCCGCTGAGAACGTTTAGGCCGGGGGTGAAGTTGACGGTCACGTCGTCCAAAAGCGTAAAGCCCTGGATTCTCAGGCGCTGCAGCATGACGGAGACATACTGCACTTCCGTTCAGTGCGCCAGGTCAGGGGCGCCCAGCACGGACATTGTCGGTCCTTGCCCGCGCCAAAGCCACGGACTCACTTCGCTTATCGAAGTGAAGGAACCAGCGTTGCTGGTCTCGTCGCGCGGGCGTCACCAAGGGACGGGTTGGTAGTCCTTCAAGAATTTTCCGAACACGTGCTCGCCGCTGAGCAGCCCAGAAAAGAACGGATCGCAAATGCGCGCGGCACCATCCACGATGTCGAGCGGCGGCTGAAAGTCCGCCTCACGCTGCTTGCGCTCGGCGTGATGCAGCGGATCTTCATCGGTCACCCATCCCGTGTCGACGGCGTTCATGAAGATGCCATGCTCGGCGTAGTCCGGCGCCGAGGTGAACGTCATCATGTTCAGCGCTGCTTTGGCCATGTTGGTGTGCGGGTGCTTGTCGGTCTTTGTGTGGCGAGAGAACTGTCCCTCCATCGCCGACACATTGACGATGTGCTTGTCACGCGAAGGCACGCGCATCATCAGCGGCTTCAGTTTGCTACACAAAATGAAGGGCGCGACAGCGTTCACCAGCTGTACTTCGAGCATCTCGGGCGCGGGCACGTCAGCCAAGGTCATGCGCCAACTGTTCATCAAGCGCAGATCGACCTGCTGCAGGTCCGCGTCGACACGCCCGAGCGGGAACAGCTCACCTTCGGTCATCGTCGGGTCGTACGCGAGTGGGATTTGCGACAGCGCTGCGGAGCGAAAAATACCCTGCGCCGCCGGGTTCCGAGCCCGTTCACTGAGGCCCGCGCCCTCGCCCAGGCCGAGCTGCAGTGGCTGAGCGGAAGCGCCGCTCAAGGCGGTCTTGCACGCTTCATGATCGTGCAATAACCGCTGAGCGCGCGCGTCGACTGCAGACAGTGGCCCGAGCTCGAGATCCAACAGATGCTGATAGAATCCCGGCGGGCGACGCACGGTTTGGGCCGCGTTGTTGATCACGATGTCCAACCGATCGAGCGTCTGAGTCAGGAAGCGCGCGAACAGCTCGACGCTCGAGCAATGACGCAAATCCAGCCCGTGGATCTGCAACCGATCACTGAACGCTTCGAAATCGCTTTCACGGGCGAAGCGTTGCGCCGCATCCCGTGGGAAGCGCGTGGTGACGATCACGCGGGCCCCGGCGCGCAGCATCATCAGCGCGGCTTGGTACCCAATCTTGAGTCGGGCACCGGTGATCAACGCGGTCTTGCCGACCAGAGACGCCGTTTGAAAGCGTTTCTTGTAATTGAACTCCGCGCACGACTCACACATCGAGTCATAGAAAAAGTGCAAGCGTCGATACTCGGCCTTACACACGTAGCAACCACGCGGATTCTTCAGTTCACGAGCGGGAGCGGCTTTACCCTGACCCGTGAGCTCCGGCGGCGGCTCGTACACGGCCGAGAGCCGCGCTTGCCGAATCACGGTTTCGGCGCGCAGCGCGCGATCGTCCTCGCGCGCGACCTTTTTGCTGTGGCGGCGGAAAGCCTTATTTTCCCGGATGCCTTCGTGGCGAGTAGGACGCGACAAGCGCCCGGCAGCGATCAACAGCGCTACCCGGGCCTCCGCCGAGAGCGTGACCAGCCGAGTTCGGTCTTCGACCAAATGCTCCAGGATCTCGATGCAACGCGCTAGCTCTTCGGGAGAAAAGTCCGCCATGGCAGGAGATCCGAGGTTCAGCGTGTGACCACGCGCCGGCGGCGCGGCGGCTCGCCTCCGTCACGTGGCGGCGGAGCATCCGCGGCGCGGGACGCAGGGCGCGATCCGGCTTGCGGGCGAGCTGCGTCCCGTGGACGCTTCTTGGCGTCCCGCGGATAGCCCGTCGCCACGCGCGGCCGCGACGCTTCACGCGGGAAACCGGCTCCGGGACGGGGCGCGTGCGTGCCTTCACGCGGACCGCTCGGGCGCGGACCGCTCGGGCGCGGCGCGTGCGCGCCTTCCCGAGGAGCACTGCCGCGCGCGGCGTGCGCGCCTTCCCGAGGAGCAGCTGCGCGCGGTGCGGCCTCGCGCGTCCGATCCGCATGCTTCTTGTACGCGGCGCGCTCGGGTTGTCGCGGCACGGATTCGGCCTCCGCCTCGGCGGCGCGCGTCTTCGGCGCCTCACGACCTTTGGCGGCATCCCGCGGCGGAGGAGGCGCCATCGTGCGCGGCGCAAAGCCCTGGTCGTCGGGCTGAATGGTGACTCGCGGGTTGCGTGAATCCGGCTTACTCGTGGCTTCGGCAAAGGTCGCCGCGACCGAAGCTTTGACACTCAACCGTGAGTAGTCGCGCTCGATTTCAATCGCACCCACGTCCGAGCCCCGAATTTCGCCCCAACGGCAGGCCATCGCCAACAGCTTTCGAGCATCGGCGCCCTGCTCGCCGCCCCAGGTGATGCGAAAGGAGACCCAATCTCCGCCATTGCGCTGCGCACCGCGGTACGGAGCGGGAGCGCCGGCAGAAGCATGGCTCGATTCCGGCCGCTCGCGATTCGAACTGCGCGGGGCTGGTCCGCGTTGCTCGCGCTCGCGCTCGCGCGGCGCTTTGCGCTCCGGACCGCGGTCGCTGCGGCGAATTTCGCGCGGCTCGGTCGGCCCTGAGAAACGGGCCATGGCCAGCAAACGCGACATCACGCGGGCGCTGTCTTCGCGCGCGGCAAGGCGCTCGGCGAGCGCCTTCTGCCGCTCGGACGCGCTCTCTCCGGGCTCGTCTTCGCGCGTCAATAGATCGAAGAATTTCTGATCGGCACTAGCCCGGATCTGCTCCGCGCTCGGCACCGGCTCCGTGCGCGCGACGACCTTGACCCGCTTCAGCAGCATGGTCGTCTTGCCCACCGCGGAGGGAGAGACCAAGAGCACACTTCGGCCTTTTCGCCCGGCTCTGCCGGTTCGCCCGCTGCGATGCGTGTAACTATCGGCGTCGGTGGGTGGATCGAGATGAACGACGAGCGTGATGTCCTGCACGTCGATGCCGCGCGCGGCCACGTCGGTTGCCACCAAAATACGGTGATCGGCGCGGCGAAATGAGGTCAGCGCGCGGTCGCGCTCGCGCTGATCCATCTCACCCGACAGAGCGGTGACCGCGAAGCCGTTCTCGGACAGGCGCTCCGCGACGTCGCTCACGTCCGCTCGGGTGCGCGCGAACACCAGGGTTTGAGCTTCGGGGTTGGCGAGCAGCAAATTGATCAGCGCGTCCAAGCGCTGGCGCGGTTCGAGCACGTGCATCACATGATCGATGTCCACGTTGGCGACACCCAAGCGTGTGGCCTCGACGCGCGCGGGGCTTCTCTGCACACTGTTGGCGAGCGCCTCCACCTCCCGCGGGAAGGTCGCAGACACGAGATGTGTCGAGCGCTCCTTGGGCGTCTTTCCGAGAATCGCCTCCAGCTCCTCGCGGAAGCCGAGATCGAGCATTCGATCGGCTTCGTCGAGCACGACGGCCGCTACTTCACTGGGATCGATCGAGCCTCGATTGAGATGGTCGAGCATGCGCCCGGGAGTGCCGACGACGACCGACGGACCGGCTGACAGTGCCCGGTGCTCGTCTCGATAGACCGCACCGCCGGTGACGGAGGCCACTTTGGCGTTGAGCGGGGCGTACAACCAGGTCAACTCTTGCACGACCTGCTTGGCCAATTCGCGCGTCGGCACGATCACCAAAGCTCGGGGGTGGGCCAGCCTGTCTTTGGCATTGCTGGGCTGACCCGCGAGCTCGCGAATCACGAGTCCAATGGCCACGGTTTTGCCGGAGCCCGTCTGAGACGTCACCCGCAGATCGCGGCCGGCCAGCGCTGGGTCGAGCACCGCCTTCTGCACGGGGGTGAGCTCTGTGAAACCTTTTGCGGAAATTGCAGCGCCGAGCGCGGGGCCGAGCAGTTCGGCGAAGTCAACCGTAGCCATATTGCGGCCGCTCCTAGCACTAGTCCGGCGAGCATGCGTCCTTCTCGCACTGAGACGGGCAAAGCCGGGGAATTTTCGACTCTTCCCGGCCTCCCCGACGCAGCTCGTCGGCACGCCCGCTCCCCGGCACCGCCACGGCCCAGCCCAGGACCGCTCCCTCGTTGCAGTGACGGCAGACCGAACTCGGCGGGTTCTCAGCCCGGCAATTTGAAGATGACGAGCCGTCGCATGGGATAAGCGAAGGTCACGAAGACCAGGAAGGTGCCCGCGAAGCTCACGAGCTCGGGGGCAATGCCCTGCACGCGGGGCACGAGCCAACTGAACACGCCGTAGTTCAACAGCAGCGTGACCAGCTCGCCGGCCACGAAGAAGCGGGCCTGGCGTGACAGGCTGCCGGCTTGCGCGCGGAAGGTATAGCGGCGGTTGCCGAAGAATTGCAGCGAAGCACCTGCGCACAAAGCCGGCAGTCGAGCCGTGGTCGGCGCCATACCAATCACGCGGACACACGCCGAAAACAAGGAAAAGTCGACGAGCGTTGCGCCACTGCCGACCAGCAATGCGCGCATGAAGCGCAGCGCTCGATCCGACCCGCGTTCTGCCTCGCTCACGTTGCGAGCAGCAGACCACGCCTTCACGCGTTACGGAACGCGAGGCGCCCTCACGCGCCGAAAGTTTGCCTGATCGTCACGCGCTCGGGACGAGCGTGCACTGGGTGATCGTACCGTTCAAGGTCTCACCGCCGATTGTCACGTACAGCTGGCCGTCCGTGCGCACCACTTCGAATTTGCTGTTCTTGTCGAGTTTTTGGTCGAGCGCGTCCAAAAACTCCGCAGCGAGCCGGTACACCTCGATGCGCTCGACGTGGTGAATCGGGCGCGCGCTCGCCTCGCGCAGCAGCAGCGGCAATTCGACGTGCGTGAACAGCATCACCCTGCCCGCGGCCTTGCTCGCCTTGTGCAATCGTTCGGCGGAAGGCGAGCCCACGTCGATCCACGCGCGCAGCACTCCCGTTGCGTCGCGTACGGAAACCGGCGCTTCTTCGGCGGAAGACAAGCCGCCTTTGCTGAAGGTGATGCCGTCCTCGTAGCTGAGACAATAGGCCAAAGTGCGCGTCACCAGATAGCGCATGGTCTCGGAAGGGTGACGCGCGACGCGCAAATCGAGCGCCTCGTACACGCCGCGGTCAACGTCCGAAAGCGTGATTTGGAAATGGTAGATCGTCGCGGTCAAGGCCATCGCGCCGTTCTAGCGCTTCTGGCCGGGCCGCCGCAGCCTATTCCTCGCGCTCGAGCCAAACCGACACTTCGCCAGCCATGTCACCCGGAGAGACGTGGACCACGCGTGGGCGGCAGCAAACCGAGCAGTCCTCGGTGTAGGTTTGGTGTTCGCCGCCCCCGAGGTCGACGTACAGCTCTTCGGCCTCCCCGCAGAAGGGACACACGACCTCTGCGCCGGTTTTCTTCTTCTTGCTCAAAGCGAACGCAAGAATGCGATCAAATCCGCGCGTTCGTCAGCAGAAAGTAGCTCGGGCTTGCCGTGCGCAGTACCGCCGCACACGCCAAAGCGCTGGCCGATGCCTTTGGCGCACCCGTCGTGGAACAACGCGGGTCGAAGCCCGACACCGAGCAACGTGGGCGTGACGAAACTTCCGCCCGTGCCTACGTCAGCCAGCTGATTGTTGGTGAACTGCGGACCGCTGTGACAAGTGGCACAAGCCACGTCCTCACGCTTGAAAATTGCGGCCCCGCGGCTGACCGCGGCGGGATCCAAGGCGTCCGGCGGCGGCAAACTCGGCAGCTGCTCGAGGAAGCTGCCCAACGCGGCGATCTGCGGCGCGGACGGTAGTCGCCGCAACCCCATACGGGTGACCATGACCGTTTGCACCAATTCCTGCATGTCGCCGAGCGTGCCATCCCAATGGAACGGTGCGCGCTCGAGCACGCCGCCTTCGAGCGGCATCGTTCGTCGCAAGCCTTCGGGGAAGCGCCATACGTGGCCGTCGTCGCCGCCCTCCGGGTGGCACGACGCGCACGCGATGCCGACGCCGCTGTTCATGTGAAACATCAGGTGCCCACTGTCGGCGCGGGATTCGTCGCTCAGAGTCACGCTGGTGCCGTCTTCGAACCAGAGCGCAGCAGGCTCGCGAGATTGCACGATGTACTCTCCAGCCGCAGAAAACGCGACGGCCACGGGCTGACCCGTGAGCTTCACCGAGCTGACCCTCGCGGCGTCGAAAAAGCCCTGCTCGCTCGTCCCCCGCGGACTGAGCCACAGCGTTGCCCCGGGGTCCACGGTCGGCCTTTCCAGCGCTCCGGCGACCTCGGGGATGGCCGCGAGCTGACTGTCCATCGCGATCACCGCCATGCGCGTGCCCTGCGCATCGAACGCGACGTCCAACGGGCCCGCGCCCGGCAGGAATGAGGTATGAAAGGTCATCGGCAAGCGCGGGCTCTCTCCACCCGGATCGAGCGCTCCGGGAGAGATCTCGTTGGCGGCCCCGGCGGCACCGAGGTCGCTGCTCGGTTCGGTAGGAGATGGCCTCTGGGTATCGACCAAGGTCAACGAACGAGTCACGAGTCCGATGCCACAGGGAGTACCACCGCCGTAGCCGCTCGGGCCCTCACCCGCGGCGTCGTTGCTCGAAATCTGATGAGCCAGAGCTACTTGACCGTCCGGCAGCGAGAGCGCGCGGTAGGCCACGGTGGCATCACCGCACGAAGACGGCGGCCTTCCGCGGCGCGACACGCTGCCGTCTTCGGCGACGACCAATACTTCCGCGCTCAAAAAGCGCGTCACCACAAGGTCATGCTCGCGGACGAGCACGTCCCGCAGGTCCGTATCGAGTTGAAGGGTGCGCTTGGAGACGAGGGTGTCGGCGTCCAACGTGCGCAGTTGCCCGGAGCGGCAGGCCACGTAAACCGAGGCGTTCTTTCGATCGTAAGCCACGCCGCGTGGCGACGCACAGACTGTGGCGCGCTGCAAAATCGAAGCGCTGCGCAGGTCGATCTTCAGCAACGCGCCTGCGCGCCTGAGCGCGACGAACAGCGTGCCGTCCGGCCCCTCCGCGATGCGCCCCGGCTCCTCCCCGCGTGAGAGCGAAACCTTGGACACCACGCGTGATGCGGCATCGATCAGAAAAACCGCGTCGCGGTCCGGATCGGAAGCGACAATCGTCCGACCGTCGAGCGTGACCAACAATGTGCCGCCAACGACTGGCGCACTGTGCTCGGCGCGCACCGCCTTCCCATCGAACAAGGGCGCAGTCTCCGGCGTCGCAATGGGCAGCAACGGCGTGGCGGGAGGTTCGATCGAGACCGGCTGGGGCGGCGGCTCGAGCATGACGGGCGACGGCGAAGCCCCTTCAGTCCCCGGATCACAAGCGAATTGAGCTAGAGCCGCTGCCAACGCTAGCCCCAACCTGCGCGTTCGTGTGCTCATCATGGACTCCCCGGGGTGACGACCAGTGGGTCGGCTTCGAACAAATCGTTCTGCAAGGTTTCGATCATCGCGGCGATGCGCTCTGGAACGGCCAAGTAGTTGTCACTGGGGATCGCCAACGCTTGCTCGTACGCGAACAGTTCGCTCGGTTCGGCGACGAGCCGATCCCAATCACAGGCGACCGTCAAATTCCAACTCAGCGCGCTGCTTCTGACCGGACAGGAGCGGATGCGCTCCAAGAAGGCGCTCAGCTGAGCGATATTTTCAGCCAAATGGTCCCGGATTTGCTGGGTGCCGAGCGACCACTCCTCCACCATGGCCAGATTGCCCAGGATGAACTCGCGGTAGCCATTGCTGCCGAAGATGAAGCTGCCACCGCAATTCGGACCGCCAGCGTAGGCGTCCTTTTGGTAGAAAATCGCGCCGACGCGCCCGGGACTCGCCAATGCCTCGGCCAACGATACGGGAGCGTTCTGAAGATCGTACACGCTCAGAGTGCCGCTCTTGACCAGCACGACCCAGGCTTCGGGCTTGAGCACGATGCGCAGCAGTTCGTTGCCGTAGTCTTCACCAGGCCAGCCCATGCGAGTTGCCCACGGTTCGGGCCACGCGTAGCGCGCCTTTTCGAACATTGCACCGCCGAGGATCGCCGCCAGTTGCCCCTGCTCCGAGGCGCTCGCATATTTCCCGATTTGGCGGATGACCTCGAATGCATAGCCGGGGCCCAAACCCGGACGCTCGCTGCGACTGAACAAGATGCGATCTTGCCGGAGCGCGGCAGCTTGTTCGGGCGTGGTCCAACTAAACAACTGTCGCCGCGCCACCCGCGTGGTGTTGAAGATTTGATCTCGAAAGACCGGCTGACCCTGGAGCGGTGTCGCAGAGCAGGGTTGCAGCGCCGGATTGATTTGGATGTCGCCGGCCGCGCTCACCAGCGACGGCGCACCCGCTGCCGCGCTGAACCCACCGTCCGCGCTGCCGCCGTGACCTCCTTGAGCGTCAGGCACAGGCTGGGTCTGCCCGCTGCTGACCACGCAGCCGCTCAGCCCCAGGGCGAGGTAAGCAAGTGCTCGTGGAACCACCGATCGATCGACCCCTCCTCCCCCGCCAGCCATAATCGACTCAGCCTAGCATCGATCACTCCGGACGCACGCCTACCGAGGTGCTAAGCCCGCGGCCCCGAAACGAAAGGACTACTTCTTTGGGAGCCCGCGGCGGAACGCTGACATTTACTCGCTTTTTCACGCAAGGCGCCCTACCCAAGGACTTGCGCCGCAAATTCCTGGAAGCCGCCAAGCTGCGCGTTTTCGAGCCTCTCAAGCCCGAAGACGAGGCGCTGGAAGCAACGGGCTGGTGCGTGATGGAACGTCCGTTCGATCTCGAGCTGGATTCGGCCAAGATGTTCCACGACAGCTTCGTGCTGCTCGGCTTTCGCGTCGATCGCTATCGCATCCCCGGTGCGCTGCTCAAATCGCAGATCAGCGACGAAGAGCAACGACAGCTCGCGCGAGGCAAGAAGACCAAGTTGAGCCGCAACGAAAAGCTCGAGATCAAGGATCGAGTAGTGATGCGCCTCAGGAAGAAGGTCATCCCGACCTCGAAGGCCATCGACCTGTGCTGGCATCTCGACAGCGGCGTGGTGTTGTTCTTCGGCCACTCGAAGCGCATGATTTTGGATTTCATGGCGTTGTTCGAAAAGACCTTCGGCCTTGCGTTGTTGGAGGACAGCCCGCACGCAGCCGTGACGCGCGCGAATTTGCCGCGCGAGCTCGAGCGGGCGTTCAAGCAGATCGAACCTGTCAGCTATTCCAGCGGCAGGAAGCGGCTGGGCAAAGCGGGCAAGACGCAGGCGGAAAGCGAGCCCGAGCCGAGCGAAGCTCCTGCTGCTGGCGAGGAAGATCTTTTGGAGCGGGTCGAGAGCACTCGTTTCCTCGGCCCCGAGTTCCTGCTCTGGCTCTGGTTGCGCGCCGAGATCGTCAACAAGCCGATCGCACTGCCCGAGCTGGGCGATTTCGAAGTCTGGCTCGACAATCAAATCACCTTGCAGTCGGACATCGATCCCAATGAGCGAGTGACCGTGCGCGGCGCAGCCCCGTCTGGGAGTCCCGAGGCTCGAGAAGCCGTGCGCGCGCAAAAGTTTCCCGTGCGCGCGCGCATCGCCATCCGCAACGAAGAGCGTGACTTCGCGTGTGTGTTGGTCGCGCATCGCTTTGCCATCGGCAGTGGCAAAATTCCAGCAGTACTCACCAAGGACACGGACGACGCGTTCCAAGAGCGCATGACTCTGGTCGAGCGCCTGTGCCACAATCTGGACGCTTTGTACGCCGCGTTCCTGCGAGATCGCTTGAGCCCACTCTGGAAAGAGGCTTGGGAGCCAGCGCTCGTCTGCTGGGCCGACGACGAAGCGATCCCGGCGGGAGTATTGGCCGAGCTGATGCGCGGCAAGCACTCCCGCAGCAAGAAGACTCAATCACGCTGACCGTGGACAAAGACCGCTCGACCTTGCTCACCTCGCCGCTGTCGATGGCGGACTTCCTCGCGCGGCTGGTGTTCTTCGCCAGCGCACCGTTCGCGATCGTGCTGGCAGCCGAGCTATTCCCGGTGCGGGGCGCTTTGGTCGACGTCGGACTTGCGCTCATGGTCTTCCTGCTGGGCGAAGCGGCGCGGCGAGGAGCGGCGCGCTTTCGCCCGCTCGGATTGTTGTTGCGCGAGGCGCTCGCGTTCGAGAGCTACTACCGAGAACGGCAGCCGCGCAGCTTTGCGTACTACGTAGCCTATCCACTGTTGTTCCCATATTGGTTGTCCAATCGCGAGGCCCGCCGCGAATTTTGGATGTTCCGCTACACCTTGGCAAGCTTTTCGATCTTGCTCGTGTCACTCGCGTGGCAATACCTCAGCGCTTGGCGGCCGCAGCTCGGCTTCCGTGATTTTCTGCCGGCGGTGTTGATCTCCCTCGCAGTCGAGACGTTGCTGGTGCTCTCGTTGCTGATGCCGATCGCCACGACGGTGGTCTGGTACCACGGTAGCCATCGGCGTCGTCGACTGCTGGTCATCCTGCTGGTGGGCACGCTCTCCACCATGTACGCGCTGACCCGCGTGCTCAGTCACCGTGATCCCATCGTCTCCTATTTGACGCGTGAACGAGTGCGCCTTCGCACGAATGCGGCGCGCAAGAGCGCCCATCGCACCTTGCAGAACGCAGTGGAAGTGGCCTGGCGCGATTTGACGAAGGAAAAGCGTGGCGTACAAGAGGATGGCAAGGTCGAAGGCAAAGCGCTCTCGGACGCGCGGCTCGCGCTGGAAGCCTTCTACAAGCACGACGAAGCGTTTGCCTTCGATCTCTGGGCTAGCCCACGCATTCGGCCGCGGGTGCTGGTGCTCTATGCTCAGAGCCGGCGCAAGCGCTCGCCCATTTGGGTCGCACTGAAAGACGGCGCTGAGCTGCGCAAACCCGACCAGCTACCCAGGGGCGCTTTTTTTGCCATGCGTGCGGCGGCAGACACGACCGACCCGGTGCGCATGGTCTGGGAAGACTAGGCGTGCCCCCGAAACTCCTGACGCCCCCGTAAACGTGCCCCTAACGTACCCGTGCCCGTGCCCGTGCCCGTGCCCCTGCCCGTGCCCGTCACCGTGTGGGCTTGTCGAGAGCGGGAGTCAGAGTGCAGGGCGACAGCGTGGGCGTGGAGGGGGGAGGAGCAGAGGGGAGAGGG
>Ga0164308_10000617_pt1 | contig 19274 bp, 17 predicted proteins | sample Whisoiple_246_MG_FD_109983 | JGI IMG/M metagenome (GOLD analysis project Ga0164308, IMG submission 109983) | Soil microbial communities amended with fresh organic matter from upstate New York, USA - Whitman soil sample_246_MG | ecosystem: Environmental > Terrestrial > Soil > Unclassified >...
CCCCCCACTCGGTGCGGTGCCGGCCTGCTCGCTCGTTCAGACACCCGAACGGACGGGTTGGCGCACCGGCCCCCGACAGGAAGAGCCACCCCCATGCTGAAGAAGCCAGTCATCGCGTGCGTCGGCCTGCTGACCGGATCGCTCCTCGCCCTGCCCGGCACCATGGCCCTGGCCACCCCCACCGGCCCCGGCTCCGTGGCTGCGGACGCCCTGTACGTGGCACCGTCCGGCAGCGACGGCGCGGCCGGTACGCAGTCCGACCCGACGACCCTCTCCTCGGCGATCGGCCGTGTGTCCCCGGGCGGGACGATCTACCTGCGCGGCGGGACGTACGCGTACTCCGAGACGGTCACCATCCCGCCGGGCAACGACGGCACCCCGGCAGCCCGCACTACGCTCGCCGCCTATCCGGACGAGACCCCGGTCCTGGACTTCGCCGCCATGAGTGAGGACCCGGCGAACCGGGGCCTGGCGGTGAACGGCGCCTACTGGCACGTGGACGGCGTCGTCGTCCAGCACGCGGGCGACAACGGGATCTTCGTCGGTGGCAGCAACAACGTCATCGAGCACGTCGTGACGCGCTTCAACCACGACTCGGGCCTGCAGATCTCGCGGATCGCCTCCGACACACCCGACGACGAGTGGCCGGCGAACAACCTCGTCCTGAGTTCGGAATCGCACGACAACGCGGACTCCGACGGCGAGGACGCGGACGGCTTCGCCGCGAAGCTCACGTCAGGCCCCGGGAACGTCTTCCGGTACACCGTGTCCCACAACAACATCGACGACGGCTGGGATCTCTACACCAAGTCGGAGACGGGCCCCATCGGGCCGGTGACCATCGAGGACTCCCTCTCCTACGACAACGGCACCCTCTCCGACGGGACCGTGAACTCCGACGGCGACCGCAACGGCTACAAGCTCGGCGGCGACGGCATCGAGGTCGACCACATCGTCAGGCGCAACATCGCCTACAGCAACGGCCACCACGGATTCACCTACAACAGCAACCCCGGCTCCATGACGGTGTCGGACAACGTCGGTATCGACAACGCCGAGCGCAACTTCTCCTTCGACAAGGGCACTTCGGTGTTCCGGGGCAACGTCTCCTGCCGCGCCGACGACGGTTCCAACGACAAGACCGTGGGTGACGCGGACAGTTCCAACCAGTTCTGGACCGGCTCCGACGGACCGGCGTGCTCCGCGTACTCCGGCGCGATGGACTGGTCCTTCGCCGGCGACGGCTCGCTCGTCGTCACCTTCGGCGGCACCAGGGTGACGCCGTAGCCGTACGGAGTGAGTCCGTGGTCACCGCGTCCCCGTCGGTCCCTCCGCCCCGGCCGGGCGGACCGGCGGGGGCCCGGCGCCCCCCTCGCGACAGGACGGTGAGGTTTCGGTCACCCCCACGCAATGAAACATGCCGGAAACGCGACGGCGTCCTGCGTGAAACGCACACCCGCGAGTCTCTCCGGGCCGGACCCCACGCCGCCCCGAGGAGGGACCCCCTCTTGACCCCCGTGACCCTGGCCTCGGCAGGCCTCGACACAGGCGACACCGCCTGGCTCCTGGCCGCCACCGCTCTCGTCCTGCTGATGACGCCGGGCCTCGCCCTGTTCTACGGCGGCATGGTCCGCACCAAGAGCGTCCTGAACATGCTGATGATGAGCTTCGTGTCCATCGCGCTGGTCACGGTCGTCTGGCTGGTCGCCGGCTACTCACTGGCGTTCGGCGACGACGCGTTCGCGGGGCTGATCGGCGGACTCGGCCATGCCGGCATGGTCGGCATCGGTCCCGACGATCTCACCGGCAGCGTACCCACGCTGCTGTTCACCACGTTCCAGCTCACGTTCGCGATCCTCACGGCCGCGCTGATCAGTGGGGCGATCGCGGACCGCATGAAGTTCGCGGCGTGGCTGGTCCTCGTACCGGTGTGGACCCTCCTCGTATACGTTCCCGTCGCCCACTGGGTCTGGGGCCCCGGCGGGTGGATCAAGGATTCGCTCGGCGCCCTGGACTTCGCCGGCGGACTCGTCGTGGAGATCACCTGCGGAGCCTCGGGCCTGGCCCTCGCCCTCGTGATCGGGCCCCGGATCGGCTTCAAGAAGGACGCGATGCGTCCGCACAACCTGCCGATGGTGATGCTCGGCGCGGGTCTGCTGTGGTTCGGCTGGCTCGGGTTCAACGGCGGTTCGGCGCTCGGCGCCAACGGTCTGGCCGCCGCTTCCGTCCTCAACACCCTCGTCGCGGGCTGCACCGGGCTGCTCGGCTGGCTCTTCGTCGAGCAGCGGCGCGACGGGCACCCGACCACCTTCGGCGCGGCGTCCGGCGTCGTCGCAGGCCTGGTGGCGATCACCCCCGCCTGCGGGACCGTGGGCGTGCTCGGCGCCGCGGTCGTCGGACTCGCGGCAGGTGTCGTCTGCTCGTACGCGGTCGCCTGGAAGTTCCGCTTCGACTACGACGACTCCCTGGACGTCGTCGGTGTGCACTTCGTGGGAGGCGTCGTGGGCACCCTGCTCATCGGGCTGTTCGCGACGTCCACGATGACCGGCGGCACGGACGGTCTGTTCTACGGCGGCGGAGCGGGCCAACTCGCCCGGCAGACCGGCGCGGTGCTCGCCGTGGCCGCGTACACCTTCCTGATGACCTACGGGATCGGCAAGGTGATCGACCGGATGATGGGTGTGCGGGCCTCCGAGGAGGAGGAGCTCACGGGCCTCGACCAGACGGTCCACGCGGAGAGCGCCTACGATCACGGCGGCCTGGGTCATGCCACCGCGCAGACGCCGGGTCATTCCGTACTTCGCCTCCAGGACAGGAGCACCGCCCCATGAAGCTCATCACCGCGGTCGTGAAGCCGCACCGCCTCGACGAGGTGAAGACCGCGCTGCAGGAACTCGGCGTGAACGGGATGACCGTCACGGAGGCCAGCGGGTACGGGCGCCAGCACGGCCACACCGAGGTCTACCGGGGCGCCGAGTACCGGGTGGACCTGGTCCCCAAGATCCGTATGGAGGTGCTGGTCGAGGACGCGGACGCGGAGGCGGTCCTGGACGCGGTGGTCCGCGCCGCCCGCACCGGCAAGATCGGCGACGGCAAGGTGTGGGCGGTGCCGGTGGAGACCGTTGTCCGGGTCCGGACGGGCGAGCGGGGGCCGGACGCCCTGTAGGACCGCCCGCACCGCGGAGCCCGGGTTCTGCGCGGGCTCCGCGGTCTGCGAGGCTGTCGCGGTGGCCGGTCCCGTCCACCACGAGTCCCACGGCGGGCGTGGCACCGCCGAGTTCGGAGGTCCCGCCGTGCTTTTCGACATCACTCGCGGCGGACTCGCCGGCGTCTTCGGCGAGGACCGGCTGGTGACCCTGCCGGCGACCGCCTTTCCGCCCGCCGCCGCCGGCACCGAGGGCGCCCGTCTCCTGCAGGCCGTCGGGGTCCCCGCAGGGACGCTCTGGCTGCGTGAGCACGACACCGGAGGGCTGCCGCTCGTCGGGGACGTCATCCATGTCGAGGACGTCGAGGACGCCCCCGAGGGTGCGGGCGCATGGCCCGTCATCGGCTGGCTGCTCAACGCCCATCTGGCCCTCGACCCCGGTTCCGGCGCGGTCCACGCCTTCGACCCCGACGAGGAGGCCGTCCAGCAGCTCCACGCGGACGTGTCCTCCCTCGTCCAGGTCGGTCTCCTGTTCCAGCGCCTGCTGGAGGAGTTCAGCTTCGACGACGACAGCGACGAGGAGGCCGGCTTCGAACGCCTGGACCGCGAGGTCGAGCGTGTCCGTCGGGAGACGAGCGCCGTCGACCCGCTCCCCTTCCAGGACGACGAGACCGTCTGGTCGGTGATCGGCGACGAGATCGCCGCGGGGCAGCACTTCAGGGGCGACAGCCCGGGAGCGCGTTCGCTCCGAGCGCGTTCGCTCCGGGGATGACCGCCGACCGGGTCTACGTGGCACCCCCGGTGCGCGCACGGTTGCCCGGCGTTCCCTGACCGTGGGCAGGGGCGCACATCACCGGCGGCGGATCCGTCGCAGTCGTGTCCGGGGGACCGTCGCGAGACCACCGGGGCACCACTCTCCCGGCATTCCACGGGTACCGCCGTCCGGATCGGCTACCGTCCTGAACATGACGACTGCCATGACCAGGACGGTCGATGACCCGAAGGCGGGGAGCCTGCTGCGGGGCTGGCGCAAGCTGCGCGGGCTGAGCCAGCTCGAACTGGCCCTGCGGGCCGACAGCTCCGCACGCCACATCAGCTTCATCGAGACCGGCAGGTCCACGCCGAGCCGTTCCATGGTGCTGCACCTGGCCGAGCACCTCGACGTCCCCGTGCGCGAGCGCAACGCGCTCCTCATGGCGGCGGGTCACGCCCCCTCGTACCCGGAGACGTCCCTGACCGCCCCGGAGATGACGACGCTCCGCGCCGGCCTGGATCAGCTGCTGACGGCCTACGAGCCCTTCCCCGCCCTGGTGATGAACGGGATGTACGACGTGGTGGCCGCCAACAAGGGCGTCGGAATGCTGCTCGACGGGGTGGCCGGTCACCTGCTGCGGCCCCCCTTGAACGCCATGCGCCTGACCCTGCACCCGGAGGGCCTGGCCCCGCGGATCCGCAATCTGGGCGAGTGGCGCGCCCATCTGCTGGAACGGATGGACCGGCAGGCCACGTTGCGCTCCTCGGACGCGCTGCGCGGCCTGTACGAGGAGGTAGCCGCCTATCCGGCGCCCGCCGACGACCCCCGCACCGGCCCGGACGGGCGACCGGAAGCCCGAACGTACGTGCAGGAAGCGGCTGTTCACCCCTTCGCCCTGCCGCTCCGCATCGAGGCAGGGGGGCGGGTGCTGTCGTTCGTCTCGACGGCCACGACGTTCAACACCCCGATGGACGTGACCGTCTCCGAGCTGGCCGTCGAGACGTTCCTGCCCGCCGACCCGGAGACGGCCGCCGCGCTCCGGGCGGCGCACTGAGGGGAGGGCTCACGCCTCCGGCAGGCGGTCCAGGAAGCCCGCGACGCTGCTGATACGGCCGTCCTCGGCGAGCGTGATCACGTCGAAGCCGGCCGCGGGAGAGGATCCGTCGGCGGTGGATACCAGGTCCCAGGTGAAGCGCACGAGGTCGTGGTGCGCGTCCGGCGTGCCGGTGAGCTGGAACCTGAATCCGGGGAACTGCTGGTGGGCGCCGGTGATCGCCGCCGTGATCCCGTCGTGGCCCCTGGCCTCGACCAGCGGGTCGGTGTAGGTGCCGTCCTCGCTGAACGCCGAGGCGACCGCCTTGACGAGATCCTCGGGGGTGGCGGCGTTCCAGGCGGCGAAGTAGCGCTCGACCGCGTCCTGGTGGAGAGTCACGGCGGTGTCCTTTCGTCGGTACGGGCGCACCCGGGCGGGGCGTCCCCGCAGGGCGGCGCTCCGCGCCTCCTCGGCGCGAGGCCCGGCCGGACGACGGCGGTCCGTCGGCCGCTCGTCGCCCTGCCCTGCACACCGGCAGCGTGCCGCACGGCTCCCAGGGGGTCGATTACCGCTGAGGTAATCCCGCGCTTCGCACCGAGCCACGCCCGGGTCCGCCGCAGCGGCGGAAGCCGGGCGCCCGCCCGGTCAGTCGCTCGCCGCGCCCGGGTCCAGGGCGTACAGGCGCGGCAGGTTGACCACGATCGCCTCCTGGGTGCTGCGGGCGATGACGACCACGGCCTCCTCGTCCGGGTCCGGGTTCTCCTCGCGGTGCGGGACGAACGGCGGCACGAAGACGTAGTCGCCCGGTGAGGTCCGCAGCCGCACCTCCTGCGGCTCGTCCCCCGAGTCGTCGACGAAGAGGCCCGGTACGTCCCCTCCGTGGCCGCGGAGATCGTCACCTTCCTGGAGACCCTGCGCGACGGACTGGTGCCGGTGGTCACGGCCGGTCCGAGCGCGTGGTGAGCACTCCCGGCGCCGGCGGCCTCCGGCACCGCCGCCCTTCCTGACCGCAGAGACCCGTAGAGAGAGGTCCACCATGGCAAAGATCCTGTCCTTCTCCGGCAGCCCCTCAGCCACCTCCCGCACCGCACGTCTCCTGCGCCACCTGGACGACCGGCTCCGGCAGCACGGTCACGACGTGACGCCCCTGGACGTGCGCACCCTTCCCGCCGACGCGCTGCTCGGCGCCGACTTCGGGCATCCGGCCGTCGTCGAGGCCACGGCGCTCTTCGGCGACGCGGACGGCGTGGTCATCGGCACGCCCGTCTACAAGGCCGCGTACTCGGGGCTGCTGAAGACACTGCTGGATCTCCTCCCGCAGTACGCGCTGACCGGCAAGACCGTGCTCCCGCTGGCCACCGGGGGCAGCACCGCGCACGTGCTGGCGATCGACTACGCGCTGCGTCCGGTTCTGAGCTCCATGGGCGCGGCGCACATCGTGCCGGGCTGGTTCACGCTCGACAAGGACATCACCACCGGCGACGACGGCACGCTGGCCGTCGCCCCCGGCACGGCCGAGGCCCTGGCCCATGTCACGGACACCTTCTCCCGGGTGCTGGGCGGGCGTACGGCGGTGCTGGCCGCGACGGGCTGAGCGCTCACGCCCCCCGCAGGCGCCGCCATACCGCCTTGGCCGCGTGGTGCCCGGACATGCCGTGCACACCGGGGCCGGGCGGGGTGGCCGACGAGCAGAGGAAGACCGCGGGGTGCGCGGTGGCGTAGGGCACGCGGGCGAGCCGGGGCCGGATCACGGTCTGGAGCCCGGCGAAAGCGCCGGTGGCGATGTCACCGCCGACGTAGTTGGCGTTGCGCACCGCGAGCCGGGGCGGTCCGGCGACCGCCCGTGCCAGGACCAGGTCGCGGAACCCGGGCGCGAAGCGCTCCAGCTGGCGCTCGACGACCTCGGTGGCGTCGCCCTCCCAGCCGGCCGGGACGTGCCCGTACGCCCAGAAGACGTGGCGTCCTTCGGGGGCGCGTCCCGGGTCGACGAGGCTGGGCTGCGCGGTGATCAGGAACGGGACACTCGGGTCGCGCCCGGCCACGGCCGCGCGCAGGGCCGCGTCGATCTCGGTGGCCGAGGGGCCGATGTGGACGGTCCCGGCCCGCCGGGCCTCCTCGGCGGTCCAGGGCACGGGGCCCGAGAGGGCGTAATCGATCTTGAAGCAGGAGGGGCCGTAGCGGTAGTGGTCGTACGCGCCGCCGAGACCCGCGATCCGGGCGAGCGCCGTGGGCGAGGTGTCGAAGACGTAGGCGCGGGCGGGCGGGAGTTCGTCGAGGCGCTTGACCTCGATGCCCGTGCGGATGGTGCCGCCCTGCTCGCGCAGGAACGACGCGAGGGCGTCGGAGATCGCCTGTGAGCCGCCACGCGGCACCGGCCAGCCGTTCTCGTGCGCGGCGAGCGCGAAGAGGAGGGCGATCCCTCCGGTGGCGAAGCCGCTGGTGGGCGCGATGGCGTGGGCGGCGAGGCCGGCGATCAAGCCGCGCGCCTTCTCCCCCCGGAAACGACGGGAGAGCAGCGCGGCGGGCTGTATCGCGTCCAGCCCGAAACGGGCCCAGCGGTAGGGGTCCCGGGGCAGGCCGTCCCACGGAGTGCGCAGGAAGTCCTCGGCGAGGGTGTCCCAGTGGCCGGTGAAGGGCGAGACCAGTCTGCGGTAGGCGCCCGCGTCCTGGGGGCCCAGCGACATGGCGCTCTCCCCGACGGACCGGGTGAGCACGGCGGCGGTGCCGTCCGGGAACGGGTGGGCGAGGGACAGCTGCGGCTGGAGCCATTCGAGGCCGTGCCGCGCGAGCGGCATCGCCCTGAAGGCGGGGGATCCGACGGCCAGTGGGTGCACGGCGGAACACGGGTCGTGGCGGAAGCCCGGCAGGGTCAGTTCCTCGGTGCGCGCGCCGCCGCCGACGGTCTCCCCCGCCTCGAACAACTCCACGGCGAAGCCGCGGCGGGCCAGTTCGACCGCGGCGGTCAGCCCGTTGGGACCCGCACCCACGACGACGGCATCCAGCATCGATGGCACCTTCGGACTCCTTTGTCAGCCGGTGGCCGGGGGACCCAGGATATTCGGGGGCGGGGACGACGGACCCCCGGGTAGCCTCTCGCACGATGAACGACGCGTGCGCACCCTCTCCCCTCGTCCGCGCGATGGCTTCCCGACTGGCCCGGTCGCCCTCGGTCGAGGCCGTCGTCCTGGGCGGGAGCAGGGCCCGCGGCACGCACCGCCCCGACTCCGACTGGGATCTGGGCGTCTACTACCGGGGCACCCCGGACCTGGCCGCCCTCACCGCCCTGGCGTCCGAGGCCCAGGGGGCGCCGGCCGAGGTCGCGGGGCCGGGGGGCTGGGGCCCCTGGGTGAACGGCGGGGCGTGGCTGACCGTGGACGGTGTCGCCGTCGACTGGATCCTGCGCGACCTGGACCGGGTGGAGTCGGTGTGGTCGGACTGCCGGGCCGGCCGCTTCGAGGTGGGGACGCAGCCCGGCCACCCGTTGGGCTTCTGGTCGCCCTGCTACGTGGGAGAGGTCGCGCTGGGCCAGGTGCTCGACGACCCGCGGGGAGAGCTGACCGCCCTTCAGGAGGCGGTGCGCACCTATCCCGAACCGCTGCGCCGCGCTCTGACCGGGGCGGTGTGGGAGGCGGACTTCTCCGTGGCCTCCGCGCGCAAGTCGGCCCCGTCCGGGGACACGCTCCATGTGGCGCTCTGCCTGTCGAAGGCCTTCGGGATCCTCGCCCAGGTCCTGCACGCCCACCACCGCGTCTGGTGCCTGAACGAGAAGGGCGCGCTCGCTGCCGCCGCAGCCCTGCCGGACGCCCCGTCGGACTTCGCGGACCGGGTGTCGGCGGCCCTGCGCGGCCTGGACGCCGAGGCGGTGGAGGCGGCGGCGGATGTCGTACGCGAGGTGCGGGCCGTACTGGACGACGCCTCCTGACGGTACGACGGGGGCGTACGCCCGTCCGGGGCGGACGTCACCGCACGCCGCCACCGCACGGCGTCACCGCACCGCCATGAAGGCGGACGCCTTTCGGTACAGGGCGATCAGGGCGGCACCGTCGCCGGCGCCCCGTGCGATCCACTCGTCCAGCGCGGCCCGGAAGACGGTGAGGGCCGTCGCGACCGTCACACGGGTCCGCAGCAGGTCCTCGGGACGGGCACCGTCGTGCTCGGAGAGGCGCCGCACGACCAGGTCCACGCACTCGGCGTCGTAGTGCTGCGCGATGCGGCGCAGGGCCGGGTCGTGGGAGGTGAGGCGTCGCACACGCAGCATCCGCACCATCCACGCCTCCCCGCACGACTCGGCCAGCAGGTGGGCGATGGCGTCCTCGACGGCGACGGGTGTGAGGGGCCCGCCCGAGGCGCGCTCGCAGAGCGCGTCGCCGATGAGTTCGTCGAACCGCTTCGCGCTCCTGAAGGCTGCTTCCTCCTTGTTCACCCCGTAGCGGTAGAAGGTCCGGGCCGAGACGTCCGCCCCTGCGGCGATGTCGTCGCAGGTCGTCGCCTCGTAGCCGGCTTCCTCGAAGAGGTCGATCGCCGCTGCCTCGATCTCCGCCTCGGTGGCCTGTCGTCGCCTGTCTCGAAGTGTGGACACACGAAGTATTCTACCGCCGCCATTCTGGCAGTCGACTGCCATTATGCTGGGCACTGCCATATGGTCATCGATGTGCCACTGATGCCCGGGTGAGGCCGCTCACCCTCGCCCGACCTGGCGAGACCTGAACCCGATTCATGCGAACCGAAGCGAAAGAGGCGTGCTGTGACGACGGACGAACAGCGACAGGAACTGCTGGACCTGCGGTACGGCAAGGGCAACGGCCCGGACAAGATCCTGTGGAACGAACAGATCGAAGGGCTCCTCCGGCACCGGTCCGTACGCGCCTACCTGCCCGACCCGCTGCCCGAGGGTGCGGTCGAGACGCTGGTCGCGGCGGCCCAGTCGGCGTCGACGTCCTCGAACCTCCACCAGTGGAGCGTGGTGGCGGTCAGCGATCCCGAGCTGAAGGCACGGATCGCCGAGACGACACGGATGCACTCGATCGGCATGGGCAACCCGTACATCAACGAGGCGCCGGTCTTCCTGCTCTGGATAGCGGATCTCTCACGCAGCCACGCGATCACCACCGAGGCCGGCGGCAGGGCGGAGGTCCTCGAACACCTCGACGCCTTCCTCACGTCGTCCCTGGACGCGGCACTCGCCGCCCAGAACGCCGCGGTCGCCGCGGAGTCGCTCGGCCTGGGGACGGTGTACATCGGCGCCAGCCGCAACCGGGCCGAGGAGCTCGCCGAGCTGATCGACCTGCCGCCGTTCAGCTTCGTCGCGTTCGGCCTCGTCGTGGGCCGGCCCGACCCCGAGCGCCCCACCCTGGTGCGGCCGCGCCCCTCCCAGGACATGGTGCTGCACCACGACCGCTACGGGACGGGCGCGTGGAAGAGCGCGGCCGAGGTCTACGAGACCGTGTTCCAGCAGTGGCGCGAGGACTCCGGGATGAGGGAGAAGACCTGGAAGGACGCGGTCGCCTTCTCCTCCGGCGACGTGGCCGTCATGGACGGCCGGGAGAACCTGCGGGCGACCGTCCAGGAACGCGGCTTCAAGCTCAGGTAGCAGGCGGCCGTCGTCCTCGCGGACGTGCGGCGGCGGCCCCTGGCCCGGCTCAGCTCTCGAGCCAGGCCAGGGAGGCCACCACCAGGGCGCTGACGCCGGTGTCGAGGGTCGGCTGCACGACGGGGGCGAAGGTGGCGCTGTGGTTGACGGGGATGTCCTGGGAGACGGTCCCCTTCCTTTCGGCTTCGGCGTAGCGTTCCGGATCGATCCCGCCGATCGCCCAGTAGGTGAACGGCACTCCGAACGCCTGCGGGATCTCGCTCATGTCCTCGCTGGCGGTCTGCAGTTCGACGGTGTGCGCGTCGTCGCCGAAGTACGCGGTGAACGCCTCCCCGACGCGCCGGGTCGGTTCCTCGTCGTTGACGGTGGGAGGGAAGGACGAGATCCGCTCGATCTCGGGCTCCTCGGGTGAGCGCGACGCCTGGCACTCGGCTTCGACGATCCGCTCGATCGCGTCCAGGACCTGGGTGCGCGTGACGTCGTCGTAGGTGCGGACGTTGAGCTCGATGACGGCCCGGTCGGGGATCACGTTGGGGCCGCTGCCCGCGTGGATGCTGCCCACCGTCAGGACCGCGGGGGTGGTGGCGGCCAGTTCCCGGGATACGACGGTCTGCAGGCGCACGACGATCGTCGCGGCCAGCACCACGGGGTCGACCGCGGACTGGGGCATGGACCCGTGCGCACCGCGACCGTGGACGGTGATCCGCAGGCTGTCCGCGGCGGAGAGGAAGGATCCCGGACGTGTGCCGACGTAGCCCGCGGGATAGGGCAGGACGTGCTGCGCGAGCACGACGTCGGGGCGTGGCGCCTTGTCGGTGAGGCCGTCCCCGATCATGGCCTCGGCACCGTCGCCGTTCTCCTCCGACGGCTGGAAGAGCGCCACGAAGGTGCCGTGCCAGGCGTCCCGGTGGTCAGCCAGTAGCTGGGCGCAGCCGATCAGACAGGTCACGTGCACGTCGTGTCCGCAGGCGTGCATGACCGGTTGTTCGTCGCCGTTGCGGTCGGTGGCCGTCGCGGTGGAGGCATAGGGAAGGCCGGTCCGTTCGCGCACCGGCAGGGCGTCCATGTCCGCCCGGGCCATGACGACCGGGCCGGTCCCGTTCACCAGCACGCCGAGGACGCCGGTGCCGCCGATCCCTTCGGTGACGTCGTAACCGGCGTCCCGCAGGGCGTCGGCGGCCTTCTTCGCCGTGCGGTCCTCGCCGAGGCCGAGTTCGGGGTGCCGGTGCAGGTCCCGGTAGAGGTCCTCGAGGCTGGAGCGGATGCTGCCGAGGCCGTCCAGTACGGTCCGCGCGGGGTCGGCCACGGCACTCTCCTCGCAGGCGTGGTGGGGACGGTCCGTCGGGGTCCGAGCCACGCCGGAGCTCCGGGCACCCGAGGTCCGAGCCTAGTCACGGCCCCGCACCCGGCCACCCGGCCGGAGCCGGGAGGCCCTGGGAGGGGGTGCAGCGGAGTCACGTCGCCCGTGCGGCGGAAGGGCCACCTCACCGGTGCGCGACGGACCGCTCCCGATGGGCCGGGCGGACGAACCCGTGGGACCGGCTCACCCGCCGGCTTCGTCCGGCCCTCCGCGCCCGCGGGTCTCGGGAGGTTCCGGCGCGTTGAGACCGTAACGCAGGCCGAGCACGCGGATCAGGAAGCACAGGGTTGCCGCTCCCAGGGCGGCCGGCAGACCGTACACCCCCGTCTCGACCGTGGCGACGGTCACCGCGGCGCCCACCAGCGCCGGGATGGCGTACAGACCGGTGCTCAGCACCGTCGGAATCCGGCGGACGAGCACGTCCCGGATCGTTCCCCCGCCCACGGCGGTGATGACTCCCAGCAGGACCGCGGGCGCGAATCCGAGCCCGGAGTCCAGGGCCGTGCTCGCCCCGATGACCGCGAAGGCACTCAGACCGACGGCGTCGAGCACGATGATCGGCGTCTCGATCCGGCGCAGGTGCCTGCTGAGGGTGAAAGCGAGCAGTCCGCCGACGGCGGCCAGGGTGTAGTAGCGCCAGTCCAGGAGCGTCGCCGGTGGCAGCGAATCGATCAGGACGTCACGGATGAAGCCGCCGCCCAGCGCGGTGATCATTCCGAGGACGACCACACCGACCACGTCCAGCCGTGCGGCACGCACCGCTGTCAGCGCCCCGTTCAGCCCGAACGCGAACGTGCCGGCGAGATCCAGGGCGAGCAACGGAGCGGGTTCGGAACTCATACCTGCCTGCATACCGCGCGCGGCCGCGGCCGTCGCGGCGGGAGGGCTCCGGCTCAGCCCTGACGGCCGGCCCGCAGCGCGTCGAGGATCCGCCCGGCGGTCGCCTCGTCCCTGGCGGCGGTGAAGGGCAGGTCGTTCCCGCCGGTGATGCGGAACGGGGCGCCGGAGAGCGTCGACTGGGTCCCGCCCGCCTCGGTGACGAGGAGCAGCCCCGCCGCGTGGTCCCAGGCGAACTCCCAGTTGAAGGCCACAGCGTCCTGCGCCCCGCAGGCGACGGCGAGGTACTCCAGGCCGGCCGATCCGCAGGCCCGGGCGTCGATGCCCTCGGTGCGCAGGCCGAGCAGGGCACGCTTCTGGGCGTCGGAGGTGTAGTCGGGGTGGGACATGGCCACCTTGAGCGCGGCGCCGGGGGCGGGCGAACCGCTGTGCAGGGCCGTGCCGTTGAGCGTGGCACCCCGGCCCCGCACGGCGACGGCGATCTCGTCGAGGACGGGCGCGTACGTCCACGAGGCGTACACCTCGCCGTGCCGGGCGAGGGCCACCAGGGTGCAGAAGCCGGGTTCGCCGCGGACGAACTGGCGGGTGCCGTCGACCGGGTCGACGATCCACACGGGTGCGTCGCCGCCGAGGGCGTCGTAGACGGCGGGGTCGGCGTGCACGGCCTCCTCGCCGACGACGACCGAGCCGGGAAGCAGCCGGGTCAGCGACGCGGTGAGGTGCTCCTCGGCGAGCCGGTCGGCGGCGGTGACCAGGTCGTGGGGACCGCTCTTCTCGACGATCTCGTGCGCGGCCAGCTGGCGGTAGCGCGGGAGGATCTCGGCGGCGGCCGCCGCCCGGACCGCCCTCTCGACCTCGGCAGTCGCCCCGGCGTGCCCGGCGGTCCCGTACAGGAAGTCATCGATCATGGCTCCAGCTAAGCACGGTCCGCCGGGGCCGCCACGGGCAGGTGGTCAGCGGCCGACGGCGTACCCCTGCATCCCCCGGGGGTTCGCGGCGGCGGACAGGACACCGGTCCCGGGGTCCCGGGCGACCACGCACATACGGCCCTCGGACCACGGGGCGCCCACCGTGACGTCATGGCCGCGCCGGCGCAGCTCCTCGACGACTCCGGGGGCCATGCCCTCCTCGACGGTGACGCTCCCCGGACGCATCCCGCGCGGGAAGAAGGAGCCGGGGAAGCTGTCGTTGTGCCAGTTCGGGGCGTCGATGGCGCCCTGGAGGTCGAGGCCGCCGCGGACCCGCTCCCGCAGCGCCACGGCGAGGAAGAAGTGCAGCTGCCACTGGTCCTGCTGGTCGCCGCCGGGAGTGCCGAACGCCATGACGGGGACGCCGTCGCGCAGGGCGAGGGAAGGGGTCAGCGTGGTGCGCGGGCGCCGGCCGGGGGTCAGTGTGTTCGGCAGGCCCTCGTCGAGCCAGGCCATCTGCAGCCGGGTGCCGAGCGGGAAGCCCAGCTCGGGTACCACGGGGTTGGACTGGAGCCAGCCGCCGCTCGGTGTGGCGGCGACCATGTTCCCCCAGCGGTCGACGACGTCGAGGTGGCAGGTGTCGCCGCGGGTCGCGCCGTTCTCGGCGACGGTCGGCTCGCCCGCTCCCGCCACCGGGATCCCCGTGGCGTCGCAGCCGGACGCGCCGGTGGCGGCGGCCCGGACGTGCGCGGCGAGGACCGGGGCGCGCCCTCCGGGGCTGCCCGGGCGGAGCTCCAGGGAGGCGGTGTCCCCGACCAGGGCGCGGCGCTCGTCGTTGTAGGCGTCGGAGAGCAGGACGCCGACGGGTACCTCGGCGGCGTCGCCGTACCACGCCTCGCGGTCGGCCATGGCGAGCTTGCAGCCTTCGACGAGCAGGTGGACGTACTCGGCCGAGCCGTACGCAGGGAGTTGCGCCGGGAGGAGCGCGAGTTGCTGGAGGAGGGCGGGGCCCTGGCTCCAGCCGCCCGCCTTGGCCAGCGTCCAGCCGTTCCAGTCGTAGGTGGCGGGAGCCTCGTACGTCGCGGACCAGCCCGCCAGGTCTGCGGCGGTGAGGGTGCCGGTGTGGCGGGTCCCGCTGGTGTCCATGGTGGGGACGGCGGCCTGGCGGACGAGCGCCTCGGCTATGAAGCCGGTGCGCCAGATCTCGCGGGCGGCCTCGATCTGGGCGACACGGTCCTCGCCGCCCTTCTCCTCCGCCTCGGCCGTCAGACGGCGCCAGGTCGCGGCGAGGGCCGGGTTGCGGAACAGGGTGCCGGGCTCGGGCGCCTTCCCGCCGGGGAGGTAGACCTCGGCGGAGGTGGGCCACTCGCTCTCGAACAGCTCGCGGACCGTCTCCACGGTGCGGCCGACACGTTCCACCGGGGCGTGGCCGTCCTCGGCGTATCCGACGGCGTACCGCAGGACCTCGGCGAGGGACTTGGTCCCGTGGTCGCGCAGCAGCAGCATCCAGGCGTCGAAGGCGCCCGGCACGGCGGCGGCGAGCGGACCGGTGCCGGGGACCAGGTCGAGGCCGAGCGAGCGGTAGTGCGCGGCGGACGCTCCGGCGGGGGCGGGGCCCTGGCCGCACAGCACCCGCACGTCGCCGTCCTTGGGCGCGAGGATCATCGGGACCTCGCCGGCCGGACCGTTGAGGTGGGGTTCGACGACGTGCAGGACGAAGCCGGCGGCGACGGCCGCGTCGTAGGCGTTGCCGCCGGTCTCCAGGACCGCCATGGCGGACTGCGAGGCGAGCCAGTGGGTGGAGGACACCATGCCGAAGGTGCCCTGAAGCGTGGGACGGGTGGTGAACACGGGTACTGCTCCTTGCTGCGGCGTTCCGGTGGGGCCTTGCGGATCGTGCGGACCGGGGCGGGAGAGGAGTCGGACGGCCGGCCGCGGGTGGTGCGGTCGTGGGTGACCGGGTGGCGGGAGGCTCCCGGGGCATCTCGCGCGGAGTCGGGGCGATCGCCGCTCGCGGACGCGCCGTCAGGGCGGCCCGGCGGATCCGCCGTTCTCACGGAGCCGTGAAGTACTCCGGGAAACGCGGCCCCAGCCACGGCCTGCGTCCCCACGCGAGGACCCGCCCGCGGGCCATGGCCCCCGCCGGTGAGCAACGGCCGAGCGCCATCAGCAGGAACGTCACGGGCTCGATGGAGATCGTGCAGTCCGGCCGGTCCGGGAACGCGTGGCCCACGGTCGCCGTACCGTCGGTGAACGTCACCCCGAACCGGCCGCCGCCCCACAGCCGGACCGCGTAACGGGCGTCGAGCCCTGCCGTGGCGGCGGCGTCGGTCACCCGCGGCATGGCCTCGAGAAGGAACGGCAGCGTCAGCCTGGCCCGGGCCCGGTCGACCATGTGCGGACGCTTCAGCGCGCGGGCCAGGTCGAAGCCGTGTCCCAGCATGTGCGTCAGGAGGTAGGAGCCGAGGACGACCCGGTTCATCGGGCCCATCGGCGTCAGCAGCGTCTCCTCCGCGGGGTGCGAGGCCACCGCCTCCAGGTACGCCTCGGTCCGGGTCACGATCATCGCGGCCAGGGGGTCCGCCCGCCGCTCGGCGAACGCGTCGAGGGCCTGCTCGTTGGCTGCGGCGATGCCTTCGGGGGTTCCGTCGCCGTGGCGCCGCGGCCGCCCCGCCGCCACGTCCGCCATCAGCTCGTTGGCCTGTGCGAGGTGCGCGGCCAGCTCCCCCACCGTCCACACCAGACCCGGCACGGCCGCACCGGTGTCCGGGGCACGACGCAACAGCTGCGCGATCTCCTCGGCCGTGGCGCGCAGCGCGTCGGCCGGCCCTTCGGGCAGGCGCCCGGGGCACACGCTCCGGTCGTCCCGCTCCTGGTCCGTCTCCGGGCCCATCTCGCCACCGCTTCCTCGCACGCGGCCCGTCACCCGGGCCCGCCGCCCGCGCCTGTGTCCTGCGGGTACACAAGAACAGTTCGAACAGCTCCCCGGCAAGGGGCGGGTGTGCGGAAGCGCGCCCGGGCCTCGTCCCGGCCACCGGGCTCACCCACGGCGCCGCGTGGCCGCCGGTCATGAGCGAGCGTTAAGGTGCGAGGCGATGTATGTGCGCGTATTTCCGGATCGCGAGCAACAGGCTCGGATCCCTGCGCGCGCACGGGAAGGGGACCGAAGCCGTGCATGGCGAGTACAAGGTGCCCGGCGGCAAGCTCGTCGTCGTGGATCTGGACGTACGGGAAGGCGTGCTGCGTGACGTACGCGTCGCCGGGGACTTCTTCCTGGAGCCCGACGAGGCGATCCACTCGATCAACGGGGCGCTGGAGGGCGCCCCTTCCTCGACGGACGCCGCGGGCCTGGCGGCCCGGATCACGGCGGCGCTGCCGGAGTCGGCCGTCATGCTGGGGCTCACCGCCGAGGGAGTCGGCGTCGCCGTTCGGCGGGCGCTGGCCCACGCGACCGAATGGAGCGACTTCGACTGGCAGTTGGTGCACGTGGGTCCGCAGGCCCCGGCCCTGCACATGGCACTGGACGAGGTCCTCACCGCCGAGGTGGCGGCCGGACGACGGGCGCCCACCCTGCGGGTGTGGGAGTGGGCCTCGCCCGCCGTGGTCATCGGCAGCTTCCAGTCACTGCGCAACGAGGTGGACCCCGACGGCGCGGCCAGGCACGGGATGACCGTGGTGCGCAGGATCTCCGGCGGCGGGGCGATGTTCGTGGAACCCATGAGCACCATCACCTACTCGCTGTCCGTGCCGGAGTCGCTGGTGTCCGGCCTCACCTTCGCCGACAGTTACGCCTACCTCGACGACTGGGTCCTGGGCGCGCTCGGCGACATGGGAATCAAGGCCTGGTACCAGCCCCTCAACGACATCGCCACCGACGCGGGCAAGATCGCCGGCGCAGCCCAGAAGCGGATGGTGGGACCCGACGGCGGCCCGGGAGCCGTGCTGCACCACGTGACCATGTCGTACGACATCGACGCCGACAAGATGCTGGAGGTCCTGCGCATCGGCAAGGAGAAGATGTCCGACAAGGGCACCAGGAGCGCCAAGAAGCGCGTCGACCCGCTCCGCCGCCAGACCGGCCTCGCCCGCGAACAGGTGATCGAACGCATGATCGCCTCCTTCCGCGGCCGCTACGGGCTGACCACCGGCCAGGTCACCACGGACGAACTGGCCCGGGCGGAGGAACTGGTGCAGACGAAGTTCGCCACGGAGGAGTGGACCGCGCGGGTGCCGTAGCCGACCGGCCGCGGGGCGAGCGGGATTCCGTCCCCGCGCGTCGTCGGCGGGGTCCGGGCGCGTCCGGACGTGCGACCGCCCCGGCGGGCGGGGTGCCTGCCGGGGCGGTCGTACGTGCGGGGTGCGGCCCGGGGATCAGCCCAGGGTCGCGATGGCCTTGTTGAAGGTGGCCGACGGACGCATGACGGCCTCCGCCTTCGCCGGGTCGGGCTGGTAGTAGCCGCCGATGTCGGCCGGCTTGCCCTGGACGGCGATCAGCTCGTCGACGATGGTCCGCTCCTGCTCGGCCAGCGTCTTGGCGAGCGGCCCGAACGCCTCGGCGAGCGCGGCGTCGTCGGTCTGCCGCGCCAGCTCCTGGGCCCAGTAGAGCGCCAGGTAGAAGTGGCTGCCGCGGTTGTCGATGCCGCCGAGCTTGCGGCTCGGGGACTTGTCCTCGTTGAGGAAGGTGCCGGTCGCCCGGTCCAGGGTGTCACCGAGCACCCGGGCGCGCGCGTTGCCCGTGGTGGTCGCGAGGTGCTCGAAGCTGACCGCGAGCGCGAGGAACTCGCCCAGGCTGTCCCAGCGCAGGTAGTCCTCCTTGACCAGCTGCTGGACGTGCTTGGGCGCGGAGCCGCCGGCGCCGGTCTCGAACAGTCCGCCGCCGTTCATCAGCGGGACGACGGAGAGCATCTTCGCGCTGGTGCCCAGCTCGAGGATCGGGAACAGGTCGGTGAGGTAGTCACGCAGCACGTTGCCGGTGACCGAGATGGTGTCCTCACCGCGGCGGATGCGCTCCAGGGAGAACGCCGTGGCCTCCTCCGGCGTGCGGATGGAGATGTCCAGGCCGTCGGTGTCGTGCTCGGCCAGGTAGGTGTTGACCTTGGCGATGAGGTTGGCGTCGTGGGCACGGCCCTCGTCGAGCCAGAACACGGCCGGGTTGCCGGTCGCGCGGGCGCGCGTGACGGCGAGCTTGACCCAGTCCTGGATCGGCAGGTCCTTGGTCTGGCACATGCGGAAGATGTCACCGGCACCGACGGCCTGCTCCAGGAGGACGTCGCCCTTGCCGTCGACGACCCGCACCGTGCCGGTGGTGGGGACCTCGAAGGTCTTGTCGTGGCTGCCGTACTCCTCGGCCTTCTGCGCCATCAGACCGACGTTGGGCACGGAGCCCATGGTCGACGGGTCGAAGGCGCCGTTGGCGCGGCAGTCGTCGATGACGACCTGGTAGACACCGGCGTAGCTGCTGTCCGGGAGGACGGCGATGGTGTCGGCCTCGTTGCCGTCCGGGCCCCACATGTGGCCGGAGGTGCGGATCATGGCCGGCATGGACGCGTCGACGATGACGTCGCTCGGCACGGGCAGGTTGGTGATGCCCTTGTCGGAGTCGACCATCGCCAGGGCGGGGCCCTCGGCGAGCTCGGCCTCGAAGGAC
>Ga0164308_10000618_pt1 | contig 19241 bp, 12 predicted proteins | sample Whisoiple_246_MG_FD_109983 | JGI IMG/M metagenome (GOLD analysis project Ga0164308, IMG submission 109983) | Soil microbial communities amended with fresh organic matter from upstate New York, USA - Whitman soil sample_246_MG | ecosystem: Environmental > Terrestrial > Soil > Unclassified >...
ACGTTGCAGGTTGGTTCGGGTGAAGAGGCGTTGGATTGGCTGGCCAAGAACCAAGCCGATCTACTGCTGCTCGATTGGGGCCTGCCTGGAATGAGCGGCCTGGAGTTGTGTCAGCGCCTGCGCAGCGACAAGCAGCATCGCGCGCTGCCGATCATGTTTTTGACCGGGCACTCGTCGAGTTCTGATTTGGTGCAAGCGTTCGAAGCGGGCGCGGATGATTTCGTGAGCAAGCCCTTCCGCGCGCCCGAATTGCGCGCACGAGTGCTGGGCTTGTTGCGCCGGGTCATGGGCGAGCGCCTCGCCGCGGGCTGACGTGAAAGCGTCACGCGCGGGCTCGGAGCTCTCGCTCTCGGCGACCGATCTCAGCGGGTTCAACGAATGCGAGCACAAGACCGTCTTGGACTTCGCGGTCGCGCGGGGGCAGCTCGATCGGCCCGGCGAAAACGAGATCGAGCGACGGATGCTGGAAAAGCGCGGCTTCGAGCACGAAGCGCGGGTCTTCGAGCACTTGGCCGCAAGCCGTAGAGACATCGCCGAGATCACGATGGGACCGGATGACGGTTCGCGAGCGGAGGCGGTGCTCGCGACCCAGGGTGCGATGGCGCGGGGCGCGCAGCTGATTGCGCAGGGAGTGCTCGTCAACGAGCGTTGGTTTGGGCGGCCTGACTTCTTGCTCAGGGTCGATAAACCCAGCCGATGGGGTGACTACAGCTACGTCGTGGTCGACGCGAAGCTCGCGAACGAAGCCAAAGCGCGGGCGGTTTTGCAATTGTGCGCGTACAGCGAGCTTTTGGCGGAGCAACAAGGTGCTGAGCCAGAGCTTTCATACATCGCGCCGGGCGGCGCAGAAGTGCGGCTGATTGAGCTGCGGATGGCGGATTTTGCGTCGTACTATCGACTGGCGAAGCGACGCTTGGAGGCGTTCGTCGAGGGAGGCGCCACGCGCGAAGGATATCCGGAACCCGTCGAGCACTGCGGGGTGTGCGGATGGTGGAAGCGATGCGAGGAGCGACGGCGCGCGGACGACCATTTGTCTCTGGTGGCTGGGATCACGGCGCGCCAGCGAGATCGGCTGAGCGCGGCAGGGATCGCGCGCGCAACGGACTTGGGACAGCTGGCTCCGTCCCGACGCGTCGAGGGGATCGCCAGGGAGTCATTGACGCGCGTGCGCGAGCAGGCGCGGTTGCAAGTCGAGGGGCGGAGCGCCGGCAAGCCGCTGTACGAACTGTTGCTCGACGTCGAGCCGAGTTTTGGGCTCGATCGGCTGCCGGTGCCGAGCGCGGGCGACTTGTTTTTGGATCTCGAAGGAGATCCGTTCGTGCAGGGCAGTGGGCTCGAATATTTGTTCGGGTTGGTCGAGTCGGGGAGCGCGGACCCCTGCGCGCCCCGGTATCGAGCCTATTGGTCGAAGACGCGAGCGGAAGAGAAGCGCGCGTTCGAAGCAGTGATCGATCGCATATTCGAACGCCGCCGCGAGTTCCCCGAGCTGCACGTGTTCCACTTTGGCCACCGTGAGGCGGATGCACTCAAGACCTTGTCGTGCCGGCATCGCACTCGCGAAACCGAGGTGGATCGCTTGCTTCGCGAACACGTACTAATCGACCTGCACGGCATCGTGAAACGCAGCCTGCGTGCGTCAGTCGAGAGTTACACGCTCAAACAACTGGAGGGATTGTACGAATTCGAACGCAGCACGGAGCTGCGCGCCGCCGCGCGCGCCATGCAACTCTTTGGCTGGTTGCTCGAAACCGGTGAGGGAGAATACGCCGAAGCCGAACTGCGCCGTACCATCGAACGCTACAATCAGGACGATTGCGTTTCGACTCACCGCCTGCGCGAGTGGCTCGAGGCACGCCGTCACGAATTCGAGCAGAAAACGGGCCAGATCTTGCAGCGCCCGGAAAAACCCGCCGCGCCCGAGCTGGAGCCCCCAACGAGCGAAAGCGAGGAGCTCGCCAAGCGTTTGCTGGCACGACTACCGGAGGACCCCGCGCTCGATACACGCGAACAGGCCGCCGAACGGCTGATGGCGCACCTGCTCGATTGGCATTGGCGCGAGAGCAAGCAAACCTGGTGGGAATACTTTCGCGCGCTCGAGCTACCGCCGGCGGAACGTCTCGAAGATCGCTCCGTACTCGCGGGCCTGCGGTTCGTATCGGTGGTCGGCAGCGAAAAGAAGTCGAGCGTTTGCCGGTACGAATTTCCGGAGCAGGAGCATGCGATCAAGTCCGGTTCCGATCCGCACGATCCGGACACGCGCAAGGGTGCGGGCGAGGTGCTCGCATTGGGAGACGATTTCGTACACCTGAAGCGCGGCCCCTCGATGAGCGGCCATCCCAGCGCGTTGATTGCAGGTGGACCGATCGCGACCAAAGCGCATGCCTCACGTTTGCTCGCGCTCGGCCGAGCGGTGTTGGAAGGCGGTCACTCGTTCCGTGCGGCCCGCGAGTTGCTGGTTCGCAACCCGCCGCGTTGCGGGCAACCCCCCAAAAACCCCCTGGTTTCTCCGGGAGAAGACGCGGGTGCCGCGATCGTCCGCTTGGCGCTGGCCTTGGATCACTCGGTGCTTGCGGTGCAGGGCCCCCCTGGCTCGGGCAAGACGTACCGCGCGGCGGAGATGATCGTCGAACTCGTGCGGGCGGGCAAGCGCGTCGGAGTGACTTCGAATAGCCACCGCGTGATCAAGAGCGTGCTGCGCGCCGTTGCCGAGCGCGACGACACACTGCGCTTGCTGCACATCGACTCGGCCGAAGATGCGGACGCTCCGTTCGAATTCAGCAAAGACTACGCTGGCATTCGCGCGCGCTTGAACGCAGGACAATTGGACGTGGTGGGCGGAACGAGCTGGGCGTGGGTGACCGATCACTTGGAGCAAAGCGTCGACGTGTTGGTCGTCGACGAAGCTGGCCAGATGTCGCTCGCGAACGTGCTCGCGGTGTCGAGCGCCGCCCAGAGCCTCGTGTTGTTCGGTGATCCCGCGCAGCTCGATCAGCCGCAAAAGGGCTCGCATCCCCCGGGCGCGGAAGCTTCGGCACTGGAACACCTGCTCGGTGATGCACTGACGATGCCCGCCGATCGCGGCATATTCTTGCCCAAAACACGGCGCTTGGCGCCCGCGATTTGCGACTTCACCTCCCGAGTTTTCTACGAAGGTCGGCTCGAACCGATTGAGGGCTTGGAAAAGCAGCAGATCGTGGGACCTCGGCCATATTGCGGCAGCGGCTTGCGCTTCGTACCCGTGGTGCACCGCGGGAACACGAATCAGTCTGAAGAAGAAGTGACGCGCGTGCGAGAGATCGTGGATGCGATTTCGAGCGCCGAGGCGGGCGGGACGCGATTCGTGAACCGCAACGGAGAGGAGCGCGCGCTGACGGCACAGGATATTTTGGTGGTCGCGCCGTACAACGCCCAAGTCACCGCGCTGCACAGCCGGCTAGGTGGAGACGTGCAGGTGGGCACGGTCGACAAATTCCAGGGGGCAGAGGCGCCGATCGTGATCTACTCGATGACGTCTTCGACTGCAGATGACGCGCCACGCGGGCTCGAGTTTTTGTACAGTCTGAATCGTCTGAATGTCGCCACTTCGCGCGCGCAAGCGCTAGTCATCGTGGTCGGCAATCCAGAGTTGGTGCACGTTCGCTGTAAGACCCCGCGGCAAATGCAGCTAGTAAATGCCCTGTGTGCCTATCTGGAGATGGCAAAGTAGGACGTCCCCCGATCTGCTGACACCACCACAGCGCCTCTGCACGCGGAATGCCGCGGAATGCCGGACCCACGATTGGCGGAATGCCGGACCCACGATTGGCGAGGAGGCCCGCGGAGGCCCCGACCCAGGATTGCCACTGCCAGCCCGAAGATCGTCCAGCAGACGTCGACCCGACGGAGGCCCTCTCTGACTCACGGTTGCCTACAGGCGAAGGCTACGCAGAATTGAAAAGCTGCATGGAGCAGCACGCAGATGCGGTGCCTGCGCAGGATCTCATACCCAGGGATTTGAGGAGCGCATTGGGACCACGATACGGCGGGGGCGACTCACCAACAGGATGTGCAGTCACAGTCGTCGAAGTCGCCGGGCGCGCCATCGTGAAGTATGCATCCTAACAGGGGGCGCACAGCACGCCCGAATGCAGTCGCAAGGCATAGGTCCCAGCCGGAAAGACGACGTCGCGGATCCCGTCGCGCCAAGATGTCCAGGCTGCGCGGTACGCTTTGACGAAAGTTTGCAGTGCTTGAATCGCGCGGACACGAACGGTGGTCGACTTAGCGGCGATTTGGGGACTGAGACGCCCCAGCGGTTCTTCGGTGCTCGATTTTGATGAGAAAGATTGTTCGAGTACCGCCTTGGCCCCCACGAACGCGACTCCCGCTGTAGCCGCTTCCGAGCGGGCTCGTTCGACAAGCCGTTCGACTTCCTCGTCAAGCGCTTGCGCCAATTGCTCGTCGGTGAGCGGCGCGAATATTGGCGGCCGCTCGAGCACCAATGAGATCTTCTTCGGCAGACCACCGAATTTATCGAAGAAGACATCCGGCATTTCGACGTCCAAGTTTCGAGTCGACCAGCTCAGAATCACCCCGGGCCACTCGTTCGGTGACCGCACGATTCTCGCTGATGTTGGATTTGCGATTGTGTACGCCATCTTTTCCAGGACGTCCGCGTTCGTGGCGAGGCGAACTACGCTGGTTCTTTCAGACGACCAGAAATTCTCGCGGCGATTGAGCCATGCATTTTGGGCTCTCGCGATGAGCCGATGAAGGTGTTCTAAAAACTTCGGAAGGCGCGCTTCGGGGTCGCTGACTACACCGTGCCAGTGGTTCGACATGAAGCACACCGCATGTAGCCGAACGCCGCTCGTTTTGGCCGCGACCGCCAATGCGTATCTGATGATCTGATTTGTGCGAGCAGACGGTGTCAGGAGGAATTGTCGCTGCGTGCAACGCCTAGTGATCAGATAAAATTGACCGGGAAGAATTTCACGAGGAGCCGTCACGCTGCCTTATCGGGCAACAGGCGCCGGGAGTTGCTTAATTGCTGGCACCCAATCCCGGGCACACAATCCCGGGCACCCAATCCCGGGGGCGATCCTCCCGGGCACTCAATCCGGGCACCCAATCCTGGGTCCGATCCTCCGGGGCACCCAATCCTGGGTCCGGTCCTCGCGCGGTCCTCGCGGGGTCCGGTCCTCGCGCGGTCCTCGCGGGGTCCGATTCTCCCGCCACGACCACTCAGGGTTCCCGCTACTGCTGCTCGCGGAACGCCTCTGCGGGTCGCAAGCGTGCCGCGTGCAGAGCGGGCCACACAGTCGCGGCGAGACACACTAAAATCGCAAACACGCCGACCATCACGAACTCCATCGGCCGCACTTGCACGGGCAAATGCGAGATGAAATAAACCTTCGGGTCGAGTGGCAGAGCGTGAACGAGCAGCACCTTGCACAGGAGCACGCCGAGCGCGAGACCGATCGCGGTGCCCATCACGCCGATGATCGCACCTTGATAGAGGAAAGCACGGAGCAAGGCGCTGTTGCTCGCGCCCATCGCCTTGAGCACGGCGATTTCTTTTTTCTTATCGAGCACGACCATGATCAGCGTGGCAATCACGGTGAAAGCGGCAACAACGATAATCAGCGCAAGCACCAAGCTCATCAAGAGCTGCTGGATACGCAAGGCGGTGAAGAGACCGTGGTTCAGCTCTTCCCAGTCCATCGTGTGGTAGATACCGTTCTGCAGCCGAGCATCGATGTCGCGCGCGATCTCGCGGGCCTTTTCGATGTCATTCACCTTCATCTCGATACCAGTGACGCTGTCGCCCGTATCGTAGAAGGGCTGCGCTTGGTACAGGTCCGTGTACACGAGCTTCGAATCGTATTGGTCGAAACCAGCGTCGAAAACACCTGTGACGCGGAACTGTTTGGCAACCGGCGCACGCATCGCACCACGGTTGTAGGTGAAGCCGATGGTGGGACTCGTGACCTGGATGCAGTCGCCGAGCTTGACCTCTAAGTTCCGCTCGAGCGTGATTCCGATGATGATGCCCGGTAGACGCTTGATCGATTCCGCATCACGGCAGGGATCGGGGTCGAGCTCGGCGGGCAACACGTCCTCTTCCGGTAGCTCGCTCTTGTAACCGCCTTCGGGCACGATGCTGCCAACGGGTGCGCGCGGATCGATAGCGGCTTCTGCGTGGGTGTTGTCGGCAGCAGCGCCCGCTGCACTTGCGTTCCAGGCGCTCGCATGACTGTGAAGATCGGGTTCGCGAAGAGCTTCGTCGCGGACGATCTTTTCGATGTCCCGCAGGACGGTGCCGTGATCGGGGGCCTGTTCCGAGCCGCTCGGCAGTGCCGCACTGGCGCTCGCCCTCGGTGTATTCTTCGGCTTCGCGAGCGGAGCCGGCGGCTCGAGCGGGTCACCGTCGCTCGCCTCGAAGTCATCGAGCAGCCCGCTGCGGCGTCGCTCTGGGGGTTTCGCCCCGGGCAGACGCAAGCCTTCCATGTTTCCCTGCACGATGTGCCGAGGCAGGTCGAGCACGTCTTTCACTCGGCCTGGATCGACCCCTTTCAGCAGGACCCCGGTCGCAGTGTGTTCACCGTGGGTGATCATCATTGGGCTGATGACGAAGGGCGCGATGCCAATCACGCCCGGCACGCCCTTCATCTGTTCCATCAGCTTGCGGTACTCGCGGAAGTCGCTGGAATATTTGAGGATGAGGACGTGCGCGTTTACCCCCAGCACCTTCTCTCGAAACTGGGCGCGAAATCCTCCCGTCACGCTGATGACGGTCGCCAACGCGCCGACACCCAACGCCACGCCGAGCACCGCGAACATCGTTCCAACCGAAACGAACGCGCGCTTCTTCGATCTCATGTAGCGGAGCGCGAGTTCGAGCGGAAATCCCATCCGGCCCGCCATTTAGCAGACGGGGCCCAAACACGACACCCGAACTGTCCTCCCCCAACCGACCCAACGGCCAACCCACCCCGAGCCCGTGTCCAAACTCCCGCGCACCGACCCAGGAATAGGCGCCCAATCCTGGGTCGGGCCTCCCAATCCTGGGTCGGGCCTCCCAATCCTGGGTCGGGCCTCCCAATCCTGGGTCGGGTCGCCCAAATCCTGGGTCGGGCCGCCCAATCCTCGGTCGGGTTGCCCAATCCTGGGTCGGGTCGCCCAATCCTGGGTCGGGTCGGCGCGGGGTCGGCGCGGCGTGCGAATTGCATTGGGTGGGAGTACGGCTGAGGCGGATTGAACCTCTGAGCAGGTGTGGCGTGCACCGAGGGCCCGGATGAGGCCCGCTCATCGGGCGAGTGAAGCCGTTGCCTGAGGAATATGTGGTTAAGTCACTAGACTCAATGAACACTAGCGACGTCCCTACTTAGTGAGCTTTTCGCGATGACCGAGCCGAACAACAAGCGTCCCCCGCCGCCCCGACCGCGACCGCCGGTCGTCAGAGTCGGCGATCCGTCGAGCAAGGACGAGCAGGCGCTCGAGGTGACGCGCGCGCCGACGGCGGACGACCTCGTGGGTCTCAAAGTCGTCACGATTGCGCCAGGCAGCGTCTCTTACTCGGATGCGGAGGTCACGAGCAGCCAGGTCGCACGCCTGCGTCAGGATCCGTACCTGGGCTCGACGATCGACGGGCGCTACAAAGTCGAGGCCCTGCTCGGCGAAGGCGGCATGGGCGTGGTGTATCGCTGCGTTCACACCATCATCGGCAAAAAGGTCGCGATGAAAGTGCTGCGCGCCGATCTGGCGCGCGACGCGGAGGTCACCGAGCGGTTCTTGAACGAGGCCAAGGCCGCCTCTTCGATCGGCAACGCGCACATCATCGACATTAGCGATTTCGGGCAGTTCCCCGACGGCGCTGCTTACTTCGTGATGGAGTATCTGAATGGGCAGCCGATGTCCAAGCTGGTCGAGGGCGCGCAACCCTTGCCGGTCCAGCGCATCCTGCACCTGGCTCGACAAATCGCCGAGGGCCTGTCGGCCGCGCACGCCGCGAACATCGTTCATCGCGATCTGAAGCCGGACAACATCTTCTTGGTCGATCGCGGCGGCCAGCGTGATTTCGTGAAGATTTTGGACTTTGGCATCGCCAAAGTCTCGTCCTCTGCGGAAGGCTCGAAGCTCACGCGCGCGGGCGCGGTGTTCGGCACGCCGCATTACATGTCGCCCGAGCAAGCCGCAGGGCAGCCCGTCGATCATCGCGGTGACATCTATTCCTTCGGGGTGATTTTGTACGAGCTGGCGAGCGGTCGCTTGCCGTTCGATGCCGACAACTTCATGGGCATCTTGACGCAGCACATGTACAAAGCGCCGGTGCCGATCCGGGCGCTCGTGCCGGTGCCGCAAGACGTACCGCCGGGACTCGAGGCGATCATCCTCAAATGTCTGTCGAAGCGCCCGGAGCATCGCTATCAATCGATGCACGAGCTGATCCTCGAGTTCGACAGAATGAACGCGGGCGCCGTGCCGGACGCCGTGCCGGAAATGATGGCGCGCTCCGGCGGCTTCAACGTGCCGGTCGACTATTTCATGAAGGGGCAAATGCCGCAGCCCGTGCCGGCAACCCCGTCGCAGCCTCCGCGAGCGCGGCGCAGCCGCTTGCCACTCTATGCGGGCATCGCGGGGGTGCTCGCAGCGATCTGCATCGTGGTCGCCATCTTCGCCAAGAGCCAGAGCAGCTCCGCGTTGCAAACCCCGCAAACCACCGTCGACGCAGAAGGCAAGCCGAGCAAGGCGGTGGACTCGAACGCCGCGACCGTGCCTGCCTCGGCCACCACCGCCGCGCCATCGACCACCAAGCAGGTGCTGCTCGCCGCCGTGCCGATCGACGCGCATGTGTTCCGCAATGCGGAAGACTTGGGGCAAAGCCCGGTGATGATCGCCGTCGAGGACGGTCAATCCGTGGAACTCGAGATCAAGCGTGACGGCTACAAGCCCGACAAGATCACGCTCGATGGCAGCAAGACGCGCGAAGTCGTGAAGCTCGACAAGCTCGCGCGGGCGGGGACGGTGTATCACGCTCCTCCGATTGCCAAGCAGGCCGAGGCGACGACGGTCACGAAGAAGCCCAAGGCCGCGATCGGCGGCAGCGACATCGTCGATCCCTGGCACAAGTAGCGGACGCGCGAGGGCATCGTCGCGCAGCCCTCGCCGCCGACCTCGTGCTACATGAGTCGGCGTGTCCGATACGCAGCGCCTCAATCGCAACATCCCTGCCGAAGTCCGAGAACTGTGCACTCGCCTGCGTGAGAGCGGCTTCCGCTCCTGGATCGTCGGCGGCTGCGTGCGTGACGAGCTCCTGTCACAGCTCGACGGCAGGACCGAAGCCGACGTCCGCGGCGATTGGGACATCGCGACTTCGGCGCGCCCCGAGCAAGTTCAGAAGCTGTTTCGCCGCGTGATTCCGACCGGCATTCAGCACGGCACCGTGACCGTGATGATGAAGCACGCGGGCTACGAGGTGACCACGCTGCGCGGTGAAACCGAGTACAGCGACGGACGCCGCCCGGACTCGGTGTACTTCGTCGACGACATCAAAGACGATTTGGCGCGGCGTGATTTCACGATCAACGCCATCGCCTACGATCCGCTGGAAGATCGTTTGATCGATCCGTTCGGCGGTAGCGTCGATCTGCGCGCGCGCGTGTTGCGCGCGGTCGGCGATCCGGCGCTGCGCTTCGCGGAGGATGGCCTGCGCGTGCTGCGCGCAGCGCGCTTCGTGGCTACGCTCGAGGTCACGCTCGACCCGAAGACGGCCAGCGCGATCGAACCCTCGCTCGGCAGCTACCGCAAAGTGAGCGCTGAGCGCGTGCGCGATGAATGGCTCAAAACGACCAAGGCGAAGCAACCGAGCCGCGCGTTCGAAGTCATGAAAGACCACGGGCTGCTGGCCATCAGCGCGCCGGAGCTGCTCGAGTCCGTGGGCTGCGAACAAAATCGCCATCACGCATTCGACGTTTGGGGCCACGCGATGCGCTGCCTCGACAATTGTCCCAATCACCCCATCTTGCGACTCGCCGGCTTGTTGCACGACGTCGGCAAGCCGCGTTCACGCGCATTCAGCGACAAAACCGAGGACTACACGTTCTACGAGCACGAGCGCATCGGCGCAGAAATGGCCGATCCCATGCTCGAACGGTTGCGCTTCTCCAATGACGAACGCGCGCGCATCGTCGCGCTCGTTCGTCACCACCTGATTTGCTACGACGGAACCTGGAGTGACGCAGCCGTGCGTCGCTGGATTCGCCGCGTCTCGCCCGAACTGGTCGACGACCTCTACGCGCTGAGCGAAGCCGACGTGCAAGCCAAAGGTCGCGACGCGTCGGCAGAGCTCGAACACATCACGCAGCTCAAAGCGCACGTAGCCAAAGTCATCCAGCAAGGCGCGGCCTTCAGCGTCAAAGATCTCGCGCTCGATGGCGGCACCCTGATCAAAGAATTGGGCATCAAGCCCGGCCCCGACATTGGCCGCATCCTGCGCACGTTGCTCGAAGAGGTCGTCGAAGATCCGACGCTCAACCACCGCGAAACGCTGCTCGCCCGCGCCCGCGAGCTCCTCGCGCGCTGACCCGCGCCCGCGCGCGATGGTGCGCAAATCGAGGACGAACGAGCTCGTTCCCAGGGGTGCCCCCCGTCGTGACCGGCGCCATACGACCGGTCGTGCTCGCTTCGCTGCGCGCGCCCGGGCCCCCGGCAAGCGTCGCCTCCGGCGCCGCGGGGGGCCATAAACCCGTGCCTGCGCTGTTCGCCTGCTCCCGCCCCTCACGACACTAGCTAGCGCGAGCGCAGCGCTGGCCCTAGCCTGCGTCGGGTATGACGAATTCGCCGGCAGCCACGGACGAAGCGCGCGAGCGCTTGAAGCTGGTCGTGACCAGCTATCACCGCCTCACCGGGCGCCACTTGGTCGACGCGAACGATCCCGATCCGTGGCGCGCGTGTTGGAGCGCGCCGCGCGTGATCGTCGCGCATGGGACCGAAGCCGACCCGGTATTTTTCTACGGCAACCGCTTGGCGTTGCAGCTGTTCGAGCTGGACTTTGCGGCATTCACCCAGCTTTTGTCGCGCTACTCAGCGGAGCCGATGCTGCGTGAGGAGCGAGACACGCTGCTCGCCCGCGTGCGCGAACGCGGTTTCATCGACGACTACGCGGGGGTGCGCATTTCGGCGACGGGGCAGCGTTTTCGCATCGAGCAGGCGACCGTGTGGAACGTGCTCGATGAACGCGGAGTACGGCGCGGTCAGGCGGCCACGTTCGATCGCTGGCTGCCGCTGTCTGAACAGCCGTCGGGCAAGAGCGGGTAGCAACCGGTTTTCGTCTGACGGTCGTTCCTGTCCCACGAACGCGAGCGGCGTCGAGCTGCGCCGACCGCGGTTTGCGACAACGCCTCCGGCGCGCATGCCTGCTGCGTCGCTCCGTCTCGTCCGGAACTGTGCCTTGTCCAGCACTCATGGTCGGACGACATTTGCGGACAAGAGCGAGAAGTGCGCGAGCGCGCTTTTCTCGTCAGTCGCGACGCGACGCCGAAGGCTGGGACGGTTTTGACGTAGCGCGTGACCATCAACCCCAAACTCTCACTCGCATCGACTCGCCGACCGAGGCGACCACTCGAATCGACTGCGGGGCGTGAAATTTCTCGCCGGGGCGTGTGGACGTGCGCTTTAGCGACGAGACGCCGCGGTGGACGAGCCACGACTTTTGGTCGATAACCAACGTCGAGCTCGATGAAGCGCGGGATCTGGGCGTGTCTTTTGGTCTGCAGCTCGGCTTTCGCGCAAGAGAGCGTTCATCTTCGATACGTCGCGCCCCCCGAATGCCCGAGTGAACGACAGTTTCAAGAGCTGGTTCGTGCCCGCTTACTCGGCGATCCTCGGGCCAATGAAGCCGCCTTGAGCGAGAGCGGCAGCGCAGTGAACGTGGAGGTTCGGCTCGATCCGGCTCACCAGCGAGGCACGTTGTTGCTCCAAGAGCCCAACCTTGCACCGGTCGAACGAGTCGTCGCGGGGGAGACGTGCGAAGAGCTGGTTTCTGGCTTGGCATTGATCACCGCGCTCGCCTTTGGTGCAGGCCGCGAATCCTCGCCGTTGACAGAACCTTCACGGACGACGGAACCGAGAGCGGTGGTTGCTCCGGCCGCCTCTGCATCTGCGAGCTCGCAAGCCGCGCCCCGTTCAGCCCCTGCACCCCCAACACCGAGTGTACGCGCGCACAGCGATGCGAGCACGCCGATCACGAACTCGACCCCGCTCGCCATCGAACTCGGCGCAGGCGGGTGGACGACTAGTTGGTGGGACCCCAGCGGGATGTGGGGCGCCGATCTTTTCGTCGGCGTGGCGCCCAAAGATCGCCGAACGTGGTCGGTCCGTGCCGCGGGCCTGTACGGGTTCGGCTCGTCGCGCGCGGGCGATCGCGAGGCTGACTTCAGATTCTTCGGCGGCCGCGTGGAGGGTTGCGCGTTCTCGCGAAGTTTCTATCGGGGACGGCTCGTCATCGAACCTTGTCTCGCGTTGGAGCTGGGCGCACTGCGCGGGAGCGGGCAGGATGCTTCGGCTCTGCTCGAAGGGGCATCGGACACGGCGTTCGCTGCGACGGCTGCCTTCACTGGTCGATTCCGGTTCCGCATCGTGAAAGGGATCTTCAGCGAATTTCAGGCGTACCTGGGTGTGCCCTTGGTGCACCACGAATTCGTGTTCGAAGAGCCGCGAGAGCAGATTTTTCGAATCCCGTCTTTTGGTACCTCGGCCAGACTCGGGCTGGGCGTGCAGTTTCTGTGATCTCCAGCCGCGTCTCGCTGGATTCATCTGAGAGGCTTGATCCCGAGTGATACGGCAACCTGCGCTTCGATTGGTCCAACCCGAGGAGGAAGGAGCCGTGAGCAAACCTGCGGACGCCGCGCAGGTGCTCGTTCGCAGCCATTTCGAGGGCATTTGGCGCCTGCTCAGGCGGTTGGGACTGCCGCGTGCCGACGCCGATGACGCAGCACAGCAGGTGTTCATCCTTGCCTGCACGCGCATGGCGGCAATTCAGCCAGGCAGCGAGCGCGCGTTTCTTTATGGGTGCGCGCTGAAGATCGCCGCAAAGTGGCGGGCCTTGCAGAAGAAGCCGGTCCAACCGACCGCTACTGGTGAGCTCGACGGCATCGACGACGACGTTCCCTCGCTCGACGAACTCGTCGATCAGAACCGCGCGCGGGCTCTCCTCGATGTCGTCTTGAAGAGCATGCCGAGCGAGCTACGCACGGTGTTCGTCCTGTTCGAACTCGAAGAGTTCGGCTCGCACGAGATCGCTGCGCTGCTCGGCATCCCGCGCGGCACCGCCGCCTCGCGCCTGCGTCGCGCTCGCGAAGATTTCGCCAAGCGGCTGAGCCGCATCGAGAGCCGGTTCCGTTTCCGAGGCACAGTGGCATGACCGATCCCGAACGTCTGTCGAAGGACACTGGCAACTCGCTCGCAGCGCTCTTGCTGCAAGCGGGCGCGCGAGAAAGGCCGTCGGCAGCAGTGCTGAGTCGCACCACGCGAGCCATCGCCATCACGGCAACGGCTGTTGCAGCTGCTGCCGTGGTGAAGAGCGCGGGAAGTGCCTCGGCCGCAAGCGTGGGCACGACCAGCTCGGCGGGCGCAACACTGGGCGTCGCGGCGGTCGCGAAGTGGCTTGCGATTGGCGCGCTGGGAGGCGCGGTCGCCATGTCATCGCTGCAGGCGCTGACCGTCGAACATGGACCGCAAAGCAAACGGGCAACCCCGGCCGCGAGCACGAATGCGGCCGTGTCGAAGTCCGAGAAGCGGTCGACGAAAGCCGCGCCGGGAGTCTCAGAGCCCATCGCTTCCGCCGAGCCAAGCCTGCCTGATCGAGCAACCTTGGTCGAAGCGCCCAAAGCGCGCAGCGCCGAGCCCGTGACCATCGAGCCCACGAAGCCCGCCGTCCCCGAGCGCGCGGAGAGCGCGTTGCTAGCCGCTGAAGTGCATCTCGTCGAGCAGGGGCGCGCCGCGGTGCAGCGCGCTGCTTTCGCCGAAGCGATCGCGCAACTCGAACCCTATGAGCGGCTTTTTCCGCGTCGGCAATTGCTGACGGAGGTCTTATTTTTGCGGATGGAATCGTTCAACAGGCTCGGGAACGTCGAACGCGCGCGGGCACTAGCCACACAGCTCCTCACGCTGGGCGTGGTGGGTCGGCAGGCAGCGCAGGCGCGAGAAGTACTCGGGCCGTAGCGCCCTGCGAGGCGCGGTCGATTTCTCGATCTCGCCGCAGCCCCGGTCGGATTATTCGAGACCCACGAGCCACCCATGACTCAACGCCCGATGCTCCTCTTGTTTGCGACTTCCCTGCTCTTCGCATGCGGCAAGGTCTCGACGCTCGGCCACGGCAGGGATTCGTCGAACCAAAGCGCACAAGGCGGCACTGGCGGCGGACAGACCACCCCGGCTGGCGGAGCGGCAGGAGTTACCATGCTCGGCATCGCAGGCGGCGCCACGCCGGTCGGCGGTGCTGGCAGCGGCAGCGCTGACAGCGGCGGGGTTGCCGGCATGGGCGGCGGCCCAGCCAGGGATCCCGAGTGCGTTTCGGCCGTCAAAGTCGAGGGCAACCTCCAAGTCAGTGCGCCGAGCAATACCGCGCTGCTCGTGGGCGAGGTCACCGGTGACGTCAAGATTGACGCTGAGACGTCGGATCTGCCGCAGCTCCGTTGCTTGGAAACGGTCGGCAACGATCTCGACGTGCACATCGCCAACGGAGACTTGAGCGTGCTCGGCCGCTTGCGCGCGGTCCACATCAACTTGACGATCCACGGCAACCACGACATCCGCGACTTGTCGTCTTTGAGCTCACTGAGCTCGGTCGGTACCGCGCTGACGATCGAGGACAATGACGCTTTGGTCGACCTCAGCGGGCTCGAAAATCTCGACAACGTGTTCGAGCTGAACATCCGCAACAACCCGAAGCTCGAGAACCTGAACGCACTTTCGAAGCTGGCTTTGCGCGGCGGAGATATAGAAATTGCCGGAAACCAAGCGCTCGTCGACGTGACCGGCCTGCGGCGGATCGCCAGAGTCAAGAAGCTCACGATCGGTGAGAACCCGTTGCTGCCCAACTTGGCGGGGCTCGACGGGGTGAGCGACGTTTCCGATGTCAGCATCATCGCCAACGACGCGCTGATCAACCTCGATGGGCTCTTGGGCGTGAAGTCGGTGCATGACCTGGAAGTTCGAGACAATCAGGCGCTGTCCGATCTGGCGGGACTTTCCAACTTGGCAACGGCCAGGAGCATCAGGTTGAGCAACAACGTCGCGCTGACGAACATCGACGCGCTGCGCACATCACTCACGTCACTCGACTACTTCGAACTAACGGGCTCACCGAAGGTCACGAACGTAGAGGGATTGGGCAACCTCGCCAGTATCGGCGGTTTCTACCTCGACACGAGCGGCGTGACGACGTTGAGTGGCTTCAGAAACCTCCGTCAGATCGGTGACTTCACCATCGGTGACATCAAGATCAAAGATCTGACGGGGCTCGACCGAGCGAAGTTCACCGGTGAGAGCGGATACATCAACATCTTTTCGGCGAACGAGCTGGAGAGCCTTCGCGGGCTTTCGACGGACTTTGGCGAGCTGGGCGCCGTAACGATCAGCGGGAACGCGAAGCTGCGCGACTTTTCGGAGTTCACGGCTGCAGTGAGCTCGATCGGCCTGCTGTCGATCAGCTCGAACCCGAAGCTCGAGAGTCTGACTGGGCTCGAGAACTTGGAAAGGCTCGGTGGATTCGTGCTCACCGACTCCGTGCTGACGAGCCTAGCGCCGCTCGATGGCTTGCAGAGCATCAGTGACGACGCAGACATCGAGCGAAACCCGAACCTTTCGAACTGTGAGATTCAGGCGTTCGTCGAGCGCACCGGAGCTGCCACCAGTACGCTCATGGCCAACGGCCCGTGTAACTAGCGGGAGCGGCGGCGCACGACCGAGGGCTCAACGCGGGCGAGCCTTGCCGCAGCTCGCCCCCAGCGCAAAACCACTCGGCGGGGACTTTTTCAGTCGTTGTTCCGTGGGCGCATCGAAGCGACCGCTTTCGGTGATGGCATCGTCTTTGTGATTTCGGTTCCAGAGCTTTTGGAACGCGAGCACGTCCGTCGCGACGCGCGTCGGCGACGCAGACTTGTAGTCGAAGTGCACGCGATCGGACGCGCCGAGCCACTTGAATTCTTGCGCCTCGAGCAAGGGTCGCCAGCTCCCCGCCTCTTTGATGTCGAGCGCAGTTCCGATCTCGTGGTTGCTCTCGCCGGGGCGCGTCGCCATTTGTACGCCGCAAATCTTGCTCAGCGACCAATGCGAAACGAGGTATTGCTGTGCCACCGTGCGGAGCGCACTATTGATGGTCATGGTCTGGCTCTTCTTGGAGTCGAGCGCACGGAGCAGGTGGTCGCGCGCGCCAAGCTCCAGGTACGGGTACACGTTGGGCGCCATGATCAAGTTCGGGCGCTTGGGCAGCGGCACGAATTCGTTCGGCTTCATGCACCGAGCTTGCTCGATGATCTGACGACTGAGCCCGTCCACACTCTCCGTCGAACAGCTACCCATCGCCGCATCTTGTACGGTCGAAAAATGCTTCGGCGGCGTCGGTTTCGACGGAGCGGGCTCCTCGTCGCCTGTGTCGTCCTCGAAGCCCGGTGGTAGTGCCGCCCCAGCTGATGGCTCCGCGCTCGACACCTCGGGCACCGTTTGATTGGGTTGCTCGAGGGAGTGACCCGCATCAGCGCTGGCCTCGGCAAGCTCTGCGGCATCGTCGTCCGCTTCGCCTGGAAACTGGGTCGGCGCTGAAGCCGGTGCCGGCCGCGCGCTAATCGCCCCGAGCTGCGGTTGTCCGCGTCCCTGCCCGCCCCACACGATAAAATAGACGCTCGCGCCGATAACCGCCAACGGCGCAACAAACGCCACGCCCATCAGCAATCTCTGCCGCCCTCCCGCCCTCTTCCGTCGCCCCCAATCCTGGGTCGGCTGCGGCAGCGGCGGCACCCAATCCTGGGTCGGCTCGGGCACCCAATCCTGGGTCGGTTCCGGCTGGGTCGGTTCCGGCTGGGCCGGTTCCGGCGAAGTCCGCTGGGCGCTATCCTGGGTCGGGACGAGGGCGACGGGGGCGTCGGGGGGGGGCGCGTCGTCCGCCATGGGGATGGGGCGAGTAGCGCGGACGACACAGAGGGGCAACAGGGGTTTGCGGCAGAAGCAGAACAGGCTGAGTCCGAGGGACCCAGCCTGTTCGTGTCGCGCTGCGAGCCCCCGGGGGGCGACTCAGCTCAGGTGCCCGCGGGCTTCGGCGCGCCGAAGATGCTCGCGGGGCGGCGCTTCTCCACCTTGTCTTTGCGCTTGTCGGCGTACGAGGGAATGACCACCCGCTGCCGTGACGGCAATTCGCGGCCGTCGAGGGCGGCGCTAATTTCCTCGGCATCGAGCGTTTCACGCTCGAGCAAAGAGTGGGCGAGACGCTCGAGTTTGTCGCGATTCTCAATCACGACCTTCTTGGCCACGGCGTACTGCTCTTCGACGATGCGGCGCACCTCTTCGTCGATCTCGCGCGCGGTGTCTTCCGAGTAGTCCTCGCGGCGAGAGGTCATCTCACGGCCGAGGAACACGTTCTCCTCGTTCTCGCCGTAGGCGACCGGACCGAGCTTGCTCGTCATGCCCAGCTCGCACACCATGGCGCGAGCAAGCCGCGTGGCGCGCTTGATATCGTCGGAGGCACCCGTGGTGATTTCGCCGAAGATGACCTCTTCCGCGACGCGGCCGCCGAGAGCCATGGCGATGCGCGCCAAGGTTTGCCCCTTGGTCATCAAGTGACGGTCTTCGACGGGGAGGAACATGGTCACGCCCAAGGCTGCGCCGCGGGGAATGATCGAGACTTTGTGCACCGCGTCGTTACCGGCCACGAGCTTGCCAACGATGGTGTGACCGGATTCGTGCCACGCCGCCGTGCGACGCTCCTCGGCGCTCATCACCATCGAGCGACGCTCGGTGCCCATCAAGACTTTATCCTTGGCGAGCTCGAAGTCCTCCATCGTGACGGCTTCTTTGTCCTGACGCGCCGCCAAGAGTGCAGCTTCGTTGACTAGGTTCTCCAAGTCGGCACCGACGAAGCCGGGCGTGCCCGCTGCAATGATACCCAGTTGGACGTCACCGGAGAGTGGCACTTTCTTGGTGTGAACGGCCAGGATGCCTTCCCGGCCTCGGATGTCCGGGCGGGGCACGGTGATACGGCGGTCGAAACGACCGGGGCGCAGGATCGCAGGATCGAGCACGTCCGGACGATTGGTCGCGGCGATGATGATCACCCCCTCGTTGGACTCGAAGCCGTCCATCTCGACGAGGAGTTGGTTCAACGTCTGCTCGCGCTCGTCGTGACCACCGCCGAGGCCCGCACCACGATGGCGACCGACGGCGTCGATTTCGTCGATGAAGATGATGCAGGGCGCGTGCTTCTTGCCCTGCTCGAACAAGTCGCGCACGCGGCTGGCGCCGACGCCGACGAACATTTCCACGAAATCAGAGCCGGAAATGCTGAAGAATGGCACGCCCGCTTCACCCGCGATCGCGCGGGCCAGCAACGTCTTACCGGTGCCCGGCGGCCCCATCATCAGCACGCCCTTGGGGATGCGCCCACCGAGCCGCTGAAACTTCTTGGGGTCCTTGAGGAAGGCGATGATCTCTTCGACCTCGTCTTTCGCCTCGTCGATACCAGCAACATCGGCGAAGGTGATCTTGTTCTGCGACTCGCTCAACAAGCGCGCGCGGCTCTTACCGAAGCTCATCGCCTTGCCACCGCCTGCCTGCAGCTGACGCATGAACAGGTAGAACATGACGATCACGAACACCATCGGCAGAACGATGGTGAGCACTGGCGTCAGGAACGGGCTGCCCTCGTCCTTCTGGTAGGTGACCTTCACGCCGTGCGCGAGCAGGTCTTGGGCGTTGTCTTCGGCAGGCCCGACGGTGCGACCGCGCGGCGGGGTGCCCTTCGCGTTCGGGTCTTTGATCTGGAACGTGTACTCACGATCCTTGATGTCGACCTCTTCGATATGCTTCGCGTCACGCGGGGCCTTGGCGAGCGCAATGAATTCACTGTACGGGATGTCCGGGCTCCTCGGATTCTCGGGATTCAGGAATTGCCAAATCGCGAGAAAGGCGACGATCAGGACGACCCACAGGAGCAGGGTCTTGTGCGGTTGTTTCACTTAAAAACCTCGGAGACTCGTGCCTAAGACTTC
>Ga0164308_10000619_pt1 | contig 19237 bp, 17 predicted proteins | sample Whisoiple_246_MG_FD_109983 | JGI IMG/M metagenome (GOLD analysis project Ga0164308, IMG submission 109983) | Soil microbial communities amended with fresh organic matter from upstate New York, USA - Whitman soil sample_246_MG | ecosystem: Environmental > Terrestrial > Soil > Unclassified >...
ACCGCCGATTGCCTGACCTACAGCGCTGCCTGACCTACAGCGCCGCCTGACCTACAGCGCCGCCTGACCTACAGCGCTGCCTGAGCGCACCCGAACAGCACCAAGGCCGCTGGGCCGGACCCTGATCTGGGGTCCTGCGCAGCGGCCTTGTGCGTTCGGGGCCTTGTGCGTTCGGGGCGAGCGGGTGCTCCCTGGCCGGCCGGGTCAGGCCGGCGCTGAGGAACCGCCGGGTGGGGCCGCCGAAGCGACCAGTTCCGGGGAGTCCTTCTTCTTGCCGAAACGCTTCGGCCTGTTCGGATCCTTGACCTTGAACACCGGCTCGTCACCGAGGAAGAGCTGCAGCCACCTGGCGTCCGGGTCGACGTCCACCAACAGCGCCTTGACCAGCAGGCTCGCCGGGATCGCCAGGATTGCTCCCAGCGGGCCGAGCAGGTAGGCCCAGATGATCAACGACAGGAAGCTCATCGTGGTGGTCAAGCCCACCGCGTCGCCGACGAACTTGGGCTGCAGGACCGACTGGATGATGAAGTTGAGCACGCAGTAGACGACGATCACCGAGATCGCCAGGCTCGGACCGCCGACCAACAGGCCGAGCAGGGCCGGCGGCACCAGGCCGATGATGAAACCGATGTTGGGCACGTAGTTCGTGACGAACGCCAACAGGGCCCAGAGCCCTGCCGCCGGGATCCCGAGAATGATCAAGGCCGCGCCGTCCAGCACGGCGACGATGCCGCCGAAAATGGTGGCGACCGCGAAGTACTTGCGGGTTCCGGCGGCGAAGGTGCCGAGTGCGGACAGGGCCGGTTCGCGTCCTGGGCGGTGCTTGACCATCCGCTCGCTGAACGCGCCGCCGTCGACAGCCAGAAAGATCAGCAGCGTGATGATGAACAGCAGCGAGGTGAACACGCTCGCCACGCTGGAGAGCAACGCCGCGGCGAACGCCACGATCGAACTCCGGTCGATGCTCTTGAACATGTTCTGGATGTCGGCCTGGGTGATGCCCATGCCCGCCAGCCAGGACTTCAGCCCACTGAGCTCGGACTGCAGCTGATCGGCGTACTGCGGCATCAGACTGACGAACTGAGCCACCCCGATCACCGCTGCGACGACCAACCCGATCACGATCGCGTAGACGCCGATGACCACCACCAACGTCGCCAACCAGCGCGGTGCACCGCGACGAATCATCATGCCGCGCAACGGATCTACCGTGATGGTGAGGACGAGCGCCAGGAAGATCGGGCCGATGATGTCGGGGATCGCGTGGATGCCGCCGGCGACGACCACTCCGGCGGCGAGCCCGAGGATGATGATCAGACCCCGGGGCAGGCTGAACGTACTGTGCGGTGCAGCCTGAGTTGTCGCCGCCTCCGGAGTCACTGCTGGTGGGGCGATGCCAGGGAAGACCACCGAGGAATCGGCACTCTCCGGGGATGCGGGTGTGTCCGTCATGATTCCTGTCCGTTCTTCTCAGCCACTGGTGTCTTCCAGGCTCGGTCGCAACGGCGAGAGACGTTCCGACCCTCCCTGCGGCCGCCGTCGAGTGACATCATCCTGGACGGATGTAGCGCCGGTGAAAGCCACGCCGGAAACTTAGGCCACACTGGTCCCAAAGCGACCATTTCGGAGGACGGCGATATGGCGGACAATATTCCACCGGGTTCCACCGACGCCGAACCGCCGGTGGCGCAGACCGCACCACTCGCCACCAGTCCCGGCGTCGTCGATGACGCCGGCGACCCCGATCAGGCCACCGCGCCGGTGGCGGTCGCGGCGCCGTCGGGTGGCTCCAGCTGGTGGCAGACCGTCGATCGAGGTCCGCAGGCCAAACCCTGGCGGGTGTTGTCGATCGTCCTGCTCGTCCTGGGTTGCGTGCTCGCGCCCATCGGCGTGACCGCGGGTTGGGCGAAGAATCTGGTCGTCGACCAGCAGGCATACCTGGATGCGGTCGATCCGCTGATCACCGATCCGGCGATCGTCAATGCCGCAGAGGCCCGCCTGGTCGCCGGGATCGACGATGCGATCACCAAGCTGAACATCGCCGACAAGATCGGCACCGAACTGGAATCGCTCGGACTGCCGCCGAAGCTGGCCACGTTGGCCACCACGTATTTGGCGACGTTCCGCACCGACATCACCAATGCGATCACGAACATGGTCGACGAACTGGTCACCAGTCCAAAGGTGGCCACCGTCTGGCACTCCGCGAATGCCACCCTGCACACCAAGTTCGTACAGATCATGCGGGGCGACAGCCCTGGGAAGTTGCACAGTCTCAACGTCGATCTCAGTGCGGCGGTCACCCAGGTCAAGGAAAAACTGGAGACCTCCGGCGTCAGCTGGGCGGCCCAGATACCCGACGTCCCGGTGGTCATCGACATCGCCGGAAACGCCAATGTGCAGCGGGTGGCCGGTTACTACAACCTGCTGGACACGCTCGGCAGTTGGTTGCCGATCATCGCCGCGCTGCTCCTGCTGCTGTCGATCCTGATCGCGCCGAGCCGGCTCGGCGGATTGGCCAAGGCGGCCGGCTGGCTGGCGGTGTCGATGGTCGTGCTCATCGTGCTGCTGGTCATCGGGCGAAACTGGTTGATTTCCAAGGCGCCCCTGCAGCCGGAGGTGACCCAGGCGTTCGTCCGGCAGCTCACGGTGAATCTGCAGTCCACGATCCGACTGATCTTGATCAGCGGCGCCGTGATCGCCGTTGTCGCCTGGCTGTTCGGGCGATCCCGCAGCGCCGTCAGCCTGCGGTCCGAGGTGCAATCGGCGATGGGCAGCATCCGGGATTCGCGCTGGCACATCGTGATTCGGGCGCTCGGTGCGGTGGTTGCACTGATCCTGGTGCTGGTGCTGATCAGCTGGGACAACCCAGGGGTGCTCTGGGCAGTGGTACTGGCACTGCTGGCCGGGCTGGCGGCAGTGGTGGCGATCAGCCCGCAGCCGGGCAACGCCCCACCCCCCGACGAGGCACAGCCGCAGCCAGAGCCGTTGGAGCAGGCCGTCTCCCACTCCTAGCCTTTCGGTCGTCAGCTGACCGAGAAGTTCGCCATCATGGCCATGTCCTCGTGTTCGAGGTTGTGGCAGTGGAAGACGTACCGCCCGGGATACCCGTCGAACCGGGTGATGATCTCGGCGGTCTGGCCGGGGATCAGGTCGATGGTGTCCTTCCAGCCGGCATCGCTCGAACCGGGCCTGCCGCCGCCGCGGGCGAGTACCTGGAACGGCGCGAGGTGCAGGTGCACCGGATGATGCAGATCGGTCATCAGTTGCCAGATCTCGACGTCGCCCAACCGCGGCGTCGCGAGATCGACGGCCGGATCGAACATCTGCCCGTTGATCATCCACATCAGGCTGCCGACGCCTGGATCCTGATCATGGGTGGCGTGGCCGCCTGGTCCGGCCGACGTGTCAGGTGGCGAACCGCGGCGCAACTGGAAGGCGAAGGTGCGCACGGTGCTTGCCTGCGACCTGGTCAGTGGTTCCAGCTCCGAGAGAACGGGCGGAATCGTGGTGTCGTCCGTAGCGGCCCGGACGATGCGGAATCGCAGGACGACAGCGGTTGTCCCGGAGCCGAGTCGGTTGGTCAGCGTCACCGTCGATCCGATCGGGTAGGCACCGAAATCCACCACCACCTCAGCCCGCTCGGCCGATGCCAGGGTGATCGAGTCCCGCGCCAGCGGCGCTGCCAGCAGGCCTCCGTCACCGGCGATCTGGACGAACGGACTCCCGCTCGGCGGCGGCGGATCGAGGGCAAAGTCGAACCGGCGGGCGTTCGAGGCATTGAGCAGCCGGAGCCGGTACCGGACACCGTCCACCTCGTGTTGCGGCCACGGCACTCCGTTCACCAGCACGACGTCGCCGAGAACCCCTCCCATGTAGGCCGTCTGCACGCCGGGGCTGGACTGGTCAGGGGAGAGCGCCGGGTAGCGCAGCGATCCGTCTGCGGCGAACGAGCGGTCGCAGACCAGCAGCGGGAGATCGCGGTCGCCGCGGGGTAGCGGGAGTGCGTCGTCCTCGTCATCACTGACCAGGAAGAACCCGGCCAGCCCGCGATACACGTTGGGGCCGGTGAAGTCCATCGTGTGGTCGTGGTACCACAGGGTGGATGCCCGTTGCTGCAACGGATATCGATACTCCCGCCGACCGATGGTCGGGTTGCCCGTGTGTCGGGCGGTCCAGTCGGCCTTCGCGGCGGCGGGCAGGATCAGGTCGGTCGGATAGCCGTCGGACGCCGCCGGCGTCCGACCACCGTGCAGATGCACCACGGTCGGCACCGGCAGTTCGTTGACGACGTCGACGGTGACGCCCCGTCCCGACCTGGCGCGGATCGTCGGACCGGGAAAAGATCCGTCGTAACCCCAGATCTCGGTCTGCAGGCCGGGAATGATCTCGGTGTTCGCGACGCGGGTAGTGATCCGGTAGCCGTCGGTCCCGATCGAGGGTTCGGCGATCGGCGGCAGCACCAGCGGTCGGGAGAACGGCTGCGGCAGTTCCACTTCGCTGCGCAGCATCGTCCCGGTGGACGTACTCGGACCGAGCGACAGCAGACCGAGAGACGAGGTCGCGGCGACCAGGGCAGCTCCACCGGTGATCCCGAAGAACTCGCGGCGCCCGAATTTCATGGTGCACCGGTGGCTGGTGGGTCGGGACGCGACCGCACGGGAAGCCACGCGCGGACGGCCACCCCGAGACCTGCGGCGGCCAGCGCAACTCCGAGCGGAACGTGCACGCCGAGGTTGCGTTGGTATCCGGCCACGATCTGCACCACGGCGCCGACGACCATGGCCGCCGTCGCCGCCACCACCCACCCCGGCAGTCCCCCTGGCCGCCAACCCGGTATCGCCGACAGGAACTGCAGGATGGTCATCGCGGCGATCCCGCCACCGAGAGCGGCGTGAGCCTGCAGCTTGGTGAACTCGCCACCGAGGAACAGCCCGATCAACACCGGTTGCGACCACACCATGGCGGCAATCAGCGGCGCCATCACTCGCAATGGCCACCGCCACCGCGGTATCGGCCCGGCCCTGCGGCCTTCCGACGCCGGGATCGTAGGCCGAGGGGCGGCTGCCCGTTGCACCGTCATGTGGGCTCCTGATCACGTCGGCGAGCGGGATGCAACCGTCCGGTTGTGCCCGTCTTTCGCCGATGACGCTAGGAATTCGGCGCGCTGCCGTCGTCCGTCGACCGATTCGATCTGGCTACGGTGCCGGGCGTAGATGCGGCCGGTGTGCCTACGCGCCAGAACGGATGCCGCGCAAAGCCTTCGTTCGTATGCTGGTCCGGTGGCCGATTTCGAGCGTCCTGGTGCGGCCGAGAACGCTCGCGCTCGGTTGACCCGGCCAGTGCTGACCGACATCGCGCTCGGTGTCGTGGTGGCCATCGCAATAGCCCTGGCGATGACCGCCAAGGTGGAATCGGAGGCCAGGGATCCCGACGCCGTCGCCTATCTCTTCGCGATCGGCCTCGGTGCACTGATGCTCGTCCGAAGGCGCTGGCCGACGGGCGTTCTGGTCGCGACGGTCGCCGCTCTGTTCGCCTATTACCTGATCGGCTACCCGGCGGTCGGCGTTGCCGTCCCGGTCGCCGGCGCGGTCTACTCGGCGGCGGAACAGGGCCGGTTGCGCGCGGCGATCGTGGTGTCGGCAGTGGTTCTGGTGCTGTCCACGCTGTACCGGCTGACCGAGGAACCGGCGTTCCGGTTGCTCGGCTTCGAGGGCGCGCAGAACCTGGTGCTGCTGGTGGCCGTCATCGCCCTCGGCGACAGCGTCCGGTCCCGGGCCGACCTTCGACGGCAGTCGCTCGAGCGGGCCGAGCAGGCACAGCGTGATCATGAGCGATCCGCCCGCGAGCAGGTGGAGCAGGAGCGGTTGCGGATCGCCAGGGAGGTTCATGACGTGCTGGCGCACTCGCTCTCGGCGATCTCCATCCAGAGCGTGGTGGCATTGGAGGCACTGCCCGGCGAACCGGAGAACGCGGCAACTGCGGTGCGCAGCATCCGTCAGGTCAGCTCGTCGGCGCTGGTCGATCTCCGCAGCGCCGTTGGCATCCTGCGGGACCCGGCGACCGGGCCGCCCGCGCCGGTCGGCGGTCTCGCCGAGCTCGACCGGGTAGTGACCACCGCAGCGGAAAGCGGTGTGCAGGTGGCGGTTTCGACGGTCGGGACCCGAGCCGGGATTCCGTTGGTCGTCGACGCGGCGGCATATCGGATCGTGCAGGAGTCGATCACCAACGTGCTGCGGCATTCCGGCGCGGTGCCGGTCACCGTCGAGATCGACTGCCGCCCACGGGAGGTGCGGCTGCGGATCGTCAACCCCGGTGGCGGCGAGCGGGCGCTATCGGCGAGTCGGAGTCGAGGTGATGCAACGGGTTTCGGCATCGCTGGGATGCGAGAGCGGGCCGAGTTGCTGGGCGGGACGCTGCACGCCGGCTCCGCCACCGGCGGCGGGTTCGAGGTGACCGCGGTGCTGCCCTACCCGGGGTCCGTTCGGCCCGGCGGAGCGAGTGCAGCATCGCAGGCCCCCCGACCGGAGCGAGGACAGCAGCTGCGTCCGCTCGCCGAGCAATCGTGATCAGCGTGGTGATCGTCGACGACCAGCACCTGGTCCGGGCCGGCGTGCGGGCGCTGCTCGAGCGGGCGCCGGACATCGAGGTGGTCGGCGAAGGCGTTGACGGCGAATCGGGGATGCGCGCCGTCGTGCAGTTCCGGCCGGACGTGGTGTTGATGGACGTCCGGATGCCCGGCCTCGACGGTGTCACCGCGACCCGACGGATCACCGCCGATCCGAGGTTGTCCGACGTCGCCGTGGTCGTACTGACCACGTTCGATGCCGACGAACACGTCTTCGAGGCCATCCGGTCGGGCGCTCGTGGATTCCTGCTCAAGGACACCGAGCCCGACGATCTGCGTCGCGCCGTGCGGGTGGTGGCGGCCGGCGGATCGCTGCTCTCGCCGACGGTGACCGGCCGGGTGATGCAAGCCGCCGCCGCAGGCACGCCGTCCCGGGATCGCGCCGAGCTGCTGGTTCCGCTGACGCACCGCGAGCGGGAGGTGCTGGCCGAGGTAGGCGCGGGTCTGACGAACGACGAGATCGGCCGCCGTTTGCTGATGAGCGGCGCGACGGCGCGCACCCACGTCAGCCGGGTGATGGCCAAACTCGGCGCGCGCGACCGGGCGCAGCTGGTGGTCATCGCCTACGAGTCCGGACTGCTCACCCCCGGCGCCGACGCGTCCCGCTCGCACCTCTCCTGAACTGCGCCGATCCGGTTCTGATTGGCCGAATCGACGACTGCGCGCCGCACCGGTGACCGGAGCCGCCCGCTCGCGTTCCGCGGGTCGCATTCTTCGGATCGATGCTCCGTCGCCTACGCTGGGGTCGGTCGTCGGGATGACGACCTGGTCGGAGCAGGTGGGAGTTCGTGAGTTCATGAGCGAACCGGATGACACGGCATGGATGGCCGCAACCGGTGCACCCCGACTCGATGACGGGCCCGCCGATGCCGCCTCCCGGCCCACGGTGACCGCGGCTCACGACCTCGGTGATGTCGAACCTGCTGTCGACGGTGCCGCCGATGTGCTGCCGATTCCCGATCCCGACACCGGGCTCTGGTCCGAACCGACGCCGCCGGCACCGGCTCCCAGTCCCGGCGTGGCCGGATCCTCCTCCCCGGCGCTGCGGGCGATGCGCGGACGTGACCCCGAGCCGGCACCGGTCAGCAATCACGGACCGGCAGTTGTGCTGGCGATGTGCAATCAGAAGGGCGGCGTCGGGAAGACCACGTCGACCATCAACCTCGGCGCCGCACTGGCCGAGTACGGCCGGCGGGTGCTGCTGGTCGATCTCGACCCGCAGGGTGCGCTGTCGGCCGGCCTGGGCATCGCTGCCGACCGGCTGGATCACACGATCTACAACCTGATGCTGTCGCCGTCGACACCGATGACCGACGTACTGATGCCCTCCGGCATCGACGGCGTCGATCTGATCCCGGCCAACATCGACCTGTCCGCCGGCGAGGTGCAGCTGATCAACGAGGTGGGCCGCGAGCACACCCTGGCCAGAGCGCTGCGTCCGGTGCTGCACGCCTACGACTACGTGCTGATCGACTGTCAGCCGTCCCTCGGCCTGCTCACGGTGAACGCACTGGCCTGCGCGCACGGCGTGATCATCCCGCTGGCCGCCGAGTACTTCTCGCTGCGCGGGGTGCACCTGCTGGTGGAGACCATCTCGAAGGTGCAGGAGCGGCTGAACCCCGACCTCTCCGTCGAAGGTGTGCTGATCACCATGTACGACGGACGCACCGTGCACGCCAAGGAGGTCGTCGGGATGCTGCACCAGCGGTTCGGCGACACCGTCTTCGACACCGTCATCGGTCGAACCGTCAAGTTCCCGGAGACCACCGTCGCCGGTGAGCCGATCACCTCCTACGCTCCCGCTTCCCCGGCGGCGCAGGCGTACCGGGCGCTGGCTCGGGAAGTGATCGCGCGATGAGCCCGGCCCCGCCGACAACCGGCGCGGGGTCCATCGCGTCGGCATCGGTCGAATCCGACCTCCACGGCACCGCTGCGCCGGACTCGGCGACACTCGACACTGCGCCTCTCGACATTGGGCGTCTCGATGCGGCCCCGCTCGACGCCGCGCCGCCGACCGACGGACGGCGCCCCTTCCACGTCCGGCTGGACAACTTCGACGGGCCGTTCGACCTGCTGCTGCAGTTGATCAACCAACGGCGGATGGACGTCACCGAGGTCGCACTGCACCAGGTCACCGACGATTTCATCGGCCACATCCGGTCGATGGGCAGCAACTGGGACCTGGACCAGGTCACCGAGTTCCTGGTCATCGCGGCCACCCTGTTGGACCTCAAGGCCGCCCGTCTGCTGCCCGACGCCACCGCCGACACCGGCATGGACGACGACATGTTCCAGGCCAGGGACCTGCTGTTCGCCAGGTTGCTGGCCTACCGCGCCTACCAGCAGGTCGCCGCGCTGTTCGCCGAGCTCGAGGCCGGTGCGCTGCGCCGCTACCCGAGAGCGGTGACGCTGGAGGCGCGCTACCTGGGGCTGCTGCCGGAAATCAAGATCGGCATGACGCCGGAACAGTTCGCCGCGATGGCGGCGTCGGTGTTCACGCCGAAACCACCGCCCACCGTCAACCTGGATCACATCCATGCCTCCCCGGTCTCGGTGGCCGAACACACCGCGGCCCTGCGGGTGCTGCTCGCCGATCGCGGGACCGCCACCTTCGGTGAACTGGTTGCCGGCTGCACGGCCACCCTCGAGGTGGTGGCCCGGTTCCTGGGGCTGCTCAATCTGTACCGGGAATCCGCGGTGGCGTTCGACCAGCCCGAACCGCTGGGCACTCTGACCGTGCGCTGGACCCTGATCGTTGACGGTCCGGCCGACCCGGCGGCTGTCCCGATGGACGAGGAGTACGAGTGAGCGGCGATCCCGACACCATGACGCAGGAACCGGGTCCGGACGGCGTGCTCTTCGATGCCGAACCGGTGCTCGCGGCGACGGAGCCGGCCGAGCCGGAGACAGTCCCGGACCACGACCTGGCCGGCGCGCTGGAAGCCGTGTTGTTGGTGGTCGACTCACCCGTCACCGAAAGCGCCCTGGCCGCGGCGGTCGGCCACCGTCCGGCGAGAGTGCGGGAACTGCTCCTTGAACTCGCCGCCCGCTACACGACCGCGTCCTCCGGGATCGAGCTGCGCGAACTCGGCGGCGGCTGGCGCTTCTACACGCGCGACCGGTTCGCCCCGGTGGTCGAGCGTTTCGTGCTGGACGGTGCACAGAGCCGGCTGTCCCGCGCCGCCCTGGAAACCCTGGCGGTCGTCGCCTACCGGCAGCCGGTCACCCGTGCCCGCATTGCCGGGGTCCGCGGCGTGAACGTCGACGGCGTCATCCGCACCCTGATGTCCCGTGGCCTCATCGAAGACGTCGGTGCGGACCCGGACACCGGTGGGCTGCTCTACCGGACAACCGACCTGTTTCTGGAAAGGCTTGGCTTGTCAGATCTCTCGGAGTTGCCATCGCTCGGGCCGCTGCTGCCCGACATCGACGGGATCGACGATGTCTGATCCCGAGAACCCGCCCAGGAAGCCGCGCCCGAAGGCGAGCGTGCGACCACGTCCGGCCGCCTCCGGCAGCCGGGCAAGGGCCGACGACGTCGACGAGGCCGACGGCCCAGACGGCATCCGGCTGCAGAAGGTGCTCGCGTCCGCCGGCGTCGCCTCCCGGCGCAAGGCGGAGGAGCTGATCAAGGCCGGCCGGGTCAAGGTCGACGGCATCGTGGTCAAGGAAATGGGCATGCGGATCGACCCCGACGAGGCGGTCGTGCATGTCGACGGCAACCGGGTGGTCCTGCGCGCCGACCAGGTCTACCTGGCGTTGAACAAGATGCCGGGCGTGCTCTCGACGATGTCCGACGACCTGGGGCGGCCGAACATCGGCCAACTACTGGAGGACCGGCCGGAGCGGCTGTTCCACGTCGGCCGGTTGGACATGGACTCCGAGGGTCTGCTGCTGTTGACCAACGACGGGGACCTGGCCCACCGGCTCACCCACCCTTCGTACGGGGTACCCAAGACCTACATGGCGGAGATCCCGGGTCCGGTCCCGCGTGACCTGGGCCGCCGGCTGCGGGCCGGCGTCGAACTGGAGGACGGCCCGGCGAAGGTCGACTCCTTCGAGGTGGTCGACGTGCACAACGGCCGCGCCGTGGTCGAGGTCGTGCTGCACGAGGGACGCAAGCACATCGTGCGGCGACTGCTCGGCGCGGTGGACCACCCGGTCTCCCGCCTGGTCCGAACCCAGATCGGCGACGTCAAGCTCGGGCACCAGCGGCCCGGCACGCTGCGCAAGCTGAACCCGGTAGAAATCGCCCAGCTGTACAAGGCGGTCGGGTTGTGAGTACCCCCCGGGATCCGACACCCGGTCCCGGCCGAGCGGGGCAGGTGGTCGCCGGATCCTTCGTGATCGCGATCGACGGCCCGTCCGGCACCGGCAAGTCGACGGTCGCCCGCCGGCTGGCCAAGACCCTGCACGCCGGGTATCTGGACACCGGCGCCATGTACCGGATCATCACCCTCGCGGTGCTCGACGCCGGGGTTGATCCCGAGGATTCCGCCGCCGTGGCAGACCTCTTGCCGCGGTTGACGTTCGACACGCCCACCAACCCGGGACGACAGGTCCACCGGCTGGGGCATCGGGATGTCTCCAACGAGATCCGTTCGCAGCAGGTGACTCTCGCGGTCACCCCGGTGTCTGCGAACCCGGCTGTCCGGGCTTACCTGCTCGACCGGCAGCAGCGGATCGCCCGGTCCGGCCGGATGGTGGTCGAGGGCAGGGACATCGGCACGGTGGTCGTTCCGGAGGCCAGGCTGAAGATCTACCTCACCGCGGACGCCGCCGAACGGGCCCGCCGCCGGCACCGGCAGAACGCCGGGGTTGCCGCACGGTCCGGGGGATCGGCCGATGTGACGGTCGATCTCGCCGAGGTCGCCCAGGATCTGCACCGGCGGGACACCAAGGACAGCACCCGGACCCACGCACCCCTGCAGGCCGCCGCGGATGCGGTGCACATCGATTCATCGGAGCTGGCGGTCGACGAGACCGTCGCCAGAGTGCTGTCGTTGGCGCACGAACGAGGAATCCGGTGAGGTGGTTCACCCTCGGCGGCGCGCAGGATCCGACACCGGAGACCAGCGGGCCGAAGGGCATGGACCGGGGCCGCCGGATCGGGATTGCGCTCAGTGCCGCGCTGTACCGGATGCGGATCAAGGGCATGGAACGGTTGCCGGCGCAGGGTCCGCTGGTGGTCGTGGCGAACCATCAGAATTTCATGGACGGTGCGGTGTTGTTCGGAGCGCTGACCAGGCGGGTGTCGTTCCTGGTCAAGGCGGAGGCCGTGAAGGGTCCGCTGGGCTGGTTGCTGATCAACGTCGGGCAGTACGCCCTGCTGCGGGGAGTGCCCGACCGGGAGCCTCTGCTGAAAGCGCTGTCCCAACTGCAGGCCGGCGGCGCGATCGGCATCTTCCCCGAGGGCACCCGCGGCGCCGGCACGGTCGAGACCGTGTTCCCCGGTGCGGGCTGGCTGGCGGCGAGGTCCGGGGCCACTGTGGTCCCGGTCGCGATCCGTGGCACCAATCGGCCGACCGGGCGGCGTCGACGCCGGTTCCGGCCGCAGGTGCACGTGCTGGTCGGCGAACCCTTCGCGGTGGAGAAGGGTGGCGGCCGCAAGGCCGTGGCCGCGGCGACCGACTCCATCCGCACCCACCTGGCCGCTTTGGTGGCCACTCTTGACGCCGACATCGAGAGCGGTGCGGCGATGACCGCCAGAGCACGGACGTGACAAGCAGATCTGCGAACGCCGACCTGAGAACGCAAGCGCGAGAACGCAGTTCTGCGAACGCAAGAACTGAGAACGCAAGAACTGAGAACGTAGACGTGAGGACGCAGTGGTGAGTGAGACCTTTGACGATGCAGGCAGTGTCGGCACCGCGGACCAGGCAGGCGACGGCACCTGGAGTGACGAGAGCGAGCTGCGCGGTTGGGAGGGTGCGGACGGTGACGACGGCGAGGAGACCGGCGATGTCGTTCCGACACCCACCCTGGCCGTCGTCGGGCGACCGAACGTCGGTAAGTCCACGCTGGTGAACCGGATCATCGGCCGCCGCGAGGCGGTCGTCCAGGACATTCCCGGGGTCACCCGCGACCGGGTGTCCTACGACGCCCTGTGGCGCGGCCGAAAGTTCACCGTGGTGGACACCGGTGGCTGGGAGCCCGACGCGGACGGTTTGCAGGGAGCCGTTGCGGCGCAGGCCGAACGCGCGATGCTGACCACCGACGCGGTCATGGTGGTGGTCGACGGTTCGGTGGGCGCCACCGCGACCGAGGAGGCGATGGCCAAGGTGCTGCGCCGGTCCCGCCGACCGGTGATCCTGGCCGTGAACAAGGTGGACGACGAACGGACGGAGGCGGACGCCGCCGCCCTGTGGTCGCTGGGACTCGGCGAGCCGTATGCGGTGTCGGCCCTGCACGGCCGCGGTTCGGGCGACCTGTTGGACGCCGTGCTGGACGCGTTGCCGGCAACCCCGTCGGAGTTCGCCGGTGTCGGTACGGGTCCGCGACGGGTCGCATTGCTGGGCAAGCCCAACGTCGGCAAGTCGTCGCTACTCAACAAGCTCAGCGGGGAATCCCGGTCGGTGGTCGACGCCGTCGCCGGAACGACCATCGACCCGGTCGACTCGCTGGTTGAACTGGACGGGCAGGTCTTCCGGTTCGTCGACACGGCGGGGCTGCGGCGCCGGGTCAACCAGGCGAAGGGGATGGAGTTCTACGCCTCGCTGCGCACGCAGACCGCGCTGGAGGCGGCGGAGGTCGCCATCGTGCTCATCGACTCATCGGTGCCGCTGACCGAGCAGGATCAGCGGGTGATCACCATGGTGATCGAATCCGGCCGGGCGTTGGTGATTGCGATGAACAAGGCCGATCTGGTGGACGCCGAGCGGCGCGAGGAGATCGAGCGCGAGCTCTCGCACGACCTGGTGCGGGTCACCTGGGCCGAGCGGATCAACATCTCGGCGCAGACCGGTCGTGGCGTTCATCGGCTCGCGCCTGCGATGGAGCGGGCCCTGAGTTCCTGGGACCGCCGGATCCCCACCGGTCGGCTGAACTCCTGGCTCGGCGAGCTGATCCAGGCGACGCCGCCGCCGGTGCGCAGCGGGAAGCAGCCAAAGGTGCTGTTCGCCACCCAGGCCGCGAACCGGCCACCCACCTTCGTCCTGTTCACCAGCGGGTTCCTGGAGGCCGGGTACCGCCGGTTCATCGAGCGCCGGCTGCGCGAGGACTTCGATTTCGTTGGTTCGCCGGTGCGGGTCAACGTCCGGGTCCGGGAGAAGCGCGGCGGTCGCCGGAACTAGGCCGGTCCTGGTCGCCGCCCACCGATCTACGCTGGGTCTGCGTGAGCAGGGAGGTGCGGTGTCGACCAGCGCAACGACCGCGGGGCCGGGAGTCCGGCCGTCCGTGGCGATCATCGGGGCCGGCGATCGGGGATCGCGTTATGCCCGGATTCTCACCGACCTCGAACTCGGCAGCGTGGTCGGCATTGCAGAGCCGATCGACGAGCGACGACTCGACGTGGCGAGCAGTGCGGCCGTCCCGCCGGAGGGCCAGTTCCGCGACTGGCGGGACATGTTGGCGCGTCCCAGGTTCGCCGATGCCGTCGTGGTCAGCACCCGGGACGACCGGCACCACGAGCCGACGATCGCGGCGCTGCTGGCGGGGTATCACGTCCTGGTCGAGAAGCCGATGGCGACCACCGAGGCCGAGGCGTCGCAGATGGTCCTGGTGGCGGAGCGGGCCGGGCGGATCCTCGCCGTGTGTCATGTGCTCCGATACACGGCCTACACCACGGTGCTTCGCGAGCTGATCGATGCCGGGACGGTCGGCGACATCGTCAGCGTCGAGCATCTCGAACCGGTGGGCTGGTGGCACCACGCGCATTCCTACGTGCGCGGGAACTGGCGCCGCGAGGACGAGTCGACGTTCATGCTGATGGCCAAGTCGGTGCACGACATCGACTGGCTCGCACACATTGTCGATTTGCCGGCGGCCCGGGTTTCGTCCTTCGGCAGCCTGATGCACTTCCGTCCCGAGAATCGCCCCGCCGGGGCCGCTGACCGATGTCTGGACTGCGGCGTCGAACCGAGCTGCCCCTACTCGGCGCCGCGGCTCTACCTGTCGTGCCTCCAGCCGGACCGGCCCAACAGGTGGCCGCTGTCGGTGGTGACCTCCTCGCGCACCCGGGAGGGAGTGCTGTCGGCGTTGCGCGAAGGCCCCTACGGGCGCTGCGTCTACGGGTGCGACAACGACGTCGTCGATCACCAGGTGGTCGGCATCGAGTACCAGGGCGGCGCGACCGCATCCTTCACCATGGTCGCGTTCTCTCCCCACATGTTCCGAAGGACAAGGATCTTCGGCTCGCACGGAAGTCTCGAGGGGGACGGCACCTCGATCAGGTTGACCGACTTCCGCACCGGCCGGGAGAGCCTGATCGATGTCCCGACATCGGGCGGTCCAGGCGCCGACGACGGACACGGAGGCGGCGACGAGGGGCTGGTTCGCGCCTTCACGCAGGCCGTCCGGTCCGGTCGATCGGCACCGTACCTGGCGTCGGCGGCGGAAAGCCTTGCCTCGCACCGACTCACCTGGTCCGCGGAACGTGCCCGGCTCACCGGCACGGTGGTCGAGCTGAACTCATCCCCGGTAGGCGGGTAGCGGCTACCAGCCCGTCGCGGCCCCGGTGATCACCCGTGGGTCCGCCGCCCCGGCCAGCATGCCGTCGCCGCGCAGCACGATGGCATGGGCGTGACCGACGTTGAATCCGGCGGGCGCCCGCACCACCGTATGGCCCCGCTCGATCAGCCCGGCCTCCCACGATTGCGGCGCGGTCGATTCGAGGGTGGTGACCTGCGGCCCGGCGCCGGCCCAGCTGTCGAAGCCACCGTCACCCAGGGTCCAGCGCGGCGCCCGGATCGCGTGCCCGGGGGATTGGTCGTTGTGCAGCATCCGGGCGAGAAGTTGCAGCACGACCTGAGGCTGGATGTCGCCGCCCTGGGTGCCGAGCACGGCGACCAACTGTTCGCCCGAGGTGACCAGCGCGGGGGCGAGGGTGTGCGGTGGCCGCCGACCGGGGGCGAGTTCGGCGGGGTGTCCCGATTGCAGGGAGAATCCGATGCCGCGGTTTTGCAGGAAGATCCCGGTGCCGGGCACGACCAGATGTGCGCCCCAACCGGCCGCGTTGGACTGGATCAGCGAGACGCCCATCCCCGCGTCGTCCACCACACAGAGATGGATCGTGCCGCCGGCCTTCGCCGGAACGGCCGGCCCGGTGCGGCGCAGCGGGTCGATGCCGGCCCGCCGCGGGTCCAGTCGGTCGTTTGAGATCAGCTGCCCGCCGTCGGCACCGTCGAACAGCACCGCCTCCCGGTCGTGACCCGACCATCTGGCGGATTCGGAAAGCAGGTGGACCCAGGCCGGGTCATCCGGGTCGTCGGGCACGTCGAGTTGTTCGGCAATCCGGGCGCCGGCCAGCGCCAGGTAGCCCTGGGACGGCGGCGGAACGGTCCAGATCTCCCGGTCCCAGGCCGACACCCGCAGCGGGTCGTCCCAACGGGCGATCGGCCGCTCGAGATCAGTGCGGTCGAACAACCCGCCACCGAGCTCGAGCAGGCCGGCACCGAATGCCCCGCCGTAGAACCCGTCCCGGCCGTCACGGGCAATGGCGTCCAAGGCGTCTGCCACCAGCGGTCGGCGGACGCGATCGCCGCTGTGCAGGCCGCCGGCCGGTAGGTAGTCGTCCGCGCCGGCAACCTGCAGGGCGAGCCGGCGAGTGGCCAGCGCCAGCAGGGGCGAGGCCGGGAAGCCGTTCGCGGCATAGTCCCGGGCCGGTGCCAGCACCTGGGCCAGCGGCAACCGCCCGAACCGCTTGTGCAGTGTCAGCCACCCGTCGACGCAACCGGGAACCGTCGTCGACCGCACGTCGCCGCGCATCGGCATCTCGGTCAGCCCCCCGGCCCGCATCGCCGCGGCATCGGCGCCGGAACCGGCAGGGCCGGCGGCCGAGAGCGCCGCCGGCTGCGATCCGCCGTGATGGACCAGCGCGAACAGATCGCCGCCCATCCCGCACATGTGCTGGGTCGTGACCGCCAGCACCGCGCTGGTCCCGATCGCGGCGTCCACGGCATTGCCGCCCGCCCGCAGCAACGCCACCCCTGCGGACGACGCCAGATGGTCGACCGAGCAGACCAGGCCGCGCGGCGCGTACACGGTGCTGTCGGCGTCAGATTCCCGCATCGCCGAACGGTAACGCCTTCGTCCGGGGATCACGTGCTGGCCCTCGGAACGAGGAGCACTCCGGCTGATCGGCGAACCCTCCTTGTCGACAGACCCCGATGCCGGATAATCAACGTGATGATTCTGGGAGATCTACACCCAGAGTGATCTTGATAATGATCGAACGTGTGAGCAGGCGACCGAAAGTGTGGCAATTGTTGGGAGTGGCCGCCGTAGGTAACAGTTTGCCGAGAATGGCGATCATCGTTGGTGGGCTCGAATAGAATTGGACTTTCCGGGCGGCCGGCAGTTGAAGGGGTGGGGAAGCGTGAGTTTGTCCGACGAGAACATGCACGAGTCGCTGACCATCGATGACGAGGGTTTGCTGATTCTGGTGTGGCCCCGCGGCGTGAAGATCACCGGCCCCGCCGCGCGGCATGCTCTCGACGAGGTCAATCGCATCTGCGACGGGACCGAGCGACCGATGCTCGTCGACATGGCCACCACCGCCTCGGTGTCGCGGGAGGCGCGAGTGGTGTTTGGCGAGAAGTGCGCGGCCTCCCGGATCGCCATGCTCGGACGCAGCCCGGTCGACCGGGTGATCGCGAATTTCGCACTTGGCAGGATCCCGCCGCGGCCGCCCTGTCCGACAAAGTTCTTCACCGACCGGGATCAGGCGTTCGCGTTCCTGCGAGAAGGCCTGGATGAGCGAGTCCTATGACGACGGGCGGCTGGACCAACTCGTCGAGTTGATCGTCCAGCTGTCATCCGGAGACCTGTCCGCGCGGCTCGAACCGTCGGACGCCCGGGACTCGCTGGATGCAGTCATCACCGGGATCAACCTGCTCGCCGAAGAGCTCGAGCTCACCATGGAGGAGCGGGTCGCGGAGCGGACCATCGTGCTGGAGCAGGCCCGGATCGCGCTCGAGCGGATGGCGTTGTACGACGCCCTGACGGGCCTGGCGAACCGGACGCTGCTCGGCGACCGGATCCGGCAGGCGAGCGCCCGGGCCGAGCGGGGTGCCCGCCCGCCGTGCGTCCTGGTGCTCGACCTCGACGAATTCAAGACGGTCAACGATGGGCTCGGGCACAGCGCCGGCGACCGGATTCTGACCGAGGTGGCACGCAGACTGACCAGCGTGGTGCGGGAGACCGACACGGTGGCCAGGCTCGGTGGCGACGAGTTCGCCATTCTCATGCCGGACACGACCGAGGACGACTCACTGCGGGTCGCCGAACGGGCACTGAAGGAATTGCACAGTCCCTTCGCCTTGGGAGACAAGCCGGTTTGGGCCGGCGCCAGCATCGGATTGTGTTTCGGGTTGCGGGGGCAGACCGCCGACAATTTGCTGCGGGATGCCGACACCGCAATGTATGCGGCAAAGGCGAAGGGCCGGGGGAACATTCAAATCTTCCGGCCGGAAATGCATCACGCGGCGAAAGAACGGCTGCACATCGCTTCCGAACTCGGGGCGGCGATCACCAAAGGTGAGTTGAGTCTGCATTACCAGCCGATCGTGCAACTGGATACCGGTCGGATCATCGGCGCCGAGGCGTTGGTCCGGTGGCAGCACCCGGAGCGGGGGCTGCTGATGCCGGCCGACTTCATTCCGGTCGCGGAGGACAGCGGGCACATCATCGAACTGGGGCACTGGGTGGTGCAGTCCGCGATCGGCCAGCTGCGAGCATGGACCGACGCCTTTCCGGCGGCGCCTTTCCAGCTGCACGTCAATCTCGCCCCGGTCGAGGTCAGGTGGCCCGGGATGGCCGAGTTCGTCCGGAAGGCCCTCGAGGACCACGGGGTGCAGCCCAACCGGCTGGCCCTCGAGATCTCCGAGACCGGTTTGATGACAGGGGATGTCGCCGGCCTCGAGGCACTTGTCTCGCTGAAGAAGCTTGGCGTCGGCGTCGAAGTCGACGACTTCGGCACCGGCTATTCGTCGATCAGCTACCTGCGTCGGTTGCCGATCGACACCGTGAAGGTCGACCAGTCGCTGATCCGGGACATCTCCACCGACGAGCAGCAGGTCACCTTCGTGCTGGCGATTCTGCGGCTGATCGATTCCGTGGGGCTCCGCACGATTGTCGAGGGCATCGAAACGATCGATCAGCGAGACCAGTTGCAGCGCTTGGGATGTGTGTACGGACAGGGGTTCTATTTCAGCGAACCGATCGCGGCGGCCGAGCTGAGCAGCCTGCTCGCCGACCAGCAGTCGGCATCGCCTGCGCTGATCCGGCATACCGGCTGACGGTTCATTCCGGCAGAGGTCCGGCGCCCACCGGCAGTCGTCCGGCGGAGATCAACTCGATGGTGACGCCGACCGCCAACACCTGTACCAACAGCAGCGCCAGCAGCACCAGGAGCTGAACCGCCCCGGCCTGCAGCGGCGATGCCCCGGCCAG
>Ga0164308_10000622_pt1 | contig 19188 bp, 16 predicted proteins | sample Whisoiple_246_MG_FD_109983 | JGI IMG/M metagenome (GOLD analysis project Ga0164308, IMG submission 109983) | Soil microbial communities amended with fresh organic matter from upstate New York, USA - Whitman soil sample_246_MG | ecosystem: Environmental > Terrestrial > Soil > Unclassified >...
GCGGGACGGTTTCAGCGCCGAGACGAGCGACCTGCTGGACCATCGGACCACCCTCACCGTCGCCGGTCGCGCTGACGCCGAACCGGTGCTCGAACCCGGATCCTACCGGCCGGGAGCGTCGTCGGCCGCGGCTCGGGAACCCCCGGCCGGCTCGCCCAGAGCCGCCTCACCGGACAGGAAATCGGCATCGCTGCCCGGCTCCCGCAGCTCGTCGATCCGGACAAGGGCGACGCCCGCGACGATCAGCAGGCCACCCAGCAGTTGGATGACGGTGGGCAACTGACCCAGGAACAGCCAGGCGAACAGCACCGCGAAGAGGATCTCGGTCAACCCGACGAAGGACGCCAGCTTCGAGCCCAACTTGCGGGCCGCGGAGATCCCGACCACGTAGGCGAACGCGGCGGCGACAACGGAAAGGCCGAGAACCGGTACCAGCCAGCTCACCTGGCGGCCGGCCAGCACCACATCGTCGGTGTTGGCCTGCATCGGGAGCACTCCGACCGCGCCCAGCACGATCAGCGTCACCGCCCCGATGGTCATACCGCCGCTGGCCATCGCCAGGGGCGGCAGCTCGCTGTCGCTCCTGGCCGACAGCACGAAGAACACGGCCAGCCCGACGGCGGCACCAAGGCCCCAGAGCACACCCACCAGGTCGATCTGGGTGTCACCGACCAGGTCGAGCACCAGCACCAGCCCGATCACGGACGCCACCGAGCCGGCAATGGTCAGCCGTCGAGGTGCCCGACCACTGCGGAACCACAGCCATCCGACCACCAAGATGATGCCCATGTACTCCAGCAGCAGCGCGACCCCGACCGACAGGTGCTGCACGGCGTTGAAGTAGAAGACCTGGCAACCGGCGATCGCAACCAACCCGTAGATCGCAATCATCCCGAGGTTACGGCGCAGCACGTGCCAGCGTCCGCGGAGGGAGAGGATGCCGGGAATGGCCAGGATCAGCGCGGCGATGCTGATCCGCACCGTGACGGCAGCTCCCGGTGACCAACCGGCATCGATCAGGGCCCGGGCGAAGGTGCCGGAGGTGCCGAACGCGGCACTGGACAGCAGTGCGAGGCCCAGTCCGGCCCGTGCTGCCTTCTTCTCGAGCATCCGTTCCTCCCGTAGCGATCAGCACCCGCACGACGTGGTGTCATCAGTCAAAAGTGCTTACGATGATGACACTACGTCCGGGCACCGACAGGAGTCAACATGCTTTTTGCTCATGACACCGAGGTGTCCCTGGCCGGGATGGTCGCGCTGGTGAACACCCAGGTGAACGCCGAGGGCGACACCGAGGACCTGCCCGACGTCGCCGCCCTCGAGGAATTCGTCCGGACCTGGGGCTGGACCGGCGAACGCCGCGGCGACCGGGCCGAGCTCGACGCCGTCCGGGCACTTCGCCCGCGCTTACGGCGGCTCTGGGAGCTCGACGAGGACGAGTTGGTCGGGGAGTTGAACCAGCTGCTCCGCGAAGCCCGTGCCCTTCCTCAACTGGTCAAGCACGACGAGTGGAACTACCACCTGCACGCCACCCCGCCCGATGCCCCGCTGGCCACCCGGATGGCGGTCGAGGCGGCCATGGCGATGATCGACGTCGTCCGGAGCGGTGAGTTGGGTCGACTGCGGACCTGCGAATTCCCCACCTGCAATGACGTGGTCATCGACCTGTCCAAGAACAGGTCCAAGCGGTTCTGCGACGGGGGATGCGGCAACCGGGCGGCCGTTGCGGCCTATCGGGCCCGCAAGGTGAAGGGCGCAGCGATCGGAGCACCATCACAGTCCGTCAACAGCAGCCCGAAATAGGTGGTTTGACCCCGGGCGGCGTGGGGTAAAGGGGCCTTCGGATCGTCGGCGGCATGGAGCGCTGCCGACCGGGCGGAAGGCCGAGGTGTTCACCATGGTTGAGCCGGGCGGAGCCGATCGCGAGCGTCGCGATCCGACCGATTGGGACAGCGGAAATCCGGTCGACCGGATCGAGGGCACCGGTCAGGACGAGGGCAACGCCATCCAGTTCAGTTGGTGGAACCTGCTGCTGCTGGTGCCGCTGATCATGCTGATCACTCCGCTGTACAACAGCGAAGAACCCGAAATGTTCGGCATGCCGTACTTCTACTGGTACCAGTTCGCCTTCGTCTTCGTCGGAGTGGCGTGCGTCGGAATCGTGTTCGCCACCACGAAGAACCGCCGACATCGCAGCGTCGACCCGCACGCCGGATCCGGTCCGGTCGACGGGACGGGGACGCAGCGATGAGCGGGGTCAACGTCGTCGAGCTCGCCGTTTTCACGCTGCTCTTCGTCTTCGTCGCCGTGATGGGGTTCATGGCCGCCCGTTGGAAGTCCGGCGACACCATGGATCACCTCGACGAGTGGGGCCTGGGTGGCCGCAAGTTCGGCGGCTGGATCACCTGGTTCCTGGTCGGCGGCGATCTCTACACCGCCTACACCTTCGTCGCTGTTCCGGCGCTGGTGTTCGGGGCCGGCGCCATCGGGTTCTTCGCCCTGCCCTACACGGTCGTCTTGTATCCCATCGTCTTCCTGCCGGTGTTGCGGCTCTGGTCGGTCTCCCGGTCGCACGGCTACGTCACTCCGGCCGATTTCGTCCGCGGGCGCTACGACTCGCCGACCCTGGCCCTGATCATCGCCATCACCGGAATCGTGGCCACGATGCCGTACATCGCTCTGCAGCTCGTCGGCCTGGAGGCCGTGCTCCGCACGATGGGGATCAACGGCTCCGGTTTCGTGGGTCACCTGCCGCTCTTCATCGCCTTCCTTGTCCTCGCGCTCTACACCTACAAGTCCGGCCTGCGGGCACCGGCGCTGATCGCGTTCGTCAAGGACGGCCTGATCTACATCGTGATCATCGCGGCGGTGGTCTACCTGCCGAGCCAGTTCGGCGGCTGGAGCGCGATCTTCGGTGCGGCCTCTGACAAGTTCGAGGCGACGCCGTCGCCGGCGGACGGCATCCTGCTCACCGGCAACAACCAGCTGCAGTACGCCACCCTGGCGCTCGGCTCCGCGCTGGCGCTGTTCCTCTACCCGCATTCGGCCACTGGAATCCTCGCTTCCCGCGGGCGGAACGTGATCAAGAAGAACATGATCGCGCTGCCCGCCTACTCCTTCCTGCTCGGACTTCTCGCCCTGCTCGGCTACGTCGCCATCGCCGCTGGCGTGAACCCGATCACCAACGAGTCGACCGGCCGGGTGGACAGCAACACGCTGGTGCCCGAGCTGTTCAACAGCCAGTTCCCCGACTGGTTCGCCGGGGTGGCCTACGCCGCCATCGGCATCGGCGCCCTGGTCCCGGCGGCGATCATGTCGATCGCTGCGGCCAACCTGTGGACCCGCAACATCTACAAGGAGTACCTGGTCAAGAACGCCACCCCGAAACAGGAAGCCACCCAGGCGAAGTGGGCATCTCTGGTGGTCAAGTTCGGCGCGGTGCTGTTCATCCTGTTCATCGATCCGCAGTTCTCGATCGACCTGCAACTGATCGGCGGGGTGATCATCCTGCAGACGCTGCCGGCCGTCGCGATCGCCCTCTACACCCGCTGGTTGCATTCCAAGGCACTCATCGCCGGGTGGGTGGTCGGCATGGCCTGGGGCCTCTACCTGCTCTGGACGATCCCGAACCCGGCCATCGGCAAGGAGCATTTCGGCGGTTCGGCGCTGACCCTCTCGCAGCTCTCGATCTTCGGCTGGCACCCGTTCGAGGGATCCACCGTGCAGATCTATGTCGGAATCGTCGCGCTGCTGGCCAACCTGCTGGTGGCGGTGGTGGTCACCGTCGCATTGCGGATGGCCGGTGTCCGTGACGGTCGAGATGCCACCAGGGGCAAGGACTATCACGCCGACGAGGGCGATCCGCAGTTGCGCGAGATCGCGGTGCACTGATCACATGGTCACGCGGCGAAGTGAACGGGAGAAGGCGACGTCAACGGTGCGCGCGGTGATCATCGATGCGCGAAGCGCAATGTCGCGCATCGACGGGCTTCTCGTGGCATGCTCGATCACATGACCGACACCGGCGCACATCCGACGCCCGACCGCGACCCGGCACCCGATTCCCTGCCCGGGGCCGCGCACTCGGCTGACTTCTCCCGTCACGACGTCGACGTCAACGCACCCGACGCCGTGCAGGAGCGGGACGAGGCGACCTTCGACCGTCACGACGTCGACACCGCCGCACCCGACGCCGTTCAGGAGCGGGAAGAGGCGACCTTCGACCGGCATGATGTCGACCCCAACGCTCCCGATGCGGTGGACGAGGTCGACGAGGCCACGTACGACAGGCACGACACCGAGCGCTGAGTTCCCGCAGTGGCTTTGACTCGCGAGGGCTTCAACCGGGCAGTGCGAAGATGTGCACCGATTGCTGCTTGTCGCGACAGCGACCGGGTGAAGACCTGGATCCGCCCGCCGCCGGGTCGCCGGCCGGCCGTGCCGCCCTCGCAGCGGTTGCCCTCACAGATGGCGAGCAGCTAGGTCACCCCGTCGCGGACCACACAGTCAGTCCCTCCATGCCCTTGCCGGCGTCAGGCAGTCGGAACGGCGGCCAGGACGCCGAGATCCGGGTGAAGCCGGCGTCGACCCGCTCCACCTTGGCCATCCATTCGCCGTCGGCATGTTCGGCCGCCTCGACCAGCAGGTGGTCATCGCCGGTCAGCGGGTCGCGCGCGATGTCCTCGTAGCCGTCCCAGGCCGGCGAGTCGGCGGCGCCGGACGGGGTGATCACGACATTGCCGGCGGGATCGGCGAGGTCAGCTCCGACGCCGCCGATGTTCCGGGAATCGTCGAAGATCACCAGGAACCCCTGTTCGTTGGCGAGCACCCCGCTGGCCTCCATCCGACCAGCTCCGCCGGCCGGGAACAGCTCCGCGATCCGCCGCTCGGTCACCAGCACCAGCTCGGCCACCTTCGCCTGCCGGGGCATCAGCGTTCCTCCTTGCGTAAGTTACTGGCCAGTAATAACCTGGGTTAACACCGTCGAGTGGCCTCTGGGCCACCCGGCGCCGTCGATTGTCTGCTCCGTCAGTAGATCGCACCCTCAGATCGCATGTAGTCCACCTTCACCGTTCAAGGAGCACCGGCCATGAGCCACTACCGTTCGAACGTCCGTGATCTCGAGTTCAACCTGTTCGAGGTACTGGGTGCCGGCGAGAGGATGGGTGTCGGTCCGTTCGCCGAAATGGACGCCGAGACCGCCCGTGGAGTCCTGCACGAGCTGGAGAAGGTCGCATCCGGGCCGGTCGCCGCGTCGTTCGCCGATGCCGACCGCAACCCGCCGCTGTACGACCCTGCGACCTTCAGCGTCACCCTCCCCGAGTCGTTCAAGAAGTCGTACAAGGCGCTGGTCGACGGTGAGTGGTACCGCCTGGAACTGCCCACCGGGCTCGGTGGCTACGGCGCTTCCCCCAGCATGCGCTGGGCGGCGGCCGAGCTGGTGTTGGGCGCCAACCCGGCGTTGTTCATGTATTCCGGTGGACCGAATTTCGCAGCCGTCGTGCACCACAACGGCACCCCGGTGCAGCAGCAGATGGCCGAGACCATGATCGAGAAGCACTGGGGCTCGACCATGGTGCTGACCGAGCCCGATGCCGGCAGCGATGTCGGGGCGGGCCGGACCAAGGCGATCCTGCAGCCCGACGGCTCCTGGCATCTGGAGGGCGTGAAGCGGTTCATCACCTCCGCGGAGTCGGACATGGTGGACAACATCGTGCATCTGGTGCTGGCCCGGCCCGAGGGACCCGGCATCGAGAACCGCCCCGGCACCAAGGGTCTGAGCCTGTTCGTGGTGCCGAAGTTCCTCTTCGACCCGGCGACCGGTGAGCTCGGTGAGCGCAATGGTGTCTACGTGACCGGCCTGGAACACAAGATGGGGCTGAAGGTCTCCACCACCTGCGAGCTCAGCTTCGGCATCCATGGCACGCCTGCGGTCGGATACCTGTTGGGGGACAAGCACGACGGCATCGCCCAGATGTTCCAGGTGATCGAGTACGCCCGGATGATGGTGGGCACCAAGGCCATCGCCACCCTGTCGACCGGATACCTCAACGCCCTGGAGTACGCCAAGCAGCGGGTCCAGAGCGCGGACCTGACCAAGGCGAACGACAAGACCGCTCCTCGGGTGACGATCATCCACCATCCCGACGTACGCCGGATCCTGATGAAGCAGAAGGCCTATGCCGAGGGCCTGCGCGCCGTCTATCTCTACACGGCGAGCTGGCAGGACCGGATCGCCGGCGGCGAACTGGATCCCACGGAATTGCAGTCCGCCAAGCACGTCAACGATCTGCTGTTGCCGATCGTCAAGGGTGTCGGTTCGGAGCGGGCGTACGAGAACCTGGCGCTGTCGCTGCAGGTCTTCGGCGGATCCGGCTACACCCAGGACTACCCGATCGAGCAGTACCTGCGCGACTCGAAGATCGACACCCTGTACGAGGGGACCACCGCGATCCAGGCGCAGGACTTCTTCTTCCGCAAGATCGTCAAGGACGGCGGGGCCGCGCTCGGCGTCATCGCCGGTGAGATCTCCACCTTCATCGAGACCTCCCTGTCGGAGAACACCGACGGCCGCAACAAGGAAGAATTGGTGTTGCTCGGCGCCGCGCTCAAGGACGTGCAGGCGACGGTCGGTGCACTTGTCGGCTACGCGATGGCCTCGATGCAGGAGCCGAATTCGATCTACAAGGTCGGCGAGCATGCCGTGAGCCTGCTGATGAGCGTCGGCGATCTGTTGATCGGATATCTGCTGGTGCGTCAGGCCGAGGTCGCAGAAGCGGCGCTCGACGCCGGAGCGTCCGCCAAGGACACCGATTTCTACACTGGCAAGATCGCGGTGGCGCACTGGTTCGCCCGCAATGTGCTGCCCGAACTGGCGGCCCGCAGGGCCATCGTCGAGAACGCCGACAGCTCGTTGATGGACGTGCCGGAGGGCGGCTTCTGAAGTCCTAGGCTGGCGCGGTGACCGAGAGCAGCACGACGGATACCGGCTCACCTGCCCGGGTTGCGGCGTCGGTCGACTCGGTCGAGGAGTTGGACGCGCTGATCGTCGGGTGTCGGGCGTGCCCCCGCCTGGTCGACTGGCGAGAGCACGTGGCGGCAGTCAAGCGACTGTCGTATCAGGACGAGACCTACTGGGGTCGGCCGGTTCCGGGATTCGGGCCGGCCGACGCCCGGGTGCTGATCGTCGGCCTGGCGCCCGCCGCGCACGGCGGCAATCGAACGGGCCGGATGTTCACCGGTGATCGCAGTGGTGACGTGCTCTTCGCCGCCCTGCATCGAGCCGGTTATGCATCCCAGCCGACGGCGGTGCGGATTGGCGACGGCCTCGAGCTCACCGATCTGCGGGTCACCGCGCCGGTGCACTGCGCCCCGCCGGACAACAAGCCCACTCCCGATGAGCTGCGCACCTGCGCCGCCTACCTGGCCCGCGAACTCGAGCTGCTCGCCGGCACGGTCCGGGTGGCCATCACCCTGGGCGCGATCGGCTGGCAGGCGCTGCTGCGGTCGCTGGCCGAGGGCGGTTGGCTGATCCCCCGGCCGCGTCCGGTGTTCGGGCACGGCAGGGAAATCGAACTGCACCATCCCGACGGCCGTCGGCTGTGGGTCCTGGGCTGCTATCACGTCAGCCAGCAGAACACCTTCACCGGTCGGCTCACTCCGGCCATGGTCGATGCCGTCCTGGTGCGGGCCACCGAACTGGCAGCCGGGCACTAGCGCACCACCTGACGCGACGCGGAAATTCTTGATCGGGCAGTGTCCTGGCAGGGGCCGGCCGTTCGTTGTCGGAGTAAGGACCTACCAAGGAGGAACAGTGGGAGAAATTCATGTGCACGAGTTCATCAGCCTGGACGGCGTCATCGACGCGCCGACCTGGACGTTCGAATTCGGGTTCGATCCGAAGATGGGCGAGACCCTCGGCGCGGTGACCGGCCGGTGCCGGAGCATCCTGTTGGGCCGCAAGACCTATGAGATGTTCGAGGAGCCCTGGTCGACCCGGACCGTCGAGGACGACCCGGGAGCGCCGTTCTTCAACGACAGCACCAAGTACGTCGTGTCCGGCACGCTGACCGATCCGACCTGGCGGAACTCGACTGTCGTCGGCCCGTACGACGCGAACACTCTCCGGACGTTGAAGGACACCGTCGACGGTGATCTCTATGTCAGCGGCAGCGGAACGCTGGTCCGGGCGATGCTCGCCGACGGACTGATCGACGGGCTGCACCTGTTCGTCTATCCCGTGAACCTGGGATCGGGCCCGCGGTTGTTCGAGGATGGGGCACCCTCGGGCAAATTCACCCTCGCCGGATCCGAGGCGTACCAGAACGGCGTGGTGTACCTGAACTACCGCCCACGCGACTGACGACCACCCGCCTGTCCCCCCGCGGCCACTGGATTCGGGCCGCGGGCGAGAGGCGGACAGGATCTGTCCTGCTCTCCTGTCACCATCGGGGACATGACAATCACTCTGCTGCAACCCGAAGGGCTGATCACCAGCCCGGCATTCAGCCACGTCGCCATCGTGCCGGCCGGCGCCACGACGATCTATCTTGGCGGTCAGAACGGCGTTGACGAGTCCGGAAAGACTGTGTCCGACGATGTTGCGGAGCAGGCGGCCAAGACCATCGACAACGCGACCATCGCGCTCGAGGCCGCCGGAGCCTCGTTGTCCGATGTGATCCAGTGGACAGTGCTGATCGCCACCGAGGCCGACCTCGGCGCCGCCTACGGCGCGATCGCACCGCGGCTGGCCGGTGCCGGGGCTCCACCGCTGGTCACCGCGGCACGGGTTGCCGGCTTGGGCGTACCGGGCGCGTTGATCGAGGTGAGTGCGATCGCCGCGGTGATGCGCACCTGACGGCCGGAGCGGCGCCCGGCGCCTCTGGCCGATGCGGCTGGATCGCGGCCGGTGGATTGCCCCGATCGTGAAGCACATTCCGGCTGACGCACGAATCTTCCTTCACGAGCCCGCACCACGCGCAATGCCCAGCCTGCACAAGCCAAACGCCCGGGCCTGCGCGAAGCGGGCCCGGGCGTTCCGGTTGGTCAGGGGGTCAGCAGTCCACCCCGTCAGGATCAGTCGTCGACCCCGCCAGGATCAGTCGTCGACCCCGCCAGGATCAGTCATCACTGTCCACCCAGTCGAAGGTCTTGGTGACGGCCTTCTTCCACTTCTTGTACAGCTTGGCCCTGGTCGCCTCGTCCATCTGCGGTTCCCAGCGCTTGGACTCGGCCCAGTTGTTGCGGATGTCGTCCTCGGACTCCCAGAACCCGACGGCGAGGCCGGCGGCGTAGGCGGCACCGAGGGCGGTGGTCTCCGCGACGACCGGGCGGATGACGGGGACGCCCAGAATGTCGGCCTGGAACTGCATCAGGGTCTCGTTGACGACCATGCCGCCGTCCACCTTGAGCGCGGTCAGGTCGACGCCGGAATCGGCGTTCATCGCATCCAGGACCTCCTTGGTCTGGAAGGCGGTTGCCTCCAGCACGGCCCTGGCGATGTGACCCTTGTTCACGTACCGGGTGAGCCCGACGATCGCGCCGCGGGCATCGTCGCGCCAATACGGGGCGAACAGACCGGAGAAGGCGGGCACGAAGTAGCAGCCACCGTTGTCCTCGACCGTTGCGGCCAGCGTCTCGATCTCGGGCGCCGAACCGATCAGGCCGATGTTGTCGCGGAGCCACTGCACCAGCGAGCCGGACACCGCGATCGAGCCCTCGAGCGCGTAGACGGTCGGCTGGTTGCCGATCTTGTAGCAGACGGTGGTCAGCAGGCCGTTCTTCGACGGGACGACCTCGGTGCCGGTGTTGATCAGCATGAAGTTGCCGGTGCCGTAGGTGTTCTTGGCTTCGCCCGGCGACAGACAGGCCTGGCCGAAGGTCGCCGCCTGCTGGTCACCCAGGATGCCGGCGATCGGCACCCCGGCGAATGAGCCCTTCGCCCGGCCTTCGCCGTAGACCTCGGAGGACGAACGGATCTCGGGCAGCATGGACAGCGGAATGCCCATGTCCTTGGCGATGTCGGCGTCCCAGCTCAACGTTTCCAGGTCCATCAGCATGGTCCGGGAGGCGTTGGTCGGCTCGGTGTAGTGCAGCCCACCGTCGACCCCACCGGTCATGTTCCAGATCGTCCAGGTGTCCATGTTGCCGAACACCAGGTCACCGGCTTCGGCCTTTTCCCGTGCGCCCTCGACGTTGTCGAGAATCCACTTGACTTTGGGCCCGGAGAAGTAGGTGGCCAGCGGCAGTCCGACCTTGGCCTTGTACCGTTCAACACCGCCGCCGAGATCGGCAAGGTCGTGACAGATCCCGTCGGTGCGGGTGTCCTGCCAGACGATCGCGTTGTAGATCGGCTCGCCGGTGGTCTTGTCCCAGACCAGTGCGGTTTCCCGCTGATTGGTGATACCGACTGCAGCGATGTCCTTCTCGGTCAGGTCGACCTTGCTGAGCGCGGCTGCGGCGACCGCCCTGGTGTTCTCCCAGATCTCTTTCGCGTTGTGTTCGACCCATCCCGCCTTCGGGAAGATCTGTTCGTGTTCCCGCTGATCGACCGAAACGACACGCCCCTCACGGTTGAACACCATGCACCGGGTCGACGTGGTTCCCTGGTCAATCGCGGCTACGAACTTTTCACTCATCTGCGCTTACATCCCTTTCGTCACTTCATCTTTGGAGGACTGATGCTGAAAATTGCGCCGCGACGTTCATGACCGGCGCCGGTGATTCGAGGCCGGCGGGCGGATCCAAACCCGAGGGATCCGCCGCCGGCTTCGGCGGTGCTCCGGTCAGGAGACCGGGAAATATTGAGCCCAGTCAAGTGCCTTGAACGCGAAGGCGGCCAAGGCCCCCCCGATCAGCGGCCCGACAATCGGCACCCAGGCGTAGCCCCAGTCCGAACTTCCCTTGCCCTTGATCGGCAGGATGGCGTGCGCGATACGCGGACCGAGATCGCGAGCCGGGTTGATGGCGTACCCGGTGGGGCCACCGAGAGAGGCACCGATTCCGACGACGACCAGCGCAACGAACAGCGGCCCGAGACCGGAAGGTGTGCCGCCCGACACCAGGATGAGGAAGATCAGCACGAAGGTGCCGAGCACCTCGGTCACGGTGTTCCAGCCGTAATTGCGGATGGCCGGGCCGGTGGAGAACACGCCGAGCTTCTTGCCGGGGTCCTCTTCCGCGTCGAAGTGCTGCTTGAACGCCAACCAGGCCAGGACCGCGCCGATGAAGGCACCGATCAGTTCCGCCGCGTAGTAGACCAGCGACTGGGAGAAGGTGATGTCACCGGTGATCGTCAGCGCCAGGGTGACTGCAGGATTCAGGTGGGCGCCGCTCTGGAAGGCGACGTACACGCCCATGAAGACGGCCAGGCCCCAGCCGAAGTTGATGAGCAGCCACCCGCCGCCCTCGCCCTTACTCCCTTTGAGGATCGCGGTGGCAACGACGCCACAGCCCAGGAGCAACAGCATTGCTGTGCCCGCTACTTCCGAGACGAAGATCGTCCCGTTCGAGATGTCCAACTGGTTCCTCCTGTAGTGATGCCGGCACCGGTGCCGGGAACAGCGAGTTGATCATGAGTCCGATCAGGGCAGAACTTACGCCTAAACGTGATGCCGGTCACGGAAATCCGTGAGAGTTACACCAATGTGACCCATTGTTTGTCGGAACGAGGACATCCGGCTCAGCCCGCCCCCACCCGGACATCTTCCGCCCCGAGCCGTGCTGCGTCGGCAGTTTGATCGTCCGGCATCTGCTGCGACTCTCGTTCCGCGGCCACTCGTGACCGGTAGTGCGACACCTCCCTGTCCACCGCGGCGGCATCCCAGCCGAGTACCGGCGCCACCAGTTCCGCAACCTCCTGGGCCGCCGCGTCTCCGCGGTCCCAGGTGTCGATGGAGATCCTGGTCCGGCGGGCCAGGATGTCGTCCAGGTGCAGGGCACCCTCGTGGGTGACCGCGTACTTGGCCTCCACCTTGAGATACTTCGGCGCGGTCGAGAGCGGCTGCAGCAGTTCGGGTTCGCTCTCGGTGAGGCCCAGCAGCTCGTAGATCGCGCTGCCGTACCGGCCGAGCAGGTGCTCGATCCGCGCGACGTCCAACCCGGTGCGAGCGGCCAGCGTGGCCCTGGTGTTCCACAACGGCTTGTAGCCGTCGGCGCCGATCAGCGGAACCTTGTCCGTGCAAGACTTCTCGATGTTGCCCGGCAAACCCTTGACCGCCTCGTTGATGGCGTCCTCGGCCATCACCCGATAGGTGGTGTACTTGCCGCCCGCGACGATGACCAGTCCGGGAACCGGTGAGACGCAGGCATGCTCACGGGAGAGCTTGCTGGTCTGATCGGATTCACCGGCCAGCAACGGCCGCAGCCCTGCATACACACCGACGACATCGTCCCGGGTCAGGGGTTTCTCGAGCAGAGCATTGGCGTGCTCGAGGATGTAGTCGATGTCGGAGCGACTGGCGGCCGGATGGGCGAGATCGAGATCCCAAGGGGTGTCGGTGGTACCGATCACCCAGAAGTCGTCGCTCCACGGGCACGGGATGATGAACAGCAGACTCTTCTCGGTCTCGGTGATCAGCCCGGTCTTGGACTTGATCCGGTCCCGCGGAATCACGATGTGCACACCCTTGGACGCCTGCACCCGGAACTGGCCCTTGCCGCCGATCATCTTCTGGATGTCGTCGGTCCAGACGCCGGTGGCGTTCACCGTCTGCTTCGCCCGAATCTGAATCTCCTTGCCGCTCTCCAGATCCCGGACCGTTGCGCCGACGACCCTCTCGCCCTCGCGGATCAATCCGACCACCCTGGAGCTGGTCGCCACGTGTGCGCCGTAGGCGGCCGCGGTCCGCGCGATCATCATGGTGTGCCGGGCATCGTCGAGCTGCCCCTCGTAGAACTTGATGGCGCCCTGGATGTGGCCCTTCTTGCCGTCCGGGAAGCTCTCCAGGGTCTTCTTCTTGCTCATGTGCTTGTGGTGGGACGGAACGCCCTTGCCTGCGCCCAGCACGTCGTACACACCGATTCCCAGGCCGACGTAGCCGCGGTCGATTCCCTTGCGCTCCAGTGGGTAGATGAACTCCACCGGTCGGGCGAGGTGCGGGCACAGCGTGTCCAGGATCAGCGACCGTTCGCGCAGCGCCTCGAAGACCAACGAGAAGTTCAGCTGCTTGAGGTACCGCAGGCCGCCGTGGACCAGTTTCGAAGATCGGCTGGAGGTGCCGGCCGCGAGGTCACGCGCCTCGACCAGACCGACGTTCAGGCCTCGGGTCGCGGCGTCCAACGCGGCGCCGGCACCGACGACGCCGGCACCGATCACCAAGACGTCGAGTTCGTTCGACGCCATGTACTCCAGCGCTTCCTGCCGACTGGTGGGATTCAGCTCAGTGGTGGTGAAACTCATTCGTCCTGCTCCCTGCCCCTGTATGTGTGGTGCGGTGATGTGGTCATGAAGTCATGCGGGTGTGCGGTCCTGCAGTGACGCCGGCCGTCCGTCCTCACGCGCCCTCACCAGCGTGGAACGCTCGGCGTCGTGGTAGGTCTCGATGAACGGGATGGTCCCGGATCTGGCTGGTGGTCATCGGCGGTCCTCACTCACTGGGCTGGGGACGGGGGCGTCACCGCCGGGCACGGCGGTCACCCGCATCGCGGTCCTGCATCGAACAGGTGTGGATCCTTGGTGTACCCGGAGATCGATCCGACGACACCGATCACCAACACACCGCCTCCTCGCAGTCCTGCCCATCATGGCCCTGTGCCCATCGGGTCGCGACCGTACCCAGCCGACAGGCGGGGCCACAACACCCGTCGTTCGGCATTGTCGAACGGAGCGGTATGGTCCGGCCGTGCCAGGCAGCGTGCAATCGGTGGAGCGAGCGGCGGCGATCCTGCGCCTGTTGGCCGAGGAGGACGAGCCGATCGGCCTCGCCCAGATCACCTCCGCGTTGGGCCTTGCCAAGGGCACCGTCCACGGCATCCTGCGCACGCTGGAGGACGTCGGCTTCGTGGAGCAGGATCAGGCAGGCGGACCGTACCGGGTCGCCACCGAGGTCTTCCGGCTCGGCTGGACCAAACTGGATCAGAACGAACTGCGCTCCAAGGCGTTGAACTGGACCGACGCCCTGGCCGCCCGGACCGGAGAGTCAGCCAGGGTGGCCGCCTTTCACGCCGGACGGGCCGAGGTTGCGCACCATGTCTTCCGGGCCGACGGCGGCACCCAGGTGCTGGTGACCGGCTCGGTGGTCCCGCTGCACGCGAGCGCGCTCGGCAAGGTCCTGCTCGCGTTCGACCCCGGCGCGGTGCGCAGCATCGCCAACCAGCCGTTGCCCGCGCTGACCACCGGCACCATCACCGATCGGATCGTCCTGCAGCGCGAGCTCGCCGAGATCCGGGACCTGGGTTGGGCGGGGTCGGTCGGCGAGGTCGAATCCGACGTCGCCGGGATAGCCGCGCCGATCCGTGATCGGGGCGGTTACGTGGTGGCCGCCGTCGGCATCGAGGGGTCGGTCGAGCGCCTCTGTGACGACCGGCGCCGACTGCGCCCCGCGTTGATCTCGCACGTCGTCCGGGCCGGTCGTTCGATCTCCCGTGAACTCGGCCACGGGCGCGACCTGTGACCGAGAAGTACGTCGCCGCGCTCGATCAGGGCACCACGTCCACCAGGTGCGTGCTGTTCGACCGGCAGGGCCGGATGGTCTCGATCGCCCAGCGCGAGCACCACCAGTACTTCCCACGACCAGGTTGGGTCGAGCACGATCCCGCCGAGATCTGGTCCATCGTCAAGAGAGTCGTACCGCAGGCACTTGTCGACGCCGGTGTCGACGCCGGGCAGGTGGTCGGGCTCGGCGTCACCAATCAGCGGGAGACCACGGTCGTCTGGAACCGGCAGACCGGGCTTCCGATCGGGCGGGCGATCGTCTGGCAGGACACCAGGACGGCCGAATTGCTGGCCGGGATGTCGACGGGCATCGACCCTGCTGACGTTCTGGCACGGACCGGATTGCCGATGGCGACGTACTTCTCCGGCGCCAAACTGAAGTGGATGTTGGACCGCGACCCCCAGCTGCGGCCGGCGGCCGAACGGGGCGAACTGCTGTTCGGCACGATGGACAGCTGGATCGTCTGGAACCTGACCGGTGGGCCTGGGACGGGATCCGGCGCTTCGGAAGGGATACACGTCACCGACGTCACCAATGCCAGCCGGACGATGTTGATGAACCTGGAAACCCTCGACTGGGACGACGATCTGCTCGCTGCGTTCGACATCCCGCGCGCCATGCTGCCGGAGATCCGGCCGAGCATCGGCCGGTTGGGGATCACCTCCGACCCGTTGCCCGGCATTCCGATCGGTGCGGTGATCGGCGATCAGCAGGCATCGCTGTTCGGACAGACCGCCTTCGATGCCGGCGAGGCGAAATGCACGTTCGGCACCGGGAGCTTCCTGCTGCTCAACACCGGGCACGAGATCGTCCGATCGAGGCACGGGTTGATCACCACCGTCGCGCACAAGGTGGCCGACGAGCCCGCGTTCTACGCGCTGGAGGGATCGGTCGCTGTCGCCGGCGGTTTGGTCCAGTGGTGCCGGGACAACCTGGGCCTGATCCGGTCACCGGCCGAGATCGAGACCCTGGCCGCCGGTGTGCCCGACAACGGCGGCTGCTACCTGGTTCCGGCGTTCTCCGGATTGTTCGCGCCGCACTGGGACAACCGGGCGCAGGGGATCCTGGTCGGCCTGACCTCGTACGTGACGAAGGCGCACATCGCCCGAGCGGTGTTGGAAGCGACAGCCTGGCAGACCCGGGACGTGCTGGACGCGATGAACGCCGATGCGGGCATCCCCGCCCAGTCGCTCGCGGTGGACGGCGGCATGACCGGTGACAACCTGCTCATGCAACTGGTCGCCGATGCCCTGGACATCCCGGTGGTCCGGCCGATGATGGCCGAGACCGTCGCCCTCGGCGCGGCCTACGCCGCCGGACTGGCCGTCGGATACTGGCCGGATCGGCAGGTGCTGCGACGGCATTGGCAACGTGCTGGGGAATGGCGCCCGCAGACGGACCCGCAACGGCGGGCGGCGGAACTGGCGAGTTGGCGTCATGCGGTTGCACTGGCGCGCGCATGGGGCGATCGCCCGAGTTGATCATCAGGCTGACCACGAGAACAGAGCGCCACCCGAACTGGCGCCTACAACATGTGTGCCGTCGGGAGGAATCGAACCTCCCGCATCGCCCAAGCTCGACTGCCGTGCGCGCGAAGCGCACCGTCTGTCGGCAGTAGAACCACCATCGCATCCAGGGCCGGCCACCTGCTTCAACACCACCCCCGGCAACTTTGTTCCCCCGCCACCGATCGATCCCGGGCAGCGGGTCAGACCGGGGTCGGCGCAGGGACGGAGATAGCGCCGGGTGAGCGGGCCGGCCGGAGCAGGTGGTCCAACTCGTGGGCCGGGGCCGGCCGCGCGTACAGGTGCCCCTGGGCGTATTGGCAGCCGAGCGACCGCAGAATCGCCGCCTGCTCGACACTCTCCACTCCTTCGGCGGTGACCAGCAGGTCCAGGTCGCGACCCAATGCCAGCAATGCGCGCAGGAATCGCCTGGCCGACGGGTCGGAGTGGATGTGCGCGACGAAGGCGATGTCGATCTTGACCGCCTGCAGGGCCATCTGCCGCAGACTGAGCAGGGATGAGTAGCCGGTACCGAAATCGTCCAGCCACAAGGAGATCCCGAGCTGGCGCAGCTGGCCGACGACCTGTTCGACAACGGCGGTGTCACCCAGCAGTGCCTCCTCGGTGATCTCCAGCAACAGCCGGTGCGGATCGAGCCCGTGTCGCCGCAGCGCGGCGACCACCCGTCGGGGGAAATCCCGATCCGTCATCAGGCCGGGCGGGACGTTCACCCCCACCTGCAGGTCCGGCACGTCGAACTGCTCCGACCAGTCGGCCAACTGCGCACATGCCCGGTCGAGCATCAGATCGGTCAAGGCCGGGAGCAGCCGCAGCCGCCCGGCGAGCTTGATGAAGTACTCCTGATCGACCGGCTCGCCCGCGACCTGCCAGCGGGCAAGCGCCTCCATGGAGTGCACCTGCCCGGTGTTCAGGTCGATGATCGGCTGGAACACGCACTCGATTCCGCCAGATCCGATGGCGTCGATCAGCATTGGCCGGAAGTGCAGATCGGCCGCCTCCGGCAACACCATCGACGGCTCGTAGAAGGACACCTGACCCTTGCCGGACCGCTTGGCCGCGTACATCGCGATGTCCGCGCGCGAGTACAACTCGTCCAACGACGGCGTCAGGTGCTCACCGCCCACCTCCGTGATGCCGATGCTGGCGCCGACGACCAGCTGCTCGCCGCCGAGCGAGAACGGTGGGCGCAGCGCCTCGACCAGCCGGGCGCCGACCTCGATGGCGTCGCTGTCGCCCTCGACCAGCACGGCGAACTCGTCACCGCCGAACCTGGCCACGGTGTCACTGGATCGGATGGCGCCGCGGAAGCGTTCGGCCACCCGGATGACCAGTTCGTCGCCGACCGGGTGGCCGAGGGTGTCGTTGACAGCCTTGAAATCGTCCAGATCGACGAACAGCAGGGCCAGCGGACGCAGGCTTCGGCGATGCTGCTCGAGGGCGTGCACGACCCGATCGGTGAACAACGCCCGGTTGGGCAAACCGGTGAGCTGGTCGGCGAAGGCCTGCTGCTGCAGCTCGCGCTCCCGGTTCTCCAGGTGCCTGGTCAGCGTGAGGTTGTCCCGGATGGTCAGGTACTGCCGGAACAGCACCCCGATGAACGTCGCGACCAGGACGACCCCGGTGACCCGATCCGCCCCGTCCCGGTAGCGGTCGATGCCGACGACGATCAGCGCGACGGCCAACGGCACGTACGGCAGCATGCTGGCGCTCTGACCCCGAGCAGGGCGGGGCTGCGCATCGCTCAGAAAAGTGGGCCCGCTGCGATCGGAGCGGTGGGACTCGAAACCGGCGGCCAGCGCGGCACAGGCGATCAGGCCGAATCCCAGCGTCCAGCCCAGACCCACCACCGAACCGGCGTCGAACTGCTCGGTGGCCGACACGTAGGCGTAGAAGCCGTCGGAGACGGCGATCAGGGCCATCGCGGCGGCGACGGCAGCCAACCCGGACCGGCGGTTGATCCGGCGACTGACGCTGAGCAGCACGATGGTCAGCACCGCGATGTCGCCGCACGGGTAGGCGAGATTGAGGAAGAGGCCCAGCAGCTCGATCGGCGACTGCTCCTCCGCGCTGGAGGCCGCGGTCGACGTCACGTGGTTGAGCGTGGTCACCCAGCTGATGATGAACAGCGACATCCCGATGATGAAGGCGTCCAACGAGGTCCGCAGTCGATCGGTGTGCCGGCCGTCGGACGGCCAGACCGCTACCACCATCAACACGGTGAACGCCAGGAAGAACGGGTCGGCGATCGAGACCTGCGGGATGTCTCCGTGCCGGACGATGTCGAAGTAGCACCAGATCAGTTGACCGACCGCCCAACTGGTGGCGGCCAGCGCCACCAGCAACCACGCTCGCCGCTGCGGCCCGGTGTGCCGGGTGACCGTCACCGCAGCCGTCGCGGCAGCCAGGATCGCCACGGCCAGTTGACCGAGATTGCTCACCCACGACGCCACCGCGGAATCGCTCCCGGTCACCACAGTCACCAGCAGTTCGACCACAGCGATCACCAGCACGAGCACCCCGGTGACGACGACCGGACCGTGCATCCAGGACGAACGTCGTGACACCGTGACGGGGTTCTTGTCGGACGGCAGTGGCCGCCGGCTGTCACCAGGTGGGTGGTGGGTGGTGAACGTGGAAACCGAAGCGGAGCCCATCGAGTGTCCTCTCGCCGCAGCCCGAAGTCGTCAGCGCAGGTTGACGCACCGACGGCGGACCGGACAACAGCTGGCGTCCCCACTCCCCCACCCGATACGACAAATCACTCCACCGGACCGGACGTGTACACAACGTAGTCAGACGACTACAGAACGCAGCGGGAGCTGCGTCGACGGCATCGCCGCCCCCCTCGCCCTGCGAGGTTATTCAGGGAGCGGGTGATAGATGCCGGTCTGGGTGACCTTGGCGATGGCGCGCATCTTGTTGACCGCGTCGAGGGCGGCGACCTTGTAGGACTCGGCGAGGGTGGGGTAGTTGAAGACGGCGTCGACGAGGTAGTCGACGGTGCCGCC
>Ga0164308_10000625_pt1 | contig 19125 bp, 16 predicted proteins | sample Whisoiple_246_MG_FD_109983 | JGI IMG/M metagenome (GOLD analysis project Ga0164308, IMG submission 109983) | Soil microbial communities amended with fresh organic matter from upstate New York, USA - Whitman soil sample_246_MG | ecosystem: Environmental > Terrestrial > Soil > Unclassified >...
GCGCTCATGACGAGAACGGGGCCGGCCGGGTCCTTGCTGTCCCGGACGGGCACGGAGGCGGCACAGCCGTCGGCCACCTCGACGCATTCGCCGCCCGTGTTTCCGCTGTACGAGGACTTGCGCCAAGTCGCGCTGCCGGTGACGGTGCACTCGACGCATTCGCCGCCGGTGCTCCCGCTGTAGCTGGACTTACGCCACACCGCGCTCTTCAGGTTCGGACCGGTCGCCATAACGCTCCTCCATCACACGGGTGATCAGTGCCGCGGAGTCCTCGACGGAGAGGGCTGCGGCCTGCAAATGAGCGTAGCGGCGGGCGGCCTCCCTGATGGTCTCGGGGTTGGCGGTCATGTGGCCGGAGATGAGGTCCTCCGTGTAGATGATGTCCGGGTCGTTCTCGAATCTCATTGAGGTGAAAGACCCGGCGAGGCTTGAGTGTTCACCGGCTGAAAACGGCAGCACCTGAATCCGCATCCACCGGTGCCTCGTGAACTCCAACAGACGGGCCAGTTGGTTCCGCATGACCTCGCGGCCGCCGATCGGCCGGTGCAGGACCGCCTCGTCCAGGATCGCCCAGGCCAGGGGCGGCTGTTCCCGCTCCAGGATGCGCTGGCGTTCCAGCCGGGCGGCGAGCAGCCCCTCCAAGTCGTCCGGCATGCCGGTGAGCAGTACGGCCCGCGCGTACTCCTCCGTCTGCAGCAGCCCGTACACCAGTTGCGCCTGGTAGGTGGAGATGTACGTCGCCTTCGCCTCCATGTCCGCGTACTGCTGGAACCAGGTCGGCAGTTGGCTTCGCAGGACCAGGCCGACCAGGCGGGAGAAGACCCCGTCCGTGCCCAGTGCCGCGTCCAGGCGTTCCGAGAAGTCGCGGGTCGGCACCTTCTTCGTCGTCTCGATCTGGCCGATCAGTGAGCCCGTGCAGAAGATGATCTCGCCGAGCTGGCCCTGCCGCAGGCCGTGGGCCTCCCGCTGGCGGCGCAGTTCCCAGCCGTAGTAGTCCAGTGGGGAGGCGCTGGGGTCGAGTGACTGCACGTTGGCCACGGCGGGGGTGCCTCTCGCTTCAACGCCTGGCGGCGTTCGTTTCAGGTCGTAGCCGAGAGTAATCAGCGCACTGCACTCTGGTGACATGAATCACGTATCCGATACCCGGACCGGTGACGCCGAGGGTGCGGCCTACCGTGCCGAGTTCGCGCTGGGGGAGCACTCCGCCCGCCATCTGCGGCGCATCCTGCGGCTCTACCTCACCGGCTGGGGCCTGCTCGACGTGGCCGACGCGGCGGAGCTGGCCCTCACCGAGCTCGTCGCCAACGTCGTACGGCATGTGCCCGGCCGCCGCTGCCAGACGCTGATCATCCTGCTCCCGGGCCGGGGTGTGCGGGTCGAGGTCTCCGATGCGTCGCCCCGCCTGCCCCGTGCGGTCGCGGGGGACGCGCTCGACGAGGGCGGGCGGGGACTGCTGCTGGTGGAGGCCGTCACCGACGGCTGGGGTGTCGAGGCGCGCGGTGACGGCCGGGGGAAGACGGTCTGGTTCGAGTGCGGTCAGCGGGAGGCGCCGAGCTCCGCCAGTACCGCGTCGGTGAACGGCGTCCAGACCTCGGCCGCCCACGGTCCGAAGGCCCGGTCCGTCAACGCGACGCAGGCCGCGCCCGCCGCCGGGTCGATCCACAGGAACGTGCCGGACTGGCCGAAGTGGCCGAAGGTGGCGGGGGAGGACGAGAGCCCCGTCCAGTGCGGCGACTTGGAGTCGCGGATCTCGAAGCCGAGACCCCAGTCGTTGGGGTTCTGATGACCGTAGCCGGGGAGCACACCCTTGAGGCCGGGGTGGACGACGGTCTGGGCCTCCAGGACCGTGCGCGGGTCGAGGAGTCGCGGGGCCTGCACCTCGGCGGCGAACCGCACCAGGTCGTCCACCGTCGAGACGCCGTCCTTGGCGGGTGAGCCCGCCAGCGTCGTCGAGGTCATGCCCAGGGGGTCGAGGACGGCCTGGCGCACGTACTCGGGGAACGGAATCTCGGTGGCCTTCGCGATGTGGTCGCCGAGCACCTCGAAGCCCGCGTTGGAGTAGAGCCTGCGGGTGCCGGGAGGCGCCGTGACCCGGTGCTCGTCGAAGGCGAGACCACTGGTGTGCGCGAGGAGGTGGCGGACGGTCGAGCCCTCCGGGCCGGCCGGTTCGTCCAGCTCGACGGCGCCCTCCTCGTAGGCCACCAGCGCCGCGTAGGCGGCGAGCGGCTTGGTCACCGAAGCCAGCGGGAAGCGGTGCGCGGTGGGACCATGGGTACCCAGGAGCGTGCCGTCCGAGGTGACGACGGCGGCTGCCGCGGTGGGGACGGGCCAGTTCTCGATCATCGCCAGGCTCTGCATGCGTACGAGCCTAACGGGAGCCCGAATCCGGGTCGGCCACCCCGTATCGCTTGCTTGGAGTGCACTCCAAGGTTCTAGCGTGGAGGCATGACGGTGATGGAGAGCACTTCCGCACGGACCGACACCTGCGCCTCGGCCCCGAAGGCGCATCCGCGTCCCGAGGGCCAGGACCGCTACACCATCAGCGAGGTCGTGGCCTTCAGCGGGCTCACCGCCCACACGTTGCGCTGGTACGAGCGGATCGGGCTGATGCCGCACGTCGACCGCTCCCACACCGGACAGCGGCGGTTCAGCAACCGCGACCTCGACTGGCTCGCCTTCGTCGGCAAGCTGAGGCTGACCGGCATGCCGGTCGCCGACATGGTCCGGTACGCGGAAATGGTCCGCGAGGGCGACCACACCTTCACGGAGCGGCAGGAGCTGCTGGAGGCGACCCGGCGCGACGTACAGGCGCGCATCGCGGAACTCCAGGGAACCCTCGCCGTACTCGACTTCAAGATCGACTTTTATGGCGGCGCCCGCACGGCGCCGGAAAGGGTCTGACGACATGAGCGACACCGGAAAGATCGCGACAGCGGAGCTCGGTACCGGAGGCCCGCAGGTCGGTGTGCAGGGACTCGGCTGCATGGGGATCAGCGAGTTCTACGGGGACACCGACGAGGCGGCCGCCCGGGACACCCTGGAAGCCGCGCTGGACGTGGGCGTCACCCTCTTCGACACCGCCGACATCTACGGGAGCGGGGCCAACGAGACGTTCCTCGCGCCGTTCGTGGGGGCGCACCGCGACGAGATCACGCTGGCGACGAAGTTCGCCATCGAGCGGAGCGACACCGACCCGAACTTCCGCGGGGTGCGCAACGATCCGGCGTACATCCGCCAGGCCGTCGAGGCCAGCCTGCGCCGCCTGGGCACCGACGTGATCGACCTCTACTACATGCACCGCCGCGATCCCCTCGTGCCGTTCGCCGACTCGGTGGGGGCGATGGCCGAGCTGGTGAAGGAGGGCAAGGTCAAGCAGCTCGGGCTGAGCGAGGTGACCGGGGCCGAACTCCGCGAGGCGCACGCCGTGCACCCGATCGCGGCCCTCCAGTCCGAGTGGTCCCTCTTCAGCCGCGACGTCGAGATCAGTGCCGTTCCGGCCGCCGTCGAGCTCGGGGTGACGCTCGTCCCGTACTCGCCGCTCGGCCGGGGGTTCCTGACCGGGGCGTTCGCGGACGCGGGCAAGGAGCTGAGCGAGGGCGACTTCCGTAAGCACCAGCCCCGTTTCACCGGTGAGAACGCGAAGACCAACGCGGCCCTGCTGGAGCCGGTCCACACGATCGCGGCCGCTCACGGCGCGACGGCCGCGCAGATCGCCCTCGCCTGGGTGCAGCAGCGGGCCCAGGTGCACGGTCTGACCGTGGTGCCGATCCCGGGCACGCGCAAGCGCAGCAGGCTGCTGGAGAACACCGGGGCGACCCGGCTGACCCTGACCGAGCAGGAACTCCGGTCGCTGGAGCCCATCGCGGGCCAGGTGGCGGGCGACCGCTACCCGGACATGAGCAGCACGTCCGCCGCGCGCGAGTAGCCGGACCGGGCTGCCCGGGGCGGGCGGAGAGGCGCTCACGCCAGTCGCAGGGCGAAGACCGCGAAGCCCGCCGCGAGCAGCCCGGCCGCGGCCCGGCGGACGTGACCCGCCCGGTCGCCCGTCTCCCAGGGCTCCTCGAACCGGCGGGCGTACCGGGAGATCAGCACCAGCAGAGCGGCGAACAACGGCATCCACGCCAGCCGGGCCACGATCCAGCCCGCCGAGTCCGGGCTCGTCGTCAGCCCCGGCACCACGCCGGCGAAGGACGCCGGGACGGCTGCGGCCAGCATCGCCGTCTGGTGCCAGCACAGGATCGTCATCGCCGACAGGTTGATCACCACCACGGGAGCCCACAGCGCGGGGCGGCTCAGCGCCCTGCCGATCCGGCCGTGCATCAGGACCGCCGCGCCGCTCTGCGCCGAGGCCAGAGCGAGGACCAGCAGCGACGGCGGATGCGAGTTGGTCCGCGCCTCGCCCGGTACGCCGACCATCGACGCCGGGTAGAGGAAGACGAGCAGCAGCACGGCGAAGAGGGCCGTGCCACCGACGAGCAGGAGCCCGGCGCCCCGCCGGGAGAGCCGGCCCTGCCCCCAGCAGACGCCGAGTTGATACGCGAAGAGCCAGCCGGGCAGGATGTTCAGCACCCCGACCCAGGACGGCACCGCGTCGGCGTACGGCCCGTAGCGCAGGAAGTCGACCACGGCGACCGAACCGATCAGCGGGGCCGCCGCCCAGCCGCCGAACCTCCGGGCCAGCCGCACGCAGCACGGCGTGAGCGCCGTGACCACGGCGTACACCCCGACGAACCAGAGCGGCTGGATCACCAGCTTCGCGCCCGTGCGCAAGGTGTCCTCCGGCACACCGGCGGCGTACAGCACCGGGATCATCAGTGCCCAGACCGCGGTCACCCCGAGCACCGGTCTGCCCAGCCGGACCAGCCGGCCCCGCAGCCACGCCCCGCCGGTGGACGGCCTGCGGTGATAGGACAGGACGGAGGCGTAACCGCCGACGAGGAAGAAGACGCCCAGCATCTGGAGCACCCAGCTCACCGGGGCGAACTCCGCGAACTCCGACAGCGGGCTGGCGTTGTGCAGGGCGCCGTCGCCGTCCCGGGTGAACCCGCCGAGGAGCCAGTGACCGGCGGGCACGGCCATCAGCGCGAGGGCGCGCAGCCCGTCGACCGCACGGTCGCGGTGGGCCGGGGTGGACGCGTCGATCCGGTGGACCAACTGCCGCACGCTCAACGGACATCCCCCTCGGCGATGGCCGCGAAGGCCCGGAGCGAGTCCGTGCCGGGAGCGAAGTAGCCGGTGTGGCCCTTCGCGTCCCGGGCGGGCACCCGGCGGGCCCCGAACGCCTCGTCCGCGGGGTCGGCGCCGTGCCCGAGACCCGCCACCCGGACGTGCGGCACGTCGTCGATCCAGTCGGTGTCGTCCTTGGCGGCCCAGACGCGCGCCCCGGTGTGCAGACCGGCCACGTCGTCGGCGCGCATCCCGGGGGAGCCGAGCACCACCAGGTCCGTGGCGCCGAGGTCCGACGCCGCCAGCCCGCACACCACCGAGCCGTAGCTGTGGCAGAACACGACCGGCGAGGGGACACCGTCGGACGCCAGCCCCTCGGTGAACCGGGTCAGCCGGCCGGCTCCGGCCTCGGCCAGGCCGCCGGTCGCCGCGTCCACGCCGAGCCCGACCGGCGTGGTGTAACCGGCCCAGGCGATCACCGCGCTGCCCGGGCCCGTCTCGGCGTACAGCGACTGCGCCATGCCCGCCGGGGTGCCGTACACGTCGTTCTTCCGGTCGAAGGTCCCCGCGTCGATGTCCGACCCGGGGACCACGACGGACACGTGCCGCGCGGAGCGCAGGTCGCCGAACACCTCGGCGACCTGGCCCCGCCCCCGTGGGTCGAACGCGAGGATCTGCCGGCCGGGCGCGGCGAGGCGGGTGAGCCGGGAGTCGTGGGAGGCCCTCAGGACCCGGGCGTTGGCGCGGTAGCGGAGCTCCAGCGGCGCCCCGTCCAGATTGCCGACCACCGACGGGTGCCGCTCCAGCAGCACCTGTCGTTCCCGTTCGCCCAACCCTGCGAAGAACAGCCTCACTTGTTCCGGTGTGGCGCTGCCCGGATCGGGCAACTCACGCCCGAGCACCCCGTCCGCACGCCACGAGGCGCTGCCGGGCGGCGGCCCCGTCACCGCCTGCTGGGTGTTCCCGGACGCCCAGCCCGCCGTCCCCGCCACCACTGTGGTCGCCAGTGCGACCGCGGCCAGCGTCCTCGCGAACCGTCGCATCGTGCCCTCCCCGTCCGGTGTGGGCACACCGGTCGGCGTGCCGGAGAGGAAGGTAGGAGGACGCGGGGTGACAGGGCGTCACCCCGGGGAGCCAACCGTGCGGTGATACCGGGGTAGGGGGCGTACGGGGGGAGGACCCCACCGCCCGGCCGGGGGAGGCCCCCATTCCGTGGCCGTGGGAGGCTCCCCTCGCGTGGCCGTGGGAGGCTCCCCCGTGGCCGTGGGAGGCTCCCGGTTACGCCTCTCCCGGGGTCACCAGCCCCGACTCGTACGCGAAGATCACCGCCTGCGCCCGGTCCCGGAGCCCGAGCTTGGCCAGCACCCGGCCGATGTGGGTCTTCACCGTCTGCTCGGCCAGCACCAGCCGCGCCGCGATCTCCTGGTTCGACAGGCCCCGGGCGATCAGTTCCAGGACCTCCCTCTCGCGCGGTGTCAGACCGTTCAGCCGCAGCGCCGGCCCACCGGACGGCGCCGCCGGCTTCCGGCGGGCGAAGTCCGCGATGAGACGCCGGGTCACGGACGGCGCGAGCAGCGCGTCCCCCGCCGCCACGACCCGTACGGCCGAGATCAGGTCCGCCGGCGGGGCGTCCTTCAGCAGGAACCCGGACGCTCCCGCGCGCAGTGCCTCGTAGACGTAGTCGTCGACGTCGAACGTCGTGAGCATCAGGACCTTCGGCCGGTGGACCGCCCCCTTCGGCGGTGTCAACAGCTCCCGGGCGGCGGCCAGTCCGTCCATCTCCGGCATCCGGACGTCCATCAGCACGACGTCCGGATGCACCGACCGGCTGACCTCGACCCCCTTGCGCCCGTCCGGGGCCTCGCCCACCACGTCGATGTCGCTCTGCGCCGACAGCAGCGCCGCGAACCCGGCCCGCACCATGGCCTGGTCGTCGACGATGATCACGCGGATGGTCACGGTTCCTCCGGAGTCACGGATGCCGAGGGCGGCTGGGGCGGCGGCAGCGGCAGCCGCGCGGCGACCCGGAAGCCCCCGTCGGGCAGGGGACCGGTGTCGAGCGTGCCGCCGGTCAACCGTACGCGTTCCCGCATGCCGACCAGCCCGTGTCCCGTCCCCGACGTCTCCAGCGCCGAACCGGGACTCTCCGGGCTGTCGTTGACGACCAGCACCGTCAGATGGCCGTCGCGCGCCGTCACCGACACCCGTGTCCGCGCACCAGGGGCGTGCCGGACCACGTTGGCCAGCGCCTCCTGCACGATGCGGTACGCCGTCAGGTCCACGGCCTGCGGCATCCCGCCCCGCTCCACCGCCTCGGCCACGTCCGCCTCCAGCGACAGCTCGGCCGGAAGCCCCGCCCGCACCGTCGCCTCCACCAGCTGCTGGACCCGGTCGAGGCCGGGCTGCGGGGCCAGTTCGCCCCGGGTGCCGTCACTGCGGAGCACCGACAGCAGCCGCCTCATCTCGGTCAGGGACTCCCGGGCACCGGCCGCGATCGACGCGAACTCCGCCCGCGCCTCCTCGGAGAGCCCGCCGATCCGGTACGGCGCCGAGTCGGCCTGCACCGTGATCACCGACATGTGGTGCGCGACCACGTCGTGCAGCTCACGCGCGATACGGGTGCGCTCCTCCAGCAAGGTCCGCTGGGCCCGTTCGGCCTCGCTGATCGTCTCCTGCTCGACGAGCCGCCGCTGGGCCTCGCTCCGCTCCCGTACGGCCGCCCCGATCACCAGCACCAGCCCGCCCAGGACGAACAGCAGCACGCCGTTGCCGCCGCTGCGCGCGGACGCGAGCGCATACAGCAGGAGCCCGGCCACCCCCGTCGTCAGCCAGACGCCGATCACGGTCCGCCGGCTCTCCCGCAGCCCGAGGGCGAGCAGGACGAAGAGGTAGCCCACCACGGCCGGAGGTGTCCACGGCCAGATGGTGCCGGGCTCCGGCTCCTGCCCCAGCAGCACCAGGGCGCCCAGGACATCGGCGGTGAGGACGATCCACCAGGCCTGGAGCGGGCGGTGCGCCAGCATCAGCAGGGGTGCGGCCTGTGCGACGCCCAGAGCCCCGGCCAGCCCGCCGGGCACGCCGTAGTCGGCGGCCAGGACCTGGATCGTGACGGGGATGAAGACCGCCGCGAGGGCGACCACGACCGCGTACGGAAGCAGCCGCAGCCACCGCCTGGGGGACCCGGCGAGCAGCGGGGTCGGTGGGTGGGACGCGTGGGACAGCCCGTGGGCGAGCTCGCGCAGATTGCGTCGGGCGGCGCTCAGCAGACCGTCGGCGGGCGGGGGCCCGGCGGGAGAAGGGGACATGATCGGGTCAGGGTAGGCGCGGAGTGCGCCGGGCGGCGTCATACCGGAGGCCGGACCCCGGACGTCCGGTCCCCTACCGGAGTAGGGGGCGACCACGCCGCGGGACCCGGGCCCCGCGGCCGGCCCACCGGCGCGGCCTACAGCTCGGCGAGCAGCTCCGCCTTCTTCGCGCTGTACTCCGCGTCCGTGACCAGACCCGCCTGGTGCAGATCCCCGAGGTGGCGTATCCGCTCGGCGATGTCCGCGGGGTCGCGCCGTGCACCGCCCACCGGGACGGGAGCGGTGGCGACGGGCACGGACTGCGTCCGGCGCACCGACTCCAGGACCGCCGCGGCGAACGGCAACGCCTCGTGCACCGGTCCGTACCCGAGGCCGAACACGACCGAGGCGGGATCCTGGTCGGGCTGGGCCCGCGTCACGGACGGCTGCCCGGCACCGGGCACCGGGTCGCATCCCGGGCCGTCCGCCTCCGCACCGGCCGCCGCGCCACGCGGCACCAGCCGGAGACACCCCTCCAGGCCCTCGGGCGAACGCCACTCGACCCCGCCCAGGTCCGCCACGGGGAACGACTGGTCGCCCGCCTTCCACTTGGCGCTGGACGCCCCCGTCCAGAACCACCGGAAGGAGACCAGGGTTCCGTCGAAGCCGGCCCGGCCGTCGTACGCCTTGAACTGCATCGGCGCCTCGGGGGCCGTGACCAGGAAGCGTTCGGCGGGCAGCGAGGCCTCGGAGCCCAGCACGGCGCGCAGTTCGTCGGCGTAGTACTCCGCGAGCGTCTCGCTGTCGCCGGGCAGCACCAGCCGGTAGGGGTCGTTGCTCTCCTTGAGTTGCCCGGCCGCGGCCTCCAGCAGTGGATCGGCACCGGGTCTCGGCACCGCACGCAGCACCACCGTGCCCCGCTTGCCGGGAGTCAGCGTCACCGACGACAGCGCCGCGTACGGAACGCGGCGCTCACGCAGGCTCTGGAACAGCCTCGGCGTGCGAATACCCCGTTCGAAGCGGATGAGCACGGAGTCGGTGTCGAACTCCCAGGTGGCTTGAATTCCGGCCAGCACATCACCCATGTGCCTCATCGTATGTGGCACAGGCCCGCACGTCCCCCTTCGGTACAGGCGGAGTCACGACCGAGCGGGCAGGCCGTTCGCCGTTCTCTACGCGCGTCGGTCGCGTCTCTACGCGCGTCAGGCCCCGGTCCCGCCGGAAATCTGCCGGTGGCACGCGGCATCGGAACGCGCACAGCTGACCGCGTCATAGGCGCCCACGCCGATCGCGGCGAAATTGCTCAGACTCTCCGTACCCGGCTCGAAATAACCGCTGTGCCCGACCGCGCCGCTCGCCGACACGATCCGCGCGCCGAAGGCCGGGTCGACCGGGTCGGCACCGTGCCCGAGACCGCCGACCGCCAGGTTCGGGACGTCCTCGATCCAGTCGTCACCGTCCCGCATGGCCCACACCCTGGCCCGGGTGTGCAGGGCGCCGGCGTTGTCCGCCCGCATCCCCGGACTGCCCGCGACCGCGATGTCGGACACCCGGGAGGGCAGCCCGCGCGCGGCGACACCGCACAGCACCGAGCCGTAGCTGTGGCAGAACAGCGAGACGTCCGACGTGCCGGGCAGCGCCTTCACCAGGGCGTTCAGCCGCAACGCGCCCTCCGCGGCGAGTCCGCCCAGCGCGGCGTCCATGCCGATCCCCGCGGGTGCCGTGTAGTCGGCCCACGCGATGACCGCCGTACGGGAGGCCGGGCGCGCCGACCGCTCGGCGTCGTACAGCGACCGGGCCATGCCGACGGGCGCCGCGTTCTCCTTCACACCGGTCCGCTCCAGCGTCAGCAGATTGGTGTCCACCCCGGGCACGACGACCGAGATCCGCTCGGCCCGGTCGAGGTCGCCGAAGACCTCGGCGGCCCGCCCGCGCCCCGACGGGTCGAACGTGAGGATCTGCCGGTCACCCGCGAGCAGCGAACGGAAGCGGTCCAGCCGCCGCACGGCCTGACGGTGCCCGTCCGGCGAGAGCCGCACGTCCTGCGTCCGCTGCTCCTCGGCCGATTCCGCCTGCTCCAGGGCGTGCCGGTTCGCCCGGTAGCGCAGGGTCACCGGTGCTCCGTTCATGTTCCCCACCACCAGCGGGTACTTGTCGGTGAGGGCGACCTGCTGGCCCGCCGTGAGCGCCGCGAAGAAGTGGGCCAGCCGGTACGCAGGAGCGCCCACGTCCGGGAGTGACTGACCGGCTATCCGGTCCTTCGCCCAGGAAGCGAGCGCGATCTCGCGCGGTTCGGCGGAGTGCTGATGACGCACGGCGGTCCACCCGGTGGTCGCCAGCATCACGAACACGACCGCGATGGCGAGCAGAGCGCGCCATGCGGTGAGCGTGGGAGAGGAATCGAAGGAAGTCACTGAGCCCCACCCTAGGAGACACTCACTTTCCGTCGTGACAGGGGTGACACGGATCACTCGACCGCGGGGAATTGGCCGCCCGTCTCCTACGCTCCGTGTGCGCCGGATCCACGTACCGGCACGTCAGAGGCCCGCCGTTCGCCCGAAACGGCCTCGTGGGCCCCGGTGTTGTGATGTCGGCCATGTCGAACGGATGAGGGGTGCGGCACACCTGTGCGGTTCCCGTAAGGACGTGCCTACGCGGCGCGCCAGCTCCCGGAGAGCGCGGGCCCGAGCTGGTCCAGATGGAGTTCCGTCAACTCCCGGAGCGCGTCCACCCCCGCGTCCTGCCGGCCGCCCCACAGCTGCCCGGTCATCCGCATCACCCCGGAGAACGCGGCCACGGCCACCCGTGCGCGGGGATCCGTCTCCGGGTCGATCCCCTCACGCTCCGCGATCAGCGCGGCGGTCTGCCGCTCCAGGCCGACGTTGCGCCGCGTGTGGGCGGCGTGCAGTGCCGGAGTCGATTCGATCATCCGGTAGGCCCGTACCTGGAGTTCGACCGTGATGTCCGATCCGCCGGATTCCCCGCGTGTGCTCCAGGCGTTCAGGGCGGCCCGCCGCATCGCCTCGAAAGGAGGCTCCGAAGCCGGGCGTTGGCGCAGTTCCGCGAGGAAGCGGGCGTCCACCGCCTCCTGGACCGCGAAGGCGACGGCCTCCTTGTTGGTGAAGTAGCGGAAGAAGGTGCGCTGGGAGACGTCGACGGCGTCCACGATCTCGTCCACCGTGGTCCGGTCGTACCCCTGCGTGAGGAAGAGTCCGAGGGCGGTGTGCAGCAGGGCCTCCCGGGTGCGCCGCTTCTTGCGCTCGCGCAACCCGCACGGACCCCCCGGCCGGGGAGCTCCGGATGTCTGCCCGCGTGTCACGTGCCGGACCTCATTTCACCGCTTCCACCTGCTCAGGGTACCTGTGAGCTACGTGACAGTTACTGTCTCGTGAATTGGTTTGTCAACTGTCAGTGGCTGCCATAACGTCCTGCGCATGACTAGTCGGACCATTGTCGAGAAGGCGCCGCGGGAGCCCGAAGACACCCTTGCTCCCGCACCCGCGAAGGGCCTGCGCGGCCACCCCTGGCTGACCCTCTTCGCCGTCGCCATCGGCGTGATGATGGTGGCGCTCGACGGCACGATCGTCGCCATCGCCAACCCGGCGATCCAGAAGGACCTCGGAGCCTCGCTCGCCGACGTCCAGTGGATCACCAACGGCTACATGCTCGCCCTCGCGGTCTCCCTGATCACCGCGGGCAAGCTCGGTGACCGCTTCGGCCACCGCCAGACCTTCCTGATAGGCATCGCGGGGTTCGCCGCCTCCTCGGCGGCCATCGGCCTGTCCGGCAGCGTGACCCTGGTGATCGTCTTCCGGGTGCTCCAGGGCCTCTTCGGCGCCCTGCTGATGCCCGCGGCACTCGGTCTGCTGCGCGCCACCTTCCCCGCCGAGAAGCTGAACATGGCCATCGGCATCTGGGGCATGGTGATCGGCGCGTCGACCGCGGGCGGCCCCATCCTCGGTGGCGTACTCGTCGAGCACGTCAGCTGGCAGTCCGTCTTCTTCATCAACGTGCCCGTCGGTGTGCTCGCGCTCCTCTTCGGCCTCGTGATCCTCCGGGACCACCGTGCCGAGAACGCGCCGAAGTCCTTCGACATCGGCGGCATCGTCCTGTTGTCGCAGGCGATGTTCTGCCTGATCTGGGCCCTGATCAAGGGCTCGGAGTGGGGCTGGGGCGACTGGCGGACGATCGGCTTCCTCGGCGCGGCCGTCGTCCTGTTCGTCGTGTTCGCGCTCTCCCAGAAGAACGTCCGCGAGCCGCTGATCCCCCTGGCCATGTTCCGCTCCGTGCCGCTCTCGGCCGGTGTGGTCCTGATGGTGCTGATGGCGTTCGCCTTCATGGGCGGCCTGTTCTTCGTCACGTTCTACCTGCAGAACGTCCACGGCATGAGCCCGGTCGACAGCGGACTGCACCTGCTGCCGCTGACCGGCATGATGATCGTCGGTTCGCCGCTCGCCGGCGTCGCCATCACCCGGTTCGGCCCGCGCGTGCCGCTGGTCGGCGGCATGGTGTCCGTCGCGATCGCCATGTTCGGCATGTCCCAGCTGACCATCGGCACCGGCACGCTGACGATGTCGCTCTGGTTCGCCCTCCTCGGATTCGGCCTCGCGCCGGTCATGGTCGGTGCCACCGAGGTCATCGTGGGCAACGCCCCGATGGAGCTCTCCGGAGTCGCCGGCGGTCTCCAGCAGGCCGCGATGCAGGTCGGCGGCAGCCTCGGCACCGCCGTCCTGGGTGCCGTCATGGCCGCTCAGGTCGACGCGGAGCTCGAGGACAACTGGAAGGCCGCGGAGCTCCCGCCGGTCGATCCGGCGCAGCTGGACCAGGCGTCGGCCGCCATCAAGGTCGGGATGCCGCCGATCGCCCCCGGCACCCCGCCGGAGATCTCGGTGAAGATCGCGGACGTCGCCCATGACACGTTCGTGTCGGGCATGAGCTCCGCCTTCATGGTCGCGGGCATCGTCGCCGTGGTCGCCGCCCTGGTCGCCACGCTCACCAAGCGCGGCGCGAACGCCGAGGCGGGGATGGGCGCAGGCCACATCTGATCACCCTGCGACACCTGGACGGCCCCGGGCAGCCCCTCGGCCCCACGCGTCAACACAGCGCATCCGACAGCCCCGCCGGACGGTTCCGGCGGGGCTGTCGCCTATCAGGATGGTCCGCCGACGGCGCCCTTCCCGGCCCTTGCCTCCGCAGGTCAGAGTGCGGACATGCGAGCCACCCGGCCCGCTCGACCACGGGGGTTGATCCACCATGCGCACCACGTTCCTCGCCGCCGCCCTGGCGGCCACCGCACTCGTCCCGGCCACCGCTCCGTCCTCGGGCGCCGCACCGGCCGGCCACCGCGGGGCCACCGGGCAGCAGCACGCCCGCAGCGCCCCGCAGGCCGCACCGGCAGGGCTCGCGCCGTGCGGCTCGGGCCAGCTCTGCCTCTGGGCGAAGCCCGACTTCAAGGGGGCCGTCCAGGCCCACGAACTCTCCACCGTCGACATCGAGAGCTGCGTACCCCTGCCGGCCGGCTCCTCCGCGCAGGCACTGGTGAACCGGACCGGGCGGCCCGTCACCACCTACCAGTCGGCCGAGTGCGCCGAGACGGGCGAGTTCGAGACCTACCCGGGCGGCGGCACCTGGGTGCCCCGGTCCCCGTACACGGTGAGGGCCTTCAAGATCTGGGAGAGCTGAGCGGACCCGGGCCCGGACACGCCGGAGGGCGGCGGGGTCCTCGGACCCCGCCGCCCTCCGGTTCCGCCAGGAGCGCTACGCGTCGCCACCGGCCGGGCCGGGGCCCGCCGCGGCCACGTCCAGCAGCTCGTAACGGTCCAGCGCCGTCTTCAGCGCCGAACGGTCGATCTTGCCTTCCTTCGCCAGCTCCGTGAGCACCGCCAGCACGATCGACTGCGCGTCGATGTGGAAGTAGCGGCGGGCCGCACCCCGGGTGTCGGCGAAGCCGAAGCCGTCCGCACCCAGCGACTGGTACGTGCCGGGAATCCAGCGGGCGATCTGGTCGGGCACGGAACGCATCCAGTCCGAGACCGCCACGAACGGGCCCTCGGAACCGGACAGCTTCTCCGTCACGTACGGGACGCGCTGCTCCTCCTCCGGGTGGAGCAGGTTGTGACGCTCCACCTCGACCGCCTCACGGCGCAGCTCGTTCCAGGAGGTCGCCGACCAGACGTCCGCCTTCACGTTCCACTCGTCGGCGAGGATCCGCTGGGCCTCGACCGCCCACGGGACCGCCACGCCGGACGCCAGGATCTGGGCCGGGATCTGGCCCTTCTCCCCGGCGCGGTAGCGGTGCACGCCCTTGAGGATGCCCTCGACGTCCACGTCGGCGGGCTCCGCCGGGTGCTGGATCGGCTCGTTGTAGACGGTGAGGTAGTAGAAGACGTCCTCGTTCTCCTCGGGGGTCCCGCCGTACATCCTGCGCAGACCGTCCTGGACGATGTGCGCGATCTCGTACCCGAACGCCGGGTCGTAGGAGACGCAGGCGGGGTTCGTCGAGGCGAGCAGCTGCGAATGGCCGTCCGCGTGCTGAAGACCCTCACCGGTCAGCGTCGTGCGTCCGGCGGTCGCGCCCAGCACGAAACCGCGCGAGAGCTGGTCGGCCATCTGCCAGAACTGGTCACCGGTGCGCTGGAAACCGAACATCGAGTAGAAGACGTACACCGGGATCAGCGGCTCGCCGTGCGTGGCGTACGCCGAACCCGCGGCGATCAGCGAGGCCGTGCAGCCGGCCTCCGAGATCCCGTCGTGCAGCATCTGCCCGGTCGGCGACTCCTTGTACGCGAGGAGGAGCTCACGGTCCACCGACTCGTACTGCTGACCCAGCGGGTTGTAGATCTTCGCGCTCGGGAAGAACGCGTCCATGCCGAAGGTGCGGTACTCGTCGGGTGCGATCAGCACGAAGCGCTTGCCGATCTCCTTGTCCCGCATGAGCTCCTTCAGGACGCGGACGAACGCCATGGTGGTGGCGATCGACTGCTGACCCGAACCCTTCTTCGCGGTCGCGTACACCTTCTCGTCGGGAAGGGGCAGCGGCTTCGACCGCACCACACGCGTCGGGACGTAACCGCCCAGACCCTGGCGGCGGTCGTGCATGTACTGGATCTCCTCCGAGTCGCGCCCCGGGTGGTAGTATGGCGGGTTGCCGTCCTCCAGCTGCTTGTCCGCGATCGGGATGTGCAGACGGTCCCGGAAGCGCTTGAGGTCGTCCGCCGTGAGCTTCTTCATCTGGTGGGTCGCGTTGCGGCCCTCGAAGTTCGGCCCGAGCGTCCAGCCCTTGACCGTCTGCGCGAGGATCACGGTCGGCTGGCCCTTGTGGGCCTTGGCCGCCGCGTACGCCGCGTAGACCTTCCGGTGGTCGTGGCCGCCGCGCCCCAGGTGCAGGATCTGGTGGTCGGACATGTCCTTGACCATGTCCCGCAGCCGCGGGTCGTCACCGAAGAAGTGCTCGCGGATGTACGCCCCGGTCTCGGTGGCGTACGTCTGGAACTGGCCGTCCGGGGTGGTGTTCAGCTTGTTGACCAGGATGCCCGTGCGGTCCTGCGCGAGCAGCGGGTCCCAGCTGCGGTCCCAGACCAGCTTGATGACGTTCCAGCCGGCGCCGCGGAACTGCGACTCCAGCTCCTGGATGATCTTGCCGTTGCCGCGCACCGGGCCGTCGAGGCGCTGCAGGTTGCAGTTCACCACGAACGTGAGGTTGTCCAGGCCCTCACGGGCGGCGATCGACAGCTGGCCGAGCGACTCCGGCTCGTCCATCTCGCCGTCGCCGAGATAGGCCCAGACGTGCGAGTCGGAGGTGTCGGCGATGCCGCGCGCCTCCATGTAGCGGTTCATCCGCGCCTGGTAGATCGCGCCGAGCGGGCCGAGGCCCATCGAGACCGTCGGGAACTCCCAGAAGTCCGGCATCGACCGCGGGTGCGGGTAGCTGGACAGCGCGTGCCCGGCCTTGGACTTCTCCTGGCGGAACCCGTCCAGCTGCGCCTCGCTCAGCCGGTCGAGGAGGAAGGCACGGGCGTAGATGCCCGGGGACGCGTGTCCCTGGAAGAAGATCTGGTCTCCGCCGCGGCCGTCGTCCTTGCCGCGGAAGAAGTGGTTGAAGCCCACGTCGTACAGCGAGGCGGAGGAGGCGAAGGTGGCGATGTGACCCCCGACACCGATCCCGGGCCGCTGGGCGCGGGAGACCATCACCGCGGCGTTCCAGCGGGTCGCGTTGAGGACCTTGCGCTCGATGTCCTCGTCGCCGGGGAAGAACGGCTCGTCCTTCGTGGCGATCGTGTTGACGTAGTCGGTGCTGCGCATCTCGGGCACGGCCACGCGCTTCTCGCGCGCCCGCTCGATGAGCCGGAGCATCAGGTAGCGGGCCCGCTCCCGGCCGCGCTCGTCGACGGCGGCGTCGAGGGAGTCCAGCCACTCCTGGGTCTCTTCAGGATCGAAGTCCGGGACCTGGCTGGGAAGGCCGCCAATGATGATCGGGTTGCGATCGGATGCGGAAGCCACGCTGTTCCTTCGCTGCTCGGTGATGCTCTTCGGGGCCTGGTCGCGGGGAACGTACCCCCGCGTCGGAGGCGTAAGCCGTCTCCATCGTGTACCGCGAGGACCTAAACGTCACCTCTACTGTGGGGTAACACAAGGTTCCCGGACACCGTGTCCGGGCGCCGGTACCAGCAGCGCGAGGGCGACCCTGCCCAAACCGCAACCATACGCCCGACCCGGCCAAGCGTTCCCAAAGCCCGTTCGAATCCGAATGGCGGAGCGAAACGGCATAAGCTGAGGAAGGACGTAAAGGGTCCGGACAGCATTTCCGGCCCCGCAGGAGACATGCCGGACGTTGCGGTGACGTGGCAGGGAACGTCACCGTTTAGGCGGTCTCGGACGCCGGGTACTTGCGCGATTCGCCGAGCCCGTGTGGACTACGGCCAATGCCCCGCGCACGCGCGTGGCTGAAGCATTTTCCGAAACATGATCAGGAGGCAACCCGTGAGCGCGACCGCGGACCACGCGGAGGAACGGACCAACACGGCCGTCAGGCTTGGGTTCGAACCCGGACAGGTGGTCCAGGAGATCGGCTACGACGACGACGTCGAGCAGGAGCTCCGTGAGGGCATTGAGGCCACAATCGGCCAGGAACTCGTCGACGAGGACTACGACGACGTCGCTGACGTCGTCCTGCTCTGGTTCCGCGACGAGGACGGCGACCTTACGGACGCGCTGGTGGATGCCATTGGTCTGATCGAGGACGGTGGCACGGTCTGGCTGCTGACGCCCAAGACCGGCCGAGACGGATACGTCGAGCCGAGCGACATCAACGAGGCTGCCCAGACAGCTGGTCTTGCCCAGACCAAGAGCATCAACGCGGGCAAGGACTGGACGGGCAGCCGTCTGGTCACCCCCAAGGGGGCCAAGGCCAAGCGCTGAGCTCTTCCATCACGACCGGAGGCCCCCGACGGCACCACGCCGAAGGGGGCCTTCGTACGCGCCGCCGCGGTTCTGCCCGGGTTCCGCGGGGGACGCTGCGTAGGGTGGGTTTCACCCGGACGGCTCAGAGCCGGGAAGTGTGACGTCACCGAAGGGATGCTTGTACATGGCGATCGAGGCCGGCACGAAGGCTCCGGATTTCGAGCTGAAGGACAACCACGGGCGGACCGTGAAGCTCTCGGACTTCCGGGGCGAGAAGAACGTGGTGCTGCTCTTCTACCCCTTCGCCTTCACCGGCGTCTGCACGGGGGAGCTGTGCGCGCTCCGTGACGAGCTGCCGACGTTCGAGAACGACGACACCCAGCTCCTCGCGGTCTCCAACGACTCGATCCACACCCTGCGCGTCTTCGCCGAGCAGGAGGGGCTCGAGTACCCGCTGCTGTCGGACTTCTGGCCGCACGGGGAGACCTCGCGGGCGTACGGCGTCTTCGACGAGGACAAGGGCTGCGCGGTGCGCGGCACGTTCATCATCGACAAGGAGGGCGTCGTCCGCTGGACCGTGGTCAACGGCCTGCCGGACGCGCGTGACCTGAACGACTACATCAAGGCACTCGACTCGATCTGATCCGTGGTGGACGGGGGACCGGACGCCTCCGGTTCTCCCCGGAGGACCCGGCCCCCCGCTCGGCCCGTGACCGGGGGTCCGTGATGTGCCGGATCCGGGGTTTGCGACCGCCCGGATCCGGGGATCTCCTGGCGGCGACCGGCCAAAAGCCTGTTTTGGCCGGGAACCGGTCACTAGGATCCAATCGTTGATCCGATGCCAACGCACGACGGGGGCGCTGGTGTCTGCCGGCCCTCTCTAAACTTTTGGAGGACTCGTGGGAGTCAGCCTCAGCAAGGGCGGCAACGTCTCGCTGACCAAGGCCGCGCCGAACCTGACCGCGGTCATCGTCGGTCTGGGCTGGGATGCCCGGACGACCACCGGCGGTGACTTCGACCTCGACGCCAGCGCTCTGCTGACGAACGCCGAGGGCAAGGTCGGCAGCGACGGGAATTTCGTCTTCTTCAACAACCTCAAGAGCCCCGACGGCTCCGTCGAGCACACCGGCGACAACCTCACCGGTGAGGGCGAGGGCGACGACGAGGTCATCAAGGTCAACCTCTCGGGCGTCCCCGCCGACGTCGACAAGATCGTCTTCCCGGTCTCGATCTACGAGGCGGAGAGCCGCCAGCAGTCGTTCGGCCAGGTGCGCAA
>Ga0164308_10000626_pt1 | contig 19125 bp, 14 predicted proteins | sample Whisoiple_246_MG_FD_109983 | JGI IMG/M metagenome (GOLD analysis project Ga0164308, IMG submission 109983) | Soil microbial communities amended with fresh organic matter from upstate New York, USA - Whitman soil sample_246_MG | ecosystem: Environmental > Terrestrial > Soil > Unclassified >...
CAGGATCAAGCGGCCGCTGCCATCGCCAAGACCGGCGTGCCAGTGTTCGCCTGGAAGGGCGAGACCGAGGCCGAGTACGACTGGTGCCTGGCCAAGCAGATCTTCGCATTCGAAGGCGGCAAGGGTCCCAACATGATCCTGGACGACGGCGGCGATCTGACCATCTGGTTGCACCAGAAGCACCCGGAGCTCTTCAACGGCCCGGACGCCATCCGTGGGCTCAGTGAAGAGACCACCACCGGCGTGCATCGCCTGTACGAGATGTTCAAGAAGAACGAGCTCAAGTGCCCAGCGATCAACGTCAACGACTCGGTGACCAAGAGCAAGTTCGATAACCTGTACGGTTGTCGTGAGTCGCTCACGGATGGCATCAAGCGCGCGACGGACGTGATGTTCGCCGGCAAAGTGTGCGTGGTCGCTGGCTACGGCGACGTCGGCAAGGGCTGCGCGCAGGCGATGAAAGGCCTCGGCGCTCGCGTGCTCGTCACCGAGATCGACCCGATCTGCGCGCTGCAGGCGGCGATGGAAGGCTACCAAGTCGTTACCATGGACGAAGCGGCGCCACAGGCCGACATCCTGGTGACCGCCACTGGCTGCTGCGACGTGGTGAAGAGCAGCCACCTCTTGGCCATGAAGAACGAAGCCATCTTGTGCAACATCGGTCACTTCGACAGTGAAATCGACGTCGCCTGGTTGGAAGGGAACAAGGACATCCGCGAGGAGAACATCAAGCCGCAGGTCGACCACTTCATCTTCCCGGATGGCAAGAAGCTGATCCTGCTCGCGCGCGGGCGGCTCGTGAACCTCGGCTGCGCTACCGGTCATCCGAGCTTCGTGATGAGCTCGAGTTTCACCAACCAAGTTCTGGCGCAGCTCGCGCTGTTCACCGAGAAGTTCCCGGTGGGCGTGCACATCCTGCCCAAGAAGTTGGACGAGAAGGTTGCTCGTCTGCACCTCGGCAAGTTGGGCGTGAAGCTCGACCGGCTCTCGGGCAAGCAGGCGGAGTACCTCGGCGTTGCCGTGGAAGGGCCGTACAAGCCCGAGCTGTACCGCTACTGAGCCGAAGGGCGGGGTAGGAATGGAAATTCCGACCCGAGCACTTCGACAGCGAGCGCTGAAACGCGCGGTTCCGGTCGGGACCGCGCGTTTTTTCTTGCCCGACTTCGGGGCGATCCGAGAAGCGGTGTAAGCTGGGAGGTCATGACGCCCGGCGAAAAGAACATCGTAAAGTGTCTGGTGGCGGTGGCCTGGGCCGACGGCAAGGTGGCCGCGCCCGAATCAGGAGTCATCGAAGGTCTACTGTGTGGCTTCGACGCGACTGCCGATGAAGAGCAAGAACTGCTCGAGTATGCCAAGCGCAAGCGAACGCTGAGCGCGGATGCTCCCTTCAACGAGCTTTCGCCAGAGGAGCGTGAGCTTTTGCTGGCCAACGCGGCCCTGCTCACGCACGCGGATGGCGAGCAGAGTGCGTCCGAAAAGGAGCTCCTGGACAAGCTGGTGAAGCTGCTCGACTTCGACGAAGAGGCGGCCGCTCAAATTCTCGAGTCCGTGCAAGACGGCGCTCTGAACCTCGGTTCACGCGTGCTCGAGCCGGACGAATCGGCCTAGAGCGCGGCCCGCTTCTTACATGCTGGCCGGCGGCAACAAAGATTGTCCGACCCCGAGCCCCGAGACACCGCCCGAGATGATGAAAGTCATGAGCTCTGCGCTGTTCACGTCCAAAGCTTCTACACATTCGCGCGGCACGACCGCGAGGTAGCCGGCAAAGTTGTAAGACTGCGGGAAATACACGGCCACGTGCAGCGGCATGTCCAGCGCGTGAAGTCCTTCGCGAGTGATGAACCCGAGCGTCTTCAGTCCGGTCGCGGGATTGAGCGTAACAGCGACCGGACGATTGAAGCTCTTCTTGTCGCCCATGAAAGCGTCGATCAAGTCCTTGATCGAGGTGTAGATCAGCTTGACCAGCGGCAGCCGTTTCAACGCCCGATCGGTGGCTTCCACCACGCTCCGACCGATCACGTTCGAAGTCGCCATACCGACGATGGTCACGAGGCAGAGCGTGAGCAACAGGCCAACGCCGGGGATGCCGATGGGCAAGAGCTGGTCGATGGCGTGCAGAATCGTATAGAGGATGTAAACGGTCAGCCCCAGGGGGGCGGACACGAGACAACCGCGTACGAAGTAGCCCACCAAACGCTTGAAGGTCATGGTCGGGCCAGCATAGCGCCACTCGCGCAGCGCCGCGCTAGTTTGCCGGATGCCAAGCAGCGAGCCGCTCGAGACCTTCGAGCCGCTGTAAGACGAAGCGTTCGGGCGGGCTCAGCTCTGTCGCGCGCGCCTGCAGGAAATCCGTGTAGCGCCGCAATAAACTGCGGTCGATGCCGCGTACGTGCCGCAGCACCGTGTACATCTCGTCGACCACGGGCAGCGGGATGGTCTCACCGAGCGCGTCGTACAAGCGAAAAGCGAAATCGAGCCACGACGCTTTGCCTGTGGCGGTCGCGAGCTTGACTGCATATTGGGCTGCGGTGCGCGCGACTTCGGCGGCGACGGAGCGTCCGGCGACGGCGTCGCTCAAGATTGCGACTAGGTGCGTGCCGAGCACGTGCTCCGCTTCGTGTACGCGTCCGAGCGCTAGCGCCTTTTCGGCGACGTTCCCGAGTAAATTCAGTGCGTCTGCGCGTCGTGTGGCGACTGAGCCCTCCTCGATCGTGTGCGGACGCGCGACCGTCGACACGCGTGTGGGGTCTCGAAATGGCGTTAGCTCGAGCCCACTGATCCGGTCGGTTCGCGTTGCCGGCAGCTCGGTCAGCGTGAGCTGGTCGTCACCGATGCGCACGGTGTCGCCGATCAGCAAGGCCGTGGGGCAGGTAATTCGCACGCCGTTGACCGACACTCCGTTTTCGCTACCCAGGTCGATGACCACGACGCCGGCTTCTGTCTCGTGGAACTCGGCGTGCCGGCGTGAAACGAGCGGGCCCGTGAGCACGATGTCTGCCTCGGAAGCGCGACCGACCAGCAACGGGGGCTTGCTCAGAGGGTACGCGATTGCCCCATCGTGCAACGCATAGCTCGGCCCCGTGCGCGCATGCAGGCCGCTCTCAGCCGCGCCACTGGCAGGGCTTGCGTCGCTGACTTCACCTGCCCGCCGTTTGGCCACTTAACGAACAGATTATCGAACGAGCGCACTCGTGTCTACAATGGCCTACATCCTAGGCAGCGCGGGCTCGACCGCTGTCCGGACCGCTGACCTGTCTGCGATTTGTGCCTACGTTGCTCGCGGGTAGCTGCCCAGCACTCGCATCGTCGAACAGCGGCGCTCGAGTTCACGCAGGGCTAAAGCCACCGATTCGTCCTCCCGATGACCCTCCAGGTCCGTCAGGAATACATACTCCCAACGACGGCCGGGCGCAGGGCGCGACTCGATTCGAGTCAGATTGAGCTCTGCCCGATCGAAGATCTCTAGAACTTGGCGCAGCGCACCTCGACTATGGGCGGTCGAAAAGACCAGGCTGGTCTTGTCGCGTCCGGTCCGTGGGGCGTCGCTCTTACCGATCACGACGAAGCGGGTCGCGTTCTCGGCGTTGTCTTGAATGCCGGCAACGAGCACTCGTAGACCGTTCAGCTCGGCGGCAAGTGGACTGGAAATAGCGGCGAGTTTCGGATCACTCGCAGCTGCTCGCGCAGCGGCGGTCGTCGACAACGAGGCGACTTGCTCCGCGTTCGGCAGGTGTTCGGCGAGCCATCGCCGGCATTGGGCAAGTCCCTGAGGATGCGAGGCCACGCGCTCGACGCTTCTCAGCTCAGTGGCGAGGCCCATCAAACACTGGGCGATCTCCAGCACGACCTCGCCCTTGATCCAAAGCTGGCGAGCCAGAAGCTCATCCACGGTTTGGTTTACCCCACCCTCGGTCGAGTTCTCGATCGGCACGACCCCGAAGCGGGCGCCTTCGCTCGCTACGGCCTCGAATACCTGGGAAATGGTGGCGTGTTCTCGATAATCCGCAGACGGACCGAAGGTCTTTCGCGCAGCGGCGTGCGTCCAAGCGCCGAATTGCCCGAAGAATGCGATCGGACCTTCGACCCCTGGTGATGTTTCGACTGACACTAGCGACTCCGTTCAATCATCGCGCGTAATACCGCAGCAGCGTGCACTCGAGCGTAGTCCTTCCAGCCGAGGAGTTCGGCCGTTCCGTCGACGATCGCCGCCCAATGATCCACTTCGTCGTGAAGCTTGCGCACCACGTACAGCGCTCGCTCGAATGGCATGCGCTCTCGAATCCCGGTGGGCAGACTACTGTGTAAAACGCCGGCGCAAGCGTGATAAGCCGCTTGCAGCTGCTGGTCTTGACGTGGCGTTCCACGGATCGCGCCGTGCGCACGACCCACTAGATGGGCGACCCGCAAGATGTGCGCCTCACTGGCTCCGCTCATCGACCAGGCTGCCCAAGTTCGAGCGATTGCCGCTTGCTCGACGGCATCGACGCTGCCGCTCTGGACGCGCTCTTCGAGCCAATCAGCCAGCGCGCGAGCGGCGCGCATCCACTCTGGTGAAAGAGGTGGGAGCGACTCGCGCGCGCGGCGGGTGTTCTTACGACGGCTGTCGGGAGCCTCGTGAAACTCGTCTTGCCGATCGAGCGCCTCGAGCTCCAAAGCCCCGGGCGAAGAGGAGCTCAGGGCATGTTTCGGATCGACGGGAAAGTGCTGCCCGGGTTGGCCTTCATCGAACAGGGGCCAAGTGCCGGCAAGGTCCGGATTCTTTTTTCCTGGCCCGGTCATCGGTCAGCGCACGATGGCCAGCAAGCTTTGCAGCCGCAGCGCCAAACTCATGTCGCCTTCGACCCGCAGCTGATTGCTGAAGAACAGCTGCTCGCCACTGACGGTGCCTTCGAACAACGCCACGCCGTTCTCCGCAGACATGGCCAGGGTGCAATCGGAGGCACCATCCCCGGGCGTCAGCGTCGCGTCGCCCTTCAGATTCATGATCCACGTTCCGCCGCCTTCACCCTCGAGCACGAACTTGTAGACCGCGCCGATCTCCGACGCGGCCGCTTTGTTTGCGGCCAGGCGTTCCGCGACCGTGGCCATGATCTCTTGTGCGGTGCTCATGGTTTCGCCGATGCGCTGGGCGCGATTGCGGCCGAGGTGGAAGGCAGAGGTTTCGCTGCTGGCAAGCCCGGGGGCCGCGGCGGCGACGGCGGCGTCGTCGGCACGGCGGTGGCCGCGGGCGGTGCACTCGCAGTCGCGGTGACCAGCGGAGGGTTCGTGGCAGCGGCCGGTGCGGTGGGCGCAGCACTCGCTACCGCTGGAGGCGCGCTGTCCGCGGGCTTCTCGGTGGTGATGTAACAAGCCGGCACCAGGACCGCAATGGTCACGGCAAATGTCAGCGCTTTGTGCTCGATTTTCATTGAAGTACCGCCTCCAAGTGGTGCCCTCACGTTAGCATCCTTCACCCCGCGCGGAAGCCCTTCCTGTCGGGGCTCGGCGTGTCGTAATGCCTATCCAGACTCGGGTGGCTTGGTCAAGCCGGTCCGCGATGCGTGCTCGCCGAACTTCGCGGCGAGTATGGTTGCGGCTTCCCGCCCCAGATCCGTGCTTGGTACGTACGCATCGGGCGCGTTCGACAGCGATCGCGCCTTGAGTTCTTTGTTGTCCATCCCGATGAGCACTTCCAGATCGGCGATCAAGTCGTCCATCGTCGCGTAGCGGCGTTCGCGGTCTTTCTGGGTCGCCATTTGCACGACGCGATCGACTCGGGCGTCCAAATTCTCGTTCAGCCAAGATGGCGGCGGCACTGTGGAAAACAACTGATGGCGCAGCAGATCCGCCTGGCCCACGGACTCGAACGGCAGGTGCCCGGAAAATACGCGGAACATCACCACCCCGAGGCTATAAATGTCGCTCCGCGCATCCACCGCCTCGGCCAAGATCTGTTCGGGCGACATGTATTCGGCGGTGCCCATGACGTTGTGCGCGTCGCCGCCCGCCTCGTCCACGTCCCAAAGTTTGGCCAAGCCGAAGTCGATGACTTTCAAGCCGTAGGGCTCACCTGGGGGTCCGAGCAGCAAGAAGTTGTCGGGCTTCACGTCGCGATGCACGATCCCTACGCGATGTGCCGCCGCAAGCCCCGCCGCCGCCTGTCGCAATAGGATCAAGCCCGTATCCAGCGGGACCTGTTCACGGCGCACGTACTCGCCCAGCGATTCTCCGAGCAAGGCTTCCATGGCCAAGAAGGGCACACCTTCTTCGGTTTCGCCGACGTCGATCACCGTTGCCACGTTGGGATGGGCGATTGCCCTCATCGCCTGGCCTTCGCGCACCAAGCGGATGCGAAACTCGGGCGAAAGCGCCGTTTCGGGCGCCAAGATTTTCAGCGCGACTGGCGAACCGCTGGTCAGATCCTCCGCTAGGTAGATGCGCGCGTGCGCGCCGCGCTGCAAAAAGCCGCGCACCTGATAGCGCCCGGCTAGGACCGCCCCGCTTCTCCTCGATTCTTTGGCGGCATACGAGGAGAAGGGGGAGCCTGACTCGAGTTCTTCCGCTGATTGCGGGTCGAGCTCAGAGTCAGGTGTCAATTTCATACGCGCTCGAGTCACAGACCAGAATCAGTCGGTCTCGCGCTTCGAACCAGTGGCGGGCGCGAGCGAAGCCGGGGAACGTTTGTCCATCGGCACGAAGTCACGCTCATCGTAGCCAGTGTAGATCTGGCGCGGGCGAGCGATCTTCTGATCCTTGTCGAGCAGCATCTCTTCCCATTGTGCCAGCCAACCCGAGGTGCGCGGGATGGCAAACAACACCGGGAACATGTCGGCTGGGATTTGCAGCGCTTCGTAGATGAGGCCCGAGTAAAAGTCGACGTTCGGGTACAGCTTGCGGGACACGAAGTACTCGTCGGTGAGCGCGATCCGCTCGAGCTCGAGCGCCACCGGCAGCAGCGGGCTCTTCTTGCCGACGAGATCGAAGACCTGGTCAGCCAAGCGCTTGATCACCTTCGCGCGAGGGTCGTAGTTCTTGTACACGCGGTGCCCGAAGCCCATCAGCCGCGCGCCGACGCCGCTCTTCACTTCTTTGACGAAGGCAGGGATGTTCGAGACAGAACCGATTTCGCGCAGCATGCGCAACACCGCTTCGTTCGCGCCACCGTGCAACGGACCGTACAGCGCCGCTGCGGCACCGGCCACTGCGACGTACGGGTCGGCGCGCGAACTACCGATCGAACGCATCACGTTGGTCGAGCAATTCTGCTCGTGGTCGGCGTGCAAGATGAACAGCACGTCCAGCGCCTTGACGATTTCGGGATGCACCTCGAACTTCGGCTCCGCGATGCGCTTCATCATCTGCAGGAAGTTCTCGCTGTAGCTGACCTCGTTGCTCGGATACACGAAAGGCATGCCCATGCTGTGCCGATAGCTCCAAGCTGCGAGCGTCGGCATCTTGGCGATCAAGCGCACCATCTGCTGGCGGCGAATGTCGTGATCCAGCACGTGCTTGGCTTCCGGGTAAAACGTGCTGAGCGCACTGACGGTGGCGCAAAGCATGCCCATGGGGTGCGCGTCGTAGCGGAAGCCATCGATGAACGTACGCACGTTCTCGTGCACGAACGTGTGGTGCGTGATGTCGCTTGTGTACTTGTCGAGCTCGACCTTTGTCGGTAGCTCACCGTTGATCAGCAGGTATGCGCACTCGAGATAAGTCGCCTTCTCCGCGAGCTGATCCACGGGGTAACCGCGGTAGCGCAGGATGCCCTTGTCGCCGTCGATATAAGTGATGGCGGAGCGACAGGACGCCGTGTTCATGAACGCGGGGTCATAGGTCATCAGCCCGAAGTCGCCCTCGTTGACGTGGATCTGCTTCAGATCCAGCGCCTTGATGGTGTCTTCGGTCACCGGTACCTCGTAGGTCTTGCCGGTGCGGTTGTCGGTAATCGTTAGTGTTTCCTTCGCCATGGATCGCTTCGCTTCTCGCTTAGGAATGAGGGGGGACCCACCTCTTCCGGCGGGTCCGAGGGCTGCACAGTACGCCGATTTTTGGGCCCAACCGTCAGCTTTTGGGCATGTGTGAGCTTATGGTTTCCTGGCCACGTTTCAGTTTCCGAAAGAAGGCCGTCTCGCTAGCGGTACTGGTCGGGGTTTCCGGTTGCAATGGCTCCGGCACTTTCGACGGAAAGGACCCCGCGGCCTCTCGGCTCAAGCCGGAAAATGGTGGAATAGTCGCAGATCCGAACGACTTTTCGCGGGTTCCGGTGCCTCCGGCGGACGGGCCGCAGCTGGTCCCGATCGCGATGACGGTCGCGGTAATGCGACGACCCGACCCGAAGGCCGAAACTTTGGGTTACTTACGGATCGGGGCGCGGGTGGCTCGCTCCGACAAACCCATCGCCAATGAGGGGTGTGCCGACGGCTGGTACGCGGTTCGCCCGGCCGGTTTCGTGTGCGCGGGGCCGAACGCCACGCTCAAGCTCGACCACCCGCTCGCGCGCGCGGTCCAAGTCGAGCCGGACCGGTCGAAGCCGATGCCTTACAAGTACGCGTTCCTGCGCTCGATCGCGCCGAACTACATGCGCGTGCCGACCAAGGCTGAGCAGTTCGAGTACGAAATGCGGCTCGAACGGCACCTGCGCAATTGGACCAAGCTGCATCACAAGTGGGACGCGCTCGACGTTGGCGCGAACGACGTTCCGCTCGACGAAAGCGGGGTAGCGCTGGGTGAAATTCCGGAACACGCCAAGCCGATGGACGAAAATACGCGCTTTGGCGGCAATGGCGATGATCACGTGCCCTGGTGGCTGCAAGGTGAGCGACGCATCCCGAATATTTCCAGCTTCAGGGCGCCGAGCTTTGCCGTCATTGCCGATCGCTTGAAGCGTCATGCGGGCGTATCGCTGATTGGTACCTTCGTCGCCGGACCGGAGGCACAAGGTCGCCGTTTCGCCATCTCCACCGATGCGCGCCTCATCCCCGCCGATAAACTCAAGGCCGAATCGGGCTCGCCATTTCACGGCGTGGACATTCGAGCGATTGGTTTGCCGGTGGCATTTGCGCAGAAAGACGGCACCAATTATTACGATTTCCCGGGCAGCTCGGCCGTCCGCGCTGACGCGCTGGAGGGGCGCGCGTTCGTCTCGCTCAACGGAAACATCAAAGAATACGGCGGAGAGCGCTTCGTTCAAACACGCTCCGGGCGTTGGTTGAAGAGCACCGAGCTGCGCACCGCTGCCAAGGCCAGCCGACTGCCGGCCTGGGCAAACCGAAAAGCCAAGTGGATCGAAATCTCGATCATCAACCAGACGCTGGTGCTTTGGGAGGGGGATGTCCCCGTATACGCCACGCTGGTCTCGACCGGGCGGGACGGCATGGGCGATCCGGCAAAGACTCTCAGCACCCCGACGGGGACCTTCCGCGTCTACCAAAAGCACATCACGACCACGATGGACTCCAGCGTCGCCGACCACGAGTTCGAGCTTCGCGACGTGCCATGGGTGATGTACTTCAAGAGCGGCTACGCGCTGCACGCGTCGTATTGGCACGATGATTTTGGGCATGTGCGCTCGCACGGCTGCGTGAACATGTCGCCGATCGACGCCCGGCGCACCTTCCTCTGGTCAGCCCCCGATGTGCCTGAACACTGGCACGCGGCCTACGTCGCCGACGGCCAGGAGCAGGGCACAATCGTGTACATCCACGCCTAGCCCTGCGCCTCGAGAGCGCAACCGCGGTGCGATGTCCGCGGCGGAGTCGCGAGCTTGGAACCCCGGTTACTGCACCGAGAAGCTCTTGCTGACCGTCACCGGATCGCCAGAGAAAGGCGGCACCTTGGCGGCACGGAAGAGGCGAGCAACGCATCCGCCGACTTCCGTGCCCGCTAGCTCACCGGCAACGCTGGTCGCGGTTGCGCGACCGCTGGGTGCAAACGTGACCGACACTTTGCCTGAGCCCGTCGGGCCATCGGCGGTCTTGCAGCTGGCGGCGCTGGCTGCGGCCGCGCTGAGTGCGGCGACCGCCGCGTTCTTGTCAAAGGCTGCACCTTCCGCTGTTGCGGGCGGTTCGGGCGGCTTGGCGGCCGCCGGCGGTTCGGGCGGCTTGGCGGCCGGCTTGTCTGCCACTGCGGCGGGGGTTGCGCCGGCCGCGGCCGGCGTGGGCCCGGCGGACGTGGCCGCTTTTGCGCTCGCGGCCGCGGCGCTCGGCGTAGCGACGGCTTGGGTGCTTGCTGCTGCGCTGGCGGAGGCGACTGCGCTGGCCGCCCCGCTTGCGCTGGCCTCCGGTGTTGCGCTCGTGGCCGGTGCACTGTTTGCTGCGGGGGCTTCGGACGCGCTCGGCTCCGCTGCAGTCTGCGCTCCGGTCGTCGCGCTCGGTGCCGTTCCTACGGTGTCGGGCAGGGGCTGCTTCTTCATCATGACGAAGGCGACGGCGGCAGCGGCTGCGATACCCAGAAAACCAACCAAAAGCACGATGCCCCCGCGGCCCTTGTTGCTCGGCGCGCTCGGCGCATCCAACGCGTCCTCGAGACGCACCGGTGCTACGGCGGAGACCGGCTTCGTGAAATCCGGAGCCGCCATCGCGCCCAGAGCGCCGCTACCGAGATTCATCAGCGAATCCGGCGCGCTATCACCGAACAAAGCCTCGCTCGCTGCGCGATCTCGTTCTTTCGCTTTTGCCTGAGTCGTCTTCGGTTCGGATCGGGTGAGGGCATCGAGCGAGAACAAGACGGAGCTTTCGTTGCGTGCGCCGGTCAATTTTTGGCCGCGCTCGTCACCCGACCCGAGGTCGAGGGAGACGTCTCCTTCACTCCCTGCTTCTGCCACGTTGCCGAAGAGATCGACCGCGCCGGCGCGCTTCTCCACGCGTCGCGCCGCAGCAGGCTTCGCGAACATGGGCTCGTCTTCCGCTGAGGTGGCAGGTGCAGGCTCTTCAGCTGGTTTTGTGGGCGCCGCGGCGGGGCTCGGCGCAGCCGCCACTGGATCTGCCAGGGACGCTTTTGCCGCCGCGATTGCCGCCGCGACTTCGGGATCGTCGAGCGGCGAGCGCACGACCAGCGTCGCCTCGTCCTCTGCGACCGGAGCGAACACGGGCGCCGCCGCGGGTGCGGCGGCTCTGGGGGCGACGTTCTTCGAGCGCAATGCAGCGGCAAGCTCCGGGACGTCGAAAGGCGAAAGCCAATCGGCCATGCCATCCTTCCAAACCAGCACCTCGTCGTCGATCTTGCCAGCGCCGTACAGCTCGACGATCTGAGAAACGGTATGTGTCTCTTGGCGGTCATCGGCGAAGCCGACGATGAACATGGCCTCTGCAGCGGCCGGCGGCGCCTTCGCTTGCGCAGCTGGTTTGACCTCGGCCGCCCCGCGACCCGATGGGTGACCGGTGTCGGGCGCGCGCACCGCCGCGCCCGCTGGCGCAGGTTGCGCAGCAGCTTTCGCCAGAGCTTCGTCCGTCGTGCCATCGACCACGATGTGGGTCCCGCAATGCTTGCAGGTGATGCGGACTTTTTTCCCGCGAACTTTCTCGTCCGGAACCGCGTATTTCGCCGGACAGCCGGTGCAGGTCACATTCATTGCTCACGTCCAACGCCCGCAAATGTGGCGGTTAGGGTCACCCAAACACCAGAATTACCACGGCTTTTTGGGGTTGCCTACGGCCGAATCTCGCACGCCCCCAGATCAGGCCCGCGCCGCAGTCAAAAGCTGACAGACTCGGCGCGCGCATGTCGATCGTTCACCTCTTGCGTGCGGCGGGCGTCACGCTCCGCATCAGCATCCCGACGCTGTTCGAGGCGCTCTTCGGTGGTCTGACGCCGGAGGTGTGCGATGCGCGGCTCGATTGGTGGTCGAAGCGTCTGCTCGGCCAGGCCAAGGTTTCTCTGCGCATCAGCGGCGAAGAGCACGCGCGCGGAGCAGGTGCGTTCGTGGTGATGTCCAATCACCAGTCACTGTACGACATCCCCGCACTTTTCCAGGCTCTGCCGTTGCGTTTGCGCATGGTTGCCAAGGCCGAGCTTTTTCGGATCCCGATTTGGGCTCAAGCGATGCGTGTGGCCGGGTTCGTCGAACTGGACCGCTCGGCGCGAGAGCGGGCGATCGAGAGCCTCGACCGCGCCAAGCTCGCGCTCGACCGCGGCACGAGCATCTGGATCGCACCGGAAGGAACCCGTAGCCGTGACGGCACCCTGGGCGCGTTCAAACATGGAGGATTTCACCTCGCGCTCGGAGCGGGCGCGCCGATCTTGCCCGTAACCATCGACGGCACGCGCCTAATCCTACCGGCCAAGGGCGCGCGCGTCGCGCCTGGCGCCATCGTGCGCGTGGCGGTACACCCGCCAATCGATCCGCTAGCCTACGGTCGCGAAGTGAACGATCAGCTGGTGCAAGCGGTCCGGAACTCTATCGCCAGCGGGCTCAGCACTTAGGCCGTTTTAGACCTTGCACCAAACGCGCACCACGACCGTATCTTTCACGGTCCACGGGGTCACATCCACGCGCTCGACCTGGGCCATGTCTTTTGCCGGCAAACGCTGGAGCAAGTAGGTCTCGACGAAGCGTCGTCGTTGGCTTTCTGAGGAAAGGCTCGCGACGTCCGCGCTTTGCACGACGAAGGTGAGCATCTCGAAAATCGTGGGCACCGCTATGAGCGGGCGCGCGCTTTTGGACGCGACCGGAGCGCGGCTCGGAATTTTGCTCGGGACTTTTGCGCCCGGAGCATTCGAGATTCTGTCCCCGTAGTCGAGCGTCGCTTGCCGACTACGCGGGGGTCGCGTCGCGTTCTCGATCAATGCGAGCGTCTCACGCCCCGCAGGACCCTCGACGACCGACACTTCGGGTCCGTCGTCATCGACTTTTCCTCGCGGTTTTTCCCGGAAGAGAAGTTCCTCCGTGATTGCCGCCATGGTCTCGTGCCCCGCGGCGCTATAGCTGACCTGGAGCTCCGGTTGCGAGCTCTCCGGTGGCCGAGGTCGGGGACTGCGGGGGGACTTGCTTTTGCGAGAAACGCGCGAACTCAAAACACGGTCAGCCTTGCACAGCTCACCGTGTAGGTGCCACGGGCGGCGCTGACCACCCGTGAAAGTCGCGCATTTCTCGCGGGCTGTTCAGGGAAGCTCCGAGCGGCCCATCAAGAATAGATCGACGTTGCGCGCGGCCTTTCGTCCTTCTGCGATTGCCCAGACCACGAGCGATTGTCCACGCTGACAGTCACCCGCCGCGAACACGCCCGGAACGCTGGTCATGAACTGCGGATCGACCTCGACGTTACCGCGACGATCGAGCTTCAATTCCAAATCGCTCACGATGCCGGGGTGCTCGGGATGGACGAAGCCCATGGCCAAGAGCACGAGATCGGCTTGCAGCTCGAACTCACTGCCCGAGACTCGCTCGAAGCGACCGCCCTTGAATTCGACGCGCACGCAATGCAGCTTCTCGACCTTGCCGTTGCCCGTGATGCGTTCGGTGGAGACGCTCCAATCGCGCTTGCCGCCTTCCTCGTGAGAGGAGGAGGTGCGGAGCTGCAGCGGCCAGAGCGGCCAAGGCGTCGATGGCGCGCGCTCTTCAGGAGGACGCGGCATGATTTCGAAGCTCGTCACGCTGAGCGCGCCTTGGCGGTGCGAGGTGCCGATGCAATCACTGCCGGTATCGCCACCGCCGATCACGATCACGTGCTTGCCCGTGGCCAAGATGGCCTCCGAGTCCGCCACTGGCAACCCTGCGACGCGACGGTTCTGTTGCGTCAGGAAATCCATCGCGAAATGCGTGCCAGGAAGCTCGCGGCCTGGAACTTCCAAATCCCGCGCTTTACGCGAGCCGATCGTGAGCACCGTGGCATCGAAGTCCTTCTTCAAGTCGTGCGCGGTCACGTCATGGCCCACGTCGACTCCGGTCTTGAACACCACGCCCTCGGCCGTCATCTGCGCGACTCGCCGGTCGACCAGCGACTTTTCCATCTTGAAATCGGGGATGCCGTAGGTCAGCAGCCCCCCGATGCGATCGTCGCGCTCGAACAGCGTGACGTCATGGCCAGCGCGCGCCAGTTGCTGGGCTGCCGCCATGCCCGCGGGCCCCGAGCCAACTACGGCGATCTTCTTGCCGGTGCGGGTCTTTGCGAGCACCGGCTTCACCAGGCCCTCTTCGAAGGCACGATCGATGATCGAGCGCTCGATCAATTTGATGCTGACGGGGTCTTCGTTGATGCCGAGCACGCACGCTGCCTCGCACGGAGCTGGGCACACACGACCGGTGAACTCCGGGAAGTTGTTGGTCGCGTGCAGCGCGGCGATCGCAAGCTCCGGCTTGTTCTTGTAGGCGTGATCGTTCCAATCAGGGATCAAATTGCCGAGCGGGCATCCGGTATTGCAAAACGGGATGCCACAATCCATACAGCGCGCGCCCTGCGCGGAGAGCGTCTCCTGCACGATCGGTAGCTCGAATTCGCGATAGTCTTTGACGCGCTCGCGAGCCGGGCGCTTCGACGGGTCGACCCGTTCAATCTCAAGAAATCCGGTGATTTTTCCCACGACTTTTCACTCTCGAAGTTGAGTCACAAGCAAGACGTTCTGGCAGCTCAGAATGGATGGCGCGTTCATTCGGCGTTCGCGCCGGGCTGTAGCACGGGCAAACTCGGGCTCGACGCGGCTTTCTCACGTTTGGCGAGCTCTGCCAGCACGCGGCGATACTCGGTCGGCACGACCTTCACGAAGCGGGCCTGTGCGGTGTCCCAATTGGCCAGCAGCTCCGCCGCCTTGGGGCTGCCGGTTCGCGCGTGATGCTCTTCCAGCAGCTTCGCGACGAACAGCGCGTCCTCCGGGGCGAGCCCTTCGAGTTCGACCATGCCCGTGTTGCAGCGGTGTTTGAAGTCCGAGCCCTCGTCGAGTACGTAGGCGATGCCGCCGCTCATCCCTGCGGCGAAGTTGCGCCCGGTGCGACCGAGCACCAACACGTGTCCGCCGGTCATGTACTCACAGCCGTGGTCACCCACGCCCTCGACGACCGCGGTGGCGCCGCTATTGCGAACGGCGAAGCGCTCACCTCCGCGCCCGTTGAAGAATGCCCGACCGCTGGTCGCGCCGTACAGCGCGGTATTGCCAACAATCACATTTTCTTCCGCGCGGAAGTCCACGCCGCGCAGCGGGCGGATGGCCAGAATTCCGCCCGACATGCCCTTGCCTACGTAGTCGTTGGCTTCACCCTCCAAGCTGAGGGTCATGCCGCGGGTTACCCAGGCCCCAAAGGCTTGCCCGGCAGAGCCGGTGAAGCGCAAATCGATCGTACCCTCGGGCAAGCCGTCTTGGCCGAAACGGCGCGCGACTTCACCGGCCAGCATGCCACCAATGGTGCGGTGGGCGTTGCGCACCGGGATGTCCAGCCTTACGGGCTCGCGTCGTTCGAGGGCGGGCTTGAGGCGCTCAATCAACATCACGTCGAGTGAGGCGCTCAGACCGTGGTCTTGCTCGATGGTCTTGCTCACCTCGACGCCCGGCTTTGCCGCAGCCGGCATCAGCACGTCGGAGAAGTCGAGCTTGGAGGCTTTCCAATGATTGACGTTTGCCCTCGGCCGAATGCGATCGACTTGCCCGACCATCTCCTTGATGCTTCGGAAGCCGAGCGAAGCCATGATCTCACGCGCCTCTTCGGCGACGTAGAACATGAAGCGAACGACGTGCTCCGGTTGGCCGTTGAACTTGGCGCGCAGCACCGGGTCCTGCGTGGCGATGCCCACCGGACAGGTATTCAGGTGGCATTTGCGCATCATGATGCAGCCGCTGGCGACGAGCGGAGCAGTCGCGAAACCGAACTCTTCCGCGCCTAGCAGCGCCGCGAACACCACGTCCCGGCCGGTGCGCATTTGCCCGTCCGCCTGCAAAACCACGCGACTGCGCAGGTCGTTTTTGACCAAGACTTGGTGGGTCTCAGCCAAGCCAATTTCCCACGGCACCCCGGCGTGCTTGATCGAGGTCAGAGGCGAGGCGCCGGTGCCGCCGTCGTGCCCGGCGATCAAAATCACGTCGGCGTGAGCCTTGGCTACGCCCGCGGCAACGGTGCCGACACCCGCTTCGGCGACCAACTTGACGCTGATGCGCGCGCGGGGATTGACCATCTTCAAGTCGAAGATCAGCTGCGCCAAGTCTTCGATCGAGTAGATGTCGTGATGTGGGGGAGGGGAGATCAGAGTCACCCCGGGGGTGGAATGGCGGGTCTTGGCGATGATCGCGTCGACCTTGTGACCAGGCAGTTCGCCGCCTTCACCGGGCTTTGCGCCCTGCGAAACTTTGATCTGCAGCTCGTCACAGTTGACCAGGTAATAGGTGGTCACGCCGAAACGACCAGAGGCCACTTGTTTGATCGAGCTGCGCCGCGAGTCCCCGTTGGGATCCAGTTGGTAGCGCTCCTCGCGCTCACCGCCCTCGCCGGTGTTGCTCTTGCCGCCGATGCGGTTCATGGCGATGGCTAGCGTTTCGTGAGCCTCACCGCTGATCGACCCGAAGCTCATTGCGCCGGTGGCGAAGCGCTTCACGATTTCGCTCGCGGGCTCGACTTCCTCCAGCGGAACGCGTTTGTCGGACTCGACCAAATCCCACAGGCCACGCAGAGTGATGAGCCCGGTGGTGGAGATCTGCGAGTTGATCAGCGCGGCGTACTCTTTGTAGCTCGTGACGTCGTCCATGCGCACGGCGCGCTGTAACGCGGCGACGGTGCCCGGATTCCACAAGTGGCGCTCACCTTGCGCGCGGTAAGCGTACTGACCGCCGATGTCGAGCATGGGCGAGGCCTCGGTCATCTTCGGATAGCTGCGCTCATGGCGCAGTCGGCACTCTTCGGCGAGCACGTCGATGTCGATGCCCGAGATGCGCGAGGCAGTGCCGGTGAAGTAGGTATCGATCACCTCGGGAGAAAGCCCGATGGCTTCGAAGATCTGCGCTCCCTGGTAGCTCTGCAGGGTGCTGATGCCCATCTTGCTCATCACCTTGAGCAGGCCCTTGTTGATCGACTTGATGTACTTCGCTTGAGCGACCTCGGGATCCTTGAGGTTCGGGACCGTGCCCTCGCGCACCATTTGGTTCACCGTCTCGAGCGCGAGGTACGGGTTGATGGCGCCGGCGCCGTAGCCCAGCAACAACGCGAAGTGGTGCACTTCTCGCGCGTCCCCGGCTTCCACGATGATGCCGATCTTCACGCGTGTGCCGTTGCGCATCAGGTGGTGATGCACGGCGCCCGTTGCGAGCAAGCTCGGCACCGGAGCCATGGCCTCGTTCGAACCGCGATCGCTCAGGATCACCAGCCCGTGACCGTTGAGCACGGCCAGCGAGGCTTGACGACACAGCTCGTCGAGCGCGGACTTCAAGCCCTCACCGCCTTCCTCGACGGGGTAGAGCATCGGGATGGTCGGTGGTTGGCGGACCTGCTGAAGGTGCGTTTCACGCAGCTTCGCCAGATCCATGTTGGTCAGGATGGGATGCGGGAGTTCCAGCATCTGTGCCTGATCCGGCAGCTCGAACAGGAAATTGCCCTCGCCACCGATGTACGCTTTGAGGCTCATGACGAGCTCCTCACGGATCGGGTCGATGGCAGGGTTGGTCACCTGCGCGAAGTGCTGCTTGAAGTAGTTGAACAACAGCTGCGGTCGATCGCTGAGGACGGCGAGCGGCGTGTCGGTGCCCATCGAGCCGCGGGGCTCGTCGCCATTTTGCGCCATCGGCGCCATCAAGAAGCCGAGATCTTCTTGCGTGTAGCCGAAGGTCTTCTGCCGCTGCACCAGGGAGGCATACTCACGTCGCGTCGCGCTCGGCGGCGAAGCGTCGATGTCCGCGAGCGAGATCTTGTTCTCGCGCAGCCACTTGCCGTACGGGCGTGCCTTACAGACCGCGTCTTTGATCTCTTCGTCTTCGACGATGCGACCGAGCTCGGTGTCGACCAGGAACATGCGGCCCGGCTCGAGCCGCCCCTTGCGCAGGATGTTTTCGGCATCGAAGGAAAGGACGCCAGTCTCCGACGCGAGCACCACGAGGCCGTCTTTGGTGACGGTGTAGCGGGCGGGGCGCAGGCCGTTGCGGTCGAGCATGCCGCCGATGCGCTTGCCGTCGGTGAAGGCCAACGCGGCGGGGCCGTCCCAGGGTTCGACCAGACACGAGTGGTACTCGTAGAATTCGCGCTTGTGCGCCGGCATCAGCTCGTCGTTTTGCCAAGCTTCCGGCACCAGCATCATCATCACGTGGGGCAGGCTGCGCCCGGCGTGTAGGAGCAACTCGGTCACGTTGTCGAGCGTCGCCGAATCACTGCCACCTGGGGTGATGGTGGGCAAAATGTGGCGTACGTCTTCGCCGAACACTTCACCGTCGAAGAGCTGTTCGCGCGCCGCCATCCACGCGGCGTTGCCGCGCACGGTGTTGATCTCACCGTTGTGCGCGAGCGTGCGGAAGGGCTGCGCGAGTTCCCAGGTCGGAAAGGTGTTGGTGCTGAAACGCTGGTGCACCATGGCCAGCGCGCTGACCATGCGCTCGTCCTTCAGCTCGACATAGAACTCTGCCAATTGCTCGGCGAGCAGCAAGCCTTTGTAGATGATGGTGCGGCAAGAGAGGCTCGGGATGTAGAACGACCCCTTGCCCGCGAGGGTGCTCTCGCGCACGGTGCGCTCGGCCCATTTGCGGATGACGAACAGCTTGCGTTCGAAGGTCGCCTCGTCCTCACAGGTCGAGCCAATGAACACCTGTCGGATGACTGGCGCGCTTTCACGCGCTGCGGGCCCGAGGACGCTTTCGTTCACCTTGACGTCGCGCCAGCCAATCAGGCGCTGGCCGGTGCCGAAAATCTTATCCTCCAAGATCTGCTGGCAGCGCCGACGCTCCTTGCGGTCGCGGGGCAAGAAGACACAGCCCGCGCCGTACGTTCCAGCTTCGGGCAGGTCGATGTCCGACTCGTCGCAAGCGTGGCGAAAAAACGCGTCCGGAATTTGAAGGATGATGCCCGCGCCGTCGCCGGTCAGTGGATCGCAACCGGTCGCGCCGCGATGCACGAGGTTGAGCAAAATATCGATGCCCTTCTTGACGATATCGTGCGAGGCCTCACCCTTGATGTTGGCAACGAAACCAACGCCGCAAGCGTCGTGTTCGAACTTCGGGTCGTAGAGTCCTGAGCGAGGCGGAAGTGTC
>Ga0164308_10000629_pt1 | contig 19090 bp, 14 predicted proteins | sample Whisoiple_246_MG_FD_109983 | JGI IMG/M metagenome (GOLD analysis project Ga0164308, IMG submission 109983) | Soil microbial communities amended with fresh organic matter from upstate New York, USA - Whitman soil sample_246_MG | ecosystem: Environmental > Terrestrial > Soil > Unclassified >...
GATCCGGTGCGCAAGCGCGGGCCGGATTACGACCCGAACCGCCGCTGGGTCGACAAGATGGCGAACCACGGCTCCGCCGTGCGCCGCATCGTCGATCGCTACGGCATCGGCCGGGTCGAGCAGTTCGTCGACACCTGCCTGTCGCTCGAAAATCTGGTCGATCCGTGGTCGCGCTTCGTGCGCCGCCGGCGGGACGAGGTGATAGACGAAGAGCCGACCGCGATCGAGGTGCCCCGCCTGAAGTCGAAGGACTACATGGAGGAGTTCATCAACCCGAGCGAGTACATCGAAGAGCAAAAGAAGAAGATGGAGGCCGAGCGCGAGCTCGAAAAGGGCAAATTCCCGGCGCAACGCGAGCAAGACGTACTCTTGTTCTTGCTCGAGAATGCTCCGCTCGAACGCTGGGAGCGCGCGATCTTGAGCATCATTCGCGACGAAGGGTACTACTTCGTGCCGCAGATGCAGACCAAGATCATGAACGAGGGCTGGGCTTCGTACTGGCACTCCAAGATGATGACCGCGGACGTGTGCGACTGGAGCGAGATCGTCGATTACGCCGAGAACAACGCGGGCGTCATGGCGACGAGTGGTGGTCGCCTGAACCCGTACAAGCTGGGGGTCGAGCTGTACCGCAACATCGAAGAGCGTTGGGACAAGGGCCAGTTTGGTCAAGAGTGGGAAGACTGCGACGATCTCGACGTCAAGAAGAACTGGGATTTGCGGCTCGGGTTGGGCAAGCAAAAGGTGTTCGAGGTTCGCGCGCTGTACAACGACGTGACCTTCATCGACGAGTTCCTCACCCCGGAATTTGCGATGGAGAACAAGATGTTCACCTTCAATTGGTCGAACCGGAACGAGCGCTACGAAATCGACACCCGCGAGTTTCAGGCCGTGAAGGAGAAGCTGCTCGCACAGCTGACCAACTTCGGCAATCCGACCATCTTCGTGGAGGATGCGAACTACGAAAATCGCGGCGAGCTTTTGCTCGTACACGAGCACCGCGGCGTCGATCTGCGCAACGACTACGCGCGCGAAACGATGGCAAGCTTGGTTCGCATTTGGAAACGCCCCGTTTCGCTCGCCACCCAACTCGACGGGAAACGCGCACTTTTGCGCTACGACGGCAAAGAGCACAGCGTGCGGCACGACGCTCCCTGACTTCGCATGCGCCTCCCCCTCCCTGACCTCACGCTGGGTCTGGCAGCTTGGCTAGCACTGTGCGCGGCGAGCGCTGGCGTGAGCGCGTGCGCGGGCGCGAGCCCCGGCGAAGCTGCGGCACCGAGTAGCTCCGCCGCGCTGCCGCCACGAGCGGCAGCAACGACGGACGCGCCGAGCGCGAGCAGCGCAGGGCCCAAGCCGCTCCCTAGCGCCCCGAAATGCGCCAATCCTAGCGGGGGCAACTGTGCGGAGGCAAAAGCGGCGCTGAATGGTGCGGCACCCGCGCCGCCTCCCCCCGTCGCGCCGAGTCCGCCGCCGCCTCCCGCGCCCGAGCCGAAGCCCTGGTCGGGCGGACTGTCACGCGGCACCAGCGAGCCCTTCGACCTGGAGTTGGCCGCGGGCGACCGGGCGTACCAAGACGATGCGTTGGCCGCCGCCAAGACACACTACGAGAAGGCCCGCCTGCTCGCGCCCAAAGATCCGGCACCGCCAGTGGGGTTGGTGCGAGTGGCCTTGGCCAGCAGCGACATCCCGACTGATTACGCCGCCGCCCCCAAAAACCCGACAATGCTCGCGCTGCTGCGCAAGATCGACGCCGCGCTCAAGCTGGACGACGCCTATGCGCCCGCCTATGTCGAGCGCGGGCGCGTGCTCTTGATCCTCGGCAACGCGCCGGAGGCACTGAGCGCGCTCGACCGCGCGCAGCGCTTGGCGCCGGACGACGCGGAGACTCAATCCGCGCTCGGTGTCGCCCTGCTCGCGACCGGCAAACCCGCGGAAGCTTTGACTCGCCTGCGCCGAGCCGCAGAACTGGATCCCGACAATTCCGAGCGCCTGACCAATCTCGGTACCGCGCACCTGATTCAGGGTGAAGTGCCCGAGGCAGTGCGCGCCTTCTCGCGCGCCGCCACGCTCGCCCCGAATGACCCCAAGGTGCACGGTGATTTGGGCGCCGCGTACTTGGCGCTCAACCAAACCGCGAAGGCGTTGCCGGAGCTCGACCGCGCGGTCGCGCTCGCCCCCGATCGCGCGACTTACGTCTCGAACTTATCGTACGCTTACTTTTTGGCAGGACAGCTCGAGCTTTCGATTAGCACGGCAACCAAGGCAACGAAGCTCGATCCCAAGCTCGGCTCTGCCTGGATCAATTTGGGCACCGCCTTGGCCAAAAAGGGTGACTTGGCTGCCGCAGAGCGAGCCTATCAACGCGCGCTCGCGCTCGATCCGAGTGATCCACGCGCCAAGGCAAATCTCGCCGAACTTGCCGAACTCAAAGGCGCGAGCAGCGCAAAAGGGCGCGCCGCGCCAAGCGACAAGAAGTGAAGTTTGCCAGCGCTCGCCCGCTAGAGCATGATTTCGAGCCATGCGCTTTTGCTTATTTAAGCCGGGTCAGCAAACCCAGCTCCGGGCGTTGTGCCTCGGATCGGTGACTTGGCTCGCGCTGGGAAGCGGTTGTACTGGGAAACCTTTCACGGCCGGTGCTTCGGGCGCAGGCGGCAGCGCCGGAGCCGCCGCTGGCGTCGGTGGCGAGAGCAGCAATGAAGCCGGGGAGAGCGGCAGCTCCGAAGGGGGTGCCGGCGCGGTCTCGAGTGGCGGCCAGGGCGGTGAGGCGCCGAGCGCCGGTAGTGGCGGTAAACCGCCGGTCGGCTGCAGCTGCGGCAACGGCGAATATTGCCAAGATGGCACGAACAAATGCCGCAAATGTGCTGATTTTAGCCGGTTTCAGTTCGGTGATGCGCAGCCGCTCGGCGCGCTCGGACAGACCCCCAAGACCATCGAGCGCTTTGCACGCCCCGCCGCCACGGGCTCGTCGCTATTTTACGTCTCGGGCGCGTTGGACAATTCGAAGATCATGTACACGGCGGTTCCCGTCAGTGGCCTCGGAACCCCGGTGAGCCCCGCGATGCAGGTCGAAAGCGCGCCGCTTTTCGTGAACGGCTTCAAGGACCAAGTTCAAAACCTGTTCTTCGATCGCCGGGAGCCTGGCGGGCGCAAGCTGCGAATGGCGCTCTGGATGGCGCCGGCAACGCTGACCAAGGAAGCGCTCGTGCCCGAGCCGATCAACGCGCCAGGCTTCGACGACTACAGCATCGCGATCTCTTCGGCGACTGGGAACGTGTATTGGATGAGCACGCGCAACCAAGAGCCCGAGCTGCTCTGGCAACCCACGAGCATGAGCGCGCCGCCGGATCCGGCCGTACTCGATCTGAAGGTAAGAGCGGGATCAGCGGAATGCCCGCGCTCCGGGGAAGACGCGACGCCTTGGGTCAACGCCGACGGAACACTACTTTTGTTCCGCAATCCATCGGTCGACGAGAACTGCGAACTGAACGACTCTGGCGCCAGCGATTTGTTCGCGGTTCAGTTGGATTCGGACGGCACACCGCGCGCGGCCGCCAGCGCGCTGACCTCGCTCAACTCGACGGGTGGGACGTCGATCGAAACGGATCCAACTCTGTCCAACGACGCCTGTACGATTTACTTCGCTTCGGACAACGGCACGGGCGATTTCGACTTGTACAAGGCGCCGCGCAACTAGCGCTATTCGCCGCCCATGGCCGAGACGTAGTTCTCGATCACCGCGAGTTGATCCGGCGCGAGCGCCGCAAATTCCAAACCGATGGCGCCCGTTCCGCGTGCCTTTTTCACCCAGCGCGCAATCGCAGGAACCTCGAGTAGCTTCCCGGTGATCGGCAGCGCGAAGCGCACGCTGACGCTCTCCTCTTGGCCGAACGCCTGCGGTGCCAAGACGAGTAATCCGCCGACCGAGATGTCCTCGCTGCGCCCTTCCAATGACGCACCGTTCGCACACTGGATCCGGACTGGCGTGACATAGGGGGCACGCGCGAATCGTCGGCGAGTGGCGGGTTGATCCGGCAAGGGCGGTGGCACGCGCGCTCCCCCCACCTGCGCGGTCGCCGTCGCGCGCAAACCAAGTAAGGACGAGGGCTGTTCGTCAGCCGTAGGAACGCCGCTCAAAGCCTCCGCGAACTCGCGAACCGTCGCGTAGCGGTCGGCGGGATCGCGCGCCAACGCTTTTTCTACGACCGCTTCGAGTTCACGTGACACTTGCGGGCTGCGCGCGCTCAACGAAGGCGTCGGCTGCGTCGCGACTTTGAGCAACACTTCTCCGAAATTGCCCTCGAAGGGCACGGTTCCGGCCAATGCTTCGTACAGGCTGACGCCGAGCGCGTAGATATCGCAGCGCGCGTCGATGTCGTCCTGAGCCATCAGTTGCTCGGGAGCCATGTATTCGGGCGTACCGAGCACGGCGCCTCGCTGCGTGAGCTTCTGGTTCTGCTGCGCCAACCGAGCGATGCCAAAATCGAAGATCTTGGTGACTTCACGTCCGGACTCGCTGCGAGAGATGAAGATGTTGCTGGGCTTGATGTCACGATGCAAGATCCCGTGATCGTGCGCGGCCCCGAGCGCATCACAGAGCTGCAAACCAATGTAGACCGCGTCGGCCACGCCGATGCGCCGCCGCACGGCCAAGATCCCTTCGAGAGTGCGGCCCTCGAGCAGCTCCATCACCAAGTATGGCGTGCCGTCTTCGGTTTCACCCGCATCCAAGCCGAGGACGATCCCCGGATGGCGCGCCACACTGAGCGCACGCGCCTCGAGCAGCAAGCGTTGACGCGACTCGGAGGTGTCGGCTTGCTCCGCGATCAACAATTTGATCGCCACGGATCGACTGGTGTACAGGTGCTCCGCCTCGAACACCGCGCCCGCGCCGCCGCGCGCAATTTCGCGTTTCAGGCGGTAGCGACGATCGACCACCGAACCGACGTCGAGCAGCGGCCTGCTCCACGAGCTGGTTTTTGCCGCCTGAACCCGAGCCATTCCCCATTCGATACGGTCGGCAACGCTGCGCGCTTGAGGGGGCAGCCGCGATTCGCAAGCGGCACCGCGAACCCCCGCCAAAATTGAGGGCTCACGCAGATGCACCTACACGGCGGCTATTCGCCGACTCGAACGCGCAGCATGCTGTTCGCGCGCGTGAATGGCAGCTCGCCGCGCCGTACCCGAACCAGCGCGGGCTTGGCTGACACCAGGCGCCCCATGAAGGCATTGAACCCGAGATCGGTAGCAGGATCAGCCGCGTCGAAGCGCGCGTGCACCAAATACAAGCCCGGGCGAGCAAACGCGTGCGCCGGGCACATCTCGATCAACCGGCTCACCGCCGAGACCTTGCCACCTGGGCGCAGCGTTTGCACCGATGAACGATCGGCGGGCGAACGCTGATCCGGCTTGGGGTCGCATTCGAACACGCCGTCCGGCCCGCTCACCTCGTAGGTGATCAGCTCGCGCCGGAAGTAGAGGTCTTGTTTGCGAGCGCCACGATTGGTGAAGGTAGTCGTTGCGGTGACTGTGCTCTCGTCCACCGCGTCGCTCCCCGAGATGCTCAGCTCCAGGCCGGGGGGCGGGGCGTCAGGCCCCTTGGGCGGCTTGACCTCGTTTGCGAAGTTGGAACCGAGCGTGAACGGTGTGCCGGTCAGCTCCTTGATCCGTCTTTCAGCCGCTTCACTCGTGCGAGCGCCTGGCAACGAGCCTTGTGCCTCGCTCGGTTCGGCGACGAACGGATCGTGCTGCACCGCTTGCTCTTCCTCACGCTTGCCCGCTTTCCAGACCGTCTTCATCTTCACGGGCCAGCCGAAGCGCGCGCTGACTTGCGCGCCCTCGACCAACGGCCACGGTGTTTTGCCGACGCAGTACAGGCGCGGGTCGAATTGCTGCACCAAGCCCTCACCGGGTTCGAGCTTGATGGCCAGCGCTGCATCGACCGAGTTCGGGACGACATCGGCCGGCAACCGACAAAGCACCGGCTTTGGCGGCTTCTTGGCCTTGGCGGGTTTGCCCTTCGCGCTCGGCTCCGGTTCGGGAAGCGGCAAGGTGATCTCCAGCGCGAGGAGTCGTGCGTCGAAGTCGACCAGCGCGGCTTCGGTGCCGCGATTGACGATGGCGAACGCCCACGGCAACTCGGGCCCGAGCTCCATCACCTCGAAGCGCAAGCCGAGCGGAGCCGTGCTCCCCTCACCGCTCTTGGCGACGAGCGCGTGAGCCACCGCGGGATCGACGACCGGTGGTGGTGTGGGGGGGGTGTCCGCGGTTTGCGCGCTGTCCTGGTCGGGCGCGTCGCTCGCGGCATCACTCACGCCAGCGTCCGATTCTTCTCGCAAGGATCCTAGGGCCGAGTCATTCGTCAGGGAGCCGGGTTCCGTGGCCGGCTTCTTGTCGCCGCCACATCCAAGTGCGAAAACGCACATTCCCAAACCGAGCGCCAAGCTCGCAGCACGCATGCGACCGGCGTAACATATCCCCCGTGCGCGGCCTATACCCCATCGTTGACGTCGACAGCCTCCGCGAACTCGGCGCGCCATCCGAAGCGGTGATTGCCTTCGCCCGACGCGTGCTCCTCACGCAGTCTCCGCCGGCTTTGCTGCAACTACGCGCCAAGCATTCGGGCGCGCGCGAGACGCTCGAGCTCTTGCGAGCGCTCCGCCCGCTGTGCTCCGACTTCGGTGTGCGCTTGATCGCCAATGACCGGCCCGATCTAGCCGTCCTTTCGCAGTGTGACGGCGTGCACGTGGGTCAGGACGATCTGCCGGTGTCACTGGTGCGAAGGCTCGCCCCCGGGTTGCTCGTCGGGGTGTCCACGCACAACTTGGAGCAGCTGGCCGCGGCTCTGACGGACGAACCCGACTACGTTGCGTTCGGCCCCGTGTTCGCCACCGCGTCCAAAGAGCGGCCCGATCCTTCGGTGGGCCTGCAGCTACTCGCCCAAGCGCACTCCGCGGCACGACGTGCAGGGATCCCGTTGGTCGCGATCGGCGGCATCAATCTCGAGCGCGCGCGAGAAGTCGCCGATCACGCCGAACTGGCCGCCGTGATCGGAGCCTTGCTGCCCAATCGGACCTCGCTCGAAGGAGTGAGCGAGGCGGCCGAAGCGCTGCAGACGGCGCTCAGCGCGCGCCTAGCGCGCTAAATTTGCCGTAAGCGGTAGATCATCGATTCGAGCGCGAGGGCCGGCGAAACGTTGCGATCGACGTCTTGCATCGCCGATAGCACGACGCGGTGCTGCTCGGCCGAGCGCTCAGCCTGCGCGCTCTGCGCCTTTGCTTGCTCACGGCCCGCGAGCGCCAAGCATTGGGCGAAATAAGCCAGCAAGCCGCGCAAACCGTCACGTTCACGGCGCGTCTCGGCGAACTTGATCGCGGGTGCGAGATCGCGAGCGGAGACGGCAGCCTGCGCTGCGGCCACGAACTCTTCGCGTTCTTTGATGGCGTCTTCCGAGGAAAGCTCGAGAGCCAGCGCCACGCTGCCCTGGGCAAGGCTGGCCGCATTGGGATCGAGCCCCTTTGCTTGCAGGAGTTGCGCGATCAAGGCGTCGGACAAGGGGGAAAAGCGCACGGGTAGGGTACGCGATCGAATCGTGTCCAACAGCCGATTCGGGCGGCTCGTGAGCAACACGAAGTGAGTGCCGTGGCCGGGTTCTTCCAAGGTCTTCAGGAGCGCGTTGGCCGCCGACACGGTGAGCTCCTCCGCGTCACGGACGATGAACACTCGAGCGCGGCCCTCGTGCGGCCCGAAGCCGACACGCTCCAAGACCATCCGGCGGATCTGTTCGATGCTGATCCCGGTCGCCTCGTTGGCGCTGAGGCGCCCTCGATACAAGCCGCGCTGCAGAAGGATCACGTCCGGGTGCGCGGGCACGTGGGGTTCTTCGTCCGAGATGCGCACGGCGCGCTGACAGGCGCTGCACTTCTCGCATGCACGCGACCCGCCCTGCTCGCACACCAAGGTTTGGGCCAAGGCAAATGCCGCCCGCTCTTTGCCCACGCCCGCCGGGCCCTCGAAGCGGTAGGCATGATGCACGTGGCCGCTCTCGAGTGCCCGCGTCAGCGTCTGCACGGCCGGTTCCTGGCCAAGGATGTGCGAGAACATGGCGCGGGGATGGACTATGCTCCGAGCGCCCCGATGGCGGAACTCTTTTCAGACATCCTTTCCCCAGCTTTGGCCGAGCTCAGCTCGTATACGCCCGTCGCGGGAGATTTTCCGGTGCGGCTCGATGCCAACGAAGCGCCAGAAATGCTCTCGACTTCGGCCAAGCGCCGCCTGGCCGAGGCCGCCGCCGGGCTCACCTGGGAGCGCTACCCCGACGCAACCTCGAGCCACTTGCGCAGCGCGTTGGCCGGCTATTGTGGCGTCGGCGTCGACGAGGTGCTCGTGGGCGACGGCAGCGACGAAATCATCACGATGTTGCTGTCTGCATTTTCGCAGGCGCGCGATCGCTCGGGCAGCCCGTTGATCATGACCACCACGCCGAGCTTCGTCATGTATCGGATGAGCGCGCGCGTACGTGGCCAGCGGGTGCTCGAGGTCCCGCTCGATGCGAATTGGGATCTCGCGCTCGAATCGATGCTGCGGGGCATCGAGCATGCGCCCCCCAATCTGATCTTCATTGCGACGCCCAACAATCCGACTGGTAACTTGGTCGATCGCGAACGCCTCGAACGGCTCATTCAAGCCGCGCCGAACTCCTTGGTCGTGATCGACGAAGCGTACATTCCCTACTCGGACCGCGATCAACTGGACTTGTATCACCGCTACGAAAACGTGGCTGTGATGCGCACGCTGTCGAAGGTCGGGTTTGCTGCGTTGCGCGTGGGTTGGCTGATCGCGCGGCCCGCTTTGCTCGCGGAAGTCGACAAGGTGCGCTTGCCGTACAACATGAACGCGCCCGCCCAAGCACTGGGCGCACTCGCTGTCACTGAACTCGCACCGGAAATTCGCGCCATCGTGTCCTACGTGGTGGCAGAACGCGAGCGGCTGCGTGCCGAGTTGAACGCACTACCGGGCATTGCCGTCACGCCAAGCCAAGCCAATTTCCTATGGTTCAGGAGCGAGCGTCCGGCAGCCGAGCTTTTCGAGGGACTGAAGGAGCGCGGGGTGCTCGCGCGAAGCTTTCATCAACGTGGCGGACGGCTGGCGAATCAATTGCGCGTCACCATCGGCACGCGCGAAGAGAACGACCGCTTCATCAGCTGCTTGCGCGAGCTCACGTGATCGGCGCCCGGCTCGCTTCGCTGGCGAGAGGTCGAGCCAGCGCGCTACTCGCGCCAGGCCTCGCATTCGCGCTTTCCTGGTGCACGGGCTGCGAGACCGGTTCGAACCGCGTCACGCGCATGGCCGACGGCGTTCGCTACGAGGGCCGCTTCGTGAATCCCGAAGCGTACGCCGCCTACTTGCTGGGCGTCGAAAGCGAAGCGCGCGGCAAGTTCAAGCAAGCCCTCGGCGCGTACCTGGAGGCCCACGCCGAAGATCCGGACAGCCCGGAAATTTGGGCACGAATCGGCGCGGTTCGCTGCTTCTCGAGTGAGCCCAAAGAGGGGCCCGTTGCGGCGCGCGCCTCGTTCGAGCAGGGCTTGAACGCCGATCCCGCCTATTACGGCAACTACATCGAGCGAGCGCGCTGCGCCGAGCGCGCCCAAGATTTTCAGAACGCGCTCCGCGACGCAACGTCTGCCGTCGCGCGCCGACCGCAGGACGAACCTGCGAATTTGCTCGTCGCCCGCGCGCTCCAAGCGCTCGGCAAGAGCACGGAAGCGCGCGCTTGGTTGGAAGCGTATCGCAGCTATCACGCGACCACGGTCGCGGCCGATCGGGCGCTCGAGGGGGCGCGCTCGGCGCAACCCAGCGCCGTGTCTTCAACTAGCGCTGCACCGCCGGACGCGCGCTCGGATGCGTTCGCCGAATTGCGCTCGGGCCAGGCCGAGCGCGCACGTCAGCAGGCTCGAATCGAGCTCGAAGCCGATCCGAGCAACGCGGACGCTTGGATCGCGACCTTGGTCGCCTGCGACGCGCTGCACGATGACGCTTGCTTCGAGTCGACGATCGGCCAATTGCGCACGCCGAGCCTCTCCCCCAGCACGACTGCGCTCGGCTACCTGCGTGAGCTCTTGGCGCGCCGCGCTGGCGCGCCAATCAGCTTCTGAGAGCTACTTCGAGGTCGCCGGAGCGGGCGAGCCGCCGCGCCGGGCGTCCCACTCTTTGCGATCGAACGCCACGCTGAGCGGCAGCTCGACGAGCTCACCCGCGTGAACCTCGACCTCTTTTTCAACTTGAGCCATGGTCGCGGGCAAGAGCGCCGAAACCTTCACCTTGCCGACTGGCACGCGTGGGATCACGTACCGTCCGTCCAGCCCGGTCACCGCGTGCGTCGAAAACTTCACGACGATCACTTCGGCCAACATGAAGAGCCGCATGCTGTCGGTGAGCTGATACCGGCCCGGTTGTTCCGGATAGAGGTGAATCGCCTCGCCGCGCGGCAGGGCGACCAATTGCGCTTTGAGCTTGGCACCCATCAAATCCGGCACGTAAGGCCGCGAATCACGGCTGCGCACGTCCAGGCTCTGCCCAAAGGTGAGCATGTACGTCCGCGCATTCCAGGCACAGCCGTTCGCGTCGGCGACTTGCGCCGGCGCAAGCTCCGGCACGTACCCGGAATAACCAGTGACGCCGACCACTACGTCGGCGAGCGCGCGACCGGCGCCCTCGCGAAAGAGCTTGCCATACGTGTCCTTGGCCCCCGCACAGTCACTCGGGATTTTGGCGATCACTTCCGGCATATCCGGCGCGGGATCTCCGGTCACGGTGATCAAGCCACTGATCGTGCCGGTAGAGCCGGAATAGGGCGCTTCGCCTTTGGCGTTCACCGTCGCGCTCACGATCTTGGGATCGATCGGCAACGACGAAGCGACCGGCGCGGGCAAGCGCACGCTTCCAACGGTGACCGGCTCGGGGTTCGACTTGCCCTTGCAGGCGACCACGGCGACCAGCGAGATCGCCAGGCCGAGGCCACCGAGGAAGACTCGGTAGGCCATCAGCTGTGGGTGATCCCGGCTGCCGCCGCGACGTCGAGCGAAGAGCTGGGCAGAATGCCGAACACCAACACCAGCACCGCGGCCAGGATCAAGGCCGCAACCACGAACCCAGAGCGCATGGGCGTGGCGATGGGGGCTCCCGGTTCCGGCTCGCGCATGTACATGTAAACCATCACACGCAAGTAGTAGTAGGCGCCCAGCACGCTGTTCAAAAGACCGATCACCGCCAGCACATTGAGCTGCGCGTCGATCGCGGCGCTAAACACGTACAATTTGCCGAAGAAGCCGGCCGTGGGCGGAACACCGGCGAGCGAGAGCAAGAAGAACGAGAACGCCAACGCCGCGGCGGGGTGACGCTTGCCGAGCCCGGCCAAGTCCTCGTAACTCACGGCTTCCGCTCCGCGACGGCCGCACAAAATGAGCGCCCCGAAAGCGCCAACGGTGGAGACCGTGTACGTCAGCATGTAGAACAGCACGCTGGGTGTCCCCTGCGCGGAGCCCATTGCCGCAACCACGCCGACCAGCGCATAGCCGGCGTGTGCAATCGACGAGTAAGCGAGCATGCGCTTCACCGACTCTTGGCGACCTGCGATCACGTTGGCGACGACCATGCTCAGCACGGCGAGCCAGGCCAGCACCTGCGGCCAGCCCGTGCCCCAGCTCATCAAGCGCGGATCACCGAAGCCGACCACCAAGATGCGCAAGAGCACAGCGAACGCCGCGCTCTTCACGGCGACCGCCATGTACGTGGTGCTCGGCGTAGGCGCACCTTCATACGCGTCGGGCGTCCACATGTGGAACGGCACGGCGCTGATTTTGAACGCCAGACCTGCCACCAAGAGCACGAGCGCGACCAGCACGATGGGGGCGTTGACCGCGCTGCCCGCCTTGCCGATCGTCGCGATCCCTTGACCGATGCCCACGAAGTCCGTGTGCCCAGTGGTGCCGTAGAGCAACGCTCCACCCATCAGGGTGAGGGCCGCTGCGAAGCTGCCGAGGAGGAAGTACTTCAGGGACGCTTCACTCGCGCGGATGTTGCCGCGGCGTAGGCCGATCATGCAGTACACGCCCAGGGACATCGTCTCCAAGGCCACGAAAAAACTCAGGAAGTCGCCCGAGGCCGCGAGCGCCATCGCACCCACGGTGCTGAACACCAAGAGCGGGAAGAACTCGCCTCGATCCAGGTTGTGCTCGGGCAAGTAGCCGCCAGCGAGCAACGAAGCCAAACCGCCGCCGAGACACAACACGAAGCAGAAGAAGAGCGAGAAGCGGTCGATGATCAGGTACGGCGCGAGCTTCTCGACGCCGGGGATCGATTCGGGTCCGACCTTCCACAACGCGACGCTGATCAGCGCGCCGGCAAACAACACGACCGCGCTGCCGAGCGCGAGCTCGTCGGCGCGACCAGCGCCAGCGTCCGTGGAGACCATGCCGGCCTGAGCACCGGTCAAAGCGACCGGCTTGCCGAACGCCTCGGCCAGCATGAGCAACAAGCCGCCGATGGCGACGGCCAAGATTGGAGAAACAGCGAGCAGCAAGTTGAGATTCACGGCGCCTCCGCGTTCAGCGCTTGGACAGCAGGTGCTTCGGCCTTTTTGACTGGAGCTTCCGGATAACCCTGCTCGAGCGGGCCGCCATGACGGTCGGTCAGCCTGGCAGTGTCCGAAGTTCCCATCTCGAGGTACGCCTCGCGGCCTTCTTTGTAGCGCTCGAGCGCGGCGGATACGCCGTCACCCATGCGACTCAAGAACAGGTTCGGGAACAAGCCGATGATGAAGATGAGCGCGATCAGCGGCGCCATGGCCACGGTTTCGCGCACGTTCATGTCGGTCAGGCGCTTGTTTTTCGGGTTCGACAGTGGACCGAAGAACACGCGCTGCACCATCGACAACATGTAGACGGCCGCCAAAATCACGCCGGCTGCGGCGAGTCCGGCCTGCAACTTCGCCTGCCCTCCCAGGGTCTGCGAAACGAAGGTGCCCATGATGACCATGAACTCACCGACGAAGCCGTTCGTGCCAGGTACGCCGACGCTGGACATCGTGACGGTCACGAAGATCGCCGCGTAGATCGGCATCACCTTGGCGAGGCCGCCGAAGTCACGCACCAAGCGGGTGTGTCGGCGGTCGTAGATCACGCCGACCAAGAGGAAGAGCGCGCCGCTGGAGACGCCGTGGTTCAGCATCTGCAGCACTGCGCCTTCCATGCCGGACTGCGTGCCCGCGAATAGGCCAAGCATCACGAAGCCCATGTGTGCGACGGAGGAATACGCCACCAGGCGCTTCACGTCGTCCTGCTTCCAGGCCACGAGTGCGCCGTACACGATGCCGCCGCCGATCGCGAAACCGGCCAACGTGGCTGCGCACATCCACGCGACGCCGCCGAGCAAGCCCATGCAGAAGCGGATGTAGCCATAGGCGCCCAGCTTGAGCAGCACCGCGGCCAGGATGATCGAGCCGCCCGTCGGCGCTTGAACGTGAGCGTCAGGCAACCAAGTGTGGAACGGGAACATCGGCACCTTGATCGCGAAGGCCAAGAAGAAGCCGAAGAAGCAGAACCAAGCCGCGGTGTGCGGCAGTGCCACCCGCGACAACGCCAAGTAGTCGAAGCTCGGGTAGCCGGCGAGCTTGGTGTAATTCAGCACCAGGACCAGGATCGCCGCCAGCATCAGCATGCTGCCGACCATCGTGTACAGGAAGAACTTGTACGCGGCCTTGATCTTCTCGGCCCCGCCCCAGACGCCGATCATCACCACCATCGGCACGACCATCAGTTCCCAGAACACGAAGAACAGGAACATATCGAGCGAGACGAACACGCCCATCATCGCGCCGTGCAGCAGCAGGAACGCGAAGCAAAGGTCCTTGATCCGCGTCTTGAGCGATCCGAACGCGACGTAAGCGGCGATCGGCGTCGTGAGCGTGGACAGCAGAATCAGCCACATGCTCACGCCGTCGACGGCGACGTGATAGCGAATCCCGAAAGCCGGCACCCACTCCACGATGTGCTGAAAGTGCCAGCCGCGGGTCATCGGGGACGACAACAAGCCCAGCGAGGCCAGGCCGTCGATCCCGAGGATCAAGAACGTGACCCGCTTCAAGATCACCGGTGATTGCCGGGGCAAGAACAGCATCAAGATCGAGCCCACGATGGGCAGGAACACGATCACCGTGAGCAGGTACGGCCACTCCTTGGCGTTTTCATCGACAGGCGCGGGTGTGGCCGACGGCCAGAGCCCGCGCACGAGGAGCAGAGACAACGCGGCAACGATGCCGATTGCGACCCGTTCCGGCGTCCCTTGGCGACGCGGAATCAGCGCGCCGACCGTGAACGCCAACAAATACGGCGCAAATTGAAACAGAGCTAAAGCCAGCGGATTCATTTCACTTCCTGGGGCTTCGGAGCCTGACGCAGATCGGCTGCTCGGCGCACGGGAGCCGTGTCACCATCGAGCCGCGACGTGGCACCCGAGCGGTCGGGTGCAGGGCGCTCGAAATTGAACGAGCGCACTGCGGTTCGGCCGAACGCATTCTTCACTTCGAGCCGAACGGTTCGATTTTCTTTCACGGCCAGGTTGAGTGATTGCTGGGTTTTGTCGCCAAAATCCCCCTTGTCACCGTCCCACTTGCCGTCGTTGTTCAGATCCCAGCGGTAGCTGTAGCCGAGCCCTTCGGCCGCGGTCAGGCTGTACACACCGGATTCCTCGTTGGCGTCGAGTTTGGCTTCGGCGCGCGGCGTGACGAAGAACCAACCCACGGCGCCCAGTCCGACCACCATGACCGCGGCGTAGGTTTGCACGCGCCCGGTTTGGATGAAGCGAAGGACCGTGCCGCTGGTCGAGACCAAGAACGCGGTCACCCGCGCGAGCAGGAAATCCACGATCCACTTGTCGGCCCAAGCGAAGAACTCGGCCAGCGAATCGACCGCGCCGATCACGTATTCTTCGTAGATTTCGTCGATGCGCCACTTGTCGTACACGAGCGCGTGGAAGCCTGGCAGCGCTTCGACGAAGGACTGCGCTGGCTTGCCCTTCTGCATCACGTAGACGAAGTAGGCGACGCCGGTACCGCCGGCGAAGGACAAGAACGCGAGCCCCAGGAACGGGTACTCGAAATGCTCCCAGCCTTCGATCAGCTCCACGCTTTGGCCCGCCTTCTCGAACACTGGCTCGAGCCAATGATCGAAGGGCGTGATGTGCAGCGGCGCGGCGTTCAGGAAACCAGCAAACGCAGCCAGGAAGCCGAGGATGGCGAGCGGCAGCCACATCTGCCAGGGCGACTCGTGCGGCACTGGTCCTTCGAGCGGCACGCTCGGATCGTGGTGATGGTGATGACCGTGATCGTCGTGGCCGTGCGCGTGCGCCGGCTCCTTCCAATTCTTGACGATCTTCCAGCCCTTGAACTCACCGAAGAACGTGCCGATGTACAGGCGCGTCATATAGAACGCGGTCATCAGCGCGGTCAGTAGGCCGATCGCGTAGAGCGCCGTTCCGAGCCAGGGCGGCCAGCTGAACACGTCCATCGTTCCGCCGCCGCCGTCGGACAGCGTCTTCGCGGGGGTCTTGATGAACGAGGTGTAGGCGCGCAGCAGGATCTCGTCCTTCGAGAAGAAGCCGCTGGTGAAAGGCAAGCCCACGATCGCCGCCCAGGCCGCGGTGAACGTCCAGAACGTGATCGGCATGTACTTGCGCAAGCCGCCCATGTTGCGCATGTCCTGCGACGCATCCGTGTCGTGGATGCGTGCGTGCATGGCGTGAATCACCGAGCCGGCGCCGAGGAACATGCAGGCTTTGAAGAAGGCGTGGGTGATGACGTGGAAGAAGCCCGCGGTGAACGCGCCCACACCGACGCCCAAGAACATGTAGCCGAGCTGGCTCACGGTCGAATAGGCGAGCACCTTCTTGATGTCCTGCTGCGCGAAGGCAATGCTCGCGGCAAACATCGCAGTCAGCGCACCGGTGACGGCCACGGTGGCCATCGCGGCCGGGCTCAGCACCATCACGAACGACAGGCGGCACAGCAAGTACACGCCCGCGGTCACCATGGTAGCAGCGTGGATCAAGGCGCTGACCGGCGTTGGACCGGCCATCGCATCCGGCAACCAGACGTACAGCGGGAGCTGCGCGCTCTTGCCGGCGCAACCGAGGAAGAGCGCGAGCCCAACCAGGGTCGCGGCGCTCACGTAGCGCGGCGTGTTGATCCAGGCTTCCCAACTCTGCGGGAGCAAGCTTGCGGCTGGCACGTGCGTGCCGAGCGGCCAGACCTGAAGCGGCGTGAGCAACCCGCGCGCATTGCTGTCGAGGGTCGACCAATCCAAGCCGCCGCAGAAGTAGAGCAAAAGCCCCATCGCCACGAGCAGGCCGAAGTCACCGATGCGGTTGGTGACGAACGCTTTCTTGCCGGCCGCGGCGTTCTTGTCGTCTTCGAACCAGAAGCCGATCAGCAAGTAGCTGCACAGACCGACGCCTTCCCAACCCACGAACAACACCGGCAAGCTGTCGCCGAGGATCAGCACCAGCATCGAGAAGATGAACAGGTTCAGGTAGGTGAGGAAGCGGTGGAAGCCGGGGTCCTCCGCCATGTAGCTGACGGAGTAGAGGTGGATCAAAAAGCCGACGCCCGTGACGACCAGCGCCATCGTGCCGTTCAGGGCGTCGACGGAGAAGCCGACGTTCAGCATGATGCTGGTGCCGTCGGATCGGGTCAGGCGGAACCATTCCCAACCCTTCCAGAAGAAACGCGCCGCTTCGTCGCCCTCTTGGGCATGGCCCAGGGCAAAGAAGGTGACCACGGCCAGCGCAAAAGCAATGCCCATGACGCTGAGCGCCAAGAGCGAGACCGCTTCTTTACCGAGTCGCTTGCCGAAGACGCCGTTCACGGCGGCGCCCAAGAGCGGCAAGAGCACGATGAACGCTAGCAGCGTATAGTTGTGCGCGGGGAACAGAGCCTCGATCGCTTGCATGAGTGATAAGCCCTAAAGGTTCAGTGGCGGAGCTGGTCCGCTTCGTCACTTTGGACGCTGGACTTCAGCCGGTAGAACGCGAGCACGATGGCAAGGCCGACGGCGACCTCGGCCGCAGCGACCGCAATGATGAAGAAGGCGAACACCTGGCCGTTCAAGTCGTTCAGGTGTTGGCGGTTGAAGGCGACCAACATCAGGTTCACGGCGTTGAGCATCAGTTCGATACTCATCAGCTGAACCAACACGTTGCGTCGCACCAAGAATCCGACGCAGCCCAGGGTGAACAGCGCACCCGCGAGCATCACGTATTGCTCCACGAAATAACCGAGCGAGTTCATCCTACGCCTCCCGCGGCTTTGGCAGCGCGCTCTGCTTTGGTCGGTAGCGGTCGTTGCGCATCGCGCGCCATGAGCGGGCCGTGGAACATGCGCGCCGTGGGGCTCGCGCTCTTCGACTCGCGACGGACGTGCGGCTTGCCGCGTGCGACGGCGATCGCGCCTACTACCGCGACGATCAACAACGCGGTCGCGAGCTCGAACGGAATCACCATGCCATTGAAGAGCAGCGTGCCGATGCCCTCGACCGAACCGTGACCGGCCGGTGCGACCTTGAAGCGGTGCACCGAGAGTTCGGAACGAGACACGAGGTGCGCTCCCGCGAGCGCGAGCAAAACGAAGAACGCGCCGGCCCCGTAGCGGGCCAAGCGCGCTCGAGCAATCGTCCCCTCACCGTCGCCGGCGTCCGGACCGAGCAGCATGATCACGAATACGAACAACACGACGACCGCGCCCGCGTACACGATCAGCTGAATCGCGGCCAGGAATTGCGCGTTCAACATCAAGAACAGCGCGGCGATGCCGACGATGGTGATGAGCAGGCCGACCGCGCTGCGGATCGGGCTGCGCGAGGCGATGGTCATGCACGCGCCGAACAGCGCGACCACGCTCGCCACGACGAAGAAAACGTTTCCAACGGTCATAGCGTCAACCTTCGCGTCTGCGACTTGCCGCCGCTCACGATGTAATCCTCGAAATGCTTGCGGTAGCGGCGAACGAAAGCGAGCGCCGGCTGCGCCGCGCCGTCGCCGAAGGCGCAGATCGTGTTGCCGGTGATGTTGCTGGCGATCTCACTGATCTCGTCGAGTTCGGCGATCGAGCCTTTGCCTGCCACGATCTTGTTCAAGATGCGCTCGATCCAACCGCAACCTTCACGGCAGGGCGTGCACTGTCCGCACGACTCGTGCCGGTAGAAGCGCATCACGTTGTGCAGCGCCAGCACGGGGTCGACCGCATCGCTCATCACCATCGCGCAACAGGTACCGAGCATGCTGCCCGCGGTGCGGAAGGTGTCGACGCCGAGCGGGATGTCCAAGATCGACTTGCCGCGATACGGATCCCACTTCGGATCCGCGGGTAGCGTGGGCACCTCGTCCGGCAAGTGCACGGGGCAGGACGAGCCACCGGGAATGACGCCCAAGATCGCGCGGTCGTTGGTGACACCGCCGCCCAGGTCGTAAATCAACTCGCGCAGCGTGAGGCCGACGCACGCTTCGTAGATGCCCGGTTTTTTCACGTGACCGCTCACGCCGAACAGGCGCGCGCCGCCGTCGTTGAAGGAGTGCAGCTCGCTCAGCTTGCTGAACTCGTCGCACCCCATCTCGAATGCGCTGGGCATGATGGCCAACGTCTCGACGTTGTTCACCGTGCTGGGACAGCCGAAGGCGCCGTACTGGGCGGGGAACGGCGGCTTCAAACGCGGCTCGCCGCGGCGCCCTTCGAGCGAGTTCAGCAGCGCCGTCTCCTCACCGCAGATGTACGCGCCGGCGCCGGTGTGCACGTAGACTTCGACTTCGTAGTCTTTGCCGAACGGCGTCTTGCCCAGGTAGCCCTTGGCCTTCGCCTCTTTGATCGCCGCCCACAGGCGATCCTTGCTCAGGTGCAGCTCGTCGCGGACGAAGATGTAACAGGCGTGCGCGCCGATTCCGTAACAGCCGATGATGCAGCCTTCGATCAGCGCGTGCGGATTCATCTCCATGATGGAGCGATCCTTGAACGTGCCGGGCTCGCCTTCGTCGGCGTTGACCACGA
>Ga0164308_10000630_pt1 | contig 19081 bp, 19 predicted proteins | sample Whisoiple_246_MG_FD_109983 | JGI IMG/M metagenome (GOLD analysis project Ga0164308, IMG submission 109983) | Soil microbial communities amended with fresh organic matter from upstate New York, USA - Whitman soil sample_246_MG | ecosystem: Environmental > Terrestrial > Soil > Unclassified >...
TGAGGTTCCTCGATATGAAGGGCGCGCTGAAACAGGGCGACACCGAGCCGGTGACGCTCACCTTCGCGAAGGCAGGCAGCGTGACCGTGCCGTTCCCGGTGCAGGGGGTCGGCGCCGGCGCACCACATATGTGAATCGGCGACGAACGATGTAGGCGCCCGCGGGAACGAAAGCCCGGCGGGCCTCGTTGCGCGGACGAGGCAGCGAGAGCAGCCCGAAAGATGTCTGCGCCCCTCAATTATCTCACGAGCCACGGCGCGCGCGCCGACATGATCCTGCCGCTCACCCGGGGCGTGCTGATCATTTCCATTATCGTCATTCTCATCGTCTGCGGTTTGCTCGCGGCGGCGATTTTCCGCCGGCGGCCGGTCGAGGCGCCTGGCGCCGATCCACGCGGCCTGCTGTTTCGCCCCCGTGGCGGCCTCACCTTTGTCTATGTCGGGGTCGGCATTTCGACGCTGGTGCTCGTCGCGACGACGATTTGGACGATGAAGACGCTCGCCGACGTCGTGTCGCCGCCGCGCGAGGCGAAGCTCACGATCGAAGTCACCGGCCACCAATGGTGGTGGGAGGCGCGCTACTTCTCCGAAAAGCCGGCCGAAATTTTCACGACCGCGAACGAGATTCACATTCCGGCCGGCGAGCCGGTGCGCTTCAAGCTGATCGGCGGCGACGTCATCCATTCGTTTTGGGTGCCGGCGCTCGCCGGCAAGACCGATACGATCCCGGGCCAGACCAACATCACCTGGCTGCAGGCCGAGAGACCCGGCGTCTATCGCGGCCAGTGCACGGAATATTGCGGCAAGCAGCACGCCAACATGGCCTTCTTTGTCGTCGCCGACGAGCCGGCGCGGTTCGAAGAATGGCGGCAAAAGCAGATCGCGCCGGCGGCGCCATCGGCAGATGTTGCGCAAGGGCTCTCCGCTTTCCAGACGCGCTGCGGCGCCTGCCACACCGTGCGCGGCACGCCGGCCGGGGGCAAGGTCGGTCCCGATCTCACCCACGTGATGAGCCGCGGCACCATCGCTGCCGGCACGCTACCGAACACGCCCGGACACCTTACCGGCTGGATCGCCAATCCGCAGGGGGTGAAGCCCGGCAATCACATGCCGCAGATCGACATGTCGGGCGCCGATCTCAACGCGATCCGCACGTTCCTCCAGACGCTCGGCTGACATGGCGCGACACACGCAGCTCACGCAGACACCGGCGATCGTCACCGCCAATGCGGAACTTGCCGAGCGCTTGCACAAAGTGTGGGAGACCGAGCCCGGGATCAAAGGCTTTCTCGGCACCGTCGATCATAAAGAGATCGGCATTCGCTACATCGTCACATCTTTCATCTTCCTGCTGATCGGCGGAGTCGAGGCGCTGATCCTGCGCGTGCAGCTGGCGCAACCCGACCTGCATGTGCTCTCGCCGGAGCAATACAACCAGCTGTTCACGATGCATGGCGTTTCGATGATCTTCCTCTATGCCATGCCGGTGCTGACCGGATTCAGCAATTATCTCTGGCCGCTTCTGCTCGGCGCGCGCGACACGGCGCTGCCGCGCGTGAACGCGCTTTCTTACTGGCTTTATCTGTTCTCCGGCCTGTTCATCTATGCGAGCTTCTTTATGGGTCACGCGCCGAATGACGGCTGGTTCAACTATGTGCCCTATGCAAACCGACAATACAATCCCGGTCCGAATATCGATTTCTACTCGCTGGGGATGATCTTCCTCGGCATCTCGACGACGGTGAGCTCGGCGAACTTCGTCGTCACCGCGATGCGGACGCGCGCCGCGGGCATGTCGATCAACCGGATCCCGATTCTGGTTTGGGGCACGCTGACGTCGTCGGTCGCAAACCTTCTCGTCATACCCGCGGTGAGTCTGGCGTTCTTTCTGCTCTATCTCGATCGCAATTACGGCACCAAATTTTTCCAGCCGCAATCGGGCGGCCAGCCGCTCTTATGGCAGCACCTCTTCTGGATTTTCGCGCATCCATGGGTCTACGCCATCGTGTTGCCGGCGATGGGCATGGTCTCCGACGGATTGCCGATCTTCTGCCGGCGGCCGCTCGTCGGCTACACGCTGGTTGCGCTGTCGACGATGGCGACGATGGCGATCGGTTTCGGGGTTTGGACGCACCACATGTTCGCGACCGGCATGTCCGATCTGGCGCTGTCCTTCTTCAGCGGCGTGTCGATCATCATCGCGGTACCGAGCGCGGTCGCCGTCTTCGCCTGGATCGCGACGATCTGGACGGGCCGGCCGGTCTTCACCGCGGCGTTCCACTTCTTCGCTGGAATGATCGCGCTGTTCGTGATCGGCGGCGTCTCAGGCTTCATGACCGGATCGGTGCCGGTCGATTGGCAATTGACCGACACGTACTTCGTCGTCGCGCATCTGCATTACGTTTTGATCGGAATCAACGTCTTTCCGGTCGTCGGTGCGATCTACATGTGGTTCCCCAAGGTCACCGGGAAATTCCTCGACGAGCGCCTCGGCAAGCTGAATTTTTGGCTGATGTTCGTCGGCTTCAATCTTGCGTTCTTCCCAATGCACATCAGCGGCCTGCTCGGCATGCCGCGGCGCATCTACACCTATCCGCACGATGTCGGCTGGTCGGCGTGGAACCTGATCACGTCCATTGGCGCGTTTCTGTTTGCGATCGGCGTGCTTTTGCTCTTCCACAATATTGCGGTCAGCCTGAGACGCGGCAAACATGCCGGCGCCAATCCGTGGGACGGCGGCACGCTCGAATGGGCAATTCCCTCGCCGCCGCCGCCGTATAATTTCGTCGTGCTGCCAACCGTCGCGGGCCGGCATCCACTCTGGGAGGACCGGCTCGACGATGCGCCCGGCCGCTCACGGCTCGATACCGGGCTCGCACTCGACAAGGGCCGGCAGATGCTGGGGACGAGCGTCGTCGACGCTGAGCCCGCCGTGATCCTGCAAATGCCGTTCGACTCATACGCGCCGTTCACGCTCGCTGTCGGCACGACGATCATCTTCGTCGGCATGCTCTACCGCTCCTGGCCGGGAATGGCGGCGGGCGCGATCATCACCGGCATCGCGCTTCTGTTGTGGCTCTGGCCCGGACGTTTGCGCGAGGGCTCGCCGGAAGCGGCCAACGAGCCGCCCTTCGCGGAGCCGGACCATGTCTGACGTCGCGCTCCACAGATCGGACGAGATACGCGCGCCGGCGCTGCCGGTCGGCAGCATCGGCAATCAGGCCTCCGGCTATTTCGGTGTCTGGTGGGTGATCATCACCGAGGCGTCGCTCTTCATCTACCTGATCTTCGGCTACGCCTATTGCGCGATGCAGTTTCCCGGCAAATGGCCGCCATCCGGCCCGCCGGAGCTCACCCTGGCTTTGCCCGATACCCTCATCCTCATCTTGAGCAGCGTCGCCGTCGCGCTTGGCGAGCACGCGATCAAGCAGGGAAAGCGCGCGCGTTTGACGCTCGGCCTCGTCGTCGGTTTTGTACTCGGCATCGTGTTTGTCGCAATCCAGCTGAAGGAATGGGCGAGCCGGGGCACGACCCTGGCGAGCAATCTCTATTATTCCTTCTATTTCACCACGACCGGCTTCCATATGGCGCATGTCGTGGTCGGTATTCTGATACTTGGCGCGCTCACCATCTGGTCAGCGCTCGGCAAGTTCGATTCGGTGCGCAACTCCCCTGTTTCGATCGGCGCGCTCTATTGGCATTTCGTCGACGCGGTGTGGATCGTGCTGTTCACGACCTATTACATCGTGCCGCGGTTGAAGTGAGCCATGGCTGAGAGCGTCTCACCTCTGGTGATGGTCGAGCATCCGGCGCCGCACCGGCACCGGGTAGGGATTCCCATCCTGATCTTCGGCGCGTTTGTCGGACCTATCGCGTGGGGACTGCATCTCCTCGCCAATAGCGCGATTGCCGGACAGGTCTGCTATCCCGGAGCCGCACCGCTCATGACGCGCCCGACGAGCGAAACGCTCCTGCGCGTGCTGCTGGCGGCGAGCGGCCTTGTCGCGATTGGGCTTGCGCTGGTCGGCACGTATGTCGCTTATCGCTCCTGGCGGATGACGCGCGAGGAGAGCGAGGGTTCGCATCACGATTTGATCGAAGTCGGTGAGGGACGCACGCGCTTCTTCGCCTTCGCCGGTTTGTTCTCGAGTCTGGTTTTTGCGCTCGTGATCTTCTGCGATACGGTTTCGGTTGTGATGGTGCCGCTATGCGCGAAGTAACAATCATTGCCAAAGTGGGTGGGATGCTTTGCCTCGGGCTCGCGCTTGCCGGTTGCAATGTCTTCGGCTCGAGCCAAGCCTCCGATGCGCAAAAGCGCGGCGCCGATCTCATCGTCGCGAATGGCTGCTCGACGTGTCACTCGATTCCCGGCATTGCGGGCGCACGCGGCAATGTCGGGCCACCACTCGATCATATCGGCACACGCGTGTTCATCGCCGGGATGCTGCGCAACACGCCGGAGAATATGGTGCGCTGGCTGAAAAACCCGCAGGCCGTCATTCCCGGCAATGCAATGCCGAACATGAATCTCAACGACGCGCAGGCGCGCGATATCACGGCGTATCTTGCCGAACTCCGCTGAGATTAACCGCGCCGCGGCCTGACGCTTGCGCCGGCGGGCCGGGCGCGCCACAAACCGTCCCACCTATCGCGGACAAGCCCATGATCTACCGCAAGCTCGGTGCAAGCGGCCTTGATGTCTCCGTCATCTGCCTCGGCACGATGATGTTCGGCGGCCGCACGGATGAAGCCGTCGCAACGCAAATCGTCGCCAATGCGCGCGATTCAGGTGTGAATTTCATCGACACCGCCGACGCCTACGGCGAGGGTATTTCCGAAGAAATCACCGGCCGCGCCATTGCCGCGGACCGCGATCGCTGGGTGCTCGCGACCAAGGTCGGCAACCAGATCGGCCAGGGACTCAACCGCAAGGGGCTGTCGCGCAAATGGCTGTTCGAGGCGCTCGACTTCAGTCTCAAGCGTCTCGGGACCGATTACGTCGACATTTACTACCTGCATAAAGAGGATCACGACACGCCGCTCGACGAGACGGTCGGCGCCATCGCCGATCTCGTCCGCGCCGGAAAGATCCGGCATTTCGGCGTCTCCAACCACCGCGCCTGGCGCGTCGCCGAAATCTGCAACATCTGCGACCAGATGGGCATCGGCCGCCCGGTGGTGGGCCAGCCCTATTACAACGCGATGAACCGCATGCCGGAGGTCGAGCATCTCCCGGCCTGCGGCTTCTATGGGCTCGGCGTCGTGCCTTACAGCCCGCTGGCGCGCGGCGTGCTCACCGGCAAGTACGAGCCGGGCGCCCCGCCGCCGGAGGACACCCGTGCCGGGCGCAGCGACAAGCGCATGATGCAGACGGAGTGGCGCGATGAGTCGCTGTGGCTCGCCCGCGTGATCAAAGCGCATGCTGAATCGCGCGGCATGACCGCCGGGCAATTCGCACTGAACTGGGTGTTGAACAACCAGTATGTCACCTCGGTGATCGCCGGCCCGCGCACGATGGAGCAGTGGACCGAGTATCTCGGTGCACTCGATCATGAGTTCACGGCCGAGGACGAAGCTTTCGTCGATGGCCTCGTCGCCGCCGGCCATCCTTCAACGCCAGGCTTCAACGACCCCGCCTACCCGATCGAGGGCCGACTGCCTCGTACGGGTTAAGCGGAGCCGACAATTTCTCGTCGGCTAACTTGTTCGTGCGCAAGCTTTTGTTCACGGGTCGCGCCTTACATTGGTGTACCCTGGAGAAGCATGGCTGCGCCAACGATGATCTCAAGCGGCTCCGATTTTGAGCGGGCCGGCGCGGCTGGTGGCGCTGCGCCGCTGAACACCCGCGCCTCCGCGCTGGTCAATCCGGCGTCCCGCCTCGCTAACGATTATCTCAATCTTTTCAACGAGATCGTGATGCTGATCGAGCAGCTTCCGTCGATGCCGGAGCTGATCGACGACGTTTTCGCCTGGCGGCCAACGACGTACCAGGACTATTTCACCCGCTCGATCCTGCCCGGCCGCGGCTCGGCCCTCGAGGCTTATGCGGCGCTCAGCCAGACCTTCCGCCGCGACTTCGAGGCGATCGTCGAGGAGCTCGATCGCATGGCGGTCGGCGCCATCGCCGCGATCCGCCGGCACCACAAGACGAAGGGCAACGCCGAGCCCAACACACGCGCCGGTCTCTGCACCCGCTCGGGCGAAAAGATGCGCGAAGTCCTCGATCGCGCGACGAAGCTCGTGAATTACGGTCCGGGTACGGGCGGTGAGGCGCCGCAGACCAATGCCGACCGGCTGATGCTGGCGAACTGAACGTCTATTCGGCGGCGATCCTTCCGGCCGGGAGCGGGACATCCCTGAGGTGGCGCGCGCCCCAATCACGGATCGCCGCGACGACCGGAACAAAGCTTCGGCCTTTGGCGGTCAGGCGATATTCCACCTTCGGCGGCATCAGCCCGTAATCCTTGCGATCGACGAGGCCGCTTTCGGTCAGCGCCTTCAATTCGCGGCTTAAGACGCGCGGCGCGATTTCCCGGGTGCCTTCCAAGCCACGCAGGAGGCCGCTTCTGATCTGGTTGTAGCGAAGCGCACCGTCTTTCAAATCCCAGACGATCCGCAGCTTGTATTTGCCGCCGATAATTTTTTGGAACGCAGCGACGGGGCAAGCGTGTTCGGTTGCTCTTGTCTTCGGCATGATCGCGCCCGCTTTTTAAGACGGTTCACGCTATCCATTTTGTCCATACTTGCCAAACTGCTCATGCCGGCACCAGATCAACACACGCAACGCACCGCCGCGGACGCAACGAGGAGCAGGCAGATGAAACAATTTCTCATAAAATACCACTTGACGAACGGTACGCCGGACGCGTGGCATCAGGACGTCGCGAAATTCATTGCCGCTTTGGACGGCGATCCCGATCTCAAGGGGCGAATTTCATATCGCGTCATGAAAACCAAAGATGGTGCGGATTACTACCACATCGCAACGCCCGCCGACGATAACGCCGTGAAAACGCTGCAGCAGCGCGATTTCTTCAAAGCCTACACGGAGAAAACACGAGCCGTTGCCGGCGGCGATGTGACGGTGTCGCCGCTGGAGACGATCGCTGAAACAGCGGGGGCTTGAGGTTCAATCGAGGCGCAGCTCGATCGCGCCGACGAGATGGCGCGGCACGCGCCACGGCGCGACCGCGATGAGATCGCCGCGCTGCGTGCAGCGCATCGCCCATTGGTTTGAGGTGAGCCAGTGGCGTGCGGCAATTGACATGCGTCGCTGCTTTGCCGGCGTGACCGCGATCAGCGCGTCCTCGATGCTGGGACGCGCTTTCACTTCGACGAAAGCGACCGCGCTGCCGCGCCGTGCGATGATATCGATCTCGCCGCCGCGGACGACGTACGTGCGCGCGAGAATCCGGTAGCCTTTCGCGCGCAAGACCAGGATGGCGAGCTGTTCGGCGCGCCTGCCGAAAAGTCCGGCGCGAAGCCGCTTGTCGGCTCATTCGGTGTCTTTGGCCTTGTCGCCCGCCGCAAGCGCGATCGCACGCGCATAGACCTTGCGGCGCTTTTGCCCACTTTCGGCGGCGACGACGCTTGCCGCATCCTTGACGCTCAACGTGCGCAGCGCGTCCTGCAGTTTGGCGTCGATTGCCGCATCGCTGAGTCCGGCCGCCTCGTTCTCGGCAGGCGGCGCGACAAGCACGACGATTTCGCCTTTCGGCGGCTCCTCGTTCGCCAGCGCTCGCGCGAGTTCCGGCAGCGCGCCCCGTCGCACCGTCTCGAAATGCTTCGTCAGTTCGCGCGCGATTGCCGTCTGGCGGGTACCAAGGGCGGCGGCGAGGTCGGCCAGCATGTCGGCGAGCCGCCTTGGCGATTCGAAAAAGACGAGCGTGCCGGGGATCGCCGCGAGCTCGGCGATGCGGGTGCGGCGGGCGCCCTGTTTCTGCGGCAAAAAACCCTCGAAGAAGAAGCGATCGGTCGGCAGCCCCGCGACGACCAACGCGGCGAGCACGGCGGAGGCGCCGGGTACAGAGGTGACCTGCGTCCCTTGAGCGAGCGCCTCGGAAACCAGCTTGAAGCCGGGGTCGGACACAAGCGGCGTGCCCGCGTCGGAAACCAGCGCCAGCGCCGCGCCGCCGGCCAGGCGCGCCAGAAGGTGCGGGCGCACAACCGCGGCGTTGTGCTCGTGGTAGGCGACAAGCGGCGTCGCGATGCCGTAATGGGCGAGCAGCACCTTGGTGACGCGCGTGTCCTCGGCGATGACCGCATCCGCGGCCGCGAGGGTGCCGAGCGCGCGTAGCGAGATGTCGCGCAGATTGCCGATCGGAGTCGCGACAACGTGCAGGCCAGGCTCGATCGGCTCGGCCTCCGCCCGCAGACCGAGGGCGACGAAGCTGCTGGCATGCCTGCCCGGTGGGGCGGGGGCTTTCCGCTTGGGAGCGTCTGTGCTGACCATCGTTCGTCAAAGAAACGGATTTGTTCGAAATACAGAACGAAGTCTGCTCGGAAAGTAAAGCCCTATTTTGCCCGCAAAATTGCGGCTGAGTGCGACGTTCTCGGGCCGTCCTCCTACGCGCTTCAGGCTCGTGCGGAGGCCGTGGAGGTTCCTTTGTCCGTTCATTCCGCCCTGGGGCGCGGTCATTTGAAGGTCGCTCTGGCGCTTGCCTGCGCGCTTGCCGTCGCCGCCTGCTCGATGGGCAGTGGCCGGCGATTGTCGCAGCAAGAGAAGGACGAATTCCTCGGCGCGCCGACGAGCCCGGTCGAAAGTCAGCCGCTCGGCGGTCCCGCCGCTTCCGGCGATCAGATCGGCAGCGGCCCGACCCGTATTGGCCTGGTCGTGCCGCTGACGCAAGGCTCTGGGCCGAGCGTCGTCGGTACTTCGTTGCGCAACGCCGCCGAACTGGCGGTGGCGGAATCCGGCTCGAACGACATCACCGTGCTTGTGAAGGACGACCATTCGACGCCCGAGGGGGCGCGCGCCGCGGCGCAGGCGGCGGTCAGCGAAGGCGCCGAGCTTCTGATCGGACCGCTTTTTGCGCCTGACGTGCGCGAGACAGGTCGCGTTGCACGTCCGGCCGGCAAGCCGGTCATCGCCTTTTCGACCGATACGTCGGCGGCGACGCGCGGCGTCTATCTTCTGTCGTTCCTGGTCGAATCTTATGTCGACCGGATCATCGATTTCGCCGCCTCGCGCGGCAAAAGATCGGTCGCCGCGCTCGTTCCGCAGAACGATTATGGCAACGTGGCCCTGGCGGAGTTCCAGCAGGTCGCCGCGCGGCGCGGTCTGCGCGTGATGATGATCGAGCGCTACACGCCCTCCACTCTTGCCGCTTCGGTGCAGAAGATCGCCGCGCTTGGCGGGCAGATCGACACGCTGTTCATTCCGGAGCAGACGGAAGCGATGGGCGCCGTTTCGCAGCAGCTCAGCGCCGCCGGAATCGATCCCGCCAAAGTGCAACTGCTCGGCACCGGGCTTTGGAACGACGCACGCGTCCTGAAATTGCCGGCCCTGCAGGGCGCCTGGTTCGCCGCGCCGGAAAATGGCGGCTTCAACCAATTTGCCGAACGCTATCGCGCCAAGTTCGGCAGCGATCCAACGCGTATTGCGACGCTCGCTTATGACGCCACGATGCTCGCGACGGCTTTGGCGCGCAGCCAGGGCCCGCAGCGCTATTCGGATAGCGTGCTGACCAACCCTGCCGGCTTCAACGGTGCCGATGGCGTCTTCCGCTTCCGGCCCGACGGGCAGAACGAGCGCGGATTGTCCGTGCTGCAGATCAACAACGGCGCGACGACCGTCGTGTCGCCGGCGCCTCGATCCTTCGCCGGCGCGCCAGACGGCACCTGATCTTTTTCACAGCTCTCAACCAGGAGAAAGCGAATGCGTAAATTGATGTTGTTCGGCGGCCTTCTTGCCTTGGCTGCTTCGCCGGCTTTCGCGCAGTTCGAAGGCGGCGTGAACGGCCTCGGCGACGCGCGGCAAATCAACATGCCGACCTCGCAGATTTGGGGAGGACAGGCTGAGCCCGCGCCCGCCGCGGCGGTCGAGGAAGACGAGGCGCCGGCGCCGGTGGCGCCGGTGAAATCAAAGAAAAAGACCGCGCGACACTAATCCGAAGTACATTTGTAGCGCGGCGCGCGATTCAGATATGGATCGCGCGCTTTTCCACCGCCATTGCAGCCTCTTTCACCGCTTCCGACATTGTCGGGTGCGCGTGACAGGTGCGCGCCAGATCTTCGGATGAGCCGCCGAACTCCATGAGAATGGTGGCCTCGGCGATGAGCTCACCGGCGCCGGCGCCGACGATGTGCACGCCGAGCACGCGATCGGTCTCGGCGTCTGCCAGTATCTTCACAAAACCCTCAGTGTGGCGCATCGAGCGCGCGCGACCGTTGGCCGTGAAGGGGAACTTGCCGACGTTGTAACGCGCGCCGCGCTCCTTCAGCTCCTCTTCGGTGGCCCCGACGGCGGCGATTTCCGGCATTGTGTAGACGACGCCGGGAATGGCTTCATAGTTCACGTGGCCCACCTGGCCGGCGAGAATCTCGGCGATCGCGATGCCTTCGTCCTCGGCTTTGTGAGCGAGCATCGGCCCGCGCACGACGTCGCCGATCGCATAGACGCCGGAAACGCTTGTGGCGAAATGCTCGTCGATGGGAATGCGGCCGCGATCGAGCGTGATGCCGAGCTCTTCAAGGCCAAGCCCCTGCGTGTAAGGCACGCGGCCCGTCGCGATCAGCACTTTGTCGGCCTCGATCGTCTTCGCGTCGCCGCCGGCAACCGGCTCGAATGTGACGCTCGCGCCTTTGCCTCTTTTGGTCACGCCGGTCACTTTGCTCGACAGGTGGAACTTGAATCCCTGCCTCTCCAGCATGCGTTGGAATTGCTTGCAAACTTCCAGATCCATGCCTGGAAGGATCCGGTCGAGGAATTCGATGACAGTCACCTCTGCGCCGAGACGCCGCCACACTGAGCCGAGTTCGAGACCGATAATACCGGCCCCGACTACGACAAGCGTCTTCGGCACGGAAGAAAATTCGAGAGCGCCGGTGGAGGAGACGATCGTCTTCTCATCAATTTCGATTGTGTTTCCATCTTTGTCGCGCAACGTGGCCACGTCGGAGCCGGTAGCAATGACAATATTCTTTGTCTCGAGCGTCTGCTTCTTGCCGTCCTCGGACGTGACCTCGACCTTGCCCGGCGCGGTGATGCAGCCGGTGCCGATAAACGCGTCGACCTTGTTTTTCTTGAACAGAAACGCAACACCGTTGACGTTGGCGGCGACGGTGTCGGCCTTGTGTTTCATCATCGCTGCTAAGTCGAGTTTTGGTGCGCCGGTCACGACGCCCAGTGCGGGCAAGCTGTGCGCGGCTTCTTCAAACATATCCGAGGCGTAGAGCAGCGCCTTTGACGGAATGCAGCCGATATTCAGGCAAGTGCCGCCATAGGTCTTCCACTTCTCGACGACGGCAACGCGCATGCCGAGCTGCGCGGCGCGGATGGCGCAGACATAGCCGCCGGGGCCGGTGCCGATGACGATGAGATCGTAGGACATGAAACCAGCTATTCAGCTTGCGAGGCGGAGGATTTCGGCTTGTCGTTCGGCTCGACGACGAAGCGAGTCAGAGCCTAGACTTTCATCGCCCTCGTCGTCGATCCAAAAAACCGTGTGGCCATAACCCTCGAGTTTCACCTCGTTGAACCGTTCTGGGGTCTTGCGCAGAAATTCGAAGATTTCTCCGTCCGCAAGAAGCGAGCGAAGATCGACTACACCTTGATAGCCATCAAGCCACGCGATCTTCAAGACTCCGTAGAGCACCGGTTCGACAGATTTCATACGCGTGATTTCGTTCATCGTATCTTCTCCGGCTTCCGGCCTTCCTCAAGCGCGGCTCAATGCCTCGCGATGCTCAGCGGCCCCAGCGAAGTATCGAACGGACCTTCGCATGTGGGAGCGAACCGCGCAAAATGGAAGGTGGATCGATCCTGATTTGCGCGACGCGCTCGGCAATAACGGCGTGAAAATGCGGCGGCGCGTGTTCATCCGGCTAGAACTGTATCTTCACGCCGTCGACAATCGCGACGGTCGGCATCCGATGCTCAGCCGAGCAGCCGCACCAGCATCATGACCAAGCCGATCATGGAGATTGCCCAGAACAGCGTCCGCACCACGGAAACGCCGGCGGCGTAGATGATCAGGTAGAGCACGCGCGCGGCGACATAGATTTCGGCGCCGATTTCGCCCGCTCCACCGGTCTTGCGGGCGACGACGAGCCCCAGCGCAAGTGCCACGAAAGCCGGATAGGTTTCGAGCAGGTTGTCGAGCGCACGGCGGATGCGTCGGGCATAGACGTTGCGGGGCTCGTGCCCCTCGTCGCGCGGCGACATTGCATAGGGAAGCCCGAGCTCGCTCGAGGAGGTTGCCGCCTGCAGGACGATCTGCACGAGGAGGAGCACGACGCTCCACGCGAGAAGTTTGAGTTCCAGCGGCATGATGAGCCCCCTTCAGCTGCCTTGCTGATTATAAATCGAGCACGAGCCTTGCCGGATCTTCAAGCGCTTCCTTCACGCGCACCAGGAAGGTGACTGCCTCCTTGCCGTCGACGATGCGGTGATCGTAAGACAGCGCGAGATACATCATCGGGCGGATTTCGATTTTGCCGCCGACGACCATCGGCCGTTCCTGAATTTTGTGCATGCCGAGAATGCCAGATTGCGGCGCGTTGAGGATCGGCGTCGACATCAGCGAGCCATAGACGCCGCCGTTCGAAATCGTGAACGTGCCGCCCTGCATCTCCTCGATTTTCAGCTGACCGTCGCGGGCGCGCCGGCCGAAATCGGCGATCGCCCGTTCGATGTCCGCAATCGGCTTTTGATCGGCGTCGCGGATGACCGGTACGACAAGCCCTTTGTCGGTGCCGACGGCGACGCCGACATGACAGTAATTCTTGTAGACGATGTCGGTGCCGTCGATCTCGGCATTGACGTTCGGGATATCCTTCAGCGCCTGCGTGCAGGCTTTGACGAAGAAGCCCATGAAACCGAGCTTTACGCCGTGCTTTTTTTCGAAAATGTCCTTGTAGTGGCCGCGCAGTCCCATGACGCCGCTCATATCGACCTCATTGAAGGTCGTGAGCATCGCGGCGGCGTTCTGCGCCTCCTTAAGCCTGCGCGCGATCGTCTGACGCAATTTCGTCATCCGCACGCGCTCTTCGCGGGCGGCATCGTCCGGCGCGGATGGTGCGCGAACTTGCGTTGGCGCAGGTGTTGGCGCAGGTGCCGATGCTGGCGCGCCTTGCGGCGTGAAAGCGAGAACGTCGCCCTTCAACACCTGCCCCCGCTTGCCCGAACCGGCGACTTCGCTCGTATCGATGCCGCGCTCGGCGGCAATTTTCGCGGCGGACGGCGCCGGCGGCATTTGGGTCGGCGCTGCTTTGGATTGCGCGCCGCCGTTCGTTGCAACAGCTGCGGCGCGTGAAGCGGCTGGGGCTTGCTTCGCGCTCGCGGCAGGGGCTGGAGCAGGCTTCGCCGCGCTCTTCGCTGGAGCGGCCGCCGTGCCGGCGCCGCCCTCGCTAATCTGCCCGAGCAGCGCACCCGGCGTGACCGTCTCACCGTCCTTCGCGGTGATTTCGGCGAGCACGCCCGCGGTCGGCGCGTTCACTTCGAGCGTGACTTTGTCGGTCTCGAGCTCGACCAGCGGCTCGTCGGCTTTGACGGCATCGCCGGCCTTCTTGAACCATTTGCCGATCGTCGCCTCACTGACGGACTCACCGAGTGTAGGTACGCGAATTTCTGTCGCCATAGTCTACTCACTCCGCCGCGACGGCGGCACGCGGCCTCGCGTCCGCATAGGCCTCATCCAAAAACGCCTTCAATTGCGCCAGATGCTTCGACATCACGCCCGTTGCCGTTGCCGCAGCCGCGGGCCGGCCGATGTAGTGGGCGCGTTGTCCTTTGCGTCCGAGCTGATTGACGACCCATTCGAGGTAGGGCTCGACGAAGCTCCAGGGACCCATATTCTTCGGCTCTTCCTGGCACCACACGATCTCCGCGTTCTTGAAACGCGTGAGCTCGGTGACAAGCGCCTTTAGGGGGAAGGGGTAGAGCTGCTCGACGCGCATCAGATAGACGTCGTTGACCTCACGCTTCTCGCGCTCTTCGTAGAGGTCGTAGTAGACTTTGCCGGAGCACAGAACGACGCGCCTGATCTTGTCGTTTTGAACGAGCCTGATCTTCTCGCTCTTCAGATATTCCGCGTCGTCCCACAGGACGCGATGGAAGGAGGTGCCGATCGCCATCTCGTCGAGACGCGACACGGCGCGCTTGTGCCGCAGCAGCGATTTCGGCGTCATCAGAATGAGCGGCTTGCGAATGTCGCGCTTCAACTGGCGCCGCAGGATGTGGAAGTAATTTGCCGGCGTCGTGCAGTTTGCCACCTGCATGTTATCTTCGGCGCACATCTGCAGATAGCGCTCGAGGCGAGCGGATGAGTGTTCGGGCCCCTGGCCTTCGTAGCCGTGCGGCAGCAGGCAGACGAGACCGGACATGCGCAGCCACTTGCGCTCGCCCGACGAGATGAACTGATCGAAGACAACCTGCGCGCCGTTGGCGAAATCGCCGAACTGCGCTTCCCAGAGCGTCAGCGCGTTCGGCTCGGCGAGCGAATAGCCGTATTCAAAGCCGAGAACGGCCTCTTCGGAGAGCATCGAGTTGATGACTTCGTAGCGCGCCTGTCCGTCGCGAATGTTGTTGAGGGGCACGTAGCGGGCTTCCGTCTCCTGATCGATCAGCACCGAATGGCGGTGCGAAAACGTGCCGCGCTCGCTGTCCTGGCCGGAGAGACGCACGCGATGCCCCTCGTCGACGAGCGAGCCGAAGGCAAGCGCCTCGCCGAGCGCCCAATCGATCCCTTCGCCGGTTTCGATGGCCTTACGTCGATTGTCGAGGAAGCGCCGGATGGTTTTGTGCAGATTGAAATCACCGGGAACTTCATTGAGGCGCAGGCCGATTTCTTTCAGGCGGTCGAAATCGACGCCGGTCTGGCCGCGTCGCGCCTCTTCTGCTTCATTGGCGGGCCGCAATCCCGACCAGCGGCCGTCAAGCCAGTCGGCCTTGTTCGGCTTGTAAGATTGTCCGGCCTCGTACTCTTCCTCGAGACGCTTGCGCCAATCGGCGAGAGCCTTGTCGGCTTCTTCTTGGGTGACGATATTTTCTTCGACAAGCTTCTTCGAATAAATTTCCAATGTCGTCGGATGCGCGCGCACCTTCTTGTACATCAAGGGTTGCGTGAAGCTCGGCTCATCGCCTTCGTTATGGCCGAAGCGGCGATAGCACCACATGTCGATGACGACAGGCTTTTGAAACTTCTGGCGAAACTCCGTCGCGACTTTCGCGACGAAGACGACCGCTTCAGGGTCGTCGCCGTTGACGTGGAAGATTGGCGCCTCCACCATCTTCGCAACATCGGACGGATAGGGCGACGAGCGCGAATAGCGCGGATAGGTGGTGAAGCCGATCTGGTTGTTGATGATGAAATGCACCGAGCCCCCGGTGCGGTGACCTTTCAGCCCCGACAAGCCAAAACATTCGGCGACGACGCCTTGTCCTGCAAAGGACGCATCGCCGTGGATGAGCAGCGGCAGGACGATGCCGCGCTCTTCCGTATTGCAGCCGTATTGGTCCTGCTTGGCGCGCACTTTCCCGAGTACCACCGGATCGACTATTTCAAGGTGCGACGGATTCGAGGTCAGCGACAGGTGCACCTTGTTGTTGTCGAACTCGCGATCGGACGAAGCGCCGAGATGGTATTTGACGTCGCCGGAGCCCTCGACCGCCTCGGGCACGAACGAGCCGCCCTTGAATTCGTGGAAGAGCGCGCGGTGCGGCTTGCCCATGACTTGGCAAAGCACATTGAGGCGCCCCCGATGCGCCATGCCGATGACGATTTCCTTGGTGCCGAGCGCGCCGCTGCGCTTGATGATCTGCTCGAGCGCCGGCACCATCGATTCTGCGCCGTCGAGGCCGAAACGCTTCGTGCCGGTGTAGCGGATGTCCAAAAATTTCTCGAAGCCTTCCGCCTCGACGAGCTTATTGAGAATTGCGCGCTTACCCTCGCGCGTGAAGGCGATTTCCTTATCCGGGCCTTCGATGCGCTGCTGGATCCAGGCTTTGGCTGCTGGATCCGAAATGTGCATGAACTCGAAGCCGATCGTCGAGCAATAGGTGCGACGCAGGAGCGCCAGCATTTCGTTGATTGTCGCGAATTCGAGCCCGAGAACGTGATCGATGAAAATGTTGCGGTCCCAATCGCTTTCCTTGAATCCGTAGCTCGAGGGATGCAGCTCGACATGATCGGGGCGCGGCTCGAGACCTAGCGGATCGAGATTGGCGTGCAGATGGCCGCGCATGCGGTACGCGCGGATCATCATCAAGGCGCGCACGCTGTCGCGAGTCGCCCGCATCACTTCGTCGTGCGAAACCGGCGCGCCCTTCGCCTCGGCCCTGCCCTTTATCTTGCCGCCGATCTCGGTCTCCAGTTGTGGCCAGTTTCCGTCGAGCGCCGAGACCAGTTCGCCGTTTGGCTCGATCGGCCAGTTCGGTTTTGCCCAGGAAGGACCGCGCGCGCTCTTCTCGATGTCGGCGGCGGGATCGTTCAGCTGTGCGAAGAAGTCCCGCCATTCCGCATCGACCGAATGCGGGTCGTGCTCGTAGGCGGCGTGCAGCTGTTCCACATAGGAGGCGTTGCCGCCGTAAAGAAACGACGTCTTGGCAAATGCTGTGTTGGTGCTGGACCTGGGCTGAGCGGCTCCGCCGCCGCCATTGTTACTATTGGCTTCTCGCCGAGCCATTCTCATAACCTCCGGGGCATTGCCCCTTCGAAATACGCCTCATGCTCTTCGTCTGCGCGAGGCGAACCGTGAGCACTGGTCGGGGCGTTCAACGCCGCGAAAGGGCGAAACCACGTCTCGATCTGGGAGGCGAGAGATAGGCTTATTGACGCGAAGATGAAAGCATCTTCGAGGGATTTCCTTTACGAACTCAGCCCTTGAGCAGCTCCACCAGCGTCTTGCCGAGCCGCGCCGGAGAAGGCGAGACGCGGATTCCTGCCGCCTCCATGGCGGCGATCTTGTCCTCGGCGCCGCCCTTGCCGCCGGAGATGATCGCCCCGGCATGGCCCATCCGGCGCCCGGGGGGCGCCGTGCGGCCGGCAATGAAGCCGGCGACGGGCTTTTTGCGGCCGCGCTTGGCCTCGTCTTTTAGGAACTGTGCCGCATCCTCCTCGGCCGAGCCGCCGATCTCGCCGATCATTACGATCGACTTCGTCTCCGGATCGCTGAGGAACATTTCCAGCACGTCGATGAATTCGGTGCCCTTGACCGGATCGCCACCGATGCCGACCGCCGTCGTCTGGCCCAGTCCCTCCTGCGAGGTCTGGAACACGGCTTCGTAGGTGAGCGTGCCGGAGCGCGAGACAATCCCAACGCTGCCGCGCTTGAAAATCTGGCCCGGCATAATGCCGATCTTGCACTCGCCGGCGGTCATGACGCCCGGGCAGTTTGGGCCGACCAACCGCGATTTCGAGCCGGCGAGCGAGCGCTTGACCCGGATCATATCCTGTACCGGAACCCCTTCGGTGATGCAGACGATCAGCGGGATTTCGGCGTCGATCGCCTCGCAAATGGCGTCGGCCGCGCCTGGGGGCGGGACATAGATGACGCTCGCATCGGCGCCGGTCGCCTTCTTCGCCTCTTCGACCGTGTCGAAGACCGGCAGGTTCAGATGCGTCGAGCCGCCTTTGCCGGGTGACGTGCCGCCGACCATTTTGGTTCCGTAGGCGATCGCCTGTTCGGAATGGAACGTGCCGTTGCGGCCGGTAAAGCCTTGGCAGATGACCTTCGTGTTCTTGTCGATGAGGACGGACATAAAAATGATCTCGCCTTCTATCTGCCAATCAATTGCATCACGCCGCAGCCCTGACCGCTTTGACGATCTTTTGCGCGGCATCGTCGAGATCGTCGGCTGAAATCACGTTCAATCCCGATTTGGCGACGATCTCCTTGCCGAGCTCGACGTTGGTTCCTTCGAGGCGCACGACGAGCGGCACTTTCAACCCGACTTCCTTCACTGCCGCGATCACGCCTTCGGCGATGATGTCGCAACGCATGATGCCGCCGAAAATGTTGATGAGGATTCCCTTCACCTTCGGATCGGCGGTGATGATCTTGAAGGCCGCGGTCACCTTCTCCTTCGTCGCGCCGCCACCGACGTCGAGGAAGTTCGCCGGCTCCTCGCCATAAAGCTTGATGATGTCCATCGTCGCCATGGCAAGGCCGGCCCCGTTGACCATGCAGCCGATCGTGCCGTCGAGCGTGATGTAGGAAAGATCGTGTTTTGACGCCTCAATCTCCTTCGCGTCCTCCTCCGTCTCGTCGCGCAAGGCAGCGATGTCGGGATGGCGGAATATCGCGTTGTTGTCGAACGAGATTTTCGCGTCGAGGCAGCGTATCTGATTGTTCTTGGTGACGATCAGCGGATTGATCTCGAGAAGCTCCATGTCCTTCGCGATGAATGCGGAATAGAGCTGTGTCGCCAGCTTTTCCGCTTGCTTGGCGAGATCGCCTGAAAGACCAAGCGCCTCGGCGATCTTCCGGCCGTGGTGCGGCATGATCCCAGTGGCCGGATCGACCGCGAAAGTCACGATCTTCTCGGGCATGTCGTGCGCGACCTTCTCGATGTCCATCCCACCTTCCGTGGAGACCACGAACGCAACCCGCGAAGTTCCGCGGTCGACCAGCATGGAGAGGTAAAATTCCTTCGCGATCTCCGCGCCTTCCTCGATGTAGAGGCGGTTGACCTGCTTACCGGCAGGCCCGGTCTGCGCGGTAACCAGCGTCTTACCGAGCATCTGCTCGGCATATTGGTCGACCTCTTCCGCCGATTTGGCGAGGCGCACGCCACCTTTGTCGCCGGCCGCCGGCTCCTTGAACTTACCCTTGCCGCGGCCGCCGGCATGAATCTGCGCTTTGACCACCCAGACTGGGCCGCCAAGTTCTTTGGCTGCCTTCGCCGCCTCGCCCCCTTTCAA
>Ga0164308_10000631_pt1 | contig 19069 bp, 17 predicted proteins | sample Whisoiple_246_MG_FD_109983 | JGI IMG/M metagenome (GOLD analysis project Ga0164308, IMG submission 109983) | Soil microbial communities amended with fresh organic matter from upstate New York, USA - Whitman soil sample_246_MG | ecosystem: Environmental > Terrestrial > Soil > Unclassified >...
GGTCCATACGACTCGTAACTCTGGTGTTGGTGCCAGGCGAGAAAACGAAACTTTGCCGTCGGCTGGCAACCAGGGTACAGAGCAGGCTCGCGTGAGCATGAAGTATCTGTACTCCAGGATTCAGCTTTCCGGTCCGTCGATCGAGTTGATCGGTTCGGATTTCAACTCCTTCCAGGATTTGCTGGAATTGGAAACCAGCTATCTCCGGAAGGATATGGCTGTCGATCTTAACCGGCAGATGTACGGAAACGGCACCGGCGCAATTGGTGCTACTTCCACTGTCGGCGCTGCAACTGTCGCAACCATTACTTCTGGTATCGACAACTTCCAGGTTGGTATGGTTGTGGATGTTTACACTTCCGCTAACTTTGCTGCGGAAGGTGCGGTCAAGCAGACTGTTACTGTGACGGCTGTCGGAGCCACCACGGTTACAGTTTCTGCCTCGGTTACTTTTGCCGCTGGCGATGTTTTCGTCCGGACGGGTAACATCAACCGAGAAATCACTGGCCTCGGCGCCATCGTTTCTGACGTTGGTCTGCTTTACAACATCAACCCGACCACTGTTCCGGTGTGGGCCGCTTCCGTGAATGCCAACGGTGGCACTCCCCGGACTCTTGGTGAGTCGATGATGATTACGATGGCAGACACCATCGTAAAGAAGGCTGGCGAATCTCCGAACGTCGCATTTACGTCGCTCGGTGTTCGGCGAGCTTATTTTAACTTGCTGGAACAGCAGAGGGAATTCTCCAACACTTCTACGTTCACTGGTGGTTTTGGTGGGCTGAAGTTCATGACGGATGACGGGGAAATCCCGATCGTTTCCGACAAGGACTGCCCTCCAGGCACCATGTATTTCCTGAACACCGGTAACCTGAAGATTTACCAGCAGGGTGACTGGAGTTTCCTGGACCGCATGGGTTCCAAGTGGCAGCAGGTTCCAAACACGGATGCTTTCTCGGCCACCATGTACCGTTATATGGAGATGGCGACCGATCAGCGTAATGCTCACGGTAAAATCGTAGACATTACCGAAGCGTAAGCCTCTTAGAAAAGGGCCTTGGTCTTAACGGGCCAGGGCCCTTTTCTATACCCTTGGAGGGTTACGTGGACAGTTTTTTGCAACTAGTCCCTGATTGGGGTCCGGAATCTCTTTTAGCTCTTGTCGTGGTCTTGCTTCTGTGGGGAAAACTTCTCCCTAAGCCTGTAATGGACAGGGCACTTGCTGATCGAGATAGCCAGATCGCTAGAATCATCTCCAATCGGGATACACAGATTACTGAGCTAAAACTGTACTACGAGGGCCGAATTACCGACATTATCAAGGCCCACGAAGAACGGGGAGCGGATCTTCGGCACGTGGCCGAAGTACAAGCAAGGGCTCTACAGACAGCAGTGGACAACTCCCAAAAGTTGATTCGTCAAAACGATGAACTTTTGGACCTGGCACGGACCGCTGCACCCGCTATAGTCGCCGCTAGACGTGCTGCGGAGGATAGGAACGATGTTCAGTAGAGATAAAGATGCCGATAAGAAAGCTTTGGCCGAGGCAGAAAATGCTCTTCGCCATATGGAAGACATGGGTAAGCAAATAGACGCTCGTGAGAGTGTTGTGCATGAGCAGATGGCTCCTTTTAAGGAGAGGCTTGTTCGTAATCATTTTATACAGGAGTATGAGGAATTATTCAGGGGTAATAGATGAAAGACTTCATTGCCGAAGCTTTTGATCCAGACATACTCTGGCCATACGCCTTCTTTACTTTCTTCTGCGTGTGTTTGGTTTTGTTTGCATCAGTCTGTTTGAAGACTAAATGGTGGCGTTCCTCGGCAGGAATCAATGTTTTCCTCCTGTCGGGATGGTTTGTTTTTGTCATGGCATTGGGAGTTCTTGGTATTATAGGGGTACTGCCTGAATGGATCAGGGCTTGGTCTAGGTTTGTCATCTACGCTAGTGGGTCAGGTATCCTGTTCTGGCGGGTTTTCACTATCTGGGTGTGGAACTGGAATTTCTGGGCCTGGTCCAAAGATGAGAGGAAGAAATAATGCCTAGCACGATGGATCGTTACACATACCTCAGGCAGCTTGGTTATTACGGTTCTCTCGCCGAGATGGAAGCCAAGTACGCCCAAAATACAACCCGCACTGACACTGTTGGGGAACAGGTCTTTTTTGCTCTTGACGCTGCTGCTGCCAGGGCTGCTTTAGAACTCAGTCCAGGTGGTGGCGGTACTATTGCTCCCTCTGACCTTGTTCCTAGCCTTGGAAATGTTGATAATACTTCTGACTTGAATAAGCCAATTTCGACAGCTACGCAAACAGCACTTAATCTCAAAGCGAATCAGACCTCACTGGACACAACAAACGGCACCGTCAGTGCGCTGTCGACCACGGTAAGTGGTAAAGCTGCTCAGACTTCACTGGACACCACGAATACCAACGTCACCAACCTGACAACTACTGTCGGAACTAAAGCGACAGATTCGCTGACAATGCATTTGGCTGGTGCAGAAACTGTCACAGGAGTTAAGGCGTTCTCAGTCTCTCCGACAGTTCCGACTCCTACGACTTCCACCCAGGCTGCTCCAAAGGGCTACGTGGATTCAGTCAACTCGAATACTTATGCTTTGTTTCCAGCAAATGCTGCTGCTGCCAGGAACTATTCTGGTGGTGGCGCAATTCCGGCTGGAACTGTGGTTTTCTGGTTCACCGACGGCACGTTTACTCCGACCAACGCAATCTCGACCGACCAAATCGTTAACACTGTAGGAGCGTAAATGACGGCTCAGACGGTAGCTTGTGGTGATAACAGATACACAAACTCCACTGCACCGACAGTTAACCAGGCTCAGTCTGGCCAACTCCATTCCCTTAACACCCTTTCCGCTCATATGGAATTTACCCTACCGGCTGCGCCAGGTGGGGAATCTTTGGTTTCTGCTGAATTGCAAATTAGAACTACAACTGGAACAACAGCGGGCACTTTGGCAGTTCACAATATATCACTGACTGGCCTATTTGACCCTGCCACAATTACATGGAACACCAAACCAGCAAACATTTCTTTGCTAGCTACTCTGTCGGAAGCTACTGTCGATACTCCGTATTCAATTCTTCTCGACAGGAATACAATTGCGCCTCTGGCCGGAACGACCATTGGCATTGCAATTGACACGGTTGGTACAGATAACCTGACCTTTTGGTCGGGTACCTTTACTACTGTCGCTTTCCGTCCTGTGCTGGTTCTTACGTATGCGACCTCAGCAGTTGTCTCGATCATGGACTTTACCTCTGATCCTGCTGTCGTAGATACTCTCACGACAGACCTTCCAACAGTCACGGCGACTGCCCAGACAACCTCGACAATTGCTGGCGCAGCGTCAATTATTCCTTGGACGGATTCTAAATTCACTTTTAGGTCTGGTATCCCTGTCGTTGGCGCGGTGTTTCCGGATAATCTCCTTGGTAATTACACAACTAGGTATCCGAACTCCTGGGGTTCGCCTCCTAACGTTTGTCACTCTATTTCCATCACTGGAACTACTGTCGAGTTTCAGTTTAAGATGGCGGCTGCTTCTCCATCTGCGACTTTGTGGATTCACGTTGACGGTAAGAAAACGACGGCAAAGCCGGTACAGGCTGGGTTCACCAATGGTGGCAGATTTGTCTATAAGTTAGTTTTCGCCACCAGCGCGACCAGGATTATTTCTGTCGACTGCTCCTATCTTCCGTTGCAGGGTGTGTATACTAACACTGCGGATACTGTTGTTAACGCCGCACCAGCAGCAGAGCCAGTCATCGTTATTCAGGGTGACTCTATTTCTGGCGGCTCGGGGCAAAATACTGGTGTCATTAACGGGACTTGGCCCAAGAGGTTTGGCGACTATGTAAAGAAAATCAACATCTGGAACCAGGGTATTGGTGGAACAGGCTACCTGGCAACTAACGCTGGAGCCAGCGTCACCATGCGCGCCAGGAACGCTGATATTTCGTCGTACTCCCCAAAGGTTTGTATTCTTTGGGCAGGCTACAACGATAAGTCGTCCACTCAGTCAGCTTTGCAAACTGAGGCTGATCTTCTCTACACTGCTGTTAAGGCAGTATCAGGGTTAACAGAAATTTACATCATTGGCTGCTGGTCACCGTTATTCTTTCCTACTACTGCTGAGCAAAATATCGATGGGTGGCTGAGGGCTCGTGCTGCGGCTGCAAGTTTGCCATTTGTAAGTCCTATTACTGGTAACTGCTATGATAAGTTCGGCGCTCAGATCGGGTTTGTTGGTCCGATTATCGACAGTTCTGCGAACCAGGCTCTGTGGGTTGGAGCAGATAACGTTCATCCAACAGATGCGGGGCATGCCAGGATTGCTCAATGGATGTACGCAGCTATTAAGATTTTGGCAACTGACACGTCTAGCTCTCTAGCTGCCCCTTCTATTTCTGCGAGTCAGACTGTTCGGTCACAGCAGCTTGTCTCGATAACTGCTGCTATTGCAGGAACTGCGACAGCCTGGAATATCACTCAAACTGCCGGCCCTACGCAGACAATTTCAAACCTCGGTAACGGAACCTTTAATCTTAGAGCTTCTGCTATTTACTCTGGAACAAACACGACTTGCACCTTCTCGGTAACCGCTACAACGGCCAGTGGGACTACCGCAGCAGCTACTACAAACGTAATTATCCGGCCACACAAGTTTTGGCAGCGGGGGGTTGGCGGATCAGTTCCTCAGATTGCTAAAAGCTTTGGAATAAACGTAGACAGTCCGCCTCCGATTTCCGCGACTCCGTGGCTGGCTTTCGATATGCCTTCTCGGGCAAGTTTGGAAGCTATCACAACTTATCGCACCGGAACACACGCCATGATGAACTACACCGTGGCGGTAAACAACACTGCAACTTCCGAAGCCACAGACTACTGGTCTACGCATTGGTGGGTTGGCACTGGAAATACCCCTCCATCTGCTGCATCAGCGATTTTCAGCGCACCTGGTACCAACATTATTGCGGAATCCAGGGACCGATATATTTTTCGGCCACCACGACCTACTCCCTATCAGATTAAGGACCACAAGGATATTCTCCGGTGGTTGAAGGATTCTGCCTTTGACTTCTGCTCTCCGCATTCTCCGTCTTTTGCAGGGTTGACGGGTTCATTCGAGGCTCAACAACTGGTTTATTACTTGCAAGCTGCTGCTGCACTTGGCGGGATTAAGATTGTTCCCTGGGTAGATGGTTCTTCTGCTGTCCTAGATAACATGACCACGACAGTTTCTGGCGCTTTGGCTCTTATGAATGACGCTACCCTTGGTCCGGCATTTATGACGGTTAGCGGTAGAAAGTTGTTCATCTGCTATTCCCCAGAGGCTACAGCGGCAGGCGCAACAGGCGTTTCTAGGTGGAGAGCGTTCAAGACGGGGCTAACTCAGTCTGCTGTGGCTCCTTATTTCTGGTCATCTTGGCAAGGTTCGGATTGGCCGGGCAGAGCTACAACTCTCTACCCAGGTGCATCGGAAACCTACGATCAGATTTTTGATGCACACTCCAACTTTGGGCAGCGTGACCCGAACTCCACAAATAGCACGAGTATTGAGGCATCAGGAGCCGCTGCTCACTGTGCTTCTGTTTTTGGAAAACAGTGGATGACTCCGTGTGCAGTTCAGGCCGTTGTTCCCCGAGGAAATCCGACAGGAACTCTTAATCACGGCTGGATGTGGGAAGCGCTAGGATTTGGCCAAGTTATTGCGGCAGCGACAGTTGCTATCAATAACAACTCAAATTACTTATGCTGGAACACTCTCAACGATTTTCCCGAGGGCAGCATGATTGGTGTCTCCAAGAACAATCTTTACAACTGGCTGGACATTATTTCGTACTACAACGTTTGGTTTAAGACTAGGGTTGCTCCGACGATTTTGCGGACTGTTGCTTATGTGGCAAATAGAAAGCACATGTTGTTGGCTCCGAATCGCCCGACCTTTACCTCGACTCAAGACAAGTTTGAGCAGAGGGAATCTGGAACTGCCCTAGCAGACGTTGTGGATGTTTTGGTGTTCGCTGCCCAAACAGTAGATATTGCTGTGACTGTCGGAGGAATCACCACGAACTTTACCAGCCAAGCTGCTGGAGTTGTGCGTTGCACTGTTACCGCAAGGCCAGGTTCGGTAAGCGCTGTCGTAAAGGTTGCGGGTTCCGGAACTGTATTAACTTCGGTCACTTCACGTTTTCCGATTCTAACTTCGACAAATGTTGAGGATGCAGCCTACTATGTAACTGGTTCTCATGAGGGCCATCCTGGCCGTCCGGCACTTTACATCGACTAGGAGTCGAAATGTCTACTCTAACTCTTGAGCCATTCAAAAACCACTATACAAACTCAACAGCGCCTGCTGTCGTGCAGACTCTTTCCGGGCAAGTCCACTCTAACCTTACTCCCGGGCTAAGGTCTTACTTTGGCTTTACCCTCCCAGCTAAACCCGTTGGAGAATCGCTTACTGGTGCGGTGTTGAAAGTTGTGTCGACAACGACAGGAGGTTCTATCGACACTATTACATACAGCGAATGCAACGATTCTTGGGATGAGGCAACTTTATGCTGGAATAACCAGCCTGCCGCTGGAACTACTTTGGGTACATTAGTAAACCCTGTGTCAGTATCTACTCTTTATAATGTTCCATTGACCCCTCTGACCGGTCTTATCGCTGCTGCTGGTACAAATTACAACATTACGTCTATTGGCAGTAACACGGACTCTTTTGTGGTGTGGCAACGCGCAAACGCCACACCTTCTAACCGACCGAACCTGATTCTTACTTTTACGCCTGATGTCACTTTGGTAAGAGATTTTGCAGGTTTAAGGGCAGCAGGATATACAGGCTCCTTGTCGGATATGCGTAGGCAGAATTTGCTCGCTCTGCTAGTGTTAACAGAACCACAGGCCAAATCCAATAACGATTTGGAGTTCCAATACCTTCGCTCTATTGGTAAAACTGGCTCCCTGCAAGATATGAGAAGGCAACCATGACCGACGATCTGACTCAGAAACTTCTAGCCAAGTCTTACAAAGATACTTCCAGATTGGCTGAAATTGTTCGCGATTATAATTCCACGCTAGAGCTTCGGTGGATTCCTGATGCTGTCCGTGGTACGGAAGATGTATTTCCGTATTGTATTGTCCAGAATCTCCCTAACGGTGGCGAACAGGCTGTAATGTACCTGACGGAGACGGAAGTTGCAAACCCTCCTGGAGTTCTTGCTAGGCTTTTCAATTCTGATCATTCCAAGCATCCTTCTGGCGCGGTTCTTCGACGTATCGAGAATTCTGAGCGAGCGAAGGCAATCTGGGAAGCTGCCCAGGCGGCGGAAAAGCAGGAGGAAGCGTTAGATTTTTGGCGCTCCGTGTGGAATTCCCCCAAGCACACTTATCGACACAACGGCGTTAAGATGGATGTCTAATGGTCATTCCAATTTCAACCATCACTCTAGGCGAATTGCAAGCTTTTGCAAAGCGCCAGTTTGGTGACGAATCCGGCGTCCAGATTACAGATGTAGATATTGTCCGCTGGGTGAATATGGGCTGTGTCGAAATTGTTTCCAAAAACAAGATTCTCCAAGCTTCGGCCTCTATTACAGGAACGCCAAATATCGCCGCGTATGACCTCAGTACAATTGCACTGGACATGATTGCAATCGAGGATGTGAGTTACGGTGGACGATCCCTCGAACAGTCCGATAACTCCGGAATCAAAAAGCTGCTGGGAACAACCAGTGCAGAATCCGGTGTTCCGATGTACTGGTACACCTGGGCTAACTCTATCAAGTTGTGGCCAGTGCCCAACACCGCAGAGCTATTATCTATCGACTACATCAAAGTTCCTCCAAAGGTTTCTGGTGCTGGGGATTTGCTACCACTCCCAGACGTATACTACGAGCGCATCGTCAATTTTGTCCTTGCAAAAGCTTACGAGCTAGATGAAGATTCGACAAGCTCTGCAAATCAGCGACGGTTGTTCGAGGACAAGTTGACCGAAATGACCGGCCTAGACGAAACTAGAGCCGGTACTTTCCCTGTCGTAAGAGACGACTTTGAAGGCGGATATTACCTCGGAAATGAGGATGGCTGGTAATGCCTGGAACCGATGTAGCGCTAGGTCCGTGGGCAGGTGGATTACACAACGCTGCCGGTACAGGGGAAGGAATTGAGGATGACGAACTCTTTGAGCTTGTTAATTTGGAGGTCGACTCTGATAAGTCTCTTGCGAATCGTCCTGCTATTGCGGAACTGGCTGTTTCTGGCGTAACTGGAATTGCCTCTGGTGTTAGGATTATCGGAACATATCTTCCGGATGACGGTAGGAAGTTTCTGGTACTTGCTGTCGGTTCTGTCGTGTGGTTGGTAAATGCTGATACCGGTGTGGCAGCTATGAGTCAAGGAGTCCTGTCGAGTGTTTGCGTACAGTATAAGAACCGCCTATGGGTTGTACCTCAAATCGCTGGGCAAGGTGGATTTTTCGATGCTCCGACTTCTACTACTCTTACCTGGACTGCGGCAGCTAATATTCCTCGCGGCGATGCTGCTGTTATCTACAAAGAACGCCTCTTTATCACTGGTGGTGCCACAGGTACAACCAATAACTCTCGAATCAACTATAGTGACGTTGGTGACTTTACTGCTTTTCCTGGGGCTTCTAATGTCGATGTGGTTCCCGGAAACGGACAACGCCTGATTTTTATGATCGTAACTAGTCAGGATATTTATCTTTTTAAGGAGCATTCTACCTATAAGTACGGATATGCCTCTGACCCGGCTAGGGCGGACATTACTCTTATTAGCAACAATGTAGGTGTTCCTGCTGTCAACTGTGCCATTGTCTATAACAATAATACGATGTACGTGCTGCATGACAATTCGGTCTATGAACTCTACAACGGCACTTATACCAAAATTAGTACCAATATAGCGATGGAGCAGACTCTTGATCCCGATTTGTTTGCTGCGGACACCTACGCTCTTACGCTCTACCGGAACCGTTTGTTCGTTAGGTTCTACTCTAGGCTGTACGTGTTTAACCTCGAACTTCAACGATGGAGTTCCTGGGAAACAGCCAGAAAGTTCTCCAAACTCGTTGTCATTCAGAGAGCAGATAATGGTCTTGACACGGCCTATGCCGCTACTGCTACCTCCGCATTGCCGGGAAAGCTATTCTTCTTCCGAGACGACCGGATCACCAACGTTGGAATCACCGAAGATTTCGAGTGTAGAATTGTAACCAAGCTTTTCGATTTCGCCGTCCCGACGCATTTCAAGCGACTTTTTTATGGTGGCTTGCAAATTGCTACATCGGGTACGACGACAATCAGGTCTAAGGTGCCAAACGCTGCTAAAGGTGATACCTGGGATGACTTTGCTCTCTTAACCTGGAACCCTGTCGGGAAAACATGGGGTGGTTCAGGAGACGTTATCAATGATGATGTAATTCTCCCTGCTCAGGGGGAATTTGCGCGCAAGGTCGTCAAGTGTTTAGGTAAGATGCGTTTTCGACAGATTCAGTTCACGATTACGACAGCAGCAGAAACCAATACTGTTGCGAATGCTTCCGTTCGGATTTACGATTTGACCGTCAACTTGCTACAGGCTGAGACAATCGTGAAGGGAACAACATGAGCGATTACGGCGGTTTTCGCCAACAAATTGCAAACATGGGGATGCAAAAACCAGATGCTTACAACCCGTATGCCGCGGGTAGTAAGGTCTACGGGGCCGAAGGAAGGGCAAATCCCACTTCTGGCCCCGTAGATAAGGCCGGTTACGCCGTGAGAGATAGGGCGGTCAAAGCTAAAAGGCAAGCTCTGCTAGAAAGAATGCAAGCTGCTCAAACCGGCAATTACATGAGTTCGGACTATTTGTTAGGAGAACCAAATGGCGCCTAGGCCGGACCCAACGAACCCAAGACTTGTTGCGGGTAGAGACAAAGTTGACGGGACACCTTATTACAAAAAGAGACAGATTCAGCCTGGTTTTCCCGGGGGTAGTGACCTCAAGAGAGCAGCCACAGGCAAGGCGCTTCAAAACGCGACTAAGAAATATGGAAATTGGGGGCGACCAGTCTAATGGCAATTAGAGCAGATGGTGGTGCAACACCTAGGGCGAATAACGCGCCTCCCGTTCCTGTTTTGACCGCTCGTGGGCCAGTTGTTCCTCCGGCAGCTTCTCGTTCTACTGTCAGGGCTCCACTTGCTTCCCCTTCAAAAGCTGCGGCTCCTGCAAAAGCTGCACCTAAGCCTTCACAAAAAGCTGCACCGGCAAAGACTAACACAAGCTATGCTGGAACTGCAAAGCCAGTTTCTTACGGGAGTTCCGCTCCTGCACCTTCACAAGTTTCTAGCTTTGGCGGGGGCGGTGGTGGCGGTGGAGTAGCCGATGCTTCTTTTGCAGCTGCACCAATTGCTGCTCCGGTGCCTACGACAGAAACCATTACGATTCCCGATGCGATGGCTGATCCAACTTATCAGCAGCAGCAAACAGAGCTTGCTCGACAGATGGCAGATTTTAAGGCCCAGCAGGATTTGGCTGATGCCCAGTACACTGGCTCATATAACCAGACAACGAGAAAGCTTGGTCGCAATGGAGATAAATGGGACCCAACTCTCCAAAATGGCCAGTACGGCGAAACAGTCAACGCAAACACTAATGACTTTGCCGGACGAGGGCTTTACAACTCTGGCGAGTTTGCCAAGTCTCAGTCAAATGTGGATGCTGATTTCAACTCCAGACTCGGAGAGATCGACCGCGCCCATACTGACTTTAGGGACACGGCTGCACTTTCAGCGAGAAATATGGCGTCTCAGCAGGAAGTAGTAAGACAGCAGGCTCTTGCTTCTGCTGTCGCAGGAATTGCAGCCAAGTACGGAATTAACTTGGATGAGGTTGGTCGAGGTTCTACTAGGCAGATTACGAGGGCGATCTAAATGACCTCTCCTATTGGTGGAGTTGGCTCGATGTCCGACAAAGGCATTGAGCAGCTTCTTAGAAAGCGTGGAGTTCCCCAGGCTGAAATTCAGGCTTTTATTGTTTCTAAGCGACCCTCCCCGAAAATTGTCAGTATTCTGTCGCCAGGTCAGGTTCAGCAGGTAGTTACCGGTGGCCAGTCTGATCCTTTTGGGCTGCAACCTGGAGCACGCCAAAATGTTGCGGGTATTTTAGGCGGCGGTAGTGGAATTTCAGGGCAGGCCACGAACAAACGTGGCGGCGCTATTTATGACGCTATGGCAGCAAGTGGCAAGGCAAAAGTCGGTGGATTGCCTCTGAATCAAACCCAGGGCACTCAACTCTCTGGTGCGCGTAAAGCTCCTGGCGCTAGCTCTAGCTCTACGACGAACCGACAGAACCTTTTGAACCGACTGTCGGATGCGCTTAATCTCCGCAATAAAGTTGTTGGCGGGATTAGTAGGGCGGTACAAGCTGAAAAGGTAAATAACACTGGTTCGGGCACAGGCTGGGGTGGCGTAGGCGATGTTATGGACCCCGGGGAGTTTCCAACAGGTGGCGGAACTACGCCTTATTCGGCTCCTGAAATCTCCATGCGGGATTTTACAGGGCAGGCGAATGATCTCGCGGCACAGGCATACGGCCCTCTGTTCCAGGCAATCGAAGCTGGCAAAACAAATGCTCAGGGTCAGTACAATACTTCCGATCAGGTCGTAAAAGGACTGTACGACAAACTCGTTTCAGATACTCAGGCTTCTGGAGTTAAGCAAGGACAGCAGTATGACCAAGCTTCTCAAGAAGCTGCGGGTAGGGCTAAAGCTTTGCAGGATCGACAGGGCCAAGTTTACGGAGAATCTGCAAACACTCAGACGGCCCTATTGGAACGACTTGGGCAGCAGCAGTCGGCTCCCCAGGTAATTGCTGGGGGTTTGCAGGAACAAGCTTTCCAGCAAAGTCAGGCTGCACAACAGGGTGATGCTCAGCAGCAGTATTACCAGGCCGGAAAGCAGAATGCGAATGATTACACCACCGGTGTGGCCAACGCACAGAACACGCAGGGAACAGTTGCTAGAGAAGGACTCGTTAGAGATTTGGCTTCTGTCTTGTCTAGTTTCGACAACCAAGCTCTCTCGGGCAAATCGCAGCAGGCAAATACGGCGCTTGATTTGGCTAATCAACTTTCATCTCGTGATTTGCAGGTTCAAACGGCGAATGCTTCAAATCAAATGGGCGCTGCGCAACTGAACCAGTCTGCTGAACAGCAGGCTTTGGCAGCGCAACAGGCAGCTTACCAAAACGCCTATAGCCAGCAAAGGGACCGGCGGTCTGATTTTGAGTCCGACAGGAACTTCGAGTTGCAGGACAGTCAATTTAGGTTGGACCAGGCTGGCGCTCAAGCTAAGGCTAACGCTGCCCAAGGTTCCGCTGGCGGTGGATATATTCCAATCGGGGAGCAGGGTTTCGACAGTCAGTCCGCGCCTCAACAAGTTGTAGCTCAGGCTAATTCAATTGATCCGGGTCGTGGGCCAGAATACTTGGGGCTGTTCAACTTGATTATCTCCCAAGGACTGAATTTGGATCAAACCAACATGCAGCAATTTGCTTCGTTGGCTGCAAAACAAGCTGCTAGCAGTGGGCTAAGTCAGGCTGCTGCTTTTGCTGCGGCAGCTTCATATTGGAAGAAAGTCATGAATAGGAGCTAGAGTGGCGGAGAAAGAGTCTGTTAAAGCTTTCACGGATAGGCTTATTCGTGATATGCAAAAGGCGAATGCAGCCAAAGCTGCTTCGATGCGTTCCTTTCGGGACGCTGACGTTACTGGCTCGAAACTTGCTCCTGTTGCGCTGCCAGAAGCACAAGACGTAAATACGCCAGGCTTGGGGTCGAGAATCATTGACGTGATTTCTCGACCCCTTTACGGTGCCGCAAATACGCTGAACGAGGTAGATAAATCTCTAGAGAAGTGGAGTTTTGACAAGGGGATCAAGCATTCTAAGCTAGATGAGCACGGGAAACCTTTTGAGTGGGGAGAGAATCCTCTTGAAGCATTCAGGCAGGGGTTCTTTAAGGAACCGGAAGCTATTCACGGATACCAGGATGTAATCGCGGATACTGAGACAGATGTTTCAAAAGTTCACCCTGCTGTCAAACTTGTCGGTGGCTTGGCTCTTGATATTGCGCTCGATCCTGCCAACCTAATTGCAGGTGGAATCGGAACGGCAGTTAAGGCTGCTCGTGGAACAAGCAAAGCTGCTGAAAAGGCTTTGCAGGAATCTCGGCTGATTAGGGATGCTGCGCTTACGGATTCTGTGAAGCGTCCTCGCTCTGTCGTAGATACTCAGAGATTGCCTAAACCTGCTCCTTCAGGCACGCCCGAAATTGACGATGCTGCGACTATTGCAAACCATGCTGCCCCGGAAACGGTAAAACCGCTTCCTGTCGAAAATGTTCCAGCGCCGAAAGAGGACTTTGATCTAACTCCAATTGGCCAAGGAAAACTTGGCGTGCAAGCAATGAAAGATGGTTTGAAGGTTCTGACTGACCCGATCAGTGGCAAGCCTCTCTATAAGGCGGGCGTAGAGCGCGCTCAGATGCTCCGTAGCGAGGCGCTGCCAGCCTGGAAGGCGTCAGTCGAGGCCAGGGCCGCAGCGGGCGCAAAACCTGTGCTTTATTCTAGCGACAACACAGAGTTCGCTTTGAGCATCCCACATGTGCTCGAAAGGCTTCCCGAAAATGTTGCTAACGACATGGTTTTCGGTAGTTCCTGGGGAAAATACATGGCGAATGCCAATCTTTACCCTTCGCAAATTGGGCGAGGAATGGCTGAAGCTCTCAGGGTCGATGATTTGGGCTTGTCTCTTGTCGATCGCTACAAGCAAGTATCTGATGCCATTAAGAAGGCTAAGCCAACTGGAAAGGGAACTCGCAGGGTTCCTCTCCGACAGATGTATGAGTCAGCTAAGGCGCTTGTAGATAACACGCCTGCAATTCGTGAGGCTCAGTATGAAATGGCAAAGACGCTTGTCAAAAAGGACTTGCAGGACGCCGCGGAACTAGCTAAGAATGCTTCGACAGAGATTATGGCCAAGGTCACTGATCCTGCCGTCGCCACATCCGACACAATGAAGATTCTCACCAACTCTGGAAATCAAATCCAGAAGGCTGGCCAACAGATCGGAGCGAGTGCGAATGCTACGTCGATCGCCGCAAAAGAGGCAGCAACCATCATTGCAAAGGTTGCCCCAGAAGCGGATTCATCGGCCGCGAGAGCCGCGCTTGCAGTCAAAAGGGAAAGAATTGCCGGAAGCTCGGACGCCAAAGTCTCCGCACGTGTCCAGAATCACCTTAGAGTAGTCGAAAAAGAGTACGACAATTTGATGACTGTACCTATCGTCAATCTCGGCGTTAGGGTAGACAACCATGTCAACGGAATTGTCAGGAACCTGCTACACCCGATCCGTTCCAAGATGACCTTCGGCTACGGCCATGCTCAATTTGCTAATCAGTTTCGTGCGACTGGAATTGAGGAAACCGCTCGCAACGTAATCAACTACAATCGTGAGCTAAACAACCTGTCGAAAGAGTTTGGGCGACCAACTCTTGAGACAGCGTTTTCGGCGTTTAAGCGTGGCGAGATTCCTGTCGAACCAGGGGCTCTAGCTGCCTACCAGAAAATGGGTAGGATGGTAGAGCACATTTTCGACACCAAGGACGCCTACATTGGTAGCTTCTGGCGTACTGGCGCTGGCATCAAAACCATTAACGATGCACTGCATTCTAAGGGGATCAAGTTTTCGTTTGAGGAAGGCAAAGCTAGAGAAATCGTTCCTGACCAGTGGAAAACTTGGGACATTACCGACCCCATGGATTTCCTGGCTAAAGCTAACGATGCCCTAACTCACGTTGCAGGTAAACAAGCGTTCGGAACTTCTTTCTCGCACAACTTCGGTGTTAGTACCCCGCGCCCTGGTTACGTGAAAATGAAGACCGCAGAGGATGACATCCTGGGTGCCTTTATCGACACCAGCAAATTCTATCCTCGTGAGTCTGCCGAGATGATGACGCGGCTGGAGCATACCCTCAAGCAGCCAGTAAGCTTCCGTGGAGAAAAGGGCACGGTAGCTGGAATTGTCAACCACCTGATCGACCCAGTTATGCAAATCTGGAAACCGTTCATGACGATTCTCCGTCCGGGTCACCATATTAGGAACCTATTCGGCGATGTTATGATGGGGCTCCTGGATGGGGTGTACTCTGTAGGCTCTTATCGTAAGGGCCTCAAAATGATGCAATCAGGAGGTAGACTTCGTGGAGAAGGAATTGAAGGTCTTAAGGCAATTGAAGCCGGAGCCTCCGTCAACGGTGGGTCTAAGATGTCAACTATTAGACTTCGTGGTAGGAATGTTGACCTTACTTATGATAATGGATATATTCTTGCTAACAAGCATGGGCTCCTACCTGCCGGTCACGCCATAGAAGACTTTGAGAAAACTTCTCAAGGAATTGAGAAGTTCCAGAACTCCCTGCCTATGCGTGCAGCTAGTAGGGTTTCTGAGGAATCCGGCGGATTTACCCGGCTGGCTCATTTCTCAAACTTGATGGAACGGCGCTCATTTACTCGGAAATTCGACAGTTTGGATGACGCTGCCGAAGCTGCTGCGGCTCAAGTTAAGAAGTTCCATCCTGACGTTCACGGCTTGACTCCTTTTGAGCGGAAGTATATGCGACGGTTGATTCCATTCTACTCTTGGATTCGACAGGCACTTCCTGTCGTAATGAACACCATGATTACCAAGCCAGGTCGAATTAACTATGTGAACAAGGCTCAGTACAACGTTGCTCAGGCTATGGGATTGAATCCTGATTCTCTGTCGGACCCTTTCCCTACCGATAAGCTGTATCCAAGTTTCGTAACTGCTCATCTCACTGGACCTTGGTTTGGTGACACTACATTTAACTTGGGTTCTCCACAGGAAGGTATTCTAGGAGATACTCTTAACGGGAACATTCCTCGTAACTTGTTGGGAATGGTTAACCCGTTGTTGAAGGCCCCCGTCGAAATGGCAACGCAGTCTAACTTGTCTACGGGGCGACCCATTATTGATATGGGTGAATATGTCGACCAGCAGCTTCCCATTGTCAATCAAGTCGCCGGAATTTCAGGCTATTCTCCGACAGGAACTGTTGCTGCGCTTCTCAACGGATTGCCAGTTCCTGATCCTCAGCGCGCTGTCGCAAGAGGCGAAAAGGACCACTTCTTCAATTCCAGCTTGGTCAATCTCCTTACGGGACTTGGAATCCAGAACGTCGATAAACCGTCGTACCAGAGGATAGCGCAGAAGGAGATTAGCGAACAATGACATCTCCTTTTTTGCTAGCTACCAGGCCGAAACAGGCTGCGGCACTTCAACAAGATCCTAACGCTTCTCCAGCGCAGGTTAATCAGCAAGTCCGTGCGGATAACCCTGCCCCTGATCCTCGCCAGAAATGGCAGCAGTTTAGGGATCAGGCAATTGACACTCAGGAAAAGCGCTCAGCGGCAGACGTTATTTCTCCTGTCGCAAATACAATTCCGATGTCGGACTACATGGAGCGCTTCGGTCCGATTAAGGCTATCGGAGACATTTCTGCTGCTGGACAAGTTGCCAGTTCTCAGGCTCAACGAGAAGCTGCTGCGGCTAGAATGGCAGCACAACTTCAAGCTCAACAGCAGGCAGCACTTAATTCGGCGTACCAGAATTCTGCCAACATACAAGTTGGTGGAGCACCGGCAGATAATGGGGCAGGCTGGGGTTCCGGTGGAGCACAAGGCGTTGCAAACGTTCTCCGCATGGCTGGATTCTCAGAAGCTGATGTGCCAATTTTCATGGCCATCGCTAAAGCTGAATCGGGCTGGAATCCTAGTGCGCTTAACACAAGTAACCGCAACGGAACGACAGATGCCGGACTGTTTCAGATCAACTCAGTACACAAGGGGAATCCCTGGTATCCAACAAATGTTAACGATCCTCTACAGAGTGCTAAAGCGGCCTATGCTATTTACAAGTCACAGGGCTTAAAGGCTTGGTCGGTTTATAACTCTGGAGCCTATAAGCAGTTTCTCCAGGCTGCACCACCAGTGCAAGTTACCGCAGTTCCGTCTATGGCTGGTGGAGTTGTTTCGACAGGAAATGGTTCTCTGCGTATGCAGGCTGTCCAAAAATCTCTTGTCGTGCTAAATCTCCCCTATGTTTGGGGTGGCGACTCTCTACAAAGCGGTGTTGACTGTTCTGGTTTGGTGCAGCAGGTTTACAAGCAAATCGGAATTGCTATGCCTCGACAGGCCAGAGCACAGGCTACGACAGGAACCAGAGTTGCCTCAGTTAACCAATTGCAGCCGGGTGATCTCGTGGCCTTTAAGTGGGCTGGTGGATACGCTGGTCCGAACACTGTTTCTCACATCGCTATTTACGCAGGCAACGGTGAGATTATCGAAGCCTACGGCGGAAGTCATGGACGAAGAAGAAAACTAACAAATTCTCAACAGGACCAAGGCGCAATTTACATCCACACAAGGTACCCCGGAGAATAGGAAAACCCCCACACATTCGCCAAATGTGTGGGGGTTTTCTTCTGTCGACAGAGCTATCCCGGACTCTGTCGACAGCATGACGGGGTGAGTGTGGTTCGTTGCCGCGCGCCTCCTACTGCCCCTTGTAGGCATGTCAAGCTGTATGGTACGATTGTAGCATGATAAAGCTACCGCCTCAGTGGGACGCAGACGCCGCGTGCCAGGGCCACCACGACGAGATGTTCCCCCAGGGCGTAGGAAACGCCAGATTACGTGCTGAGAGAAAGGCGATCCGAATGTATTGTAATCCTTGCCCCATAAAACAACTCTGTGCTGAGCACGCCCAAGAATTTGGAATTTGGGGCGGAAGAACCGAGTCGGAACGAAAATCCGACTCGGCCTTCCTCAACATGTTTCGCTAGACAGTTCCCACGCAATAGCAGGTCCATCCCCAGCTTTGCCAGTTCAGGACTCGCCAGTACTCGGTGGTCCAGTTCTCTCGATAACCCCAGAACCAGTCATACTTAGTGCACTTGTACCAAATCTGGGCCGACGCAGCATTGGCGGTGGTGGAAACTGCCGCTGGAACAACTGCCGGTGCAAGCAACAATGCTGTTGCAATGACTGCTGCCGTAAATGCCTTTCTCATGGTCACATGTTCCTTTCTCAGGTGCCTGAACGGCGGTAAATTTGAATGGTGACGATGCGGTCATTTGCCCAGTCGCCTACATAGTTACACGGCAAGTAGCAAATTCCCTGTGCACCGTAGTCCGTCCACATCTTTACGGTGTTGCAGTGTGGTGCAGAATACCACCCTCCAATTGAACTAGTAGCGTGGAAGTTTGACCAGGTAGACCACGAGTAGGTATACCCACTAGAATCACAATCGGCGTTTCCTCCCATTCCGTAGGACGTTCCATTGAAGTTGGCATCTTTGAAAAGAATACCGATCGTCCCGGCATCTGCTGCTGGGGCAACAAGGGCTGCACCCCCCAACATTAGTACAGTAGCAATTAGTACGGTTCTGAGTCTTTTCACAGCGAGTCCCAATCTATTTCGGTCGTATCCGTCCCCCCGTACAAATCCCCAGACATCTGTGCTTCTTCTCTAAGAGCCTCCTCCTCTCGCAGAAATGTTTCGTACTCCAAGGAAGCTTCGGCCTTGGTCTCCTTATTCATGGGCATGGGTTCTTTCCATTCGACAGGCGTGTTAGGGGCAATGCCCAATAGCTTGCTGAATGAATCGGTCAAGCCATCGTAGTCAGGTTTCGGGTCGTCCCAACTTAAGATAGTCCTAGCCCACCTTTTAAGGAACGTAAGCGTGTCTGGCGTAATGATCGTCGGGATTTCGCCATTAACATCGGGTCCGTTCCACCTTTCCTGCGGGGTCTTTTCAGGATTCCACTCAATTCCAACTCGGTGCAACGAAGCTTTAATACAATCATCGCTGCATCGTCCCGCGTAGGCGTAATTTGTGGCGAATGTGCGATGACACTCCAAGCACTCTTTCTGCATAAGGGTGTCCACTCGCCGCAAATGGA
>Ga0164308_10000632_pt1 | contig 19041 bp, 20 predicted proteins | sample Whisoiple_246_MG_FD_109983 | JGI IMG/M metagenome (GOLD analysis project Ga0164308, IMG submission 109983) | Soil microbial communities amended with fresh organic matter from upstate New York, USA - Whitman soil sample_246_MG | ecosystem: Environmental > Terrestrial > Soil > Unclassified >...
TATCGGGTCAGCGCCCAGAAGTCGTACTTCTCGCTGTAGTACAGCGGCGCTTCATCACGCATGCGGCGGTACGTTTCGAACGGCGAGTCGAAGTAATCGTCTGAGTACGGATCGAAGACGACGGGGTCACCCGAAACAGTCACGCTCATTGCACAGCTCCGTTCAGTTGCCGCAAATGTGTATCAGCTCATGGCTCTACGGGGATGGCGAACAGCTGTTCTGCCGCGGTGTAGGGGTCCGATTGCCCATCAGCCACCGACGCCGCCAGCCCGTCCAGGTCGGCATGACCCCGCAGTCGGGTCTGCGCCAGCGACAGAATCTGTGCGCGCGCACGCGCCTTGCGGCGTTGCGGGCTATCGGCACGGGCATGCGCCTCGATGGCTTCCACCAGCTCGGGGATGCCGTCGCCTTGTGCGGCGATGAGTTTCAGGATCGGCGCCTTGGTCTCGGCGCGAAGGTCGCGCACGGTCTGGTCGGCGCCTTCGCGGTCGGCCTTGTTCACCACGACGATGTCTGCAACCTCGAGCAGGCCGGCCTTGGCGGCCTGAACCGCGTCTCCCGCACCGGGATTGAGGACGACAATGGTCGGGTCGGCAATCGCGGCGATCTCGATTTCGGACTGGCCGACACCGACCGTCTCCGCCACGATCAGGTCATAGGACAGGGCTGCAAGTAGCCGGGTGGCCGCCGGCACCGCAGCGGCGAGACCGCCGAGATGGCCTCGGGTGGCGACCGAACGGATCAGCACGTCGGGGTCGTTGATATGGGCGGCCATCCGGATGCGGTCACCGAGCAGCGCTCCGCCGCTGTACGGCGACGACGGATCGACGGCGAGCACCGCCACCCTCAACTCGCGCGCCCGGTACGCAGTGACCAGCGCGGCGACCGTGGTGGACTTGCCCGCGCCCGGCGGCCCCGTCAGGCCGATGACGCGGACAGGGTTTGTCGCGCCGAGCGCGTCGAGCACATCGTCGCGCCGAGCGCTCTCGACCAGGCTCAACAACCGTCCGGTCGCCCTGGCGGATCCGCTGCGCGCTTCGGCGATGAGCTCGTCGATCGTCATCTTCGAATAGTGGACTACGGCGCGGACTCGACGACGGGTTCTGGCATCGGGCGCTCCGTTTCGGTCGATGTGAGAATGCTATTCTCTCTGATCGAGAGTGTCAGTTGCAAGAAGGGGAACCATATGCAAATCGCCGGTAGCTCCGCGATCGTTGTCGGTGGCGCAGGTGGCCTTGGCGAAGCGACCGTGCGCAGGCTGCACGCCGCAGGCGCCAAAGTGGTCGTCGCCGACCTTGCCGACGACAAGGGCAAGGCCTTGGAGAGCGAGCTCGGGGTGCGCTACGTGCCCACCGACGCCACCTCCGAAGAGTCCGTCAATGCGGCGATCGCCGAGGCGGCGTCGCTGGCCCCGCTGCGGATTTCCGTTGACACCCACGGCGGGCCTGCCAGCGGCGGCCGGCTCATCGGCAAGGACGGCTCACCGCTTGACCTCGAGGGCTTCAAGAAGACGATCGAGTTCTATCTGACGGCAGTCTTCAACGTGATGCGGCTGGCGGCGGCGGCCATCGCGAAGTCCGAACCGTTGGAGGAGGGCGCTCGTGGGGCGATCGTCAATACCGCATCGATCGCAGGGTACGAAGGCCAGATCGGTCAGCTCCCCTACTCGGCGGCCAAGGGTGGAGTGCTTGGCATGACGCTGGTTGCCGCCCGCGACCTGTCGCCGCTGGGCATCCGCGTCAACACCATCGCCCCCGGGACAATCAACACGCCCGCCTATGGCAAGGCCGCAGACCAGCTCGAGCAGTACTGGGGTCCACAGGTGCCGTTCCCGAAGCGGATGGGACGTTCGACCGAGTACGCCCAGCTTGCCCAGAGCATCATCGAGAACGACTACCTCAACGGCGAGATCATTCGCCTCGACGGGGCACTGCGCTTTCCGCCGAAGTGACGCTCCGAGGGAAGACGGCCTTCGTGGCCGGTGCCAGTCGCGGCATCGGGGCGACGGTCGCAGCGGCCCTCGCTCGTGAGGGTGCGGCGGTCGCGGTCGCCGCGCGCTCCGAGCAGGAGGGCAGAATTCCCGGCACCATTTACTCTGTCGCCGAGGGTATTTCGTCATCGGGTGGCCGAGTGCTCGCCGTGCCGTGCGATGTCACCGACGAAGACTCGGTGCAGGCGGCGGTGGCCGCCACCGTGGCCGAGTTCGGCGGCATCGACATTCTTGTCGCAAACGCGGGCGTGTTGTGGCTGGGTCCGATCGAGTCCACGCCGCTCAAACGGTGGCAGCTGTGCCTCGACGTGAATCTCACGGGCGTCTTCCTCGTGACCAAGGCCGTGATTCCGCATGTACGGGCGCGCGGCGGCGGCTCGTTGATCGCCGTCACCACGACCGGCGTAGGCATGGCCGGGGCCAACGCATACTGGGTGTCCAAGGCCGCTGTCGAGCGGTTGTACGTGGGCCTTGCCGCCGACCTGCAGCCCGACAACATCGCCGTCAACTGCCTCAGCCCGTCACGGGTGGTACTCACCGAGGGCTGGCAGGCAGGCGGTGCGGGCATGGAGATTCCGCCCGAGATGGTGGAACCGCCGGAGGCGATGGGCGACGCTGCAATCCGCCTGGCCCGTCAGGATGGCAGCGGCGTCACCGGCACCGTCCAGCGCTCCGAAGCCCTCACCTTCTAACTGCGAGAATGCAGCCAGGGCTGTTGATTCCGCGTTTTCACGACCCTGAGTGCTATTTCGGCGCAATCTGAGCGTCATGCCACGGCTCTTGGGGATCTCGCACATCGATCTGACGGTGTCCGACTGCGACCGATCGGCGATGTGGTGGCAAGACGTCATGGGTTTCACACTGGTCAATCGTGTCAGTCAAGAAACCTACGAATGCAGATCGCTGATCCACCCGTCCGGCGTCGCGGTCACCGTGATGACGCACGACGGGACGGCTGAGGCGGGCGCCTTCGACGAACGGCGGGTCGGGCTGGATCACCTGGCATTCCAAATCACGGACCCAGCCGAGTTGAAGCAGTGGGCGATACACCTAGACGAGCTGGGTGTGCCGAACACCGGCATCATCGACACCGGCTACGGACCAACACTCGTGTTCCGCGACCCCGACAACATGCAGCTCGAATTCTATGTTCACCAGAACCCGGCCGATCTGACATTGACCGACGCCGGTTCCCAAAGCGCGCAACGGCTCCTGCACGGCGAACAGTAGCGCCGCCAGCCGTCGCGAGCGACATGCGCACAGCCTCACCAAAGTGCAGTAGTGCACTACTGAGCCCGCCGAATCAATAGACCGCGAGCATCGGCGGGGTAAGCGGTCACGCCCGCATCATCGACAAGGGGTATCTCGTGTTCAAGGAAGTGTCTATTCGCAGGATTGTGGTCGGCTCGACGCTGGCCGCCGGTGTTGGTATGGCGGGGATGATCGGAGCGGGCACGGCCAGTGCATTGCCGGGAATCTCCTACGACGGTGGCCAGGGAGACCCGATAGGAATCGGCGACAACTCAGCCAACGGTGCGCGGGCCAATGCGTCCGGCGACAACAAGGCGTTGGCGATCAGCATCTTCCGGCCTGCCACGGCTACGGCGGTCGGCCAGAACCGCAGTGGGAACACGATGTTCGCACTCGACGGCACGGCGGGGTTCGTGAAAAATCAGACCGAACCGTATACCGACGACCATGACAACACCGTGATGGCGATTAACGGCACTGCGATGGCGCACGGTGAGTGGACCAATACGTTCGCCGTAGGCAGCAAGGTTTCGAGCAAGCTCCTTGTCACCAACACCGACGGCAGCCAGGTGTTCGCACCAAGTCAGGCGTTGGCGACCTTTCCCATCATCGTGCCCAACACCGTCATAGCGGTCTGCGGACAGCGGCTCGCGGGAAGCCAAGACATCTTCGAAACGTCCGGAAACGTCACCTGCGTGTCGTAGGACTTACTTGTCCTTGGCGATCAGGCCGTCGACGATCTTGTTGAAGTCGGCGGTGCCGAACGACACATACTCGGCAAGGTTGGCGTAGTCCAGCGACGCCATCACGGCCTTCTCCAGTTGGATGTTCATCAACCGCTTGGTGGCCTCGACGGCCTGCTGCGGCAGCTCGAGCAGCTTCTTCGCGCAGGCGATCGCCTCGGCCACCGGGTCCTCGACGACATGGTTGGCCAACCCCAGCTCGACGGCACGTTGGGCCTTGATCCGTACGCCGGTCAGCGCGAATTCCTTGGCCTGCAACAGGCTGATCTGCGAACCCCACACCAGCGGGCCGCCATCAGCGGCAACGAGTCCGATCTGCACGTGCGGATCGGCGAAAAACGCCGTCTCTGCGATGTAGACGATGTCGGACAGCGCGGCAAGGCTGCAGCCCAACCCGACGGCCGGACCATTCACCGCCGCGACGACCGGTATGCGGCAGCGCAGCATGCCGATGACGAGGTCGCGGCCGTGTTTGATCGTCTTCTGCCGCAACGCCTCGTCGTTGCGAAGCTCGTCGAGGTAGTTGAAGTCGCCACCGGCCGAGAACGCCCGGCCGGCACCGGTGATGACGGCCGCCCGTGCGCCGGTGTCCTCGTTGAGCGCCTCCCAGATCTTGGCCAGCCCCACGTGCAGGTTGTCGTTGACCGCGTTCAGGTCGTCGGAACGATTGAGCGTGATGATGCGCAGGGCACCGTCCGCCTTGACGTCGATCTCGTCTGGCATGTCGTACATTTCAGTTCCCCAATCCAAGAATGCGCTGCGCGATGATGTTCTTCTGAATCTGGCTGGTGCCGCCCATCACGCTCTGGGCGCGGCTGTACATGTAGGCGCCGAACATCTCCTCGTTTCCCGATCCGACCGTCGCCAGCGCCGCGTGACCGACCGACTGCTCGACCCACGTCATCAACAGCTTGTCGAGCGACCCCTGCGGACCGTGGGTCAGTCCGTCGAGTTGCTCGGACAGCCGGCGCCGCACGTGCAACCGCAGCATCTCGGTCTGTACCCACGCCCACGACAGCTCCTCGGGTACCGGTCCGTCCACGCGGCCTGCCAACTGGCGCACGGTCTTTCCGTAGCGCGCGGAGAAGCCGAGCGTCGAGGGCTCGCGCTCGTGGCTGACGACCGTCATCGCCAGCTTCCATCCGTCACCTGGCGCGCCGACCATGTTGCCCGCAGGTACCCTGGCACCGTCGAACTCGACCTGGCCGAACTCCTTGGTGACACCGCTGATCATTTTCAACGGACGCTGCACGATCCCGGGCTGATGCATCGAGACGATGAATGCCGAGATGCCCTTGTGCTTCGGCACGTCCTTGTCGGTGCGGGCCAGCACGAGACACCAGTCGGCGACATCTGAGTAACTGGTCCAGATCTTGTGGCCTGCGATCACGTACTCGTCACCGTCGCGGACCGCCGTCGTCGTCAACGACGCCAGGTCCGAACCCGCACCCGGCTCACTGAAACCCTGGCACCAGCGCTCGGTCCCGTTGATCATCCCGGGCAGAAACCGCTGCCGCAGGTCCTCATCCCCGTGGTGGCTCAGGCCGACGACGAGATAGCCCAGGCTGGGTCGCGCAGGTGCTCCTGCCTTCGCGATCTCCTCATCAACGATGACGTCGTACACCGGCGGCAGGTCTTGACCGCCATAGGCTTTGGGCCACGACGTTCCGAAGAAACCGGCCTCGTACAACGCGACGTGCCAGTCACCCGCCTTGGCCCAGTACTCGTCTCCCGAGGTCGGAAACCTGCCCTTCTGCTCGGTCAGCCAGCCGCGCAACCGATCGCGGAACGCGGCCTCTTCCGGCGAATCACGAAAGTCCAATGGTCACCTCTTCCAGCTTCACCGGCCACGCCTCGGTGGCGGCGAGCACCCGGCGCAGAAACACGTGCGCAAGGCATTCCCAGGTGTTGCCGATACCGCCGTGCACCTGGATGGACGTCTCACATACGGTCAACGCCGAACGTGCGCAGTAGATCTTGGCTACCCGGCCTGCCTCCACCGCCTCGAGGACGGGTAGTTCGTCGACCGCCCACGCGGCGTGCCGCAGGACGCTGACGCACCCCTCGATCAATGCGAGACTCTCGGCCAGCAGGTGACCGACCGCCTGATAGGACCCGATCGTCGCGCCGTACTGTTCGCGCATCTTGGCATACTCGACGGCCAGCGTCAGGGCGCCGCGGGCAGCGCCGACGATGTCGGCCGTCGTCGCGGTGAGCGCAAGCGCGTGCCAACGACCCGTATCCTCCTCCGACAGCCGACCGAGCTCGGGCGGCGATTCGGCCACTCCTACAAGGCTTCTCGTGAAGTCGACGGACGGCATCTCGGGAGCCTGCGACAGCGACGCTCCAACACGGCGCGCCAGGTCGTCGGCCAGTACCGGGCCGAGAAACGGGACGTCGACCAGTCGTCTCCCGAACTCCTCGGCGACGATGGCCACCTCAACGCCGGAGGCGCCGTCGCTGCGCAGGGTGCGGAACCCCGTCCCGTCGACGGCCTTCTCCAGCCGCGCGACGCGCGTGGCGTCGTCCAGGTCGGCGACCGAGCCGGGCCCGAGGTCGTCGGCCAACTCGGCGGCAGCCTCACGCAGCTGTCGTTGCTCAGCGGTCAGACGGACATCCATGCCGCTCCTTCAGAACTCGGCGCAATACCTTTCCCGAAGGCAATCGCGGAATCTCGGGAACCATGACCACACGGCTCAGTTGTTTGTACGACGCGAGCCGCTCGGAGACCAGGGCGACGAGTTCGTCGGGATCGACGAAACCATGCGTCGCGACCGCAGCGACGACGGCTTCGCCGTTGACCTCGTCGTCGACCCCGAACACCGCGCAGTCGTCGACCCCGGCATGGCCATGCAATACGGCCTCGATCTCAGCGGGGGCTACCTGGAATCCGCGGACCTTGATCATCTCCTTGGCGCGGTCGGTGATGCGCAACCAACCGTCGGCGTCGAGGTAGCCGACATCTCCGGTGCGATACCAGCCATCCGAAAATGCCTGCGCCGTCACATCATCGGGCAGGTAACCGGCCATCACCGAATCCGACCGAGCCGCAATCTCGCCCACCTCGCCTGGTCCGACGGGCTTGCCGTCTTCCAGCGAGACGATTCGCACGTCGACACCGGGCACCGGGCGCCCGACCGTGTCCAGCTTCGCCCCGTCCAGCGAGTTGCAGGCGATGACCGGCAACTCGCTGGTTCCGTAGGCAGTCACCCAATTGACCCCGACCCTGTCCGTGACGGCCTCGGCGACGCTCTGGGTCACCGGCGTCGCGCACCACATCACATAGCGCAGCGAGGACAGGTCGTAGGAGTCCAGCTTCGGATGAGCGGCCAACGCCAGCGCGATCGGCGCGACTGCCATCTCGATCGTGATCCGGTCGGTTTCGATGTGGTGCAGCATCTGGTCGATGTCGAAGCGGGGGTGCAGCCGAATCCAAGCGCCGGTGTCCAGTGCCATCACGATGTTGAGCAGCCCCAGGATGTGCGACGGCGGTGTGACGATCTGCATGCGGTCGGCCGACGTCAGGCCGAGAGCGTCGCGCCAGTGCCGCACGGCCGCCGCGAACGCGCCATGGGTGTGCCGGACCGCCTTGGGCATACCGGTGGTGCCGGAACTGAACACCAGCAGCGCATCCGCATCCGTCGGCGGCGAATCGAACACGCGTCGTCCAGGTGTCACGGGATCGTCCAGCGACAGCATCGGCATCTGGCCTGCAAGCACTGGATGGTCCCCGACCGCGTGCGACGGCTTTGACACTGCGAGCGCGTGCCCGACTTCCGTCTCCCGCCAGGCCGGACTGAGCAGCACCGCCGCGGCGCCGAGCCGCCAGATGGCCCGCAGTGCGACGACGAACTCGGGCCGGTTCGACGACATCAGCGCCACCCGATCGCCTGCTCGCACGCCCCTGTGCTCGAGCGTGGTGGCCATTCCGTTGGCCAGCGCGTCGAGCTCTGCCAGCGTGAACTGCCGCTCGTTGAAGGCAAGGGCCGCCGGAGCGTTCACGTCACCTCACTCACCTTCCCCGACGGCTGCAGAGCGTTGCGTAACATGTGGAGAACATATTATCCTTGAGCGAGAATACTATTCTCGCAGGAGCAGAATCTCAATGGCGCAAGGAGACGCTGGATGACCGTCGAGGGGACCGTCACGATCCTGCTCGATCGGCAGAAGGCGTCGGTGAAACGCGTCGAGAACGAGACCCTGCTGGACAGTGCACGGCGCGCGGGGCTGTCGCCGCCGTTCAGTTGCGAGGCGGGTAACTGCGGTACGTGCATGGCCAAGATCATCGAGGGCAAGGCGACCATGCGCGTCAACGACGCGCTCGATGACGATGAGGTGGCCGAGGGGTACATCCTCACCTGTCAGGGCGTGCCGGACACGGAGTCGGTGACCGTCGAATACGACTGACTCACGTTGTTGTGCTCCTCACGTCCGCGTGCTCATCCAGACGCGGCGCCGGTCGGTACTCGGGCTGATACCCCGAGATATGTATCGGGCTGCCGACCAACCGGAACTCGCCTGCCGTCACGACGACCTCAGGCGTCGCCTCCAGCGCGTCGGGCAGCGAACGCACCGCGGCGGCCGGGATGCCGAGCGGACGTAGCCGGGACTCCCAGTTCTTCGCGCTGTCGGTGGACAGCGCCGCGGTGGCGACGGCGAGCACCTCGTCGCGCTGCGCCGCGCGTTCCGCCATCGTCGGAAAGCCGGATATGCCTGCCTCTGCGGAGAACAACCGCCAGAAGGCATCGTGGGTGATGAAAAGCGCGAGATAGCCGTCGGCCGTCGGGAATAGCTGGGCGGGAACGTAATACGAGTGCGCGCCATTCGGATGTCGCCGCGGCTCGATCCCGTCGTTCAGATACGCCGAGGCGCGGTAGTTCAGCTGCGACATCACCACATCGCGCAGCGACACCTCGACCTGCCCGCCGCGGCCCGACACGACCTGGGCCAACAGGCCGAGCGCGGCGGTCAACCCGGTCGAGTTGTCGGCCGCCGAGTAGCCGGGCAGTGTGGGTGGGCCGTCGGGATCGCCGGTCATCGCCGCCACCCCGGTCCCCGCCTGGATGACGTAATCGAATGCGGGATCGTCGCCGCCGTCCATTCCGAAACCGGTCAAGGCGACACAGACGATCTTCTCGTTGTACCGACGCAGCGACTCATAGGTGAGCCCGAGCCTGCGGATCGCTGACGGCTTCATATTGACCAGAAGCGCATGCGAATTCGCGACGAGTTGGCCGAGCTGCTTGCGGCCCGCCTCCGATCGCAGATCGAGACAGACGCTCTGCTTGTTGCGGTTCAGGCTGGCGAAATAGCTGTCGCTGACCTGACGGGAGATCTCACCGCCGGGCGGCTCGATCTTGATGACTTCGGCGCCGAGGTCGGCGAGCAGCATCGTGGCGTACGGGCCTGCGAGCATGACGCCGACTTCGAGGATTCGGATGCCCGCCAGCGGGCCTGGGCCGCTCACCGCACCGCCTTGGCGAGGTCGGCGATCACCTCGCGCGTCCGGTATTTCGACGCGATCAGCTCTTCGCGGTTGTCACCGATCGGCAGCAACCGCACTGACAAATCGGTGACACCCGCGTCGGCGAACTGCTTGAAGCGGGCCAGGATCGCGCCCTCATCGCCTGCGGCGCAGAGATCTCCGACGTCGCGCGCTTCGCCACGGTCCAGCAGCCGCTGATAGTTGGGGGACGTCTCCGCCTCGGCGAGAATACGATTCGCGCGTTCCTTGGCCGCATCGATCTCCGCGTTGGCGCACAGACAGACCGGAATACCCGCGACGATGCGAGGCGCGGGACGGCCCGCTTCGGCGGCCGCTTTGGTGATCTTCGGCGCGATGTGTTCACCGATGGCCTTTTCGTCGGCCATCCACAACACGGTGCCGTCGGCGTGCTCGCCTGCGATCTGCAACATCACCGGCCCGAGCGCGGCAACCAGCACGGGCATCGGCGGGTCGGCGGCCAGCACCGTCGGATTGTGCACGGTGAACGAGTCGTTCTCGACGTCTACCGGACCCGGTCCGCTGATCGCGGCGTTGAGCACCTGCAGATAGTCGCGGGTGTAGGCGGCCGGCTTCTCGTAGGGGATGCCCAACATGTCCCGCACGATCCAGTGGTGCGACGGGCCGACACCGAGCGCCAACCGCCCGGAAGCCACCGCATGCACTGACAGTGCTTGCCGGGCAAGGGCAATCGGATGCTGAGCCTGAAGCGGCACGACGGCGGTGCCGAGCTCGATGCGCGAGGTGTGCGCGGCCATCAACGCCACCATCGTCAGCGCGTCGAAATCGTCGGGTACCTGCGGCATCCACGCCGTGTCCAGGCCCGCCGCCTCGGCCCATTCGATATCGGCCACCAACTTGGATACCTTGCGCGCCATGTCGCCGCGTTCGGCCCCGACCATCACGCCTAACCTCATGCGGGCTCTCCTGCCTTCTCGGTGAGCGCGCGCACGTCGCGGACGAGGGTGTCCAGCGGTGTGCCAGTAGGGAATACGGCCGCCGCACCGGCAGACATCAGTTTGGGCACATCGGCCTCGGGGATGGTGCCGCCGACCACCACGGCGATATCGCCCGCGTCGGCGGCGCGCAGTGCTTCGACGGTGCGCGTGGTCAGCGCGACGTGCGCACCCGACAGGATGCTCAAACCGACCAGCGCGACGTCCTCCTGCAGCGCGATCGACACGATGTCCTCGATGCGCTGACGGATCCCCGTGTAGATGACCTCGAAGCCGGCGTCGCGCAGTGTGCGGGCGACGATCTTGGCGCCGCGGTCGTGGCCGTCCAGACCGGGTTTTGCGACGAGTACCCGGGTCGCCACTAGAACACCACCGGCTGCTGGAACTCGCCCCAGACCGTTTTCAGCGCGTTCACCATCTCCCCCACGGTGCAGTAATTGTTGGCGCAGTCGATGAGGTGATGCATCAGGTTGTCGTCACCTTCGGCCGCTCGCGACAACGCGGCCAGACTGGCGGCCACCGCCGCGGAGTCACGGTCGGACTTCACCTTCGACAGGCGCTTCAGTTGGGTGTCGCGGCCCTCGGCATCGAGTTCGTACATCGACACGTCCGGCGCGGACTCGTCGGAGACGAACCTGTTCACGCCGACGACCGGTCGGATCCCGGACTCGACCTCCTTGTGGATCTTGAACGCCTCGTCGGCGATCAAGCCCTGCAGATAGCCGTCCTCGATCGCGCGCACCATGCCGCCGTGCGCCTCCAGATCACCCATGATCTCAATGATCTTCTCCTCGGTCGCGTCGGTCAGCGCCTCGACGAAATATGAGCCGCCGAGCGGGTCGGCGACGGCTGCCACGCCGGTTTCGTACGCGAGGATCTGCTGCGTGCGCAGTGCAAGGGTGGCGGACTCCTCGGTCGGCAGTGCAAACGGCTCGTCCCAGGCTGCGGTGAACATCGACTGGACCCCGCCGAGCACCGACGCCATCGCCTCGTAGGCGACGCGCACGATGTTGTTCTGCGCCTGGGGCCCGTAGAGCGACGCGCCCCCGGATACGCAGCCGAACCGAAACATCGACGCCTTGTCGCTGGTGGCGCCATAGCGTTCGCGCACGATGGTGGCCCAGCGCCGCCTGCCCGCGCGGTACTTGGCGATCTCTTCGAAGAAGTCGCCATGGGTGTAGAAGAAGAAGGAGATCTGCGGCGCGAACTTGTCGATCGTCATCCGACCGCGCTCGACAACCGTGTCGCAGTAGGTGACCCCGTCGGCGAGCGTGAACGCCATCTCCTGAACGGCGTTCGCCCCGGCGTCGCGGAAGTGAGCGCCGGCCACCGAGATCGCGTTGAACCTCGGCACTTCGGCCGCGCAGAATTCGATGGTGTCGGCGATCAGTCGCAGCGACGGCTCCGGCGGCCAGATCCAGGTGCCGCGCGAGGCGTACTCCTTGAGGATGTCGTTCTGGATGGTGCCCGTCAGCTTCTCGCGCGGCACGCCCTTCTTCTCGGCGGCCGCGACGTAGAACGCCAGCAGGATTGCCGCCGTGCCGTTGATCGTGAAGCTGGTGCTGATCTTGTCCAGCGGGATGCCGTCGAACAGAACCTCGGCGTCGGCCAGGGTGTCGACCGCTACACCGACCCGGCCGACCTCCTCGCTCACCTCCGGGTCGTCGGAGTCGAAACCGCATTGCGTCGGCAGGTCGAGCGCGACCGACAGGCCCGTTCCGCCCTGGTCGAGCAGGTACCGGTAGCGACGGTTGGACTCCTCGGCGGTTCCAAAGCCCGAATACTGGCGAAACGTCCACAGCTTGCCGCGGTATCCGCTCGCGAAGTTGCCGCGGGTGAACGGATACGCACCCGGCGAAGGCGGTTCACCGGCCCGGTCGCCGGGCCCGTAGACCGGCTGCAGCGGGATGCCGGAGGGGGTCTGAACTGGCTCGCTCATCAATGGATAACGTACTTGCAAAAAATGAGAATGCCAATACCGTCTGCCGGAAACGCGCACCGAAGAGAGTGTGCGCGAGCGGGCCTCCGCGGGTCGAAAACCCGGTATTCAGTGATTATGGCACTTGCGTAAAATGAGAATGCCAATACCGGTTTGTTAGGGTGAGTACTCGTCGACAGGAGGCGTGATGTCCGGTCAGTCCAACCGGTCGCTTGCCGACCGCACCCTCGTCGTCTCCGGCGCAAGCCGGGGCATCGGGCTCGCGATCGCGCTCGCGGCCGCGCGGCGCGGCGCAAACGTCGTGCTGCTGGCCAAGACGGCCGAACCGCACCCGAAGCTTCCGGGCACCGTGCACACCGCCGTCGCCGAGATCGAGGCCGCAGGCGGCAAGGGCGTGGCAGTGGTCGGTGACGTGCGCAACGAAGACGACGTCGCGCGCACCGTCGACACCGCGGTTGCGCACTTCGGCGGCGTCGACATCTGCGTGAACAACGCCAGCGCCATCGCAACCGACCCGACCGAGCAACTCGCGGCCAAGAAGTTCGACCTGATGATGGACATCAACATCAGGGGCACATTCCTGTTGACCAAGGCCTGTCTGCCACACCTGCGCGGATCCGCCGACGCACACGTGGTGACCCTGGCGCCGCCGATGAACATGAGCGCGCACTGGCTGGGCGCACACCCGACGTACACGCTGTCGAAGTACGGCATGACCCTGCTGTCGCTGGGTTGGGCATCGGAGTACGCCGATGCGGGCATCGGATTCGCCTGCCTGTGGCCGGAGACGTATATCGCCACCGCAGCGGTGGCGAATTCGCCGAACTTCGAATCGATGCTGACGCGCTCACGGGATCCGCAGATCATGGGAGACGCCGCGGTCGAGATCTTCTCCCGGCCCGCGGCCGCGGTGAATGGCAAGTGCTACATCGATTCGGAGATCCTCGTCGAGTCAGGCGTCACCGACCTGTCCCGCTATGGCGGCGGCGACGACCCCATTCTTGATATCTTCGTCGACAAATCATGAGCATCTCTTTGCTGCTCGAGATGGCCTCCTCGAGCGATCCGGACCGGACTGCCGTGGTCTCCGGCGATATCCGGTTGACCACAGCGCAACTCAGCGCGCTCGCCGACGGCGGAGCCGGGGTCATCGCGGCGTCCGGGGCGCAGCACGTCGCCTACGTCGGAACCGGCGGGGCGATGCTGCCCCTGGTGCTGTTCTCCGCAGCACGCGCCGCAGTCGCGGTGACACCGCTGAACTACCGGCTCAGCGGCGATGGGCTCCGCGAACTGATCGACCGGCTGCCCACCCCTGTTGTCGTCGCCGACGCGGAATACTCCGACGTCGTCGCGGGCGCGGGCAAGCTGGTGATCTCCTCGGCTGAGTTCGTCGAATCCGCGGGGGCCGCCGAACCGGTTTCCGAATTCGCCGACCCCGACGACATCGCCGTTGTGCTGTTCACCTCCGGCACGACTTCGCGGCCCAAGGCCGTCGAGCTGACACACAACAATCTGACGAGCTACGTGACCGGCACGGTGGAGTTCGGTTCGGCGTCGCCCGATGATGCGGCGTTGATCTGTGTGCCGCCCTACCACATCGCGGGTGTCAGTGCGGCGCTGTCGAACCTCTATGCGGGCCGGAAGATGGTGTATCTCACCAAGTTCGACCCGACCGAGTGGGTCCGGTTGGTGGCTGACGAGGGCATCACCACCGCAACCGTGGTGCCGACGATGCTCGACCGCATCGTGACAACGCTCGAACGCACACCGACGGATCTTCCGACGCTGCGGAATCTCGCGTACGGCGGATCGAAGGTCGCGCTTCCCCTAGTCCGCAAGGCGCTTGGACTGCTGCCCGGCGTGGGCTTCGTCAACGCCTACGGCCTCACCGAGACAAGCTCGTCGATCGCGGTGCTCACGCCCGACGATCACCGCGAGGCGTTCGGCGCGTCGGACGATGCCATCGCCCGGCGCCTCGGTTCAGTCGGCCAACCGGTACCCGGCGTCGAGGTGCAGATCCGGGCGGACGACGGAAGAGTGCTCGACGCCGGAGAAACCGGCGAGCTGTTCGTCCGCGGCGAACAGGTGTCGGGGCGCTACGCCGAGATCGGCTCGGTGCTCGACACCGAGGGTTGGTTCCCCACCAAAGACGTTGCCATGCTCGACGAGAGCGGATACCTGTTCATCGGTGGCAGATCTGATGACACCATCATCCGCGGCGGTGAGAACATCGCGCCCGCCGAGATCGAGGATGTTCTCGTCGAGCATCCCGATGTACACCTGTGCGCCGTCGTCGGGCCAGAGGACCCCGAATGGGGTCAGATCATCGTCGCCGTCGTGGTGCCCGCCGAGGGCGCGAACCCCGATCCCGACGACTTGCGCGAGCATGTCCGAAAGAGTCTGCGCGGATCCAGAACACCCGACCGGGTGGTCTTCCGTGAAGAGTTGCCCACCACCCCGACCGGCAAGGTGCTGCGGCGCGAGCTTGTCGCCGAATTCACAAGGAGCACAGCATGATCAAAAATGGCACTCGCTTACAGAGCCAGGTGTGCGACACCCAGGTGATCGTGGTCAGATCGGCAGACAGCCTTGACGACCTGCGCGCGGGTGGCGCGCCGATGGTGCCGATCGACCAAGAGGTCTCCTCCGATCTCGAGCTGGACGAGGCGTTGTCCGACGGAAACCTGATGGGTAAGCGCTACGTCGACGAGAACGGGGCCGAGGTGCTCGTCACCAAGGCCGGCAAAGGCACACTGTCGGTTGGGACAACGGCGCTGACCGTCAAGGAAGCCAAGCCACTTCCCGCCAGCGATTGAGCTGACGCCGGCCGAGGCGCCCGCCGCGGTCGAGTAGTTAGCCGTTTGACGTTATTTATCTCGGCCGATAGGGAACCCCCGCCGCATGGGCGGCCCCAGTCCGGTGACGCACGTCGCAGAGTCCGAGTTGGCTGATGCCCGTGCCCGCATCCGCAGCGCCGAATACACCGGCCCGACCAGCGGGCTAGCGCCGGGATATGCGCAGGCCAACCTCGTTGTCCTGCCCGCCGACGACGCGCTCGACTTCGCACGGTTCTGCGTTCGGAACCTCAAGCCGTGTCCAGTGCTGGACGTCGCCGACACCGGCTCACCGACTCCCACCGCGCTTTCCCCCGACGCCGATCTGCGCACCGACCTGCCGCGCTACCGGGTGTTCTCCGATGGCGCCCTTGTCGACGAGCCGACGGATGTGACTCGCTACTGGCGCGACGATCTGGTGAGCTTCCTGCTCGGCTGCTCGTTCACGTTCGAGTTCGCGCTCGCCGCCGCCGGCCTCCCGCTGGCTCATCAACGCCAAGGCGTCAATGTCCCGATGTACGTCACGGATCGCCCCTGTGTCGGCGCCGGACCGTTCGAGGGTCTGCTGGTCGTGTCGATGAGGCCCTTCGCGCCAGAGGACGTCGCACGCGCGATCGCGATCTCCTCGCGCTTCCCTGCCATGCACGGCGGACCGGTCCATGTCGGCGACCCCGGCGCGCTCGGCATCACCGACCTCGACGCGCCCGACTACGGCGAAGCCGTCACAGTCGCACCGGATGAAGTGCCGGTCTTCTGGGCGTGCGGTGTGACACCTCAGGCGGTTGTGATCGCGGCCAAACCGTCGCTTGCCATTTTCCACGCGCCGGGCCACATGTTCATCACCGATCGACCACACGCTCAATACGACTCTGTAGGAGGACAGCCATGACCGTCCATGACGAGCAGGTCTCTGCGCGGCATCCCGACGCATCGGCTGTGCGAAAAGCAGTGCGCGGCGCGGCGATCGGCAACACCGTCGAATGGTTCGACTTCGCGATCTACAGCGTTCTCGCCACCTACATCGCCGACAAGTTCTTCCCGTCCGGCGACGACACCGTCGCGCTGCTGAACACTTTTGCGATCTTCGCGGCGGCCTTCTTCATGCGACCGCTCGGCGGCTTCTTCTTCGGGCCGCTGGCCGATCGGATCGGCCGTCAGCGCGTGCTGGCGATCGTGATCCTGTTGATGTCAGGCTCGACCTTCGCGATCGGTCTGGTGCCGAGCTATGACACCATCGGTGTCGGCGCCCCCTTGCTTCTTCTGCTTCTGCGTTGCCTGCAAGGTTTCTCGGCAGGCGGTGAGTACGGCAGCGGCGCGTGCTACCTCGCGGAGTATGCCCCCGACAAACACCGCGGCTTCATCGTCTCGTTCCTGGTGTGGTCGGTGGTCGTCGGGTTCCTGCTCGGATCCATCACCGTCACCGTGCTGCAGGCGGTGCTTCCCGAGGCAGCGATGGCTTCCTACGGCTGGCGGATCCCGTTCCTGCTTGCGGGCCTGCTCGGCGCTGTCGGGCTGTACATCCGGCTGCGATTGCGCGACACCCCGGAGTTCGAGGAGCTTCGCGACGACGGTGAGGTTTCCGAGTCGCCGCTGAAGGAGGCCATCACGACGTCATGGCGGCCCATCCTGCAGATCTTCGGGTTGGTCGTCATCCACAACGTCGGCTTCTACACGGTCTTCACCTTCCTGCCGAGCTACTTCACCAAGACGCTCGAGTTCACCAAGATGGATGCGTTCATTTCGATCACCGTCGCCAGCGTCGTAGCGCTCGTTCTCATCCCGCCGTTGGGCGCCCTGTCCGACAGGATCGGACGTAAGCCCATACTCATTGCGGGGTCGGCCGGCTTCATCCTCTTCGCCTATCCGTTGTTCCTGCTGCTGAATTCGGGCTCGTTGGCCGCGGCCATCGCCGGGCATGCAGGATTGGCGGCCGTCGAGGCGGTGTTCGTCTCGGCGTCCCTGGCCGCTGGAGCGGAGCTGTTCGCGACCCGGGTGCGATCGGGCGGGTACTCGATCGGTTACAACATCTCGGTCGCCATCTTCGGAGGAACGGCGCCTTATGTCGCGACCTGGCTCACCGATCGCACCGGCAACGAGCTGGCGCCCGCGTACTACGTGATCGTCGCAGCGATCGTCTCGCTCGCGACGGTGTTGACGATGGGTGAGACGTCGGGACGTCCGTTGCGCAAGCTGGTCACGGAGCAGCCCACATAAGACCGCGGATGACCGCCGCCTGCGGGACGTCCTCCACAGCGATCAATCCCGCGGGCGCGCTGCAGAGCCAGTCGATCACGTTGACCACCCGGGCCGCCGTGGACACACATCCCGCTTCTGTGACGTCGAGTATCGGGTCGGATACATGTGTGTTGAGTTCGACCCGGGGCTCGCCTTCCACCACCACGCGGTGCACACCGGCTTTGCCGTCGGGCGGGTACTCCCAGTCAGGAGCCGACGCCGCGGTCAGTCGGGTGATGTGTTCCATGGTGATCACCGGAACCCCGTTGCGCACTCCCTCGACCGCGAAGCGGACCGCAGCCATCTGGCCGGGCTCGATGGTTGCCATCTTGCATTCGATCCGTTGGTCGGTGTACCAGGGCTCTATGCGTTGCCGAACCTCGTCGAGTTCCACGCCGAGTTGGTCGGCGAGATTGCGGACCGGACCGCCCCACATCGCGGTGAGAACGCCGGGTAGAAAGAGCATCGGCGGGTCGGCGTCGGCGGCCATCCCGAATCCCATTGAGACGCCGGTGAATTCGTAGTCGTCATAGTTGGCGTAGTCAAAGATCTCCTGGACGGTGACCGACGTAGCGCGAGTGACGAGGCTCAGCGCGCTGTGTACCTCGGTGTCACCGGAGTAGCCGGGATCGATGCCGTTCACATATAGCGACGCGTTGCCAGCCTGACAGGCCTTGTCCAGTGGTTCCCGCAGCCAGTCGTCGGCCTGACGGGGCGTCACCAACCACACCATCGACGTGGCCGCGACGTTGATGCCTGCGGCGAGAAACTTCGACATCTGTTCGAGAGCTTCCATCGGCCGTGTTTCGCCCTGCGCGGTGTAGACGACGCAATCGGGCTTCAGCGCGATGAGTGCGTCGATGTCGTCGGTCGTGATGACGCCGGTCGGCTCTTTGAGCCCGCACAGCTCGGACGCGTCTCGTCCGATCTTGTTCGGGCTGGCGGCATGCACCCCGACCAGCTCGAGATCCGGCCGTCCGATGATCGCCTTGAGTGAATGTTGACCGACATTGCCGGTGGAGAATTGAACGACTCGGCGCATCATCATCCTCAGTGCTCGCAGATAGTGGCCATCATCTAAACGGACCGTACTGACTGAAGTCAACGGACTACGCCGCCCGCATCGCCCGCTTGGCGATATTGTGGGCGTATGGCCGTGGTAGACAAGCCCTCAGCGCGCGAAGCGAAACGTCTTCAAACCCGCGAACGGCTGATGGGCGCTGCGATCGCCGAGTTCAAGCGATCCGGGCTCGCCGCGGCTGACGTCGGCGCCATTGTGGCAGCCGCTGGCGTCGCGCACGGAACCTTCTTCTTTCACTTCCCCACCAAGGAACACGTCCTGCTGGAGTTGGAGCGGCGCGAAGAGGAACGCATCGCCAAGCAACTCGGTCGCTACGTCGCTTCCGGACGTGACCTCTCCTCGATATTCGAAGAGACGGTCCGCCTGATCGTGGGATTGGAGCGCCGGCTCGGTGCCGCACTGTTCAAAGACTTCTTGGCACTGCATTTCTCACAGACACGGCCGGTGGACGAGAGCGCCGAGCACCCCGTCATCGTCACCGTCGCCAGCGAGATCGAACAGGCCCGGGA
>Ga0164308_10000633_pt1 | contig 19033 bp, 21 predicted proteins | sample Whisoiple_246_MG_FD_109983 | JGI IMG/M metagenome (GOLD analysis project Ga0164308, IMG submission 109983) | Soil microbial communities amended with fresh organic matter from upstate New York, USA - Whitman soil sample_246_MG | ecosystem: Environmental > Terrestrial > Soil > Unclassified >...
CCCGCTGAAGAGCAGCACGAGGCCGGCGACGAAGACGAGGATGCTGAGCACGCCCGGCCAGCCGCCGACGCGAACGCCGTTCTCGTTGGTGCGCGACTGCGTCCCCGCGATGAGGGCCACGATGACCCAGTGCGGCAGCAGCAGCAGCCACTTGACGAAGATCAGCCCGCGCGAGAGGCGCTCGGGGTAGGCGATGTCGAGGCGGGCGTCATCGCCGGGCTGGGGGTCGAGCGAGAACTCCGGGTAGCGGTCGGTGCCGAGCCCGCCGGTGCTGCAGTAGTGCATGACGCGCCAGCTCCACCGCATGACGCCGACGTTGAAGTCGAAGAGGCCGCGCGGGTAGCGCCCGGTGAAGAGGATCGCGAACCAGGCGATGAACGTCGTGACGCCGAAGGCGATCCACAGGGCGAGCAGGACGATGAAGTGCGGGATGGCGAGGAACCACTTGACGAGCCACATCCAGCGGGACAGGTCGGGCGCGATGCGGGCCTCGAGCACGACAGGATGCTCCGGTGTCGGCATCACGGCTCCCGTGAAGGCATCCGGTGTGGGGGCGACCCCCTCCCCCGGGCTCTCCCCCGGGCTCGCCCCCGGCGCCTGACCGGCGCCCAGGGGGACGGCTCCCATGGCCACGGGGGTCCCGGTCGGCGGCGGCGCGCCGGATCCGTTCCGGGCCCGGTCGCTGCCGCGCACCCCGGCCACGACGAGGAGCACGCCGGCGACGAACATCACGAGGCCGACGATGACCATCCCGATGGCGATCGGCACGAGCGCCGAGGACCGGACGCTGGCGACGGCCGTCACGGACACTCCCGGCCGGCCGGACGCGTTGAGCACCGCGACGCTCCAGCTGCCCGAGGTGGCGGTCCAGGTGAGTGTCTGGGTGCCCGAACCGGAGGCCTTGGCGACCCAGAACGTCTGTGTGCCAGGCGGATCGACCGAGCCGCTGCCGGGGAGCGACCGCGAGGTGACGACGCCCTGCGGGCTGAGGCTGACGACCTGGTCGTGGGCGGCGCCCGAGAGGTACTGGTCGAGGTCGGCCGACGGTGCGACGCCGACGAAGACGGGGTTGACCCCGTCCGCCGGGGTCACGGAGAGGCGCAGCTGGAGGTCGAGGCGGTCGACGACGGCGCTCGGCCCGTCGAGCCGCACCATGGTCTGGGGCCCGGTCACGGCGACGCCGGAGGACGCGAGGCGGTCGATGGTCACCGAGTGCCACCCGCCCGAGTCCCGGTTCACCGCCTCGAAGACGCCGATGGCACCACCGCCGATGAGCAAGCCCAGCCCCGGCAGGAGGAGCAGGCAGCCGATGACCAACATGACGACGTGACGTGTTCTCATGGCGAACTCCATTGACGGCTCTCTTTCGACGCTAGGCCGGTCCGGGTGGGCGGTCAGGGGAATGTGACCGAGGAGTCCGAAACCCTCCCCGGGGCCGCCCGTCATGGGCCGGTTCGGGCGATGTGCGGACCTCCTCGTCGTCAACGTGTCGGTGTGGACCGACTACGCGAGCCTGCACGCCTTCGTCTACCGGTCCACCCACGGGCAGCTGCTGCTGCGGCGCAAGCGGTGGTTCCGGCCGACGCCGCAGCCCTCGACGGCGCTGTGGTGGGTCGAGCCGGACGCCCACCCGACCGTCGATGAGGCGTTGGCCCGGCTCGCACTGCTGCGGGCGAACGGTCCGACGCCGCAGGCATTCTCGCTGCTTCGGCAGTTCGACGCGGAGGGTCGGCCGCTGCGTCGGGGCGGGCGGGACGCCGTCTCCTAGGTCACCTTTCCCCGCCGCACCGGCGAGGCGGCGGGACGATGGTCGTGGAGGCAGATCCCATGAGTGTGCTGATCGTCCACGAGTCCCTCTTCGGCAACACGGCCGCGATCGCCGAGGCGATCGCCGACGGGATCGCCCATCCGCGCGGTGCGCCGCCCGGCAGCCCACCCGGCAGCTCCCCAGATCCGGGCGGCCACCCCACCGCGGTCCACGTCGTCCCCGTGGCGCAGGCTCCGACGCTGGTCCCTGACGACGTGCAGCTGCTCCTCGTCGGCGGTCCGACGCACGCGTTCTCGATGTCGCGCGACTCGACGCGGGCCGACGCGGTCCGGCAGGGCGCGTCGGGGTCGGCGCTGCGCGGCATCCGCGAGTGGATCCAGGACGTGGTGCCACGCGAGGACCTGCGGGTACTCACCTTCGACACCCGGGTCCACGTGCGGATGATGCCCGGCTCGGCTGCCAAGCAAGCCGCAATCGCACTGCGGCACAGAGGTTTCCGACGCGCCGAGCGCGGCGAGAGCTTCTGGGTCGGCGGCGTCGACGGACCGCTCTCACACGACGAGCTCGTGCGCGCCCGAGCCTGGGGCGGCTTCCTCGCCACCCTCCTCGTCCCCGCCTGAGCGCGGGTGACGCCCCCGCCGCGACGAGGCGCGCCGGGGCAGAATGATGGGGCCCGGCTCGCGGTGCGAGTCCGGGCCCCGGTGGCGGTTCACGTACCACATCGGGCCAACCGCCGAAGTCTTTGCGTCGTCACGAATTCTTCCGACTTCCTTCATTGAAGGTGGGAGGACACGCCGATTCGTCCCGATTACGTGATCCTTGCGGGAAGGCTTGGCTCCCCTTGCGGAAACCTTGCGGTAACCACTGCGCGGCGCAACGGCACGCGTCATACAGTTCCGGCAGCGCCCCCTGACGAGCGAGGACCACGATGCAGAGCAGCACGTTCACGCTGACCACCCCCGACGGCACCGAGGTGTTCGTCAACCGCTGGCTGCCCGACGGCGAGGTCAAGGGGGTCGTGCAGATCTCGCACGGCATGGCCGAGCACTCGTCGCGGTACGCCCGGTTCGCCGAGCGGCTCACCGGCAGGGGGTACGCCGTCTACGCGTCGGACCACCGGGGGCACGGGCGCACGGCCGGAACGCGGGGCGCCTTCGCGGCGGACGAGGGGTGGCAGACCGTCGTCGGCGACCTGCGCGCCGTCACCGACCGGGCGCGCGAGGAGCACCCGGGCCTGCCGGTCTTCCTCGTCGGGCACAGCATGGGCAGCTTCCTGGCCCGGTCCTACGCGGCCGAGCACGGCGCCGGGCTCGCCGGGCTCGTCCTGTCCGGGACCGCCGGCAGCGCCGGCCCGCTCGGCAACGTCGGCGTGCTCGTCGCGACGGCCCAGGCGCGCATCCGGGGGCACGAGCACGCGAGCGGCCTCATGAACTCGCTGACCTTCGGCCAGTACAACGCCGCCTTCAAGCCGACGCGCACCGAGTTCGACTGGCTCTCGCGCGACCCGGCCGAGGTCGACAAGTACGTCGCCGACCCCGACTGCGGCTTCGTGTTCACCGCGGGCGGCTTCGTCGACGTGCTCAAGGGACTCGCCGCGGTCAACACCGACCGCGTCGCCTCGCGCATCCCCAAGGACCTGCCCGTCCACCTCGCCGCCGGCTCGATGGACCCGGTGGGCAACCAGGGCAAGGGCGTCGAGGAGGTGGCCGAGCAACTGCGTCGCGTCGGCGTCGCGGACGTCACGGTGACGATGTGGCCCGGCGCTCGGCACGAGATCCTCAACGAGACCAACCGCGACGAGGTCGAGACCGAGATCGCCGACTGGATCGAGGCCCACCTCCCCGCCTGACGCGTCGTGGGAGGTCGACGCGTCCGGCGAGGGAGGCCCGGGGCGGGCCCGACGCGTCAGCTGAGCGGGGTGCCGACGGGCAGGCCGGCGAGCGCGCCGTCGGGCACGATGTGCACGCAGCCCCACTCGAGGCCCAGACGCGTCATGACGTCGGGGCTCGTGACGTGGCGCAGGCGCCCGCCCTCGGCGTACCAGACCGGCGCCGAGCTCTGCTCGCGCAGCAGCGTGTGGTCGCGCGGCGTCGAGCGGAGCCCGGCGAGCGAGCCGAGCGGGATGTCGCGGACGGCGTTCCAGTCGAGGTGCAGCGTGTCCATCCACGCCGGCGACGGGATGCCGAACGCCTTGCCGCCGTACACGACGTAGACGCCGTCGGTGCCGCGCTCGCGCACGAGCGTCCCGTTGCCGGGGCACGTCGACACGTGCGCCATCGAGCCCGGCTTGGCCGCCACGACGTCGGTCCAGCGGTAGCCGCCGGCGTCGAGCTCGGCAGGCGACGGGATCCAGAACGCCGCACCGCCGCGGATGACGTTGATGCGCGGGTCGGTCGAGTCGTGCAGGAGGCGGCCGTTGGCCAGCCACGACGGCGTCTTGCGGGTGTACGAGCCGACGAAGAGGCCGCGCCAGGTCTTGCCGTTGCTGCCGGTGATGGCGCGCTCGGCGGGGTCGTCGACGGTGGTCAGCTTGAGCCGCACCTCCTGGCCCGGGTTGTTGTTGTCGTAGACGAGGACGTAGGTGTAGCGGCTGTCCTGCTCCCAGCCGTAGGCGACGACCTGGTGGTCGTGGCCGAGCTGGGTGACGTCGCGGGCCTGGGTCAGGCCGAGGAGCACGGGCTGCCCGGAGTTGAGGCGCGCCTTGAGCTTCGGCAGCTCGTCCTCGCGCGTCATGCGGGCAACTCCCTTTCCGCGCAACCAGGTCGGGTGGTCGAGGCTGGTCGCGTACTGCACGAACTTGAGCCCGTTGTCGACGAAGGTGTCCATGAGCCGGTCGTAGACGTAGTCGGCCAGGAGCGTGCCGTCCTGCGGGAGCGAGCGGTTGTCGGGCATGCCGAGTCCGGCGTACCAGTAGTCCATCGACGCCGCCGCCATGCCGCCGCAGCGGCCACCGGTCGTGATGTCGATGCCGATCGCGGGGATCCGCAGCACGTGGTTGGTGAACGAGTTGCTGAACGCGAAGCCGTGCTCGGCCGGCGTGAAGGCGATGCGCATGGTGGTGCTCTTTCTTCCCTGGTGGACAGTTCGGGGAGAAGAGGTTTCGGACGCCGCTCCTGAGACTGAGCGCGGGTACTCAAGTCGTCCTTTTCGTCCGTATCCAGCGCGGGGTGTGCCGCCTCTGACGAGTGGACGCCCGCCGCCGGGGCGGGCCACGGCCGTTCGGGGACCACCATGCGCACCACACCACCTGACGTCCCATCTCGTCGACGCGGTCCGGGGAGGGTGGTCGCGGCGCTAGCCGCCCTCGGGGTGGTCGGCGTCCTCGCGGCGTGCGGTGGCGCGCCGGGCGGGTCCGGTGCGTCGGGCGGCTCGACGCCGGTGCCGTCGACGTCGCAGTCACCGGCGACCTCCGACGCCACCAGCACCGACGCCTCCACCACCGACGCCCCCACCACCGACCAGCCGACCAGCGACCTGCCGACCACCGACGCGTCGGGGGTCGTGCCCGACGACCTCGTCGGCACCTGGCAGAGCATCGACCAGGGCTCGGCCGAGGTGCTCTACCGGATCCACCCCGATGGGTCGTTCGAGCGGGCCGAGGTCATGGTGCAGCAGCGCTCGACCGGCACGTTCCAGATGCAGGTGGCGACGAAGGGGACGGTGTCGGTGCAGGACGGGTCGCTCCTGGTCCGGCCGACCGGCGGGTGGCAGAGCCTGCACGACCCCGGCTCCCCCAGCGGTGACTACGACCACCAGCCGCTCGACGACCTCTCGGTCGAGAGCTACCGGTGGTCCTTCGACGGGCCGCACCTCGTGCTCGTCGGTCCGTACGGGGCCGTGCCGTACGAGCGGGCAGCGTGACCCGTGACCGGCCGGACCGCACCGAACCTGCTCGCGCGGGCGTGGCGCGCGGCGTCGACGAACGCGGCGCAGGTCGTCGTCAGCGTCGTCGTGGCGGCGCTGCTGGCGCTGGCCACGTGGCTCGCGTCGCAGGCGTCGGGCGCATGGACGTCGTCGACGCGGCTGGAGACGAAGGCGGCCGCGCTGCTCGGTGAGGACCTGCGCCACGTGTACCAGGACGAGGTGCCGTTGGCGCTCGAGGTGTCGCTCATGCAGGTGCGAGCCGACGCGCTCGACGCGGCGGGCGCGGAGTCGCCGGCGGCCGCCGTCGAGGCGCAGGTGCTGCGCAAGGCGTCCGGTGAGCTGCGGGCGGCCCTGGGTTCGTCATCGTCGCTGCTGGCCGACCGGTACGCCACCGCTGGCCACGGCTACGCGGTGAGCCGGCGCCTCGCGGACGTCGTCGGGTCCTCGGCGCGGACGGCCCGGGCCGACGTGCTCGACGCGGTGGCCGAGGGCGACCGGTACGCCGCCGGGGCCCGGTGGGCTGCGGGCTCCGCCGTGGCGCTGGCGCTGGGGTACGTCGTGGTCCGGGTGCTGACGCGTCGGGGCCGGGCGGGCGGGACCTCGGGTACGGCCGCGGAGTCGGCTGCGGCGGCGGAGCCGGACATCGGCCTGGTGCCGGGGCCGTGGCAGGAGCGGACGACGCTGACGCGGGTGGCGGCCGGTGCGGCCCTGCTCGCGTGGCTCCTGCTGCCGGCGCTGACGGCCGCGCAGCTCGTGCTCGGCACCGCCGCGGCATCGGACGGCGCCTCGGGTTCGCGGCGGGCCACCGGCCTGGGCAGCACGATCATCGCCACCCAGCTGCGGCAGGGACTCGTGGCCGGCGCGGCGCAGTCGGTGGTCCGGGCGCAGATGGTGTCGCTGGCGCGGCGGTTCGTCGACGTGCAGGCTCAGGACCCGGGGCAGGAGGCCATCGCGTTCGCCGACGGCCGGGCCGCCGACGCGTGGGCCGGGCTGTCGGCGCGGATGCTCGGGCTGCCGACCCACGCCGACGGTGTCGACGCCGACATCGTCCGGCTGCTCGCGTCGGGCGACACTGAGGTGGCCGCCGACCTGCGGCTGCAGCAGGAGGCGGTCGACGCGTCGGACCGGGCGGGCGGGGCCGCGGACCTGCTGTCGCTCGCGGTGCTGCTCGCCGGCCTGACCGCCGCGGTGGCCGCGATGGCGAAGGTCTCCGGGCGCACCGGGCGGCTCGCCACGGTGGCGGCCGCCGGGCTCGTCGGTGCCGCGGTCGTCGTCGCCGGAGTCGCCGTCCTGCACGCCGCCTGACTCCGCCCGGGCCGGCCGGACGCGTTGGGCCGGGCGGACGCGTCGGTCAGGGGACGCCGGTGAGGGGCCACCGGCGTCCGTCGGCGGTGTCGACGAGCGCGGCGTGGTCGCACCGGAGGGTCAGCGGGAGCACGTCCGCGACGGCAGTGACCGCGAGCGGCAGCTGTGCGGCGGTCAGCCCGGTGGAGACCGACACGTGCGGCACCCAGTGGCCCGGCTCGTAGTGGCGGTGGAGCATCGCGCCGGTGTCGCGGAGGGCGGCGACGGTGCGCTCCTGCCGCGACGCGGTCGCCGAGGTGACCGAGCAGGCGAGGGCGGCGCGTCCGCGCGGGAAGGCCACGGTGCCCTGCACGGCGATCTCGACCGGGCCGTCGTCGGGCAGCGTCGCGGTGGCGGCGAGGACGGCGTCGAGGTCCCACTCGAGGAGCACGGCGTAGGACAGGTGCGGCACGTGCCGGCCGTGCGTGTGGGTGAGGAGGGTCGCGATGCCGCGCTCCTCGAGCCGCTCCCACAGGCGTCGGACCGTCCGGTCGGACGGCGGGTCGAGCAGCAGGCAGAGCGCGAGCGCCATGCCTCATTGTGGCGGGCTCGGCGTCATCGTCGGCGGGCGATGCGTGCGTAGGGTGGGCGGATGCAGACCCCGAGCGACCTCGACGTCGTCGCCGCCCACCGGTACGTGTCGCTCACGACCTTCCGCCGCGACGGGACGCCGGTGTCGACGCCGGTGTGGGTGGCGCGCGACGGCGGCGAGCTCGTCGTCGTCACCGTCGACCCCGCGGGCAAGCTCAAGCGGCTGGCGCACACGGCGCGGATCGAGCTGCGGCCGTGTGATTTCCGCGGACGCATCGCTCCGAGTGCCCCGACGTACTCGGGCACGGCACGCGTCGACAGGACGCCGGAGGGCGTCGCCGCGGTGAAGCGGGCGATGGGGCGCAAGTACGTCACGGCGCGGCTCGGTGACGCGATCGCTGCCGCCACCTCGTGGGCGGTCAAGCGCCAGGCGCGGGCAGGCATCCGGATCACGCTCGCCTGACGCGTCGGGCGGCGTCGGGGGCCCAACGTTGGACAGCGGGCTTGGGAACGTCAGGTTCCTCGCCTAGCGTGACGGCATGACCCTCCAACCCATGACGCGCGCGCTCCAGCGCCGGCTCGGGATGATGCTGCGCGACAAGGTCGCCGGCGACGACGCGCCCGCGCGTGCTGCACGCATCTGGGGGGCGGAGGGCGAGCGGTGGTTCCAGCCGGCCGACCCGGTGTGGCGGGTGCACGCCGACGCGTCGATGTTCCCCGGCGGCATCACGTCGCTGCTGCTGCAGATGCTGCACCCGATGGCGATGGCCGGGGTCGCGGGGCACAGCGGCTACAAGAGCGACCCGTGGGGGCGGCTCCAGCGCACGAGCCACTACCTCGCGACGACGACGTTCGGCACCGTCGAGCACGCCGAGGAGGCCATCGCGCACGTGCGCGAGATCCACGAGCGGGTGCGTGGGCGTGACGAACTCGGTCGGCCGTACCGCGCGAGCGACCCGCACCTGTTGACGTGGGTGCACGTCGCGGAGGTCGACTCGTTCCTGCGGGCGTTCCAGGCGTTCGCGGCCGTGCCGTTGAGCGACGCCGAGGCTGACGTGTACGTGCGACAGGCGGGTGTCCCCGCCTCACGGCTCGGGGTGCCGACGACGCCCGCGTCGGTCGCCGAGCTGCGCGCGGTCCTTGCGTCCTACCGTCCCGAGCTCGAGGCCACCGACGCGGCGCGCGAGGCGGCGCGGTTCCTGCTGCTCGACCCGCCGCTGCCGTGGACGGCCCGGCCGGGCTACGGCGTGCTGGCCGCCGGCGGGGTGTCGCTGCTGCCGGGGTGGGCGCGGGAGATGCTCAGCCTGCCGGTGCCTGACCCGGTGGCCCGGTTCGTCGGGCGGCCGCTCGGCCACCTCGGCGCGGCAACCGTCCGGTGGGGCATGGCCGGCCTCGGCGAGCGCCGCCCCTCCGACGCCCGCGAGGAGACCGCCGTCTCGGCCTGACCGGTACCGGACCCGGCTCAGTGGCCGAGCAGCGCGAGGAACCGCTCCGCGTCGCCGACGCGCGGGATGTTGTTGAACATGACGTACGGCGACGGCCTGCCGTCCACGAGGTCTCGCAGCCTGCGCAGCTCCTCGTCGGTGTGGACGTGTCGGAAGCCGGTGGTGCCGTGGAGCCGGTAGTAGGTCTGCTCCGGCGTCACCGTCTCGGTCTGCATCGGGTCGACGACGTGGACGAGGTCCAGCTCCGCGCACAGCTCCTCGAGCAGCTGCCGCGGCCACTCACCGCGGGGCTCCCACATCAGGCGCCCGGTCGGCCGGTCCACCTGCGAGAGGAAGGCGCGCAGCCGTGCGACGTTGTCGGCCGTAGGGCGGAAGCTCCTGGGGCACTGGAGCAGCACGGCGGTGGCGCGCAGTACGCGGGCGCACTCGAGGGTCCGCTGCCAGCCGGCGAGGACGGGAGGCGTCGCCCGGAAAGCCCCGACCTGACCCCGGTCGCTCTCCGGCAGCGGCTGCTTCAGGCGCCGGTAGGTGGGGCTGCCCGACTCGTGCGTGACGAGCTGCCACGCCTTGATCGTGAACTCGAAGCTCTGGGGCGCGTCGGCACGCCAGCGCGTCAGGACGGCGTCAGCCGGTGGGTCGTAGAAGGTGTTCTGCACCTCGAGGACGGGGAAACGCCTCACGTACGACGCCTGGGAGACCGTCCAGCCGCACAGCCCCACACGGACCTCCATCTGAGGCATCAGCGGCTCGCGCGGGCCAACGGGGTCCCGTCCAGGGCGTACCGGAAGGCCACGAGGGAGTCGAACACCTGCAGGACGCCGGCCTCCAGCAGCTCGCCGACGGAGAAACCGCCGGTGCGCACCCCGAGGGTCGGGATGCCGAGCTTGGCCGCCGCCTGCGCGTCGTAGATCGAGTCGCCGACCATGATGCCGCTGTCGCCGTTCACCTTGGCCAGCGCCGCGGACACGATGTCCGGCTCCGGCTTGCTGTTCTCGACGTCGTCCGAGGTCGTCCAGGCATCGGCGAGGGACGTGCCGTCGATGAGGTCGAGGAACGCTTCGACGTGCTCCTTCTTGCCGGAGCTCGCGAGGACCAGACGAAAGCCCCGCTCCTTGACCTCGGCCAGCAGCTCGTGCGCCCCCTCGAACGGCTGCACCTCGCCGATGAGCTCGTCGAACTCCTCGGCCCACGCCGCGCGCAGCGCGTCGCCGTGGGCCTCCTCGACCTCTCGACCGCCCACCGCCGAGACGAACAGGTCCCCACCCATCCCGATGCCGCGGTGGATGCGCCACATCGGGCGGGTGATGTCGAAGCGCCGCAGGGCGCGGAACCACGCCAGCGCGTGCTGGTAGTTGGTGTCCACGAGGGTCCCGTCGACGTCGAAGATTGCCGTGTCAGCCATGGCAGGTCCGTACCCACCCAGGACGCGGAGGGCGTGGGGCGGTGAGCCCCCTGCCTGCTACGTGGCCGGGTTCGACGCGCCGGGCGCAGCGGGTGGAGTCGGGTCGACGACATCGGTGACGGCCGCGAGCCTCTCCACGACCTCGCCCGCCACGTCCTGACGCCTGGCTTCCGCGGCTTCCTTCTGCTGGTGCACCTCGACCCGCGCGGCCTGCCACGCCGACCAATGCCCCGACACGAGGGCCCACAACGACAGCGCCGACACGTACACGACGGAGTTGAGCCAGCCCATCATGAGCGAGATCGGGATCATGGCGATCCAGAACACGGCCAACCATCCGTTGACCCGCCGCATGAAGACCGGGTCTCCTTGCACCATCGCCCAGAGCGACTTCACCGGACCCACTGCGCCTCCTTCAACAACACCTTGCCGGACGCGCGCTGCTGGACGTCGGCGGGAGTATCGCAGAAGAACCTCAACGAAGGCTGAACCTCGGCTCGACCTGACGCTGCACCGTCGGCGGTCCAGAGCCCCTCGACGGCGACGCGGAAGGGGCCCGTCGTGGACGGGCCCCTTCCGCGTCAGCGTTGCCCGATCAGAAGGCGCTGGTGCCGTTCGGGGTGCCGAGGCCGGTCGGGCCGTCCCAGCCGGTGCCCGACGTGCACCACACCGCGGGGGTGCAGGTGCCGTTGGTGCCGGTGGTGACGTCGTTCAGGCCGGAGGTGTGCGCCCAGGTGTAGGAGGCCGGGTAGCCGGACGTGTTGCCCGACAGGGCGTAGACGCTGCCGATGATCGGCGACGACGCGCTCGTGCCGCCGTAGACCTGCCAGCCCTTGCGGCCCTGGTAGGACGTCGAGTCGTACACGGCGACACCGGTGTTCGGGTCGGCGACGGCCGACACGTCGGCGTTGGCCTTGCCCGAGCACTGCGTCGCGGAGGTCTGCCACGAGGGCTTGGCGTTCAGCGTCGAGCAGCCGCTGCCGGCGCCGCTCCACGCCTTCTCGGTCCAGCCGCGGCTCGTGCCGGAGGCGCGGGTGAGGCTCGTGCCGCCGACGGCGATGACGCTGTCGAAGGAGGCCGGCGACTCGATGCCGTAGCCGTTGTCACCGGTGGAGGCGGTGATGGCGATGCCGGGGTGGTCGTAGGCCGAGCTCTGCGCCGAGTCCGAACCGCCGTAGCTGTTGCTGATGGCCGAAACGCCCTGCGTGGCGGCGTAGTTCACGCCGGCGCCGAGGTTGGCGAACGAGGCCGAGTTCGCCTCGACGAGCAGGATCTTGCAGTCGGGGCACGAGGCCGAGACCATGTCGAGGTCGAGGCTGATCTCGGTGGCCCAACCGGCGTCGGTGCGCGGGAGGCTCGAGCCGCCGGACTGGTTGACCTTGCGGAAGCAGCCGTTGGCGGTCGTGCAGGCCGGCAGGCCGAACTGCGAGCGGTACGTGGCGAGGTCGGCCTCGGCAGTCGGGTCGTCGTAGGCGTCGACGATGGCCACCGTGCGGCCGCCGCTGGACAGGCCCGTCAGGCCGTACGCCGACTGGATGTCGGCCGGGCCGTACCCGCTCGGGGTCGCGGTGACCTGCGGCTTGCCGGTGGCGTCGACGACGACCATGGCGTTGCAGCCGGCGGAACCGGCGGCGGGGACCGCGCAGACGTGCGCGGCGCGGTGGGTGGACGCCGCCGGTGCGGCGGTCGGTTGGGCCATCGCCGACGTCGCGCCGACGGTGAGCATCAGTGCGCCGACGGCAGCAGAGAGTGAGAGAGCCGAGCGTTTCACAGGTCCTCCAGGGTGGGGTGTGACGCTCGGCGCAGCGTCGATGGGGGTCGGCGGCGCGATCGTCGAGGCCTCCCAACCTGACTTGCGCCGCGTTCCGGACGCTACGCCCGGCTAGGTAAAGCGTTGGCCAACGTTTGGGAAGACTTCTGCCACGCAAAGGAATTGGCTTCGGAGCCCGGCCGAGGTCGCCTGACGCGTCCACCGGCTCGAGTGGTGCAGGCCGGGTGAGCGTGTCGGTGTGCGGCCTCCACGCGTGTCGACGCCGGGGCTGTGGATGACGCCGGGCGTGACCTCGGGGCTGTCCCTAGCCTCGGGGCATGTCCTACGCGATCGACACCGAGGGAGCCGGCGCCGCTGGTGACACCCTCGCCCTGACCGCCACGACGCTCAAGGACTGCGCGGAGGCGCTGGCGTTCGCGGGCGGCCTCCTGCGCCGCGGCGTCGGTGACGACGACCCGTTCCTGCTCGGCGCGGTCACGGAGTTCACGACGACGCACACGGTCGGCGTCGAGACCGCGTCCGGCGCGTTCGCCGCGCTCGGCCGGAAGGTCGCCTGGGTCGGGCACTCGGGTCGTCAGGTCGAGCTCGTCGTGGCGCAGTCGCTCGGGCAGCTCGGCCGGCCGGCTCCGGTCGGGCACGACGGGACGGCGCTCTGATGCGCGTCGACCGGGACCCGATGCAGGGGCCGATGCGGGTGCCGACCGGCGACCCGGACGCGTTGCGCCGGGCCGCGCGACGGATCGGCGCGATCGCGTCGACGGGCCTCCAGACGGCGGGCGTGCGCGGTCAGGTCGACGGGATCCTCGCGGCGGTGTGGCAGGGCACGGGCGCTGATGTTGCCCGCGCTGAGGCCGGTCGTCTCGCCATCCGCAGCCGGCTGGTGCTGGAGCAGGTCGGCGCTCTGGGGCCCGCACTGCTGTCGCTTGCCACGGCCCTCGAAGCGGCCCAGGCTGTGGCGCGCACGTCGCTGCGCGAGCAGGAGGACTCCACTGCGCAGTACGAGGCCGACGTGCAGGCGAGCGCGTTCACCTTCACACCCGAGGAGCGCCAGCACCGCTTGCACGTGGCCGTCGAGGTCCGTGACCGCAGGCTTCGGGTGGCTCGCAGGCGCTACGAGGAGGTCATGGTGCCGTTGCAGGTGCGGCGTCAGGCGTTGACGCGTGTGCTCGGCGAGCTGGGCGCCCAGCGCTTCGGCCCCGGCAGCGTCGCCGGCCCCTTCGTGGTGGCGCCGGCCCGCAACGTGCAGGACGAGATCATCGGCGACCTCCCGCTGACGCAGCGGATGCTGGTGCCGCCGAAGGACGTCCTCGTTCCAGTCGACGAGTACGACGACGTGCAGTCCGGGCTGCCGGAGTGGTCGCTCGCGCAAGGGCTCGTCGACGCCGGCATCACGTCAGGGCCGAAGGTCGTCGACCAGGTGTCGTGGGGCATCGGTGCCTCGATCACGGCGACGCAGATCGTCGGCAACGGCGTCGAGTCCGTCGACTGGTACTCGAACCGAGCCGTGCCGGGAACCAGCTACGGCCCGGCGATGTCAACGCTCAAGACCATCAACAAGTGGGTGAGCCGCGCGGGAACCGCCGCGACGGCGGCCACGACAGGGGTGAGCCAGATGCTCGACGACAACGAGAAGTACCACAACATGTCCGGGGCCAAGCGCTTCTGGCGTTCGGTCGTGCAGAGCGGAGTCACAGCCGTGACGGGCGCGGCCGCCGGTGCTGCGTGCGGCGCAGGTGGTCCGATCGCCTCGGTCGCCTGCGGCGTCGCGGGCACGGCCTACGGGCAAGACGTGGGACGGCGGATCAACGCATCGATTCCCGTCCTTGCTCCGACGCGCGAGGACACCAAGCGAACGCGCCTGAGCCCTCTCGTGGCGGAGTGGAACTGATGAACGTCTCGTCGCTGCTGCTCATCGCCTTCTCCGGAACGATGTGCTTCGCCATGTACCAGGCCATTGCGAGCCCAGACCGTGCCAGAACGTTCGAAACCTCGACAGCGGGAGAGGGAGGCTATTACCTGGCAATCTGCTTCTTCATCGGAACAGTGCCCGCGTCGGTCATATGGACGTTCGTCACTGTCGATGACCGATCCCCCTTGTACGCCGCAGTGACCGTCTGGATGCTGGTCTGCGGGGGTTGGGGCTTGTTGGGCATCCTCCTGCCGTTCCCGATCCTCAAGTGGTTCGTGCCGCCGGCGTACCGCACCGCGACCGAGCACATCTACCCGCGACCGGTCATCGGGCTCAAGCGCGTCAAGTACCTGACCTATCCGCCTGACGGGGACTGACCGGGCTCATGCGTCAGGACCGCCTCGGTGCTCGACCAGGAGGCGGTCCTGTCTGGGTCACGTGACGTGACCCAGGGTCACTCCGGCACTGCGGCCGCCCTTCGGCGCGGGAGCGCCGACGCGACGGCGAGCAGTGCCATGACGCTCGCGAGGTACACGAGGCTGTGCTGGAAGGCGGCACCGGCTCCAGGGGTCGTCGCGGCGAAGTAGACGAGGCCGACGAGCGCGACGCCGATGCAGTTGCCGAGCTGCTGGACCGTCGACATCGTGCCGCTCACCATCGCGGCGTCCTCGGGCCTGGCCTGCGACATGACCGCACCGATCTGCGCCGTGAGGCACACGCCCATGCCGAACCCGGAGACGACGAGCCCGGGAGCGAGCCACAGCACCGACCCGTGCGCTCCGGTGTCGGCCACGCCGACCCACGTCAGCACGTGCCCGAGGAGGAAGACGAGCGCGGACGCCGGCCCGACGCGTCGACCCCAGCGGCCCACGAGCGTCGCTGCCTTCGACGTGCCGGCGAGGTACGGAAGGGCGACGAGGCCGAACAGCGCACCCGAGGCGAGGGCGCCGAGGCCGCGATCGGCCTGGAGGTAGAGCGCGAGCACCATGAAGTACGAGGCCATTCCGAGGAAGAGCAGGAACTGCCGGGCCAGGCCGTGGCGCAGGGCGGGCGACGCGTCGAGTGCGATGCGGAGCAGCGGGTCGGCGCCGAGTCGGTGCAGCGTCCGGGCCCGGGCGACGAGCGGAACGGTGAGGACGACGCCGGCAGCGAGGCTGAGCCACGTCCACAGCGGCCAGCCGTGGCTCTGGCCCTCCATGAGCGGCAGGAGCACCGCGACGAGAACCGTTGTGGCAAGGGCGAGCTCGAGCACGTCGAGGCGCGCCGTGCGGTTGGGGCGCACGTCGGGCAGGGCGCGTCGGACGAGCGCGAGCGCTATGACGCCGACAGGCACGTTGACGAGGAAGATCGAGCGCCAGCCGAGGCCGAAGAGGTCGAGCTGGATGAGGAGGCCGCCGATGAGCTGGCCCGACACGGCGGCGAGGCCCATCGCGGTGGAGTAGGCGGCGAGCGCGCGTCGGTACGCGGCGCCGGTGTAGACGTCGCCGATGAGGGCGAGGACCATCGGCGTCAACATCGCGGCGGCGACCCCCTGGGCGAACCGGGCCGCGACGAGCACGTCCATCGTCGGGGCGAGCCCGCAGGCGGCGGACGTGAGCACGAAGAGCGCGGTGCCGGCGGCGTACATGCGGCGGCGTCCCCACCGGTCACCGACGCGGGTGGCGGCGAGCAGCATGGCGCCGTAGGTGAGCCCGTAGCCGGCGACGACCCACTCGAGGGCGGTGGCGGTCGCGTGGAGGTCGCGCTCGATGGACGGGAGAGCGACGTTGACGATGAAGAAGTCGAGGACGTTGAGGAAGACGCCGGCGAGCAGGACGAAGAGCGGCAGGCGGCTCGGGGCGTCGGGCGTGGCGGGGGTAGCGGGTGCTGGCGCGTTCACAGCGTCGGGGACGCGTCGGGTGGCGTTCGGTGTGCTGCGCCGGGTGGCGCCGGGGCGGGTCGGTGTCTGTGTCATGACTCCGTTCTCCGGTCTCCGGCAGGGGGAGAGTCAAGCGCCGCACCGAAATTCGTCGTGGGCGGTGCCGGCGGCTTGAGTCTCCCCCTGTGGGAGAGTCGAGCCTGTGTCCATGAGCACGCGACTGAGCATCGGCGACTTCTCCCGGATGACGTTTCTCAGCGTCAAGACCCTGCGGCACTACCACGAGGTCGGGCTGCTCGCGCCGGCCGAGATCGACGCGCACTCCGGCTACCGCTACTACACGCCCGACCAGGTCGGCTCGGCCCAGCTGATCCGACGCCTGCGCGACCTCGACCTGCCGGTGCCGCAGGTGCGTTCGGTTCTCGCGGCGCCAACGGCGGAGGCGCGCGACGCCGTCATCGCCGAGCACCTGGACCGGATGACGCGCCAGCTCGAGCAGACGCAGGCGACCGTGGAGTCGCTGCGGCGGCTGCTCGTCGGCGGCGGTCCTTCGCTCGAGGTGACGGTGGTCGACGAGCCGGCGGTGTGCGCCTTCGTGACGCGTGGGGTGGTCGGCGGCGACGAGGCGCCGGCGTGGTGGGTACAGACGTTCACCGAGCTGCACGCACGGCTGCGGTCAGCCGGGGTGGAACGGACCGGACCGGACGGGACGCTGTTCCCGACTAAGTTCTTCACCGACGGCGCGGCCGAGCTGACCTGCTACCTGCCGGTGCCCGAAGGGACGCCGGGAGCCGACCAGGTGCCCGGCGGCCGGCTCGCGACGACGACGTACGACGGCCCGTTCATCGACCTCGACACCGCGTACGGCGTCCTCGGCACGACCGTCGTCGGGAAGGCGATCGCGAGCGACGGCCCCGTCCGCGAGCGCTACCTCCCCCGCGGGGACGAGGACGACCTTCTCGACCACCGGACCGTCGTCTGCTGGCCCGTCACGTCCCCCGACGCCTGACGCCGCGGCGTCGCCGGCCGTTCGCTGACTACCGGGCGGGCCGTGCCCAAGGCCCTTCGGGGCCGAGGATCGGCGGGTGGAGACTGGTCGGGTCGGCGGAATCGAGGAAGAAGGTGGCAGGGCATGCCGGACAGCGAGACGTACGTGACCCCCAAGGTGGCGCAGCCGTACTGGGTGAAGCATGCGTACGAGGTGCTCGTCGAGACCGCGGGTCGCTACAACGCCGTCATCACCTACTCCGAGCTGGCCGAGGAGGTGCAGCGCCGGTCGTCGCTGCACACGCACTCGAGCATGCGGAACTGGATCGGCGGCCTCGTCACCGACGTCGCGAAGGTCAACCACGTGCGGGCCGAGCCGCCCCTCACCTCGCTCGTCGTGCACAAGCAGGACGGCCAGGTCGGCGCCGGCTACGACGAGGTCCTGCGGCTCGCCGGTGAGCCGCTGAGTGCCGATCCGCTCGACCGGGAGAACCACGCCGCCGCCGCGCGCCTCGAGTGCTACCGGCACTGGGGTGCGGACGTCCCCGCCGATGCGATGCCGACCCTGGCCCCGCGGGCGCGTGCGCGTGAGACGCGGGCGCAGATGCCGCGGACCCCGCGGGCTGCCGCGACGCCCGAGCGTCGGGGGGCGATCTGCCCGACCTGCTTCATGGAGATGCCGCTGTCCGGTGGCTGCGTGAACTGCAGCTGAGCACGGCCGCGCCCGGCTGCGGGTCGCCGCGCACCCTGCGCAGCGCCCGCGTCCGGGCAGCGGGGATCTGGGTGCGCGGAGCCCCTGCCGTGCGCACCCAGATACCCCTGCTGGCCCGGACGCCGGCGGTCGATGTCGCGACTGCCAGCGTCCGGGGTCCACCCCGGTGCAGCCGTCGCCTCCCCTCCCAAGGCCGACGACGACGCTCCCACCAAGGATGCGGGGCAGGACCGCCCTTCACTAGGTGTCGGAAACGACACCCCGCCCCTCTGACGGGCTCAGCGCCGCAGCACGCGGCGCACCGCTGGCTGCCCACCACGCGGTCGCCGCCGCGCGACCGTGGAGGCCGGTCTTGGCGTAGACGGAGGACAGGTGCTTGCGGACGGTGCGCTCGCTGAGTCCGAGGCGGTGGCCGATGGCGTGGCTGGTCAGGCCCTGGGCCGCAAGCGTCAGCACCTGACGCTCCCGCGCGGTCAGCGTCGGGAGCTGGGTGGCCACGTCGGTGAGCCCGCCGTCCGGGCCGGCGCCGTTGCTGCCGTTCACGCGGCGCAAGGCATCGCCGTCGCCCTCGACGGCGGCCAGCCTCGCGAGCGCTGCCTTGAGCCGGACGTTGAGGGTGAGGGCGGGAGCGACGATGCTCTGGACCAGGGCGAGCGCGTCGAGGTCGTCGTCGGTGAAGTCGCGCCGGCCGCGGTGCAGCCCGAGGAACACGAGGTCGGTCGCACTGAGGTGCAGCGCGATGGCGACTGGGAACTGGCCGTCGGGCAACCAGCCGTGCATGGCGTCGAACTCCGGCGTGTCCCAGAACTGGTCCATGCGCACGTGGTCGCTCGTGCGGACCGGGCCGGTGACGCCGATGCGATGCATGGCCCCGATCGCCGGGTGGCTGCCCGCGTACTGCGCCGCGCGTTCCGCCTGTCCCAGCGGGACCACGCACCCCTCCGACGTGACGACCGCCGGGGCGTCATGTGTCTGGACGTGCGGCCCGAACGATGTGAGCCCCGCGCCGCCGTCGGCGCCGAGGACGACCTCGATGCGCTGGACGAGCTCCTCGGCGAAGGGCTCGTCGGTGGCCGCGTGACGGGCGATGTCGACGGCGAGGCGCAGGACGTCCGCCTCACGCGGATGCCCGGCGCCGACCAAGGTCGCAGCCTGTCGCGTGCTCATCGCGCTCCGATCGCCTGCGGGTCATCGAGCAGTCCGGCCCGACGATCGTATGAGCGGCCTGCAACCCTTTGCGGCATTTTGTCGAGGTCGCTCGACCTGCCGCTCACTGCTGGCCTGTCGCCCCGCTCCCCGCCTGACCGCGACGACGCGCGTCTGTCGGGGAGCGGAGCCGCCGGCCAGCGTCAGTTGTCGGTGTACTTCTTGATGGTGGCGGTGATGAAGGAGTCAGCCGCCACCTTGCTGCCCGGCTTCAGGTCCTGGGCGAGGACGACCCA